>JGI12109J20283_10563742_pt1 | contig 12110 bp, 8 predicted proteins | sample ElkSlonscriptome_12_FD_20283 | JGI IMG/M metagenome (IMG submission 20283) | reverse complement strand
CGAGCAAAGCATCTTTACAGGGGTCTTATTTCTTTGGGATTGCCTTAGCCGATTTTTGAGTTCGCAAACAACATCTATCCGGGTTGCAGGCAACAGTAGCACGTGCTCTCAATCCAAAACGACTGATTTGTATTTACACCGACTTCGATACACTATCGCCATTTTCTCCATTTTTCTGAAAACAGATCTGTTGTTACAAGTAATAGTGTTAGCGGCCATCGCGTCCGATATCTACAATCGACTTGCACAGTGAGGTAGGAAATTTTATGCAGATAGCAATGGTTGGCCTGGGAAAGATGGGGGCGAATATGACCCGTCGCCTGCTGAATGGAGGGCACGGTGTCGTTGTCACTGATCTCAATGAAGATGCTATCAAAGCGGCGGAAGATGATGGGGCTATTGGGGTGGCTAATCTTTCCCAACTGGCGGAGAAGTTAGCATCTCCGCGTGTGGTTTGGGTTATGGTTCCTGCTGGTGCACCCACCGAAAATACATTGAAAGGGCTACTTGAGGTTCTCAGTGAAGGTGATATTGTTATCGACGGTGGCAATAGCAACTATAAGGATACGATCCGCCGGGGTGAGATGCTCAAGGATAAAGGTATTCATTATGTGGATGTGGGTACCAGTGGCGGTGTTTGGGGGCTTACAGAAGGCTATAGTATGATGGTCGGCGGTGAACAAGCTGCGGTGGATCACATTACACCTGTGTTGGAAACGCTGGCACCGTCCTCGGATAAGGGGTGGGGGCATGTTGGGCCATCAGGCTCTGGTCATTTTGTGAAGATGGTTCATAACGGCATCGAATATGGCTTGATGCAAGCCTATGCCGAAGGGTTTGAGATCATGCGTGCCAAGGAAAACTTTGGCCTTGATTTGCATCAAATCGCTGAGATCTGGCGGTACGGTAGTGTGGTCCGTTCCTGGTTGTTGGATCTTACTGCAAATGCGCTCGAAGAAGATGCCGAACTGACGGACATTAAAGGTTGGGTAAATGATTCGGGCGAAGGTCGTTGGACGATCCTCGAAGCCATTGATTTGGATGTACCGGCACCGGTGATTACACAATCGCTGTTTGCACGTTTTGTTTCTCGCCAGGATGAGAGCTATGCAGCGAAATTACTGGCGGCGATGCGTAATCAATTTGGTGGTCATGCAATCAAATCAAGTGAGGAGGGCTAATGACTAACGGCAATTCAACTGAGTTATCAGAGCCGGTGAGCATTGTCATCTTTGGTGCTTCCGGTGATTTAACGCAGCGTAAACTGATTCCTGGATTGTACAATTTGTACCTGAAGAATCGTCTGCCAGAGGTTTTTCGTATCGTTGGTGTATCTCGTACCAAATACAGTGATACTGAATTCCGTGAAAAAGTGCGCGGTGGTGTCCAGAATTTCACCGGAGAGACCTACACCGATGATGACTGGGCCGATTTCTCTCAACATCTCTTTTATCTTCCGGGTGATGCCACTTCGGTGGATAGCTACCGGGAATTGGATAATTACTTGGCCGAGCGTGAAGGTGAAGTCCAAAATCGGTTGTATTACCTATCTACCGCGCCCTCATTGTACTCGCCTACATTACAAAACTTAGATCAGGCCGGGATGTCAGATCAAACACATGGATGGCGTCGTATCGTTGTGGAAAAACCATTTGGCTATGATTTGAAATCAGCCAATGAGTTAGATGACATTGTTCATGATGTTTTTGATGAAGGTCAGGTCTACCGGATTGACCACTACTTAGGCAAAGAGACTGCTCAAAACATTTTGTTCCTCCGTTTTGCCAATGCTATCTTCGAGCCAATCTGGAACCGAACCTACATTGATAACGTGCAAATCACCGTCACGGAGTCAGTCGATGTGGGGCGACGGGCCGGTTATTATGATCAATCTGGTGTGCTGCGTGATATGTTTCAGAATCACCTCATGCAGTTGTTGGCATTAACCGCAATGGAACCGCCCATCTCGTTGGGGGCTGATGATCTCCGTGACGAAAAATCGAAGGTGCTCAACGCCATTCGGTCTGTAAAGATCAGTGATACAGTCCGTGCGCAATATGATGGCTATCTGGACGCCGAGGGTGTTGCTGATGGCTCAACAACGGCGACTTATGCTGCAATCAAGCTATATATTGATAATTGGCGTTGGCAAGGCATACCGTTTTATCTGCGTTCGGGCAAAGCGTTGAAACGTAAAGCGAGCGAGATAACCATTCAATTTCGCCGGCCACCACTGGCGTTGTTTGCTGCTCATCCTCGGAAACAGTCGATGCCTAATGCCCTATCAATCTGTATTCAGCCGGATGAGGGCATTCATTTGTCGTTTGAGGCCAAGCTCCCGGATGCCCGCGAGGGGAGCCAGGTTGAGATGGAATTTCATTATGATGATGCTTTTGGGGAAGGTGCAATACCAGAAGCCTATGAGCGTTTGATTCTGGATGCGCTTCTGGGTGATGCATCATTATTTGCCCGTACTGATGAAATCCGTGCATCCTGGAAGCTTGTGGATAGTCTGTTTGATGGCTGGTCACAGGCGGGTGCGCCCCCGGTTGCGCGTTATAAACCGGGTACATGGGGGCCGGTTGAGGCAAATGAACTGTTAGATGCAGAAGGGCATGCATGGCTACTGGCCTGTGAGCACTGCGATGACTGATATACAGCGGTATGAAAATAAGTCGGCTGTGATACAAGCTGTTGCTAATTATGTTGCGGTTGCTGCGGCAGAGGCTATAGCGTCCCATGATCGGTTTACACTGGCACTGGCGGGTGGGTCCACTCCAAGGGCCTTATATGAGTTGCTTGCTGGTGAAATGAAAGATCAGGTCGATTGGTCCAAAGTGTATTTATTCTGGGGGGATGAGCGTACTGTGCCCCCCGACCATGATGATAGCAACTACCGCATGGTGGCTAAAACATTGCTTGAGGGTATTGATATACCACAGCACAATATCCACCGGGTTGAAGCTGAACGGGAGCCACAAGCGGCTGCCCAAAACTATGAGGACAAACTACGGTCTGTGTTCGGTGATGAGCTAGTCCCTAGTTTTGATCTGATCTTACTTGGCATCGGTGATGACGGGCATACGGCTTCACTTTTTCCTCATACCAACGCACTGGATGTAGAGGATGAATGGTTTGTCGCCAATCATGTTGCCCAGCTTAACACATGGCGGCTCACATTGACCAAAACTGTGATTAACGCAGCACAACGGGTCGTATTTCTGGTGGTGGGGGAGGGTAAAGCCGACGCATTACGTGAGGTGTTAAACGGGCCATACCTCCCGGAGACTTACCCCGCACAACTTGTAGAACCAGAAGATGGTGAACTGGTCTGGTTTGTTGATGACGCCGCCGCCAGCTTGCTGTAATTCAGGTCGGGCCGAATACCCATATGTCGCTAAGATGGGTGTAATCTGTGCATAACAATTTATCTGCACACTTAGGCTTGTAATGTACAGGCAAATTGGATGAACAGATGACTATAGCTTCTCAGGCATTCAGGCGTGGGTACATGTTGGTAAAGCAGTATCGTTTCCCCATCGCTGCTGCGCTGATATGGATTTTTGTGCTATTGGGCAGTCGGCACTATATGGCTGTTAATGATCTTACAGTCAATGAGTTAGCTGCTGAATTGGGTGATCTGCTAGCCGATCATTGGTACGGCGTATTGATATATATTGTTGCCTATCTTATCCGTCCGGTGTTGTTGCTTCCCGCGTCGATTATCACGGCTTTAGCGGGTAATGTGTGGGGCTTAGGGTTGGGTTTTGCAATCGGTCTGGTGGCGGGTACGCTTTCCGCAGTGGTACCCTATGCCGGTGGCCGCTGGTTTGCACCGGATGAGGCTACATATGATCGCATCCGAGAAAATGAAACGCGGATAGGCCGCTTCGTGACTGCCCTCAAAGATCGGCCATTTCAGGCGATCTTGACCATGCGATTGTTGTATTTCCCCTATGACACAGTCAGCGCGGTGGCTGGTGGATTACGCATCGGTTTTTTACCGTTTTTCATCGCTACCGCTATTGGCAACATTGCCGGAACATTCGCTTTTGTCGGGATCGGTGCATCAATCAGTGGGGATGTGACCAGTGGACAGATGGAGCTTGATCCGACAGTTTTTATCTTCTCCGGGGTGATATTAGTCGGTAGTTTGGTGCTTTCTCGCATCCTAAACGGTGATAGAGCATCCCATGTGCCTGCACAGCGCACAGTCGAAGGGACATATCCCGGAGATCCCATGAAACCTAACACATCGGGTGATTGATACCCGTATAAGGAGCACGCTTTTGAATGAAGCTTATGATTTGATCGTTATCGGTGCAGGTGCCGCCGGGTTGACCGCAGCCGGTTTTGGAGGGCGCATCAATGCGAAAGTTGCCCTCATTGAGAAGAATAAATTGGGTGGTGATTGTACCTGGGTGGGTTGTGTGCCCAGTAAAGCCTTGTTGAAAATCGCGAAAGTCGCCCATACCATTCGCACGGCGGATAAATACGGCATCACCTCCTCACCGCCTGAGATTGATATGGCGAAGGTTCGGGACTATGTACAGAATACAGTACAAGAGATCTATCAGCATGAAACACCAGAGGTTTTCAGTGAAGAGTACAATGTAGATGTTGTGCTCGGTAAAGCTGAGTTTATCGACTCATATACGGTCAAAGTGGGGGAGCGAACACTGACCGCGAAGAAGATTATTCTCGCTACGGGTGCAAAGCCACTCGTCCCACCTATTGACGGTATTGAGGATGTGCCTTACCACACGAACCTCACTATCTTTGAAAAAGACTACCTGCCAGATCATCTGTTAATTATTGGCGGTGGACCGATTGGTATGGAGATGGCCCAGGCTCATGCCCGCCTTGGTGCCAGGGTCACTGTTATGGATAGTGCAATCATGCGCCGTGATGATCCAGAGGTGGCGCAGGTATTACAATCTATCTTGGAACGTGAAGGCGTGAATTTTGAGTTAGGTATGGTTAAATCCGCGCATATGGATGGCGATATCATTGTGCTGAAGCTGGATAATGGCACATTAGTAAGTGGTGATATGCTCTTGGTCGCTGCTGGACGCATACCGAATGTACACGGTCTGGGGTTAGACGCGGCTGGAGTAGCCTATACGGACCAGGGTATTCAGGTGGATAAATTTCTGCGTACCAGTGCCGAGCACATTTACGCTGTTGGTGATTGTACACCTGGCCCCAAGTTTACCCATTATAGTGGTTGGCAGGCATCCGTTGCCGCACGTAACGCACTGTTTCCAATAGTCAATAGCAACGGTCATGACGAGAATCTGCCCTGGGTGACTTTTACTGAACCAGAAGCTGCTCATGTGGGTCTCACAGAAGTGCAGGCCAGGCAAAAGTTTGGTGATGCTGTTAAGGTATATTACTTCCCGCTAACGTTAGGGGATCGGTCCATGACCGAAGATGACCGCGAAGGGTTTATCAAGATCATCTACAAGGGGAGTGGTACGTTACTCGGCGCGACTGTGGTGGCGAACCGTGCCGGTGAAATGATTGTTGAGTTTGGTTATGCCTTGCGGCGTGGGTTTGGCTTCAGTGATATTGTGGGTATGATGCATGCTTATCCGACCTATTCTGACGTGGTGCGTAAAGCTGTGTCTTATGTGATGATTGAGGAGCTGTTTGAGGGTGCCTCCGGACGGGTTATCAATACGGTTTCCAAGGTCTTGTTTTAAGTTTGGTTGTGTCAATATTGCTCAGAAACGTCCGTTACGGGTCAGTACGGACGTTTTTTAATACCAATAGACCACTTGCGGATGTAATTTTTTTCAACTTTGTAATAAACTATTTGGACGGTCTTTTGCCTGGGAGAGCGAAATGACTGTGATGGACGTTGTCCTCACTATATCTACCAAATAACAACCAATGCATATAAGGAGCATCCCTTGAGTAGTTTTGCAATATGGAAGCGCATGATGGGGTATTTGCGTCCCTATTGGTTCTGGGCTACTTTGGCCTTTGTCGGGTTGATTGGTAATACGATATTAATTGTCATTATTCCAATCATTCTAAGTAATGTGATTGATGCAGGTATCATCGGGACTGCCCCGCTACTAGAAGCCTCGCCCCGCGCACTACAGGAAATCACAGAAGGTGTTAGCCTCGCTTATGGGGATGCGGATTTTATTCCTGTTGCTGGCATGATTGTGATTGGCTTAGGGCTGCTACGGGGTGTCACCGGCTTTATATTCCGCTATTTTGGGGAGCGACTGTCACATTATGTCGCATACGATGTGCGTAATGAAGTCTATGACAAAGTCCAAACACTATCTTTCACTTACCATGACGATGCACAAACCGGTACGTTGATCACGCGTGCTATCAGCGATGTTGATGAGATCCAACGGTATTTCGCTTTTGGTTTGATTGACGGTATCAATACAGCATTGTTGGCGATTGCTATTGGGGTTGTGATGTTCTCAACCAGCCCGATACTTGCTGTGATTTCGCTGTTACCGCTGATCCCGCTGGCATTTTTCTCGCGTGGTTTTGCGATGAAGGTTGGGCCATTGTGGAAAAAGATCATGGAGCGGTTGCAGAAGTTAGGTAACCACATTCAGGAGAATGCGCTTGGTGCTGAAGTGGTGCGTGCCTTCAACCGTGAAGACTACGAGATCGAGAAGTTTCGTAAAGATAATGACAAACTCTATGAGGAGCGCGTTGATCTCATTGCTGAATGGTCAATCTATCTGCCATTGAGCGCGTTTATCATTGCCTTCTCCACTGCTTTGGTTCTGTTCTTCGGTGGCCTGATGGAACAGAACAATTTTGGTGGTGTTACTGTCGGCCTGGTGGTGGCGTTTAACGCTTATGTTCTGTTGCTATCACAACCAGTGCGTTTTCTCGGCTTTGTGATTTTGCTGCTTACTCAGGCGATTAGCAGTGCAGGGCGTGTGTTTGAAATCCTTGATGCACCGGTTGATATTGAGACCATCGCGAATGCAAACAAAATGGAGGATATGCAGGGACGCGTTCGTTTTGAGAATGTGCGCTTTAAGTATGACGATGATTTACCCTGGGTGCTGAAGGGGATCAATCTGGAAGCGAAACCGGGGCAAGTAACGGCCATTCTCGGTCATACGGGTGCGGGTAAAAGTACACTTGTTGGGTTGATCCCACGCTTTTATGAGGTCACCGAAGGCCGTGTCACTATTGATGGTGTTGATGTGCGTGATGCTGATTTACACAGTTTGCGTCAGCATATTGGTATGGTGTTGCAAAGCTCGCTGCTATTTTCTGCAACCATCCGTGAGAATATTGCCTATGGTAAAGTCGGTTCCAGTGAGGAAGAAATCATTGCAGCGGCAAAAGCTGCCAATGCCCATGACTTTATCATGGAGTTCCCCGATGGGTACGACACATTAGTCGGTGAGCGGGGGGTGACCCTTTCTGGCGGGCAAAAACAACGCATAGCGATTGCACGTGCCTTGCTTATCAACCCCCGTATTTTGATATTGGATGACTCTACAAGCAGTGTGGATACCAAGACAGAGCATCTGATCAAACAAGCCCTGGATATTCTGATGCGTGGCCGGACTACCTTTATTATCGCGCAGCGGCTCAATAGTGTGCAAAATGCTGATCAAATTCTTGTGTTGGAGTATGGGGAGATTGTGGAACGGGGCACCCACCAACAACTGTTGGCTCTCGACGGGCCTTACAAGGAAATCTATGACCTGCAACTTGCAGATCAAGAGCGTGTGCGCAGCGAACTTATCGCACTGGGCCAGGTTCCAGAAACGTTAGATACGGATAGCCGCCTGGCTACGGATGAGTTCCGTGCAATTATTGATCAGGTTGGCGGTGGTGATTAATGAATAAGGACGTGCAGAACGATGTCACTTGAACTTCAAGAGATCGAAGAAGCCGGTTTTGACTGGGAAGTTACCAAACGGCTCGGTGGCTATCTAATGCCATATAGCCGTAATATCTTTTTGGCGATGTTGGCCGCATTATTAAGTGTTGTGGCGACTATCGCCGGCCCCCCGTTGATTGGTTATGCTGTTGATGAAGGCATCCGCAAAGGTGACCTGACACTGGTTGGTGTGGGGGTCATGGGTTACCTGTTTATCCAGGCGTTGGGTGCGGTTGGTTTTCGTGTGCAGATTATGCTCATGGCGATTGCTGGTCAACGTGCGATTCAGCAGTTACGTGATGACCTGTTTGAGCACATTAATTTGCTCTCGATGGATTTTTTCACTAAATATGAAACGGGACGGCTTATCGCCCGTGTGATTAGCGATGTGGGGGTGTTGCGTGAGGCGATTACGTTTGCGGTAGTAGGTACATTTCGCGATATGCTCATTCTGGTGGGCATTATCATCTCAATGATGTTGATCAACCTCCCATTGACTGCTGTTTCGCTAACGGTGTTGTTTGTATTGGCGGTGATCGCCAACTTCTGGCGAATTTACGCACGCCGTACCTATCTGGCTGTGCGGGATACAAATGCGAAGGTCAATGCGGAATTATCCGAGGCATTTAATGGTGTACGGGTGACACAAGCCTTTGACCGGCAGGCGCATAACTACATGCGTTTTACGGATCAGATCAACCTTGCACACCGCAAGTCAAATGTCAAAGCATCATTGGTGGCGGCGTTGTTCTTCCCCAGTATTGAGTTGGTCGGTGGTTTTGCAACGGGTGCGTTGATCATTGCTGGTGGTGCTCTGGTGTTACAGGGTGAGGGTAGTCTATCTGTATTTACGCTGCTGACCTTTGTGCTTTACATTGATCAGTTTTTCTTCCCGATTCGTATGCTGGCCCAGCGATATAACATTTTTCAGTCTGTGATGGCTGCTGGTGCAAAGATCTTTAACCTGCTAGATACGCCCATTGATGTTAAAGACGAGACATCTGCCGAAACTTTGCCTACAATCAACGGGGCCGTTGAATTCCGTAACGTTGGTTTTAAATATAACCCGGATGCCGAGGATAAAATCCTCAATGACATTAACCTGACGGTGGAACCCGGAGAAACTGTCGCCTTAGTTGGTCATACGGGTGCTGGTAAAAGCACGATCATCAAGTTGATCATGCGTTTTTACGACATCACCGAAGGGCATCTGCTGATTGATGGTTATGAAGTCAGTGAAACCACGCAGGGTAGCTTGCGCAGTCAATTGGGTGTGGTTTTGCAGGAAAGCTATTTGTTTTCCGGTACGGTGATGGATAACATTCGCTATGGTCGGTTGGATGCCACCGATGCTGAGGTGATCGAGGCTGCGAAAGCAGTCGGCGCCCATGAGTTCATTATGAATATGGAAGATGCCTATCAGTCAGAGATCAAAGAGGGTGGTAGCACACTTTCTGCCGGGCAGAAGCAGTTGCTGGCGTTCGCTCGTGCGTTGCTGGCGGACCCGCGTATTCTCATCCTGGATGAAGCGACGAGTAACATTGATACGCAGACAGAAAAACTGATCCAACAGGCACTTAATCGCTTGTTAGAAGGTCGCACCAGCTTTGTGATTGCGCATCGCCTGAGTACGATCATTTCTGCGGATAAGATCGTGGTTATGGATCACGGCAAGATCATTGAGATGGGCACCCATCAGGAATTGCTGGCCCTCGGTGGGGCTTACAGCAGTATGTATACGATGGCGTAACGTGTAACATAGCGTGGCTAGCCCGCATCTACATCACATTAGAATGCGGGCTATGTCGTTAATCTATCGCTCTCTTTGCATTACAAAATCCGCCCAGCTAACCAGATAACGCTTATAAACGGTGTCCTCTAGCTGGTTTAAACTGGCTAAACCCTCTTCGATGTAACGGGCTGCAAGGTTCCGTGAATGGTCTATGCCACCATATCGCTCCAACAAGCCAATGACTTCCTGAATATCATTGTCTGAAGCCTCATCATTGCCGAGTACACCAAGCGCGAATGTGCGATCTGTATCTGTCATTTTGGGCAGGCTATGCAGCACGATAATGGTACGTTTGCCCTCCCGGATGTCCGCGCCGACAGTTTTCCCCATTTGTTTGGCATTGCCGACGACACCCAAGATGTCATCTTGAAGCTGAAAGGCGATACCGCATTTACCGGTAAATGTGGATACGGCCTGTACCAGGGGGTGATCAAAGTCCTTAAGCTTAAGGCCAATTGCGGCCCCGGCTGCACCAGTATATTCATATAAAACGCCAGTTTTTTGCCTCAGCATCTCCAGAACTTCATCTTCTGTCAGTTGATCCAGTGGAATACGTGATTGCATCACATCGACAGTTTCGCCGTTCATGAGGTTCATCTGTGTATATCGAAACAATTTGCGTGTTAGATGAAGGACAAGCTCTGGTGGTAGGTGATGCTGATAGTGCAAGTCCGGGAGTAGGGCAGCAGCCCAGCCTTGCTGAAGATCCCCGGAAACAATGGCTAAGGCTAAACCATAATGTTGGGCTGTTTCTTCATCAAAGCCAAGTTCATTGATGGCCCGTTTCATAAAGTCATGATGGACTGTCGGAACACCCCGGCGCATTGTATCTCTGTCGATGATGTCATCATGAACGAGGGTAAATGTATGATACAGTTCCACAGCGGCAGCGGCGGGGATGGCGGTTTTCTCATCACCGCCGACGGCACCGCAGGCAAACATGAGTACTGCTGGTCGTAATGATTTGCCCCCGGCCCGAACATAGCTCATCACTGCATCTTCCAGGTGTTGGTAGCTGAACTGTAAGCGCGTTTCCTCTCTAAAAAGGTATTCTCGCATCATAACCTGACGCTTTTTGACTTCGGCGATCAGGGTTTCAAAATCAGTTTTCGTCATTGGTATCGTCTTTCCACTTGAGTGACAGAATCTAACCCAATTGTAGCTACGTATATGAACGTTGTCATGCGTGTCTATGGAAATTCCAAATCAAAAAGTCCATCAGCCTTCATAGGCTGATGGACTTTTTGCATAGTTTAGTTGGTGTCAGGGTGATCTTTAGTTGCAAAATGCAGGTGCTATTGTCAGGTAAGGTGATGTGGTCACATCACCACCGACGGCACCAGCACCCGGTCCAAATGGGCCACCCCACCAATTTTGTGTCGCATTGATGCTATTACTCCCGAAGAAATCGGTATCTGATATGCTGTTGCCAAATGACCCGGTATTGTTGAATAGGCAACTGTTGTTGATAAGCAAACTCGGGTCCTTTGATGCGATACCACCGCCGAACCCGGCAGTTGCATTCCCTGTGATAACACTATTCTGGATGGTGATGCTGGAGCCAGTTTCGATTTGTATGCCTGCACCACCTTGTGCTGTGTTGTTGGTAATGCGCGTCCCATCAATAGTCATTACCCCGCCAAGATGGTAGATGCCACCACCAGTCGTGTCACTGTTATTGCCGCTAATGGACCCACCGAAGATGCTAACATTCCCGTTGTTGTTGAAAAGTCCGCCCCCATTTGAGCCTTGATTGCTGATTAGTTCCACGTTGAAGAGGGTTGCAGTGGCACCCGTCACATTGATGGCACCGCCGTTTGTGGCTGAGCCTCTTGTGAGAGTTACATCACGCAGCGTTAGGTTGCCGCCACTGGTAACAAGAATGAGTCGGAAATCGCTTGCTGAGGCTGATAGCGTTCCAAACTCGCCAGGGCTAGTGATCCATGATAGGCCGGCTGGTGCAGATGTCTGTGTGGTCTGGGTGCCTTCAATGCGTGCCCCAAACCCTTTGATCTCGATAGGTGTGGTTATTGTCGGTAAGCCCGTGGAATTTGAATACGCACTCACCAATGTATACGTGCTGCCTGGGGTCAAACAGATAATATCGGCTACACCATTGCTATTTGCGGTATTGATAGCATTGGTTAAGCCTATCACATCGCCCGCTGCAATATTGAAATTACACTGTGGTGCAATCGGTGTGTTGGTTGGCGTTGGTGTGATTGTCGCTGTTGGCGTAATGGTTGGTGTATTGGTCGCTGTATGAGTTGGTGTGTGAGTCGGCGTACTCGTAGCTGTATGAGTTGGTGTGCTGGTGCTAGTAGCCGTATAGGTGCTAGTCGGCGTGCTGGTAAAAGTCGCCGTATTAGTTGGCGTGTCAGTGGGCGTACTCGTAGCTGTATGAGTCGGCGTGCTGGTGCTAGTCGGCGTAAA
>JGI12109J20283_10129542_pt1 | contig 12110 bp, 10 predicted proteins | sample ElkSlonscriptome_12_FD_20283 | JGI IMG/M metagenome (IMG submission 20283) | reverse complement strand
CGATAACTCTAAACAGAACCCGGTATACCCCCTCATCCCCGAAACCGGTTTCCCACTCAAAAAATCGGCTGATCGGATCGAAAACGGCGCCCATTGGAAGATTGTTTGCGGTGAAATCCAAGGTATTGTCTGCATCGGGATCACTTGCCGAAATCATAAATTCAAGGGTCTCCCCTTCTTCCACCTCCCAAGAACCGATTTCATCCATCACCGGTGGACGGTTCACCACGGGAAACAGGATTATGGGCCCTACCTCCGTGGTTTGACCGGCAACAACTTCTACGTCTGTTACTTCCCCTCGAAATATTATCGCCCCGGATTCATCCTTGGCCAAGGCTTCCACTTTACGCCCTGTGCCGGCTTCGATACCCGATATTAAACCTGCACCGGCTTCACATTCCCATGGTCCGCCCAAAGCCAACACATCACCGGATTCATTAGAGACAATTACTTCAACTGTGGCTATTCCATTTCCTGCGCAATCGAAATCCGCTCCGTCCGACTGCCGTTGAAGCCGTTGCACCTCATCGTCTGCTATTCTGAGGTCCAGTGCGATAGCCCCGGTTTCCTGAGAAGAAATGCCTTCGGAATCTCCCCCCCCGCTGCATCCACCGGCAATCCAGCCGAATATTATGAAAAAAAGTATGGTAAAGCATCGAAAAAATGGTCGGGATAGATAACAGGATGCCATTGTATTCTCCTCATCTGAATGGATGGGTGGATCAAATCTTTATCTTATTCCCCGTGCTTCGGTTACCAGGAGACGGAAATATCGCCCTCCCCCTTTTCCGGGGTGGTATCCTCTCTGGAACCGATGTCATCGCCGGTCGATTTCTGTAAGGACTGCTGCTGGTTTCGGGCCGCGCCACTTCGTTGTTGAGCGCGTGCCGCCTGAACGGCATTATCAGCCGAATCCGCCATTTCCGCGGGGGACATTTGGCCCAATTGGTCGAGGCTGGGGGCGGATTCTCCGGGGGTGTTATCGCTTTGCCAAAATGCCAGAAAGAAGCCCGGATCTTCTTTCAGCGCTTTTCTGAAAAAACCTTTGGCTTCTTTCCACTTTCCCTTGTCCCGGGCATCCAATCCTTGACCGTAAAAATTGGCCGCTTTCAGGTTTGTGGTATGATATCGGCTGATTTTGCGTTTTTCAGAAGGTTTTATTCGGGCATTCAGCACCTGTAAGACCTTGTTGACGATCTCTTTTTGAAGCACAAAAAACTCTTCCTGGTTTTCCCTTAGATTGAAGGAGGCGATAACATCTTTTTTCTGTGTGGAGGCCACCCCGGTTTGGTTTACGATACTCCCGCTATTCAAGGTGCCCACAACCAGATGCTCAGCACCGAGCATTCGGCCGGTGCGAGGGGCGCTGCTTGGGTCGACAATACCGGTCGAACCGAGTTCCATCTCTTCCAGCAGATATTGAACCTTTAAACGCTCAATCACATTCAAGGATTCCACCCGGGAAAGATCGGTGATAATCATGGATGCCAACGCTTTTTGAAGATACTTGAATCGATTGTCCGGGCTGAGATCTTTGAAGTAGAAAACCGCCACCGAATCGGGTGCTGGAGGTCGGGTTTGAAGGGATGCTTCCTGAGCGAGCGCTTCTTCTGCGAATTGAAGACTGTCGTTTATTTTCAGAAGGGTCAGTTGCTTTTTGACTTCACCCTGAACGATCGGGGCGTCGGGGTTTTCATATTCTTCCCAGTTTTGGATGGCCTCATCCCGCCGGTCCGCCTTTAATTGGGCCAATCCCAGGTAGTACCTGGCCTCCGCCGCATTCGGTTTTTTTTGAATAACCGATTCTAACGTGCGGATAGCTTCATCCGTTTGACCGTTTTTGAAATATGCAATTCCGAGCTTTTTTTTAGATTGCCAGCCATCAGGGTTTTCTGTGACGACTTCCTGGTAGCTCTGCACGGCTGAGGCGTAATTCCCCATGTTCATTTGGAAATCCCCGGCCATACGTGAAGAACAACCAAAGACCCCCGAACAAGCAATTCCGAAGAAAAACAGCGTGATTACTTTAACCCGTTTCATATGGCACCCTCTTCCGAAAGAAGTTTAATTTCATTAATATGCAATTCGGACTAAAACAGGCACACCCAAAAACCGGCCGCGAGTATTGTATTGTTAGGTCAGGTAATGATGCGCCCGGCGAAATACCACTTCCCTTCGGTGAACCGTCGACCATTCGCTTCGATCCACCCCTCAATACCTGAAATACTTCTTTTTTGCTCGAAAACAGCCATTTCCGTTTCGAAAGCTGAATTCATATCATACCGAATGACCAGTTCTTCGTAGGCCAACTGCCGAATCAGGCGCGGACTCTTTTCGAATTTTAAATTATCAAGCAAGCATAGCGGTGAATATGGTTTTCCGTTCCGATATCGAATGCTTCTTTGAAACCGCGACTGATTTTCCATCCACCACCGGGCCCACATCTCGGTATCCCTGCAGGGCAATGTCAGCGTCGTTCCCGGTTCTTCACCTTCTGAGAAAAGGTGTTCGCCCTTGCTTATTTTATCTTTCTCTTCATCAAATAATTCGTCCTCATCCATTTCCTCAGGAATGAAAACATCCTGGTAGAGTTCAGCTCCTGTCAACAGGTTTAATGCAATCGCTGCAAAATCGGCCAATTCGGTATCGACCAGCGCATCCATCAAAATGTCAACACCATCGATACCACCGAGCAAAGCGATCGCCATGAGGATATCAGGGCTTGATCTGTTTGAGGCAATGCGCCGAAGCGTTTCTGCTTCCGCGTATCCGCCGCCCAATCCGATTGGCAGGATCGGCCAATCCTCTTTTTCAATATGATTCATGCAATCTTTCAAGATTCGTATTTCCCCGAGTCGAAGCAAAGAGAGTGCGGTAGCCGGGTTAAAAGCATCGTGGTCACTGTCCATCACCTTAAACAATCCCGGAGCGGCATCTGTATCCCGAAGTCGGCCCAAGGCCCAGATGACTGCGGAAATTGTTTCGGAATTGTCCCGGTCCAAAACGGTTGTCAGCTCCGGACCGGCCGGCATTCTGCGAAACCCGATCACATGCGCGGCTATGCGGATTCGACCGGTATCTTCCTCAGTCAACATCTCAAGAATGCGTGGCTCCCATTCCTGAGGAAGTTCCTGTGACAATGCGTCGATAACTGCTGTAACCCGCTCCTCATCCTCAAAATCGAGCCCTTCTAGAACACCCTGAATGAGATCCCATCGTTTTTGCCTGCAGAACACCCGAACCGCCGCATGCAATTCTCCAAAATCGCCCTCCTCACCCTGTTGTCGGCACACATCAAGGGCAAGCGCATCACCAATCACCAGACCGTCGATATGGGGTTCGAACCGACCTTCAAAATCTTCGATATCGAGCCAGGTGATCTCGGGATCATCCAACAGAGTCAGACGCTGTTCATACAAAAAAGAAGCTTCTTCCAGATATTCCTGGTACAGTTCGATATAGAATTTTCTTAGAGAAACCGCCATATGATCAGCGCCCGTTTTCTATTCAATCATTTCTTTTAAAGGTATCGAATCCGAAAAAACTTCAATAGATACTACATCATGGGGTCCGTTTCTCAGGGTTAAATAAGCCCGCCAGATCAGAAACAAGAGCTTTTCATCCGTATTGATGATAACCGTGTCGAGATTTGTTTGAGGCTCGTGTTTTTTGTTGCCCCTCAATTCGATTCTGCACTTTGGGGGTTCAACTCCCGGAAGATTGAAGGCGATTCTGCCGCTCGGGGAAGCATTGGTGACAACGACCGACTCGTCTCCTCTCAAATATCCCGGTGCGATTTGGTCCCGGGGGGCCGCATTGAAAAACCGCCGGTCGAAATCTTTGGGAAGCAGCGGCATCCGCTCTTTTTGCCAAGCTTCGCCATAGGTTCCTGACAACCCTGCCCGCGGCTGCCAGTGGGGGGAAACAAACCCGAATCCAACGGGGCGGGGTGTATCGCCGAAATTCCGGATTGGCTGACTCGGATCTTCCAAATTGGCCAATAGGATTCCTTCCTCGAAACGGGTGTCTTTGCCCCGATACCCGGTGCCGACAGGGTTTCTTGAATCGAATGAATGAGTATTGGGACCCCCCCGGCTTCGGTCCCACCCTCCGTATGCATTTTCATAAACAAGGGGGATCGTTTCGAACGGTTCGGGATCCGTCATGGTGATAATTCCAAGATGTTTTTCCCAAACTCGATTTCCAACGACCCGGACAACTTTTTTTATGGGCCCTACCTGGAAACCGACATAGATTTCCGTGGTGGCCGATTGGTTGATACGGGCACTGCCGATCAGGACCACATCAGTAGACGGTTTGAAAAAAACGATTTCCGGCTCATACTTGTAACTTGAGGTTTCCGGATCGCCCCGATATTCGCCGGAAACATTCACGGGGGTCTGGTTATCGGGCGGAAACACCAATCGGTATTTTTCAATGGAGAAGGAGGCTTTGACAATCGGCACCACCATCGGGCGCCCCTCTTCATCATTCATGTAAAGGGGATCGAACGCAAACGGGGTTTTATTTTGAATTTCAGGTTGAGCCATAAACTACCGTAAATTAATCGAGGACCGCGTCTAATTCTGTAAAAACATCCACGAACGGCTTGGCGGCTTGGCTCAATCGGGCCGAGGGGGGGCAAAGTGCAAACGCTTCTTCGACCTCCATGCCCATGAGCTCGGCCATCCTTAAAAGCGCCAATCCTTCAATGGAAACAAAGGAACGCGCCCACAGCACCAATTGAGAGGGATCCGGCTCTAATAATCGTGCTTTCTTAGCTTCGTATTTCTCTTCAATTTCATCCATCAACTGATGCAGGGCATCCTGGAAACCGCTCGGATCTTTATCCAGAAGAGATTGACAAATTTGAAACCGTGGAGTCTTTTCTCCCTCCAGGGAGACTTCAAACCGGTCCAAAACCGGTTTCAAATTGGGTGAGGCCGAAGCTTCGCTGGATCGGACAGAAAGCACATGAAGAAACAGGAAATATGCGAAGTCATCCTCATACTCCCAATCCGGATGCCATTTTTTGGGTTGAAAGCGATCTATACCCGCCCACAATGGGGTATATCCGGAAACAAGCGCGTCTAAAAAGGCTTCCGTTCGACTGATGGCCAGCCTTCTGTCCTTCGTGTTCCCTGATTCAAACGATTTTCTCAAAAAAAACTGTCTGGCGAAACCGCTTCGGACCAAATTCTCGCGAAAGGATTCAGTGTCCAAACCTTCCAACAAGTGGCAAATGGACAGGGCCTGAAACAGTTCGGACAGCCTTTCATAGATATACCCTACTTCATCCACCGGGTAGGCCATGCCAAGCACCGCCAAATCATCTTGTATGATCGGGATGAGATCCGCGTGAATTTGCCGAATGTCCATTGGGGTTACAATCCGATATATTCTGATGGGGATTTCAAAAAAATCCCGGTAAACGGTTGGGCTTTCATTTTTTCAGCTAGGACATTCCGAATCAGAATGAGGGAAGGCAGGAATTTCGGCCTAAACACGAATCGATCCGCCGGCACTTGATCGCCTTCTATCACCAACTGATCACATTCATCAATCAGTTCCGGGTCGATGGGATTCCATTCGACATTCGACTGTTGGGTATCGATACAATCGACCGCCCCGATCGGATTGAGAATAAAATAATCTTTGGAAGCGATACGACCTTTGTGGTTTATAATCGTAAGCGGCAGATATTCGATGTGATCGGCCTGCTCCCGCTGAATAAATTCCTTCAGCTTACCGGAAGCAACCCTGAGTCCGGCGCCATAAAGGCTGTCGGCGAGCTGAATATCCTTCGGAAAATCCGGATCCATTTCGCAACGGGCATCCGCAGGCCAGTCCGCGGACCGGGGCTTGCCCTCACCAAGCTGGTATGCTTTTTCTATGCCGACCGGCGGTTTAATGACACAATACCCTTCCTCATAATCATCCTCCCATATGAAGAATTCATCGCTCATATTGAATCCCCTCTTTTTTGTAGCAGATCGCTTCTCTACTTGATTATGGTAAAGAGTTCTTTCAGTTTTTCCTTTACCTTCCCGGACATGGCATCCCAGTCCGGCGGGGGTTTTCGTTTTGTCGGAGTGCCGGGATGCATTGAAAATGGTATGTACCAGGTATCCGGGATATCCTCGCGATGGTCCCAACAATGCTTTGTACCCTGATGGGATACCCCTCTGGCCGTCAAAAATTTGCGCCATACCCTGCTCCGCGCTCTTAAGGCCGCCTCTAGATTTTCACCTTTGAATTCACACTCTTCCGCCTTTTTCAAGGCCGGATTCCACACCTTGTCCTTGAGGTTGTCGCTCACCTTTTTGGTATAATGGGGATTATGGTCGACTTCATGGCATGGATACCCGTTCCAACGATTGGGGGATTTATAAACCAGGGCCATTTTCATCGGCAATCCGATGGTATTGTCCGCACTGTTGATGTCCCAGTCGGTTTCCGCGAGACAGAAACGGATAACCATGAAATCACCAACGTTTTGCCCCAATTCATCAAAAATAGTGGCATCCGCTACGGAAGAGATCGGCACGATATGGTGAACTGCAGAAAAGGGCCATTTTACCGGCTTATAGTACCCACTGCTGCAGTTTTCCAGATGATCCTTGTTTCGGCTCCTTTTTATTTTCCAGTGGACCGGATCTTTGAAGTGTTCGATTGATTTCGGCATTTTATCAACAAACCTTCATGACTTCGAAAACTTTACCAGGATTCCGCCGTGCTCACCCGTCTCCGAAGACAGCCACAAAAGGGCTGCAGGATTCTTCTTGCATTCTTCTTTTTTGAAGGCGGCATCCATTAGCCCCAAAGAGAGCACGCCGGTAGCGGCTCCCGTTTCGCCGAATCCGACCGCAGGCAGCCACATCGGCAGGTCACCCACCGGATACTTGGCATTAAGCCGAACCAATGCATGTCCCCAGTCGTTGGCACGATATACATCGCCATTTAAATCACCGAGGATAAATCCGACCTTATCTCCGGATCTTGTTCCAGAATATATTATCTGATCCAGGGTCCTAAATAAGGCCTTTCCCAGAGGAATATCCTCTGAAAACCGGTCGAACTTTTCCTTTTCCAAAGCGAGGCTTGAAATCTCCAGCAGCGTTCGATTCCCTCTCCGGGCGGCATCTTGTTGCTTTTCAAGAACGAGAAACCCTGCTGCCTCTCCCGGAATGAACCCAACCGGATTTTTTTGAGTTTTCAAGATTCCGGTGATGGCGCCGGCTTCCAAAACAGGCGGTTCAATGCAGGAATCGATGGCGCCCACAATACCCCGGTCGTATTTCCCGAGACGTATGGCTTCCGCTGCGTCATGTATGGCATGGACCACGCCGGTGTGCCCTCCAAAATAAAGATGTTGATGGGCACCGGGCAGAACAAAATCACACCTCTCCAGCAATTTCGTAAGAAGCCCTTGATGTTGACCTTTCCACGCCGAAGAAGGCAATACAGTCTCCATGGAAATCGGTGGATGCGCCGGGTCATCATCCTCGCCAAATTGTCGCTCCAGTTCTGCCTCAAAGGCTTTTTCCATGCGATATTTCCGATCCGGCAAAATGTAATCCGAGAGATTCAAAAACATACCGGTTTTATCCTTTCCCTGTCGCAAATGAGGCCCCTTTTGCAATAACCTTTTCAGTACATGGCAACCCATCAGTAACGCTTTGGCCGGACCGATAAAACCGGGAGGTAAAAAAGCGATGGCATGCCCTTGGATAGGGCCGCCGAACATCTCTTTGTCCAAGAAGCTGAAGTTTTTTAGTTCTCCCACTCGAAGAATACCGGCTCGGAACGCAGCACAGCTGTGGTCAGCATCAGGACCAAGAGGCGTGACCATTTCGAGGTCGGAAATACAGATACCTGAATCCATTCAGCACCAAAAGATGTATGAAACTACGATGAATACTCTTCTCCGCATACCGGACACACCATATTGGCGCTTGACGGAATTGCAATGATGGGCCCCTGGATCAGTGGAAAAGGAGGCGTATTTTTATCATTGTGAAGCATGAGATCGAAAGCCCTGGCTACATTTTTACCCTCTACGAAAACATCAAAGGAAAAGTTGACAAATTCGGCCTTGCCTTTGATTTTCCCGGAAACAATCCCGCCGCCTGCGGTGCCGGCCTCGTCACCCGTACTCATCCTGAAATTGGAGGTTTTCAGACAAATGGAATTTCCATCACACTTCACCTTCTTGCTGCCTTTTGCCGTATCAGCAGACCGTGCAATATTGGGATATGGAATCGGGACCGGACCGCCTGGCGTGGGTGTTTTGCAAACGTCCGGAAAAGCGATTGTCACCCCGTTACTGCCTTTGTGCACCACCGACATGTTGTTGGCCCCGACTGTCACCGGCATGGCTCACCTCCCGAGAATTGTTAAACCTCGTTTTCTGTTGGGATCAGTTGATCTTTACCGCACTGCCTTTGATTTTCTGAACCCGGGAAGCCCGACTCACAATAGTTGATCCCTTGATATATATCTTTCCGTCCCGCCTGAGGTGAATAGAGCTTTTTCCGACGCGAAGCTGGATTTCTTCCTCTGCATCAAGTGCTAAACGACGGTGGCCGGATCCGGATACAGATTCTTTCATTTTGCTTCTATCTTCTGCCGACCCGGTATATGAAGATTTCTTATCCACTATCCGGTCGTGAATTACTCCCAGGATAATGGGAGGCTCGCTAAGTTCTTCCTCTCGTAAAACCAAAATGGGCTTATCAAGAATTCGATTTTCCTCCCCAGGCAAAGCCTGGACCATTGAGCGGGCCAGGACGGGCGCTTCAGCCTGCTTTTCCAAAAACACAAAGGGGCGACCGGATGCATCGATGTGCGACATCCTCCCGGTTTCTATGCGTTGCCCTTTCCCGGACAACAAAGCCACCCAGTTCAGCAATTCCGCTGTATTGGTATCGGCCATTCTCAATTCTCCTTGATTTTACTTCCTTTGATCTTGACATCGCCGGACCCTTTGACATTGACCTTTTTGCCTTTTATGGTGATATCCCCGTTTTTTTTCATGATTATCTGGGCCTTGCCTGTCTTGATATTGATTTCATCTTTTGCGATCAACTGAACCTGTTTGGCTTCAAGAACATAGTTTTTCTCCACCGATTCACGGTGATTGTTGGCGATATTCTCTTCAAGATCTTTCATGATCTGAATGATTCGGCTTTTACCGATCGTCTCATTCACATTGGACCCGACATCCAGGGAAAGGGATCCGCCGATGGTCTCGGATTTCGCAGATCCAATGACTTCATTTTTGGCGCCGCCCACACTTTCCGTCATGGCGGCACCCACAGAAATCGCCAACAGCCCCCCGATGGTGAGCTCCATGGCGGCTCCGACAGATTCTGAATAATTGATGGCCACCGATTCGGTCAGGTTGGATGCCACCAGGACATTCATATCACCGGTAATTTTCTCATCATGCTGGCCGAGAATTTGAATGGCTTTGTCCTTTTTCACCAATTCTGATTTGTCACGGCCCACTTCCAAACTTCTATCTCTTACAATCGATTCATCCCGGTCATTGCCGACCCATAGGGTTTGGTCATTTTCAACCACCGTATTTTCATCTTTTTGAGCATGAAAAAAAACTTCCTCCTCCCCCTTCTTATCCTCGAACCGGATTTCATTGGACCCCCCGCCGCCTTTGGACGAGTTTGATTTCAGAGTACTCTTGGTCTTTTCCCCCGGCAGACCGTACGGCGGCATATTGGCCCCGTGGTACACCCGGCCGGTGATAATCGGCCGGTCCGGATCACCTTCAATGAAATCGACGATCACCTCATGCCCGATCCTGGGAATGTACATCGCCCCCCAACTCCCGCCGGCCCATGCCTGACTGACTCGAATCCAGCAGGAACTGTTTTCATCCCTTTTACCTTCACGGTCCCAATGAAACTGCACTTTCACCCGACCGTATTGATCGGTATGGATCTCTTCGCCGGCCGGACCGGTGACGATAGCGGTCTGGGTTCCCTGCACGATCGGTTTTCTATTGATCCGAGCGGGTCGAAACGGCACCTCATGAGGAATACACCGAAAACGATTGATATAACGCAAATCACCTTCCCCGGCATCGAGGCCGACGCCGGTGTATTCCGACACATACGAAACCTCGTGTTCAACGGAGGTCAGCAGATAATCCTTTTTGTTCATATCTTTCCGGTAAAAGTCCATCAGCTTAAACCGGTATCCCGAGGTAAATGCACGACAATCGCTTTCGCCCATAATCGTGGTGACCTGTGCTTCCTCTTCCTCCATTCGTCGATTGGTCAGATGCTCGGCCAAAGAACGTTTCATAAACCGGCCGTGATAATCATAGATTTCTCTTTCTCCGGGCCCAAGCACCTCCTTTGCCTTGGATTCGTATTCAATGGCGGCAGGTGTTTCAAAGTTGAAATCCCGCAGGAAATATTTGGCGGGTCGGATCTCCTGCCGGTATTCCAGCGAGGTTATCACATCCTCTTTCAGCCAACCGCCCCCGGTGATCTGATAGCTCGCGTCGGCCTGATTCGGGCACGGCTTATTTTCATCCCGGGTGTCGGCGATAACAAGGTTGTGTTTACCGTTTTGGTGTTCGAAAAAATAAAAGATGCCGTTTTCTTCCAGTAACCTTGAGATAAAATTAAAGTCGGTTTCACGGTATTGAACGCAATACCCCATAGGTTCATAGGTTCCGTGCAGTCGAAAATTATAATCCTGAAAACCTTTTTCGGAAAAAATCTGTTCCACAATATCTGGAACGGATTTATCCTGGAAAATTCGGGAATCAGCAGTCTGGGTCAGCAGCCAAAACCAAGGAACCATTCTGCCGGTGTAATAAGAAATCATCGGATCACTTGCAGAAGATTCGCCACCGCCGCGGCCTTGGGAAAAGTGGGAAATAATGCCGTTGAAATAGCGCTTACCGCCGTCTGCCAACACGATGGAAACGGTTACATTTTTTCCAATGATATCCGGAAAAGGAATGCTGTGGTTCTCTGAAACGAAATTCAGCTGAAAATCGAACAAGGCTGACAGGCTCTCCATCCCTTTGAGCCCGGTGAGCAAAAGAACATCTTTCCCCAGAGGCGTATCGATGGAGATCATTCGCTCTTCTTGTGATAACTTCGGCATGGCCTACTCCCGTTCGATGGTGGAACGTGGAAAGTTGAAATGAATCGCCTGAGGGCCCCCCGTTTCTGCGGAAGTCAGTAAGAAATGCGGATGGAAAAAGAATTTGGATACGTAAAGAAGAAAATAAGAAAGATTTATCTAATGATTATTATTCATTATAGTATCCACCACTTTTCAAGTTGTCAATACTTTTTAACCGAATTCGTTCTGTCGACCCGTAATAACGGCAGAGATCGAGACACATTCTGCTTTTGACAGATACCGCCGCCAGGGGTACAAAGAACGTTCGGAACGAATCCTTTCCCTGAAGGAGTGCTGAATGCCGCAAAAAATTGCCACAGGACCTCTTTTTTCTTTTCAAGACCGTAAGAACTATCGCCGGTTCCGACAGATTCTCCAAGATATCGGATTTACTGAACAGGCCATACTGGACGCATTGAATCTGGAGGATCTATCCTCTGCGGGAGAAAAGGATATCGCCCTGCTATTGAAAAGAACCGAAAGGGAGTTACCCCTCCATACCTTGATCCGGCTTTTCTTGATTGAGAACCCCTGTCCTGTCCAGAACGTCCGCAAAGCCCTCAAACCTCTGACAATAGAGACACTAGCGGAAGCAGATCTCATCCACATAGATGGATCGAATGTGTATGGGCAGGTCAAATTGCTTCCCTTCAAAGGACTCGTTCTCGCCTTTGATCAACCCCGAATGCTCCTGACCGATCAGGCGCCCGAGTACGTGATGGGCATCGGCAGCAGCACCATTACCCTGGCAAACCTGACCATTCGAAAACCGGTTCAAGAGGCGCTGGATCTCGGCACCGGCTGCGGTATTCAAGCCCTGCTGGCGGGACATCATGCCGAGCAGGTCCGGGCCACCGACCAAAACCCGAGGGCCGTTCGCTTGGCCGAGTTCAATGCCCGCCTCAACGGTATGGACCATATCATTTGCCGTCAAGGGGATTTCTTTC
>JGI12109J20283_10094579_pt1 | contig 12112 bp, 13 predicted proteins | sample ElkSlonscriptome_12_FD_20283 | JGI IMG/M metagenome (IMG submission 20283) | reverse complement strand
CGTTGAGCTTCCTCGAGCCGCTCTCCGAGCGCGTCTTTGCCGATGAAGCGCTTCGCCAAACGCTCATCGAAGATCTCTATCCGCGCGTCGTCGAACGCCGTTTCAACCCGCAGGCCTGGGCGCTGTGGCTGCTCGTGCGCGATGTTGCCGACGACGCGGTGCGGGCGCAATGGGAGCAGGTACGCCGGCAAGACAGATTTGCCTTGCGAGCGCGCCTGCACGAGTTCATCGACCGGTTTGTCGACGCAGAACAACTTGATCGCGGCGAAGCCGCGCAGATCAAGCTCGCCATCGACACCGCCCCGGGCTGGCAAGGTTACTACCGGGCGCTGCGGGACCTGCGGCGGCTCGACAGGGACTTTCAAGAGCTCCGTTATCGGCTGTGGCACGAGCACTTCGCCAATCTGCCGCGCCACCGCCTGGCGCAAGAGGGTCAACCTCGGCAGGCGCTACCGGATGGGCTCCAAGAGGACGTTCGCGCCGTTTTCGCGCGACTCGCAACCGCAGCTGCAGCCTTGCGTGAGGAGCGCACCAAGGTGGCACGCGAACTCCTCGACAGCGAGGTCCTGCGACGGCTCAAGGCACCGCTGGAAGAGCAGGAGGGCCTCGAGGCCCGCTTCTATGACTATGCCCATGCCATGCAGGCACTCGAGGCCCTCGCCGGCATCCGCTCGACCCCGAATCTATCGGTCCGGCGCATCACACCCTTCGACATCTACGCCGACACGGCCGACCTCGACGAAGTCCAGCCACTCGCCGGCGGCGCGCTCGGCGCCTTCGGAGGCTTCCTCGACAAGCGCTGGCGGATCAATGACTTCCTCGTCGGCCGCCTGGCAATGCGTGTGCAGCTTCGCCGCGAGGGCCTGATCCCCGAAGACGCCATCGATGCCTACCGATCCTGGTCCGCCGAACGCGACGCCGACATCATCACCCGCCTGGCACCTGGCTCGTCCGAGGCGCAGGCACTGCAGCAATTCGCTACGATCGAGCTCAAACCGAGCGGCATCGCCGGCGACGTGAACAAGCCGACTGGCCTGCTCGATCGCCAGGAGATGCAGGTCGAGGCCCTGCCCGGCTCGCGTCTGGCCCGCATCGTGCGCAAGCTCCTCGGCTCGACCCGGCGCATCCTGCGCTTGAACGGCGCTCGCCTACCCTACCGGCCTCTCAGAATGCTGACCCCCGCCTTATGGGTGACGGGCGCCCTGATCTGGATCCTCGAGCAATCGTTGCGCCCGGCACCCCATGCCGACGGCGATACAACCAAGGCGCTGCTTTCGCGACTGACCTGGTATCTCGCCGTACTCGGCCTCGGCATCGCGCTGGGAGTGGCGCTGACGCTGCTCGTCAGCTAGCCCTGCCCGATCGGGCGACCAGGACAATCCGGCCGACCGAGCCCAGATGCTGCAGCAGACGCTGGCGTTAGGCGTCTGCGTCCCCATCTTCTCGCCAGCGACACGGGCACGGGCGCCCGCCTGATCTATCGGAGGATTTGATGCGCAGCCCAAAGGCGAGTACGGCGTTGGCCGCCCTTGCAGTGGCAAGCTTGCTGGTCGGCTGTATCGAAAAAGGTGGGGAACCAATGAAGACCGTTTCGCACGTCGACCTGGAGCGCTTTATGGGCGACTGGTACGTGGTCGCCAACATCCCGACCGCGATCGAAAAGGGGGCCCACAACGCCCTCGAGTCCTACGCACTCAACCCCGATGGCACCATCGCCACGACCTTCACCTTCAATAAGGGCGCCTTCGACGGTCCGAAGAAGACCTACCATCCCAAGGGGTTCGTGCTCGACACCGAGACCAACGCCCGTTGGGGCATGCAATTCCTCTGGCCGATCAAGGCCGACTATCGGGTGATCTATCTCGACGAGGACTACCAGACTACGGTAATCGGGCGCGCCAAGCGCGACTATGTCTGGGTCATGTCGCGCAACCCGGCGTTCAGCGATACCGAATTCGAGCAGATGCAAGCCTTCATCGCCAGCGTCGGCTACGACCCGTCCCATCTGGAACGCGTCCCGCAGAAGCGACGCTAGCGACTGAGACCGCCGGCCGCGGCGCTGGAGGATGAGCCGCCTGGGGATGGAGGGCAAGCCATCTCGCACCCGTCAGATCTGCTGCCGCACCCAAGCCATCAGCCCGGTCAAGTCCATGGCCCCGGCCGTGCGCGCCACCTCCTGGCCGCCACGAAACACCGCCAAGGTCGGGATGCTGCGGATGCCGTAGCGCATCGCGAGCCCCTGCGCCTCTTCGGTATTCACCTTGATCAGCCGCGCGGCCGGCTCGAGCTGACGCGCCGCCTCCTCGAAGGCCGGCGCCATCATCCGGCAGGGGGCGCACCAAGGCGCCCAGAAATCGACGACGAGCGGCAAGTCGCTGCGACCGAGGTGGGTAGCGAAACGGCGCTCGTCGAGGGCCAGCGGCACGCCGGCGAAGAGTGCGGCATGACACTTCCCGCACTTGCCGCCACCGCCTAGACGCTGCCGCGGCAACCGATTCACCGCATCGCACTGCGCGCAGACCACGTGAACAAGCTCACCCATGCTCCCCTCCTCGAATCGCTGCCAGGGGCCATGCCCCGCGACCCTGGCGCCACCTTGATCCGGCAGCCCAGGACAACTACCTTGCACCGTTAATTTTCGTTACGACACTCGAGAGCGACAAGTTTCATGGCCGATTCATCCTTCGTCATCACAGCAACCGCCGACAACTTCGCCGAAGCCGTCATCCAAGCCTCGCAGCGCGTCCCCGTCCTCGTCGACTTCTGGGCCGACTGGTGCGCGCCCTGCAAGGCCCTGATGCCGCTATTGGCCAAGTTGGCCGCGGAGTACGGCGGCAAGTTCCTCCTCGCCAAGGTCAACACGGAGGAGGAGCAGGACCTCGCCGTCCACTTCGGGATCCGCAGCCTGCCGACTGTACAGCTGTTCAAAGACGGCCAACCGATCGACCAATTCATGGGCGCCCTGCCGGAAGGCCAGGTGCGGGAGTTCCTCGACCGGCACATGGGGCGCGAATCCGACGCCTTGCTGGCCCGTGCGCAGGAGTTGATGCAATCCGGGGCCCTCGACGAGGCCGAGCGGCTGATCGAGCAAGCCCGCGCCAGCGACCCCAACAACGCACGCCTGCATGTGGCCGTCGCGCGGCTCAAGGCGGCCGGCGGGGATCCGGCCGCGGCCGCCCAGATGCTCGAGCGGGTCCCCCCGGAGCTGCACCACGATCCGGAGGTCGTCGCCCTACGCGGTCAGATGGCCTTCGCCAACCTGCTCAGCGACGCCCCGCCGGCGCACGAGCTCGAGACCGGTCTCGAACGGGACCCGCGGGACAGCGAGGCACGTCACCGACTCGCTGCCAGGCTGGTTGCCGACGGCGACTACGAGGCCGGGCTGGAGCACCTCTTCCAGCTGATGAAGAGCGACCGGGCCTACGGCGAGGATGCCGGGCGCAAGGGTATGCTGATGGTGTTCGACATGCTCGGCAATGAGGGCGAGCTGGTGATGCGCTATCGCAGCCGCATGATGGCGGCGCTCTACTGAGGCCAAGGGACCGGACGAGCAAGGCCTCTCCTGCGCCGTGGAACTCGGCGCATGCGCACCGCTGCTAACACCGTGTCGGGCCCTTCGGGGCGATCAAGCGCAGCGATGGATCGCGGCGATCCGCGTGCGATCACGGCCGAAACGGGCGATAATGCTCGACTCAAGGGTCGTCCACCGGGTCGTCCCGCTCCGCGTTGACGATGCCGAAGCGCGCTGGGATATGCGCATAGGGCACACGCAGCCCGGCCTGCCTGAGCAGGTCGAGCAAGCGTTCGCTCTCCTCTTCGGTGACGATGAAATCGACTTCGACAGGCAAGGACCCGGCCAGCTCGAAGAAGTGGCTTTCGTGCAGCTGGTGGTGGCGACCGAAGCCGGCAATCGCCTTGAAGGCCGAACCACCCCGCACGCCGAGTCGGTTGGCCTGATCGAGCAGCCACTCCCAAGCCAGACGCCCTTGGCACCGCTGGTCCTCGTGTAGATAGAAGCGAACGAAGCAGCCCTCCACGGTCTTCACCTCCGGACAGTTGACGGGGTCTTGGGTCGCTGGCCGCGATGGGAATTCACGACGGCTGCCGCAACCAAGCGATGGTCGCGACCCCAGCGAGGACCAGCAGGACCGAGCCCACCAGGTGCAGCCCGATGGCCGCCAAGGCCCACAGGAGTCGTCCCTGCTGCAACAGGGTCAGGACCTCCGCCGAAAACGTTGAGAAGGTCGTCAGCCCGCCGCAGAAGCCCGTGATCGCGAAGAGACGCCACTCTGGGGGCAGCGACGGCAGGGTCGCGAAAAAGCCGATCGCCAACCCGATCAGGTAGGCACCGATCAGATTCGCCGCCAGCGTCCCGGGCGGGATGCTCGGGAACAGCGCATTGAGCTTGGTCCCGAGCGACCAGCGCAGGACGGCACCGAGTGCGGCACCGGCGGCGATGGCGGCGACGGATCTCCACATCTTTCTGCCCCGAGCATCAACCAAACCGCAACCTAGCAGGAGATAACGGCCGATACTATACCCGTCTGAGCCGAAATGACGGTTGCCTCTGGGCCGGGCAGCGCGGGCAGGGGACGCCGTGAACCCAATCTCTGGGGGCTCGACGACAGCATCCCTGCTGTCGACGCCCCTGCCCCCGCTGCCCGGGCCCAGAAACCGAAAAGCCATTTGCGAAAGCCTTGCACGAGCATCAGTTGATCCAGATTACCGACGACCTCGCCATTGATGAACGCGACCTCGAAGAACGCTTCGTGCGCGCCCCCGGCCCAGGCGGTCAGAAGGTCAACAAGGTCGCCACCGCCGTGCAACTGCGCCTCGACCTTCGGGGCTTCAGCGAGCTCCCCGACGACCTGAGGCAACGGCTGATCGCGCTCGCCGGGCGGCGGGTTGGCAGCAACGGCGTGCTCAGCATCGAGGCCCACCGCTACCGAAGCCGGGAGCGCAATCGCGCCGATGCGTTCGAGCGGCTGAGGCGGCTGATTGCAAGAGCGGCCGACGCCCCGCGGCCGCGCAAGCGACGGCTCAGGCCGACCCGCGCGGTCCAGGAGAGGCGCCTGGAGGCAAAGCGGCGCCGCGCCGCGACCAAGCGCCAGCGCAAAACCCCTCCCGACTAGAAACTCGGCCCCCAGCCCAACAACTCCCGCGCCCGCACCTCCCTACCGGTCTCGGTATCGCTATCGCTATCGGAATCGGGATCGATACTACTATCCCCACACCCCCCGCCACAGCTCGACCGCAACTCCGTCCCCCGTTGAGATTGAGCGTCGCGTGCTTGCCGGCGAAGTCGTCGAAGAAGTGCGCCGCAGAGGCGACCGGGTCAATAGCGCGCCTGGCGCTCGGCGCGGCGCTGGCGACGACGGAGCAGCGTCCAGGCCGGCCCGGAGACCGCGTAGGCGAGAAACCCGAGAAAAAGGACGACGGGAGGATTGATCGAGACGACCGCGAATGTCAGCATAACGGCCACGGCGAGAAGAAACGAGACGCGCCCGCGCAGCTCCAGCTCCTTGAAGCTGTAGTAGCGAAAATTGCTGACCATCAGCAGTCCGGTCAGGCCGGTCAGTAGCATCGCCGCCAGAGCCACGAGGGTGGAATCGACGGGGAGGCCATAGACGGCGCCGATCCAGACGCCGGAGGCGAGGATCGCCGCCGCTGAGGGGCTCGGTAGGCCCTGGAAGTAGCGCTTCCCGGCGCTCCCGATCTGGGTATTGAAACGCGCCAGGCGCAGGGCCGCAGCGGCGGTGTAGACGAAGGCCGCCAGCCAGCCGAGCCCGTCGAGGCGCTCCAGAACCCAGTGATAGACGACCAACGCCGGAGCAACACCAAAGGCGACCATATCCGACAAGCTATCGTACTCGGCGCCGAAATCGCTCTGCGTGTTGGTCAAGCGCGCAACACGACCGTCAACCCCGTCGAGTACCATCGCCGCGAAGACCGCCAATGCCGCAGCCTCGAAACGCCCTTGGGCCGCGGTCAAAATGGCATAGAACCCAGCGAACAGGGCCGCGGTCGTAAAGAAATTGGGTAACAGATAGATACCACGGCGACGTCTTGGCTTCGAGACCGTCAGCTGCTCTTCCATCGATGCGGCGATCCTGTGGCTCGGCAAACCGGGCCAGTATAACCGCGCCACGCCGATGGCAAAACGACGGACCGAGCGCACCCCCCCGGCCAGCTACAGGAGTGAACGTCTTGCAACAGAGCAAGCCTACACCGCCGAACGACGACAAGCGCTGGAAGATCATCAACGCCACCATGCGCCGCAGCGGCTACGCCGAGCACGCGCTGATCGAGGCCCTGCACAGCGTGCAGGACGCCTTCGGTTACCTCGATGAGACATCCTTGCGCTTCGTCGCCGAATCCCTGGACCTGCCGGCGAGCAAGGTTTTCGGCGTCGCCACCTTCTATCACCTCTTCACGCTCAAACCGAAGGGCCGGCACACGTGCGTCGTCTGCACCGGGACGGCCTGCTATATCAAGGGCGCGGGGGCGCTGATCGAGGGCATCGAACAGCGCTTCGCCGTCAACCCGGGGGAGACCACGCCCGACGACCGACTCTCGGTGCTGACCGCCCGCTGCGTCGGCGCCTGCGGCCTGGCGCCGGCGGTCGTCCTCGACCGCGATGTGATCGGCAAACAGGATGCCGACGCACTGGTCGAGCAACTCGAGCGATTGGAGTAACCCATGCACCTCGATGACATGACGGAACGGGCCGAGCAGTACCGGGCCGAGAAGGCACATATCGCGCACGAACTGCGCGTCTGCATGGCGGCAAGCTGCCAATCCTCGGGCGCCAAGGAGGTCCATGACGCCCTCGTCGAGGCCGCTCGCGGCCACGGAGACTGCGAGGTCAAGGGCGTCGGCTGCATGGGACTGTGCTCGGCCGGCCCGCTCGTCTCGGTGGCGCCGACCGCGGCCGCGAGCGACGATGCCATCCTCTATCGCGACGTGGGGCCCGGGGACAGCAGCGACATCGTCGCGAGCGTCGGCGCCGCGCCGGTGGATCGGTTGCGCTGCCCCACCGATCAACCCTTCTTCGCCCGGCAGCAGAAGATCGTCCTCGCCAACGCCGGCGTCGTCGACCCCGACAGCTTCAAGGGCTATGTCGCCGTCGGCGGCTACTTTGCGCTGCTGCAGGCCTTGACCGAGATGACCCCAGCGGAGGTGCTCCAGGAAGTCAACGCGAGCGGCCTGCGCGGCCGTGGTGGCGGCGGCTACCCAACCGGGCTCAAGTGGTCGACGGTAGCCAAGATGCCGGGTGGTCAGAAGTATGTCATTTGCAACGCCGATGAGGGCGATCCGGGCGCCTTCATGGACCGCGCCATCCTCGAGTCCGACCCCCATCGCGTGATCGAAGGGATGGCGATCGCCGCCTATGCGGTCGGCGCGAACAAAGGCTATGTCTATGTCCGTGCCGAATACCCGCTGGCCGTCGAGCGGATCCAAAAGGCCATCCGCAAGGCCAAGCGCGCAGGCTTCATGGGCCACCATATCGCCGACACCGAGTTCAGCTTCGATGTCGAGCTCCGCCTCGGCGCGGGCGCCTTCGTCTGCGGCGAGGAGACCGCGCTGATGGCCTCGATCGAGGGCCTGCGCGGTCAGCCGCGCCCCCGCCCCCCCTACCCGGCTCAGTCCGGCCTCTGGGGCCATCCGACGCTGATCAATAACGTCGAGACCTTCGCCAACATCGCACCGATCATTCGCAACGGCGGCGAGTGGTTTGCCGGAATCGGCACCGAAGGCTCCAAGGGCACCAAGGTCTTCGCGCTCGCCGGGGCGATCCACAACACGGGGCTGATCGAGGTGCCGATGGGCACCACGCTGCGCGACATCATCGAGGTCATCGGCGGCGGCATTCCCGGCGGCAAAGCCTTCAAGGCAGTGCAGACAGGGGGACCTTCAGGCGGCTGTCTGCCGGCCAGCCAGCTCGACAAGCCGGTGGACTACGACAGCCTACGTGAGCTCGGCACCATCATGGGCTCGGGCGGCATGATCGTGATGGACGAGAGCTCATCGATGGTCGATGTCGCACGCTACTTCATGGAGTTCTGCATGAGCGAGTCCTGCGGCAAGTGTGTGCCCTGCCGGACCGGCACGCAGCAGATGCATGACCTGCTCGACAAGATCGCGAAGACGCAGGCCACCGATGCCGAGCTCGCCTTGCTCGAGCAGCTCTGCGAGGTCGTCCAGGCGACCAGCCTCTGCGGTCTCGGCCAGACGGCGCCAAACCCGGTCCTGAGCACGCTGCGCTATTTTCGCGAGGAATACGAGACGCGGCTGACCGCAGGCCCAGCCCGGGCAACATGGCGCTGAGCGACACGCGCATGCCTCGCCAGCAGGCGCTGCGCCCGCCATCGCCCGAGCAAGACCGCAAAGGCGAGACACAACCCGACAGGGCGCCCTCAATGCACGCCGGCAACCCCGCCGCCCAGCCTGATGTCGGAACCGACAGCCACCATCGGAGCACGTGAATGCCCATCGCAGCCCCGACAACCAACGTCAGCGTCGTCACATTCCAGATCGACGGACGCGACTACTCGGCCCGCGAGGACGAGACCATCATCGAGGTGGCGCGCGAGCACGGTATCCCGATACCGACGCTCTGCTATCTCGAAGGCCTCAGTACCTGGGGGGCGTGCCGGCTCTGTCTGGTGGAGCTGGTGGGCTCCGGGCGTTTGCTCGCGGCCTGCTCGACGCGCGTGGCCGAGGGGATGCAGATCCTCACCAACACCGAGCGCCTCCAACGCTACCGCCGCACGATCGTCGAACTGCTCTTCGCCGAACGCAACCACATCTGCTCGGTTTGCGTCTCCAATGGCCACTGCGAGCTGCAATGGCTCGCACAACGCTGCGGCGTCGATCACGTACGCGTGCCCTATCGCCACATCCCATACCGGGTCGATTCGTCGCACGAGATGTTTCGCGTCGATCACAACCGCTGCGTCCTTTGCACACGTTGCGTAAGGGTCTGTGACGAAGTCGAGGGCGCCCACACCTGGGACGTCATGGGCCGCGGCAGCGATTGTCTGGTGATCACCGACATGCACCGCCCTTGGGGCGAGAGCGATACCTGCACCAGCTGCGGCAAGTGCGTGCAAGTCTGCCCCACCGGCGCGCTGGTCAAGCAAGGGACCTCGGTTGGGGAGATGACGAAGGACCTGCACTTCCTGTCCTACATCACCCGCAGAAGGCACAACCGATGAGCACCCCGGCGAAGATTACCGTCGCGACGGCCTGGCTCGATGGCTGCTCGGGCTGCCATATGTCCTTTCTCGACCTGGACGAGCGCCTCTTCGAGCTCGCCCAGCAGGTGGACATTGTCCACAGCCCGCTGGTCGATACGAAGGAACTCCCGGAGCGCGTGGACATCGGCATCCTGGAGGGGGCGGTCAGCAACGAGGACGACCTCGAGAAGGCCAAGGCCTTTCGCGAGCGCTGCCGCATCCTGATCAGCCTCGGCGACTGCGCCGTCGACGGCAACATCCCGGACCTTCGCAACCAGTTCAAGCTGAGCGATGTCATGGACCGCGCCTACCGCGAGAACGTCACGCTCCAGGCGGGTGTGCCGGATCAAGGCGTGCCGCCGCTTCTCGAAACGGTGCTGCCCGTGCACGGCGCCGTCGCCGTCGACTTTTTCGTCCCCGGCTGTCCGCCGTCGGCCGATACCATCTGGTTCGTCATTGGCGAACTGCTCGCGGGGCGCACACCTAACCCGTCCGAGGTGACCCGCTTCGGAGCCTGACCGCCAGCCGGCTGGATCGCCCTGCCGCACCGCGCAAGGCGGAAACGCGGGCCGCGCTGGGCCGATCCGCTGTCCGCAAACGAGTCTCGAGTCCCATACACCAGCTGGGTATCAACGCCATGAGTCGCACCATCTCCATCGACCCCGTCACCCGCATCGAGGGCCACGCGAAGATCACGTTGCAGCTCGGCGACGATGGCAAGGTGAGCGATGCCAAGTTCCACCTGACGCAGTTCCGCGGCTTCGAGAAATTCTGCGAAGGCCGGCCCTACCGCGAGATGCCGGCCATCACGGCGCGCACCTGCGGCATCTGTCCGGTCAGTCACCTCTTGGCTTCGAACAAGGCGTGCGACGACCTGCTGAGCGTCGCGATCCCAACGACTGCGGAGAACCTGCGGCGCATTATGAACCTCGCGCAGCTCACGCAGTCGCACGCCCTCTCCTTCTTCCACCTCTCCTCGCCGGATCTGCTGCTCGGCTGGGACTCGGATCCGGCCAGCCGCAACGTCTTCGGCCTTATGAAGGCGAATCCGCAGCTCGCGCGGGACGGTATCCGCCTACGGCAGATCGGCCAGCAGATTATCGAAACCCTCGGCGGCAAGAAGATCCACCCAACCTGGGTCGTGCCCGGCGGCGTCAACGAGCCCCTCTCCCAGGAGAAGCGCGACGCCATGTTGGCACTGCTCCCGGAGGGGCTCGAGATCGCCAGGCAAACCTTCGACTTTTATAAGAGACTCGTCCCGAAGTTCCAGCAGGAGGCGCGCCATTTCGGCGACATCCCAACGCTCTTCCTAAGCCTGGTGACGCCGAAGGGCGACCTCGAGCACTACGACGGGCTGATCCGCATCTCAGATGCCACGGGGCGCATCATCGAGGACATGGTGCCGCCGAAGGAATACGAGCGCGTCATCGGCGAGGCGGTTGAGGACTTCTCCTACATGAAGTTTCCGTACTACAAACCGCACGGCTATCCCCAAGGCATGTATCGCGTCGGACCCCTGGCGCGGCTCAATAATGCCGAGTCCTGTGGTACACCCTATGCCGACGTCGCGCTCGCCGAGTTTCGTACGCTGCAGGAGTCCGGTCCGATCAGCAGCAGCTTCCACTATCACTACGCGAGGCTGGTCGAGATCATCTTTGCGCTCGAGATGATGAAGCGGCTGCTGAACGGTCCGCGCATCACCGATCACCGCGTACGAGCCCGCGCGCGCAGCAACCAGCACGAAGGCATCGGCGTCGCGGAGGCCCCACGCGGCACACTGATCCACCACTACCGGATCGACGACGACGGCCTCATGACCTGGATGAACCTGGTCATCGCGACCGGTCACAACAACCTGGCGATGAACGCCAGTATCCGCCAGGTCGCCGAAGCCTATGTCGACGGCAGCCGGCTCGAGGAGGGCATGCTCAATCGGGTCGAGGCCGTGATCCGCTGTTTCGACCCTTGTCTCTCGTGTGCCTCGCATGCCTTCGGCCAGATGCCGATCCAGGTCGAGCTCCAAGACCCGGACGGCAAGGTCGTCGCGAGGCTCCGCCGGGACGCAGGCAACCCCTAAGCGATGGAAGACTCTCGAGGCGCGTCGCAAGCCACAGGCTTCAGCCGCCGGGCGCTGGTGATCGGCTATGGCAGCCCGATCCGCGGCGATGACGCGCTCGGGCCGCTGGTCGCCGACCGGCTCGCGCGGCGTGACCTCCCGCAAGGCGTCACCGTCATCGCTCGGCACATCCTAACGCCCGATCTCGTGCCGGCCGTCTGCGATGCGCGGCTCGTCGTTTTCGTCGACGCCGCGATTTCAGGGACTCCCGGCGACATTCACTGCCGGCGCCTGAAACCAGCTCAAACCCCGCCGGTCACCGTCGCCCATTTCCTCGACCCGGGGGAGTTGCTGGCCTGGGCCGAGGCCCTCTACGACAAGCTTCCAACGGCCTTTCTCGTCTCGACACCGGGGCACTGCTTCGATTTCGGTCACTTCCGACTGAGCGAGCCGGTTGCCGGAGCGGTCGAGGCCCTCACCGAACGCGTGCACGACCTCGTTGCCGGACAGATCCCGGCCGCGCCCTAGCCGATGGCCACGGAAGCGATGAGTCGGGTTGCTTGCTGCGGAGCGCTCCAGGACGGCGGCAGTACGCTCGGCGGCCTCATCGCGCAGATAGTTCCAGTCGATCCGGACCTCGAGCAGGCGCCCGTCGCGGGTCCGGTTCCTGTGTAGTAGGGCCTTGGCTCGGGGTGGGCAAGGCTCCCTGCCTCATTTTTTTGCTGTTGCGGCGAGACCGTGCGAGCACTTCAGGAGACAAGGAATACGGCCGAGCAAAAGGGCCCGCCCGCTAGGACGTCCGTTTGCGGAAGTGCAG
>JGI12109J20283_10002236_pt1 | contig 12115 bp, 9 predicted proteins | sample ElkSlonscriptome_12_FD_20283 | JGI IMG/M metagenome (IMG submission 20283) | reverse complement strand
CTTCCTGATAATTTGTTGTATTCTTCCTTATAAATATGTCTGATTTATGCATTATGTTATCTGGTATACCAGATCGTCCCAAAATAAGCATCTATTACTCTCTTTTTACAGCGTTATTCACCCTGTTTGGTGCGCAAAAGCGCATTGTATAATGGCAATACTTGTTTCTGCTAAGCGTGCCGCTCAATGGCAGTAACTATGTAGTGATGTATTTTCGGCTTTTTTAAAGTGCAATTGTACTATCTCGAAAGCGCGGCCCAACAAATCCACCGCCGAGACGCCGAGGACGCGGAGAAATTTACATCCACTTCCCCGCCTCCCCACCTCCTCGCCTCACCGGGCATGCCGGCACTGGATATCCCAGGCCCAGCTTCCCAGGCGGCTGACCTCAACGGCCTGCGTGTCGGCGTTCCACTCCAGGCGGCCACGCTCGAAGTATTGTACGCGGGTCGGTACGCCGTTAACCTCCTCGGTCAACTCGCCGGAGAGAGGTTCGCCCAACCGCCACTCGCCATGCACGCCCTTGTAGAAAGCGCCAAACTCGCCCTGGACATCATGATTACCGGGAGTCAGTCCACGTTCGGCGGCGAAGGTCCGCCCCAGGTCAACCGGGCGTAGCATCACCTTCGCCTTGTCACCCGCCAGCAACTCGCCAAAGTAGGGCGGTTTACGCACATCGGGCCGTAGTTCCAGTACCCCCGCCTCAAAATATTGCACCACAATCGGCTCACCCTCGGCGGTGCGCTCACGCACATAGGCCTCGCTCAGCGGCAGGCCAAAGCTGCCCTGGCCGCCCAACTCCTCCCAGGCGATGCGGAACCAGTCCTTGATGTAGTGCCCGGTCGCCTCAATAAAGATTGGCGCAAACTCGGTGGAGGGTGGGTTGGGCGCAACCGCCGTCAGCGGCAGATCGGTTTGCATGGCGCTGGGCAACGGTGTCACCCGGTAGTCCCGGAAAAGCTCGGCGGCCGGCTTGAGGCTGTCGTCCGGACGATAGAGGCCGTAATGCTCCTCGCGTGTATCCCAGCGCCGCGTCGGGCCGGACTCAAAGTCGCGCAGGGTCCAGGCAAAGACGCCCGCCACCCGGCCCTGCGCCGCCGCCAGCATCGTGCGGTAGACCTGCGCCTGCTGCTCCTCGGTGTAGTCGCGCACCGCGCAGGCGGGTCCGGTGGGCCAGCCAAACTCCTGCAGCAAGATCGGCTTGTCGGTGTAGCGGCGCAACTCGTCAAGCTGGCGCACGGCATCGGGCGCGTTGTAGATATGCACGCTGATCACGTCGCTGTAGTCGATCACGCTCCGCCCATCGGGACCGGGCTGCCAGAGGTTGTCATACTGGCCCATACCCACCGTGATCAGATGGTTGGGCGCAGCTTCGTGCGCGACATCGGCCATCCGCCCCAGCCAGGTCAGCACCTGCGCGGCTTGCCCCGCCTGCCACATGGGGTAGTGGTCCGGCTCGTTGTGCAGATCCCAGGCAAAGATGCGGTCGTCACCGGCGAAGTTGCCCAGAATGGTGCGCAGGTAGATCAGGTTCTCCTCCTCCTCGCGGCTACCCGGCGGCGGAAAATCCTCGTAAAAGTCAAAGAGCGTCACAATCACGCGCAGCTCCAGGTCGCCCGCGATCTGCACAAACTCGCGCAGCCGGTTAAGCTGTTCAAGGTTGACCTTGCGCTCACTCGATTGGTGGAACGACAACTCAAATGGGTAGAGCATGCGCACGGCGTTGATGCCCAGTTGATCGCGCGCCAGCCGCAGCTCCCGCTCAACCTGGAGCGCATCCCACTCATGCCACATCTCCTGCCAGGGCTTGCCGCGTGGGTAGTAGTTCACGCCCTTGAACTGCACCGGCTGCCCCAGGCGGGTCAACTGCGTGCCGGAGACTTCGATAAAGCCGCCCGGCGGCAGTGTCCCGTCCGGCTCCGGTTCCGGTGCGGCCGGCTGGTCAACCGGGTTGGTCGGGCCAGTCGGGTTGGTCGAAACCAGCGCCTCGCGCCCCAGCAGTCCCAGCAGCACGCCGGTCCCGCCATGATCCTCAAAGCGGGCGCGCTCAAACCACTGCGCGGTGACGGTGGTGCCGTCAGGGCGAGTGTAGGGCTGCGGCGGACTCAGCGGCATGCCAAAGAGGGCCAGACTCTCGGCGGGACTGATGCCGGGGTCGCCCAGTTCCAGCCCGTAGCGACTCCAGGTAGCGAGGAAGGGCGGGCAGAGGTTTTGCCCGGTTTCGGCGAAGAAGCGGCAGTCGGCGCGTGGCGCGGCGGGTTGCGCCGGAGGAATTTGCTGCTGTGCCAGGACATCCGCGCCCAGTCGCCCCAGCAGCACATCGTAGGGCGGCGCGTTCTGCGGGTGATGCTCCAGGCGGGCGCGCTCAAACCACTGCACCGTTATCGGCCCGGCGTCGGTCTGTTCCAGGATGGCGGGCGTGAGCGGGTAGCCGAAGACGGGCAGGCCACCCTGCTGCTCCCAGAACGTCCGGATGCGCCCATCGATGCAATTGGTAATATCGGGCGCTTCCCCGGCGAAACAGCGTGGCGCCGCCCGCGCCGGCAGCGGCGGCAGGGATGTCAGCAGCAGCAGCAACAAGATCGGCAGCAACCCAGGGAAGCGTCGGTAATAATGGTGAGTCGCGGCGAACATAGGAACCTCCTCAGTGAAGATACCACTGGTTCATTCTCGATGTGTGGGCATGTTGTTGCTGGGTTGCACTGGCCTGCGCCGGTTGGTGGCCGGTGTGCCCTGAGCCGAACCCCATCATTGTCGGCGTCCGGTGTGACCATAAGATCTGGCAGGATTGTCAAAAATTGCACCTGACAAAAATTGCAGCCAAAGCGTGAACCTGTGAAATGTGGCCCATATACGGGGCGAAAAACAGCAGTTTAGGTGTAATTTTTGAATAACACAAACAACAATGATAGAGATAAGAAAAGGCGTTTGCACCATTGCAACGCCTGAACCCGTGAGATAGATGTGAATGCTTCAGCAATGAAAACCCCGGTGCAAAAATTACATCCAAAGCCCGCAAAAATCGCACCCTAAGTTACACCTCCCGCACCATCGCCACCTCATCACACTGATCCTGCTTAAAGCAGGCAGTGCAGTCTTGCCAGATCTTGTGCGGCAGGCGCAGGCGGGGAACTTCGCGGAAGCCCAGGCGGCTGAAAAAGCCGACCTGGCCTGTGAGCACAAAGAGCGTGGGAATACCCAGTTCCTGGGCCTCGGCAAAGAGCGGCTCAACCAGGCGGTGGCCCAACCCCTGCCCCTGGAAGTCGGGATGAATCGTTACACTGATGATCTCGGCCAGATCGTGCCAGGTGATTTTGAGCGCGGCACACCCAATAACCTCACCCTCCGCATCCGCCACCACAAAATCACGGACACGGTTGTAGATCTGATCGAGAGTTTTGGGCAACATATCGCCACGCGCAGCGTAGAAACTGATCAGTTCGTAGAGACGGGGCACATCGCCCACGCGGGCACGGCGCATGGTAACGGCGGTGTCCGGTGTTACCGATAATTGCGGCAGGTTCGCCGGTGGACTGTAGACAGCAGAGACATTCTGCATAATTCTAACCGTCTCCTTTTTGTGCAAAATGCCGGAACGCATGAAGTGCGCATTATACCATGGCTGCGGACCCGGGTTGCGCTGCCCCGGCAACCCGGACATCTCCTGTCAGATTCGGGAAAATGCGCGGGTTGTGTACAGAACTTCCTGCGGTGAATGCGCCGTTCGGATACCGTTCAGGTGCATACCGCATTGGATAAATATTTCCGCAACCTGGGGACTGATACCAGTGAGTACAACTGCGCATCCCAGCAATTGCAAGGATTGTGCCGTCGCAACCAGCGCCCCGGCCACCCCGGCATCTACCGTCGCCACTCCGGTGATATCCAGTAAAACGGTTGTCGTTCGCTGCTGCTGTACCGTGTGGAGCAGGCGCTTCGTCAGCATCTGTGCGCGCTGGCTGTCAATTGTGCCAACCAGCGGAGTCGGCAGTACGCCCGGTGCGATTGGTACGGTCGATGTGGGTAGAATTGCCTGCGCTGAGGAGGTGAAATCCGGATCAACCAGTACCCTGCCCGTTGCCCAGAGCAGCGGCGGTATACTCAGCAGCAACGCGCCGATTCCGCTCCGCCGCCCAAACAGAAAAACCGCCGGCAGAACAAAGGCCATCAGGTATAGCGGCCCGGTTCCAAATAGACTGGTGATACCCAGCGCGGTAATGCCCATCCCGTAGCAGAGCAGAAGCAGCATGCCCGCGCGCACCGGAAAGCTCATCCGGCGTGCAACGGTCAACAGCAGCCCTACCAGGTAGGCAAAGGTAGTGGATTTAGCGCCCGCGCTCGCGCCACGCCAGCACCTGCTCCTTCACCCGCTCGGGCGCGGTGCCGCCCACGTCGGCTTTGCGCGCCACGCTCTGGGCAAAATCGAACAGGGCATAGACTGTTTCATCAAGATCGGGCTGGACTGCACGATACTCTTCGAGCGGCAGTTGGTGCAACCCGACCCTCAGTTCCAGCGCGCGCCGCACCAGTCGCCCCACTTTGCCATGCGCCTCGCGGAAGGGTACGCCCCGCCGGACTAGCTCATCAGCCAGATCGGTGGCCAGCATGGCCGCGTCCAGGGCGGCGACCATCCGCTCCGGGTTAGCCTGGAGGGTCGCTACGGCGGCGGCGGCCACGCGCAGTCCCAGATCGAGCGTATCAAAGCTGTCAAAGAAGGGCTCTTTGTCCTCCTGCATATCTTTGTTGTATGCCAGTGGCGTCCCTTTCAGAACGGTCAGCAGCGTAACCAGGTTGCCAATCAGGCGTCCGCTCTTGCCGCGCAGCAGTTCCATACTATCAGGGTTTTTCTTCTGGGGCATCAGACTGGAGCCGGTACTGTACTCGTCCGCAAGTTCGATAAACCCGAACTCGCTGCTGCTGTAGAGCACCAGATCCTCGGCCAGGCGGCTGAGATGTACACCGATCAGGGCGCAGTCGAAGAGAAGTTCAGCCACAAAATCGCGGTCGGAGACGGCATCGAGGGAGTTGGTGGTGATGTCGTCAAAAAAGGGGTAGCGGTCGGGGCTGCTTAACGCGGCTGTCAGGGCCGTCCGGTCAATGCCCAGGCTGTTGCCCGCCAGCGCGCCGGAGCCCAGCGGCAGCACGCGGATGCGCCTGGTAGCATCCTCCAGACGCATCCGGTCGCGCTCAAGCATCTCGACATAAGCCAGACACCAGTGCCCAAAAGTGATCGGCTGGGCGCGCTGCAGATGGGTATAGCCCGGCATCAGCGTTGCGGCATGCTGTTCCGCCTGATCCAGCAGGGCATGCTGCAGTTGCATCAGGCGCATCTGCAAGGTCTGCGCGGCATGCAGGCAGAAGAGGCGCATATCGGTGGCAACCTGATCATTGCGCGAGCGCCCGGTGTGCAGTTTGCCGGCCAGGGGGCCAACCAGTTCGCCCAGCCGCCGCTCCACCGCCGTGTGAATATCTTCGTCCCCCGGCTGGGGCACAAAGCGCTCCTCGGCAAACTCCAGTTGCACCTGGTTCAGCCCCTGCACTAACCGGTCGCGTTCCTCACCAGTGATCAGCCCGGCGTCCGCCAGCGCCCCGGCCCAGGCAATACTGCCGGTAATATCGGCCGCGGCGAGGCGCTGGTCAAAGCGGAACGAGTCATTGAACTGCCGCATATCTTCAGCAGTTGGCGCGGCAAAGCGCCCCCCCCAGAGTTGATGGCTCATACCGTTAAGCCTTTAATACTACAACCGTAATTCCAACTTTTTGCCACAGAGATCACCGAGAACACGGAGTGATGCACCATAGAATCTGCACTACAGTCATGGTATTAAGGGTTAGGGGTTAAGGGTTAGGGGTTAACGGTTAACCGTTAACCCCTAACCCTTAACCCCTAACCCCTAATCATGTCCGATACTCAGCATTAATCCGGACATACTCATACGAGAAATCACATGTCCAGACTGTCGCGCTGCCCGGTCCCAGCCCCAGATCTAACTCGATCAAAATCTCAGGCACATCGAGCAACTGGTGGGCTTGCTCCTCGTCAAAATCCAGCGGCAGGCCATGCTCAAACACCTTCAGGCCGTTGAAGTGCAACACCACCCGGTCGGGATCAAGCTCGGCCCCGCTGTAGCCCAGCGCACAGACCACCCGGCCCCAGTTGGCATCAGCGCCAAACAGCGCGGTCTTGACCAGCGGCGAGCGGGCCACCGTCATCGCCGCGCGGCGTGCATCAGCGTCACTGGTTGCGCCCTGCAACTTGATCGTCACAAAGCGAGTAATGCCCTCGCCATCGCGCACTACCTCCTGTGCCAACCGCTGACAGACCAGCGTCAGCCCCGCCAGAAATGCCCGCCCATCCGCCGAAGTGATATCATTAATTGTTGGCTGCCCGGCATGACCGTTGGCAAGCGCCAGCATCGTATCATTCGTGCTGGTATCCCCATCAACGCTGATACAGTGAAACGACTCATTGGCTGCCTGACGCAGTGCCGCGTCCAGTGCCGGGACGCTGACCGTCGCATCTGTTGTGAGAAAGCAGAGCATCGTCGCCATATTCGGGTGGATCATACCCGAACCCTTCGCCATACCGCCGATGGTAATCGCCCCTCCATGGGCCGGCGTGACCCGGACGGCGCAATATTTTGGGCGGGTGTCGGTGGTCATAATCGCCCATGCCGCCGCTGGGCCCTGATTGGCAGCGAGGTGCTCACCTGCTTCGGCAATGCCCCGCTCGATTTTTGCCATCGGTAACTGCATGCCAATCACGCCAGTTGACATAACAAAGGTCGAGTCGGCGGGGAGTGCCAGCGCCAGCTCAACCGTGCGCGCGGTTCTGGCGGCGGCGGCCGCGCCGGTCGCGCCGGTGCAGGCATTCGCAATCCCGCTGTTGACCACCACCGCCCGAATGCCGTCCGCATTCCGTGCCAGCAGCGCCTGATCATAGAGCAGTGGGGCCGCTTTCACCTTATTCTGCGTAAACAGCGCCGCCGCCGTACAGGGCGTATCGCTCACCAACAACGCCAGATCATCCCGTCCGGCCCGCCGGATGCCGCACGCGGCGGCAGCGGCACGCCAGCCTCCGGGAGTCGTCACATGACCATCTTCCAGAAACTGGGGCATCATCTACTCTTCCTCTCGATCTTCCTCGGTTGGTAACGGCACAGCGGAGCGCTCGGCACCGGCGGCCGGTTCAGCGGTAATTTCTTCCCAGCGGATCGACTCGCGCGCGCCAATATCGCGCAGATGGGTGGTATCATTGTAGCTCATCAGCCGCCAGAAGGTTTGTCCATTGCGGCTATGCTGGGCCCAGTGGGTAATCGAAGTGTTATGCGTAAAAAACTCCACCGGCGGCAGCACCAGCGTATGCATCCCGAAGAAATACACAAATGCGCCGTCAATCACCCCGCCGTGGCAAACAATGACGATTTTCTTCCCCTGGTGTTCCCGCGTGATCCGGTTGAGCGCATTGCCCACCCGCAGCATAAACTGCCCCCAACTCTCACCACCGGGAGCAATTCGGCGGAAGGGATCATTGCGCAGATCCGGGATGCCAAAGCGATCCCACATCTCCTGGAGCGATAACCCGTCGGCCTCGCCCACGCGCATCTCCTGGACTTCATCATCAAACAGGGGCTGCAACTCGAGGGCCGGTGCAATAATTTCGGCGGTCTGCCGTGCCCGCGGCAGGGTGCTGGCAATCAACACATCAGCGCTAATCTCGTGCGTTGCCGCCAGGCGGTCTCGCAGGCGCTCGGCCTGGGCCACGCCGCGCGGCGTTAGCCCGGTATCACCCTGCATCCCGCCGACAATCGGTTCAACGTTCACCACGGCCTCGCCGTGCCGAATAAGATAAAGATGTGTCATACTACTGATCTTTGAGTAAAGCCTGTACTTTGAGCGGCAATCCGTACAGTCGAATAAAACCCTCGGCATCCTGCTGGTTGTACACAGCATCCTCGCCAAACGTCGCCAGATCTTCCCGATAGAGCGAGAAGGGTGAACGGCGACCAACCGCGCCGGCCTGCCCTTTGTAGAGCTTCACGCGTACCTCGCCGGTGACGTTTACCTGGGTGGAGCGCACAAACGCGTCATAGTGTGCCCGCAGCGGCGTAAACCAGCGCCCATCATATACCAGATCGGCATACTCAATCGCAATCCGATCTTTGGCACGCAGCGTATCCCGGTCCAGCACAATGCTCTCCAGTTCCCGATGCGCCGTGTAGAGGATCGTGCCACCGGGGGTTTCATACACGCCGCGACTCTTCATCCCGACCAGGCGATTCTCGACCATATCGACCCGACCCACCCCGTGGCGACCACCAATCTGGTTGAGCCGCTCCAGCAGCGGCACCAGTTCCATACGAGTACCGTCGATGGCAACCGGAACGCCGGCCTCGAAAGCCACAACGACGTACTCCGGTGCATCCGGAGCGGCTTCGGGGGCACTACTCAACATAAACATATTCTCTGCGGGCTCGTTCCAGGGATCTTCCAGTATCCCGCCCTCGTGACTCAAATGCCAGAGGTTGCGATCCCGACTGTAGATCTTCTCGGCCGTAGCGGTTACGGGAATGTTATACTCAGCGGCATAATCCAGGGCATCCTGCCGACTGCGAATATTCCACTCGCGCCAGGGCGCAATGACCTTGAGTTGCGGATTGAGCGCGGCAAAGGTGAGTTCAAAGCGCACTTGATCATTGCCCTTGCCGGTTGCTCCGTGGGCTACCGCGTCAGCACCCTCCTGCGCGGCAATCTCCACCTGATGTCGGGCGATCACCGGGCGGGCAAAAGAAGTGCCGAGGAGATACTTCCGCTCATAGATCGCCCCCGCCTGCATCGTGGGAAGAATATAGTCGCGCACAAACTCCGTACGCAGATCACGCACAACAACTTTACCGGCACCACTGCGCTGCGCCTTCTCTTCCAGTCCATCCAACTCTTCACCCTGGCCGACATCGGCGCAGAAACAGATAACTTCGCAGCCATAATTTTCACGGAGCCAGGGCACAATTATTGACGTATCCAGCCCGCCCGAATAAGCCAGCACCACCTTTTGAACGATCCCTCGTGGCATAACGCACATCCCCTTCATCAGGCGCGTAGCAACAAGAAAGCCAGCTTACCCCCTTGGCAAAGCTGGCCTGACAATCCTCGTCGTAGCGTGGGCAAGCACGGCTAGCCGAACCGGCAGGCCGGCCGACGGTGGAGCAGTCGACGTGGTAGCGTGACATCACGCTGCCCCCAGGCATACCCCGGAACATAGCCGTAAGCAACCACTACGATACTATCCTTAATATCTAACCTGATACGGCTGCGAGTATAACATAGCCCTCCATGCCCGTCAACCATTGACACAGCCTGATGCGTGTGGTATACTCCGGCATTGATGGCCTGGGGGTGTAGCTCAGCTGGGAGAGCGCGACAATCGCACTGTCGAGGTCAGGGGTTCGAGCCCCCTCACCTCCACCAGACCACTTCTTCAGTGTTCCACTGGAAATTCCTCACACAATCAGCAAAACCAGTAGAGTCAACAACAGTAGTATCACCACTATCAATAAATTGCTACATCCGTTAAGTCGGTAATCCTCGTTGCCGGTACCTTTTGCGGCATTGCAGGGCCGGCATAACGGTTGTATGTTGCTAATATCATCGCTTGATCCGGCATGTCCTAGCGGGATAATATGATCACAACAAACCGGGCCAGGCGGGTAGATTTTGCCACATTAAATATTCTGTGTGGCTACCTCTCAGTACAGCCGGGAGATTTGCTGGAGTATGTTCCCGATGAGTAAATCTAGGGATATAGTAGTGATTGTTTGACAGTCGTCGATGCGTGTGCTATAGTACACCCGTCACTTATCTGGGGCTGTGGCGCAGTTGGGAGCGCGTCTCAATGGCATTGAGAAGGTCAGGGGTTCGAATCCCCTCAGCTCCACCAAAAGCCATGCACTCTTTTTTTTTGAGTGCTGGCTTTTTCTCTTGACAAACCTCTTGCAGTCTGCTACTATATCAAGGTTGTCAATTCTGCTTCAACTGAAGAATGTTGTGGGCGAAACCACGCGGGTCTAATCGGCCTGGTTATTTCGCCTGAGATAACTTAGTTGAAGTTAGGTTCCTGCTCGTACCTTACCAACTGCATACCGCATCAAGAGTTTGGGTCTTTAGTATGTGTTGCAGAGCGACCTGGGCCGCGTCCCGTTTCGACGGGCGGGGCCGGGTAGACCCCTTCAGCCGTGACTGGAGGGAAGACATGATGAGCACACGATGGATGCCCTGGCGCTGCGTGCCGATGAAGGACGGGACATCGCACCGATATGCCTGGGGGAGCGGCGAGTACGCACTGATCCCAGGATTTCCGAATGGGGCAACCCCCCTGCTCCGGCAGGGACCACTTCGGTGGAGGGAACCCGGTGAACTGAAACATCTCAGTAGCCGGAGGACGAGTGAACGACACCCGTAGTAGTGGCGAACGAACCGGGTGCAGCCCAAACCGTTGGCGTGCCAAGGGGCCGGCCGTTGCGCCAACGGGGTTGTAGGACATCGCTGTCGGGTCTGGTTGCCCGACACCGCTTCCGCCATGCCGACTGGAAGGCGTTTGGAATACGCCGCCACAGCGCGTGATAGCCGCGTACGGGACCGTATGGCGCGCGGGGGATGCTCCTGAGTAGGACCGGACACGGGAAATCCGGTCTGAAGCCGGGCGGACCACCGCCCAAGGCAACCTACACGCAGTGACCGATAGCGCACAGTACCGTGAGGGAACGGTGAAAAGTACCCCGGCGAGGGGAGTGAAAGAGATCCTGAAATCGTGTGCTTCCATGCAGTCGGAGGGCCAGGTGGGCTGCGTGCTCACGGCCTGACGGCGTGCCTTTTGGAGTATGATCCGGCGAGTTCTCGGCGGTGGCCTGGTTAAGGCAGATCTAGCCGGAGCCGCAGCGAACGCGAGTCTGAAGAGGGCGTGCGGTCGCCGTCGGGAGACCCGAAACCACGTGAGCTACCCATGGCCAGGTTGAAGCGTCCCTAACCGGACGTGGAGGACCGCACCGGTGTCGGTTGCAAACGGCTCGGATGAGCTGTGGGTAGGGGTGAAATGCCAATCGAACGTGGAGATAGCTGGTTCTCCCCGAAATGTATTGAGGTACAGCCGTGGGTTATCCTCGCCCCCGGAGGTAGAGCGCTGTTGTCGTGCGGGGGCTTCACCGCCTACCAAACGACGGCAAACTGCGAATGCCGGGGCGCGCGACCCCACGAGTGAGACGCGGGGTGCTAAGATCCCGCGTCGAGAGGGAAACAACCCAGACCTGCGGCTAAGGCCCCCAAGTGGACGCTGAGTGGGAAAGGTTGTGGTGCCGCGCAGACAACCAGGAGGTTGGCTTAGAAGCAGCCACCCTTGAAAGAGTGCGTAATAGCTCACTGGTCGAGTAGCGCTGCGCCGAAACTGTATCGGGGCAAAGCGTCCCGCCGAAGCCCGGGACCCCGTCAGGGGTGGTAGGGGAGCGTCGTGGTCGTGTCGAAGTCTGAGCGGAAGCCCAGGTGGAGTGACCACGAGTGCGAATGCCGGAATGAGTAACAGCGAAGGGAAGTGCGAACCTTCCCCACCGAAAGCCTGAGGGTTCCGCCGCACGGGTGATCCGCGGCGGGTTAGTCGGGCCTAAGGGGTAGGCGAACGCCGAACCCGATGGACAACGGGTAGACATTCCCGTACCACGACCCAGCCGTTTGACTGACGCCGGATGCTGCGGGGGAGACGCCGCGGTGAGACGAGCACCGTCCAAGCCGGTAGGGAGCCTGCCGAGGCAAATCCCGGTAGGCGTTGACCGAGAGGTGATGGGGAGGCGGACGTTTCGACGGACCGCCGACGGCGTGGCACCTGGGCAGTCACGAAATGCCGGCTAGGGAGGCTGGGCGTGCCCGTACCGCAAACCGACACAGGTAGGCAGGTCGAGGAGACCAAGGTGGACGAGTGATCCCTGGTTAAGGAACTCGGCAAATTGACCCCGTACCTTCGGAAGAAGGGGTGCTGCGCGTAGCGTGAAGCCCCTTGCGGGTGGAGCGCGAGGCAGCCGCAGGGTCCAGGCCCGGGCGACTGGATAACAGAACCACAGCTCCCTGCTCA
>JGI12109J20283_11287680_pt1 | contig 12120 bp, 8 predicted proteins | sample ElkSlonscriptome_12_FD_20283 | JGI IMG/M metagenome (IMG submission 20283) | reverse complement strand
CGTGCAATCCGACCGCTTCGTGAAGGAGCACGGCGGGCGCATCGGCGACATCGCCGTCTATGGGCAGGAGAGCAACTACACCACCTGGCGGCTAGCCAAGATGAACCTCGCGGTGCGCGGAATCGACGCCGACATCCGCTGGAACAACGAGGGCAGCTTCCACAAAGATGAGCTGAAGGACACCCGCTTCGATTTCATCCTCGCCAATCCGCCGTTCAACACCTCGGACTGGGGCGGCGAGCGCCTGCGCGAGGACGCGCGCTGGCATTACGGCGCGCCGCCGGTGGGCAACGCCAACTATGCGTGGCTTCAGCATATCCTGTGGCACCTGGCCCCGCGCGGCACGGCGGGCGTGGTGTTGGCCAACGGCTCCATGTCCTCGCAGCAGAGCGGCGAAGGCGACATCCGCAAGGCCATGGTCGAGGCCGACGCCATCGACTGCATGATCGCGCTGCCGGGACAGCTTTTCTATTCCACCCAGATCCCGGCCTGCCTGTGGTTCCTGGCCAGGGACAAAAGGAATGACGGCTTCCGCGACCGGCGCGGCGAGGTCCTGTTCATCGACGCCCGTAAGCTGGGCCATCTGGTGGACCGCACCCGGCGCGAGTTCTCCGACGAGGACATCGCCACCATCACCCGCACCTATCATGCGTGGCGGGGGGAAAGCCAAGAGGCGAGGAGCGCCGAAGGCGCGACAGGGACAGAAAAACCGGGTGAATATGCCGACGTGCCCGGCTTCTGCAAATCCGCGAGCCTGGAGGAGATCCGCAGCCACGGCCACGTCCTGACCCCCGGCCGCTATGTCGGCGCCGCCGCCCTGGACGAGGACGACGAACCGTTCGAGGCGCGCTTTGCCGCGTTGAAAGAACAACTGACCGAGCAGTTCGCAGAGTCCGAGGACCTGTCGGCCGTCATTCAGGCGAAGCTGGAGGGGGTGCTCCCGCCCGGCGCCGACGTGTCAACGACATGAGCAGATCGTGAACATGTCCGGAAAACATGTTAGCAAAACGGAGATTTTTTAACACATAGGGGATGACGTGTTAAAACCGACCTACATCTTGCCCGACCTGCCGCCGCCGGTGGACCTGGAAACGGTCCCGGTGCTGAAGGCGCTGGCCCGTGCCAATCGCGCGCTGGCCGAATTGAAAGGGCGCGCGTCCACCATCCCCAATCAGGCCATCCTGATCGACACCCTGGCCCTTCAGGAGGCCAAGGCCAGTTCGGAAATCGAGAACATCGTCACCACCCAGGACGAGTTGTTTCAGGCCGACCTGTTTCCGGAAGGCCCGCAATCGGCGGCAGCCAAAGAAGTCTCCCTCTACCGCCATGCCCTGAAGCTGGGGTATGGCCGGTTGCACGACATGGACGGCGTGATCGCCAACAAGACTCTGATCGAGATGTTCCAGGCCTTGAAAGCGCGCGAAGACGGGTTCCGCACCACACCCGGCACGGCTCTGAAGAACGACCAGACCGGGGAGATCGTGTATGTTCCACCGCAGGACGGGCGGGAGGTCGTCACGCTGATGACCGCGCTGGAGCGGTTCATCAACGAGGATGAAGCCTGCGCCCTCGATCCGCTCATCAAGATGGCGCTGATCCACCACCAGTTCGAAAGCATCCACCCGTTTCCGGATGGCAATGGCCGCCTGGGGCGCATTCTGAATGTCCTGTACCTGACCCGAAGCGGTCTTCTCGACATTCCCGTCCTGTACCTCAGCCGCCATATCATTCGCACCAAGGCCGATTACTACCGCCACCTTCAGGCGGTGCGCGACGAGGGCGCGTGGGAGCCGTGGGTTCTGTACATGCTGGAGGCCGTGGCCAGCACGGCGACCACGACCCTCGCCCTGATCGAGGGCATCCGGGGCCAGATGCTGGACGTCAAACATCGCATGCGACGGGACCTGCCCAGACTGTACTCGCAGGACCTGCTGAACAACCTGTTCCGCCATCCCTACACCCGGATCGAGTTCGTGGTGCAGGATCTGGGCGTTGCCCGGCAAACGGCGGCCAAGTACCTGGACACGCTCGCCGAACACGGCTTCGTGATGAAACACACCGCCGGCCGCAACAACTATTACATCAACACGGCTCTGGTCCGGCTGTTCCTGGACGCGGCGGAGGGGGCATGAACAAAAGGCCGAACAGGATGGTGAACCCCACCGTGCCATTGAGGAAGGCTCGGACGAAGCCGTTCGCCGAGGTGGAGGCGCTTTCGGCTGTGATTCAGGCGAAGGTGGGGGGCAAGACATGAGCGACGACTCTGAAGTTTCTTTCCACGACCTTCCAAGCCAATGGAAATGGACTGAGCTTGCCGATTTGGCATCTCTTATCAATGGTGACCGCGGGAAGAACTACCCGGCACAATCCGACCGCGTTGCCTACGGTGTTCCGTTCATTAACACAGGCCACATCGAACCTACCGGTCGCCTTAGTACTGAACGGATGGACTTTATCACAAGGGCGAATTTCGAGAAACTAGGTTCAGGTAAGGTAAAACCCGGAGATATATTATATTGTTTGCGCGGTTCGACAATCGGGAAAATCGCACGAAATGAGTTTGAAGAAGGTGCGATAGCATCTTCTTTGGTGATAATCCGTGCAAAGAAACGAGCGCTACAGCAATTCATCTACTTCTATCTCGCTAGTCCGATAGGACTGGCGCTCGCCAAAAAGTTTGACAACGGTTCTGCTCAGCCGAATTTGTCTGCAGAGACCGTTTCTCGATACCCAATCCCTCTGCCGCCAGAAGAGGATGTTTCACTAATTTCCCAATTTTTGGGCGCCCTTGATGACAAAATCGATCTGAACCGGCGGATGAACGAGACGCTGGAGGCCATGGCGCGGGCGCTGTTCAAGGACTGGTTTGTCGATTTCGGCCCCACCCGCGCCAAGATGGCCCTGCGGGGCGAAGCCCCGATGAACCAAGGAACCGGGGGCGAAGCCCCGCAAAAAGAAAACGTCGCCCGCGAGCCCTACCTCGCCCCCGACCTCTGGGACCTCTTCCCCGACCGCCTCGACGCCGACGGCAAACCGGAGGGGTGGGGCGTTGGAACTGTTGGAACTTGTTTCAAACTGACCATGGGGCAGTCTCCACCCGGAAATACATACAACGAGATCGGCGATGGATTGCCGTTTTTTCAGGGGCGTACCGATTTTGGTTTCCGCTACCCTGAAAACAGAAAGTACTGCTCCGCGCCAAAAAGAATCGCAGAGGCGGATGATACCTTGGTAAGTGTCCGTGCGCCCGTTGGCGATATAAACATGTCTTGGGAGAAATGTTGTATCGGGCGTGGTGTTGCGGCGCTTCGTCATAAATCAGGATCACCTTCGTTTACTTACTATGCTGCTTGGTCTGTACAGAATGAACTAACGGCTTACGAACATACGGGAACAGTGTTTGGGGCGATAAACAAAAAACAGTTCGAAGCCCTAAGTGTCGTTGATCCAGCGCCTAGTGTGATTGAAGCTTTTGATGAGTATGTTGGCCCCCTTGAGGAGCGCATTAGGGATAACATTACCGAGAGCCGCACCCTCGCCCAAACCCGCGACCTGCTCTTGCCCAAGCTCATGTCCGGCGAAATCCGCCTGAAAGACGCCGAAAAACAGGTGGAGGCGGTCGCATGAGCAGTCTTACCGATATAGAAAAGCGATATTTCGAAAAGCTCTTCGGTATGGGGAGCGGCCATGTGCTTGATTTTTCAGACCCGACATACGGTGAGTTTTTTCAACGGCACAAGGTCGATATTCATGGGCAAAAGTATCGAATCTATGGACCGTCAAAGGCTAAAAAACTTCGCGCATTCTGGCAGGTAGAAAACGACCCGCTTGTTGGGGCGGTTCTTTCTGAAATGCTGGACTCCTACCAAGCAGATTGTGAACTCAACGGCAAAGACATAGACAGTGCGGTACTGGAAAAAGCACGTGCCATCGTTGGTCGCCTAACGGGTAGGCCCAATAGCTCGAAGCCCATTGCAACCGAGAACGAGTTTCTGGACCGAGAATTCACAGTCCCGAACCTTCAGAAACTGCCTGTAGAGCCTCAAGCCGCTTCTATCATCGAGGCCCGGCTCAATGAGGCACGTTTGGCTCTGCGAGCGGGTGCATATCTCTCCGTCATCTTTCTTTGCGGGAGCGTGCTCGAGGCCGTCCTTCTTGGTGCAGCGCAAAAGGCGCCAGCCAGATTCAATCAGGCGAAAACGACGCCGAAAAAAGATGGAAAGCCAAAGCATTTCCAAGACTGGAATCTAGCGGAAATGATAGATGTTGCCTGTGAGGTCGGTGTTCTCAAAATAGATATCAAGAAGTTCAGTCATGGGCTTCGGGATTTCCGAAACTATATTCATCCCTATCAACAGATGGTGTCCGGCTTCACGCCGGACGAACACACAGCAAAGGTTTGCTTCCAGGTTCTGAAAGCGGCGCTGGCTAGTGTCGCGGGAGAGCGCCCATGACCCGTGTTCCCATCGACCCCCAAATGCTGCGTTGGGCGCGGGAGCGGGCCGGGCTGGAGGTCGAGGACCTGCTGGCCCGGTTCAAGAAGCTGCCGGAGTGGGAAACCGGCTCGGCGAACCCGACCCTGAAGCAACTGGACGCCTTCGCCCACGCCGTGCATGTGCCGGTGGGCACCCTGTTCCTGCCGGAGCCGCCGGAAGAGCGGCTGCCGATCCCGGATTTCCGCACCGTCGAGAACCGCACCGTGGCAAGGCCCAGCCCGAACCTGCTGGACATGCTCTATGCCTGTCAGGAGCGGCAGGCGTGGTACCGGGACTTCGCACAGGTCGCGGGCCAGCCACCGCGCGCGTTCGTGGGGCGGGCCGACCGGTCCATGCCGCCGGACGCGGTAGCGGCCGACATTCGCGCGACCCTCGGCGTCGATCTGGAGCAACGGGCGGCCTGCCGAACCTGGGAAGAGGCACTGCGCCTGTTCATCCAGCAGGCGGACCAGGCCGGGGTGCTGGTGATGGTCAGCGGTGTTGTTCTCAGCAATACCCACCGAAAGCTGAACCCGGAGGAGTTCCGGGGCTTCGCTCTGTCCGATCCGCTGGCGCCGCTGGTATTCATCAATGGGGCCGACACCAAATCCGCCCAGATGTTCACCCTGGCGCACGAACTGGCCCACCTGTGGCTGGACGCCACCGGCCTGTCCGATGCCGGCGCCGCGCCGGTGTCCGGCGGCCCGGCCGAGGAGGTGTGGTGCAATGCCGTGGCCGCTGAGGTGCTGGTGCCCTTGGCGGCTCTGCGTCCCGCCTTGTCGGATGACGAGGGGCTTGACGATGCGATGGCGCGGCTCGCGCGCCAGTTCAAGGTGAGTTCGCTCGTGATCCTGCGGCGGTTGCTGGATGCGGGCTGGCTGGACCGTGCCGCGTTCGAACAGGCATGGCAGCAGGAACGCGCGCGCCTGTTGGCGTTGAGCGCGCGGGCTGGCGGCGGCGGTGACTTCTACAAGACAACCATATCGCGGGTTAGTCGGCGGTTTACACGGGCCGTCGTTTCCAACACCCTGGAAGGGCAAACCCTCTACCGCGACGCATTCCGTATGCTCGGTGTGGCCAAGACATCCACCTTCAACACGATTGGCCGGGAAGTGGGTGTCATGTTATGAACAAATACTTATTGGACGCAAACATCTTTATTCAGGCAAAGAATTTGCACTACGGATTCGATTTCTGTCCGGCCTTCTGGTCATGGCTGATTGAAAAGAACGCGGAGGGCCGGGTTGCCAGCATTGAGAAGGTGGCCGACGAGCTCTACGCCGGAGAGGACGAGCTTTCGGAATGGGCCGAGGCGCGCGGGCGGTCCTTCTTCCTGCCGCCCGACGATGCCGTGCTCCCGACGCTTCGCGAGGTCAGCACATGGGCCAGCACGCAGGGCTATGAGCCCGCCGCCGTGTCCACCTTCCTGCAAGTCGCGGACTATTGGCTTGTGGCTCATGCCAAGGCCCATGGGTCCGTTGTCGTCACCCATGAGGTTCCGGCAGACACGGCGCGCAAGATCAAGATTCCGAACGCCTGCATGGGGCTCGGCCTGTCGTTCGTGACACCGTACGAAATGCTCCGCCGGGAACGCGCGCGCTTTGTGCTTGGTGGCCAGAAGGAGGAGGTAGCATGAGTGATCTAAAGACCTGCTTCAGGCGTGTAGATTATGATCTCTCCGGACTTTTGCACTACATTGATATTGGGGATATCGGCCTTCCTGATATTCAGAGGCCGTTTGTCTGGAAGAACGCGAAAGTACGAGATCTTTTTGATTCGATGTATCGCGGTTTTCCTGTTGGATATCTTCTCTTCTGGGAAAATGGGACGAGCGGCTCAATACGCCAGATTGGCACTGGGGCAAAGCAACATCCACTCGCAACCCGCTTAATCGTGGATGGGCAGCAGCGTCTGACATCGCTTTACGCCGTGTTTCGGGGACAACCCGTTTTGGACGCGGACTACAGGGCTCGCCAAATCGAAATCGCCTTCCGTCCGCGTGACGGGAAGTTTGAAGTTTCTGATGCTGCCATCCGTAGGGATCCGGAGTGGATACCGAATATTTCGGAGCTTTGGTCGCAGGGGAAGTCTAGCCGGAAACTGGTTAATGATTTTATTGAACAACTCTCTGGGAAATCAACACTGAATGACGAAGAAGAAGAGCTTATTGCTCACAATCTTGACAAGCTCTTTGACCTCCAGAAATATCCTTTCACCGCATTGGAGATTGCTTCCAATGTTGATGAGGAGCAGGTTGCAGATATATTTGTTCGAATCAACAGCGAGGGCGTAAGCCTTAACCAGGCTGATTTCATTCTGACTTTGTTGTCTGTTTTTTGGGAAGAGGGGCGTTCGGAGCTCGAGTCGTTTTGCCGTTCTTCCAGGATTCCCCCAAGTACAGGATTGAAGGCCTCGCCATTTAATCACTTCATTCACCCCGATCCTGATCAGCTTTTGCGCGTGGCTATTGCTCTGGGATTTGGCCGAGGACGCTTAAAAAGCGTTTATCAAGTTTTGCGTGGGAAAGACCCGGAAACTGGCGAGTTTGTTGCTGAGCGACGGGACCGGCAGTTCGAGCGCCTCAAAGAAGCGCAGGCGCATGTCTTGGATATAACAAATTGGCATCAATTTCTTAGCGCGTTGATCGGGGCCGGTTTTCGTAGCGGAGAAATGGTTTCGTCTCAAAACGCTCTTCTTTTTTCATATGCGTTCTACCTGTTGGGGCGGGTTCAATATAAAGTTCCTGAGCATGATCTGCAGAAAGCTATTGGCCGATGGTTTTTCGCCGCATCGTTGACGGGGCGTTACACAAGTTCACCAGAGACGGTCATGGACAGTGACTTGGCAAGATTTCGTGATGTCACGGCCGGGTCTGAGTTTTTGGAAATTCTTGATAGTACACTGGCGAATGAGCTGACTAACGACTTTTGGTCCATAACGCTTCCTTCAAACCTGGAAAGCTCTTCGGCTCGTAATCCGGAGTTGTTCGCATTTATTGCGGCGCAGAACAAGCTAGGCGCACCGGTTCTGTTTTCACATAAAACGGTATCCGAGCTTGTTGATCCGACAATTCAATCAAAGAAAAAACCATTGGAGCGACATCATCTGTTCCCGCGAGCTTGGCTTGAGGGGCAAGGGATCGATAACCGTAGGGTTATAAATCAGATGGCAAACTATGCTCTTGTAGAGTGGCCAGACAATATAGAAATAAGCGATGCACCACCGACAGAGTATGTTCCCGCCGTGCGGGCAAGATTTTCTGATCCAGACTGGAGAAAGATGAATGAGCTTCATGCTATGCCAGAGAATTGGTTTCAGATGGAATACCAGGAATTTCTGACTGAACGCCGAAAGTTAATGGCGGGAATCATCCGAAGAGGCTTTGAAAGGTTGCTCTAATGTGAGTTTTTGTCGTCTACATGGGCAGATAAATATTGTTCTGTCCTTAACTGAGAGAACGTGATGGTCAAGATCGCCGAGTCCGATGTCGAGGAAGCCGCCTTATCCTGGCTTGAAGGTCTGGGATACGCCGTCGCGGCCGGGCCGGATTTGGGGCCGGACGGCTCCGCGCCGGAACGGCCCAGCTATGGCGACGTGGTGCTGATCGGTCGTTTTCGCTCGGCGCTGGCCGATCTGAACCCGCATATCCCATCGGACACGCTGGACGAGGTGGTTCGGCGCGTCACGCAGGCCGAAACGCCGTCCCTCGTCGAGGAAAACCGCCGCCTTCACGGCTATCTGGTGGACGGCGTGCCCGTCGAGGTGCCACGGGACGATGGCTCCATCGGCGGCGACACCGTCCGCCTCGTGGACTTCGACCATCCCGGGGCCAACGACTGGCTGGCGCTCAATCAGGTGACGGTCATTGAGGACCGGGTAAACCGCCGCCCGGATGTGGTGGTGTTCCTGAACGGCCTCCCGGTGGGCGTGGTCGAACTGAAAAACCCGGGGTCCGAGGACGCCACGCTGGAGGGGGCCTACAACCAGCTTCAGACATACAAGGCCGGCATTCCCTCTCTGTTTCGCACCAACGCGGCGCTGGTCATCTCCGACGGCCTGCATGCGCGGGTCGGCTCGCTGACCGCCAATTTCGAACGGTTCATGCCGTGGCGGACGGTGGACGGCGAGACCATTGCGCCGAAGGGGGCGCCGGAACTGGAAACGTTGTTCAAGGGCGTATTCGACCGCCGGCGTTTGCTCGACCTGATCCGGGATTTCACCGTATTCGGGCAGGTGGAGACCAAGGACAAGCAGCTTGAGACCGTCAAGATCCTCGCCGGATATCACCAGTACCACGCCGTGCTGAAGGCCGTGGCCTCGACGGTGCGCGCGGTGACGCCGCCGGAGGCCGCGTCGGCACCCGAGATGCCCGCCATGGGTCCCGGCCTCGCCGAGGAGCCCGCGACCTTCGACCTTCCGGGTGTGCGGCACTATCAGCGGGGCGACAAGCGGATCGGCGTCATTTGGCATACGCAGGGTTCGGGCAAGAGCCTGCTCATGGCGTTCTATGCCGGCCAGGTGATCCGCCATCCGCACATGTCCAACCCGACGCTGGTGATCGTCACCGACCGCAACGACCTAGACGACCAGCTTTTCGGCACCTTCAGCATGTGCAAGGACCTGCTGCGCCAGACTCCGCAGCAGGCGGACAGCCGGGAGGACTTGCGCCGGTTGCTGGATCGGCCGTCGGGCGGCGTGATCTTCGCCACGCTTCAGAAATTCAATCCCGATGAGGGGCAGACCACACACCCGCTGCTGACCGACCGCCGCAACGTGATCGTCATTGCTGACGAGGCCCACCGCAGCCAGTACGGCTTCCGCGCCAAGGTGGACAAAAAGACCGCCGAGGTGTCCTACGGCTTCGCAAAATACCTGCGCGACGCCCTGCCGAACGCCTCTTTCATCGGCTTCACGGGAACGCCCATCGAGAAGGACGACGTGAACACGACCGCCGTTTTCGGCGAGTACATCGACGTCTACGACATCAGCCGCGCGGTCGAGGACGGCGCGACCGTGCCCATCTACTACGAAAGCCGCCTGGCCCGGATCGAGTTGGACGAGGACGAGAAGCCAAAGATCGACGCCGAGATCGCCGACATCGCGGGCGACGAAGCGGACCCGGAACAGGAACGCCTGAAACGGAAATGGACCAGCGTCGAGGCCGTGGTCGGGGCGGACAAGCGGCTGGCCATGGTGGCACAGGATCTGGTGACGCATTTCGAGGATCGCGTCGCGGCCCTCGATGGCAAGGCAATGATCGTCTGCATGAGCCGCCGCATCTGCATCAAGCTGTATGACGAGATCGTCAAAATCCGGCCTGACTGGCACAGCGACGACGACAAGGCGGGCGTGGTCAAGGTGGTCATGACCGGTGCCGCGTCTGATCCCGAGGACTGGCAACGCCACATCGGCAAACGCCCCAAGGCCCGCCGGGAGCTGATGGCCAAGCGGGCCAAGGACCCGAACGACCCGCTGCGGCTGGTCATTGTCCGCGATATGTGGCTGACGGGCTTCGACGCGCCGTCCATGCACACTATGTATATCGACAAGCCCATGCGCGGGCATGGTCTCATGCAGGCCATCGCGCGGGTGAACCGCGTGTTCCGCGACAAGCCCGCCGGGTTGGTCGTGGACTATATCGGCATCGCCCAGAACCTGAAGAACGCGCTCGGCCAGTATTCCCGCCCCGATCAGGACCTGACCGGCATCGACGAGGCCGAAGCCGTGGCCGTGATGATGGAGAAGTACGATATCGTCCGGTCCATGTTCGCCCCCGACCTGCAGGGCGGGTTCGACTATCGTCCGGCGCTTGCCGAAGGGGCAACGCCGGTCGAGCGCCTCAACATCATGGCCGGCGCCATCGAATGGGTGCTGGCCTTCCAGCAGGACGCCGCAGCCCAGGAAGCCTCGGAAGACGGCAAGAAACGCGCGCACCGCCGGTTTGCCGATGCCGTGCTGGCCTTGTCAAAGGCCTATGCCCTGGCCGCCGCCAGCGAAGCCGCTCAGGGCATTCGCGAGGAGGTCGGTTTCTTTCAGGCCATCCGCGCCGCGCTGGCCAAAAGCACCGCCGGGTCCGGCAAGAGCAAGGCCGAGCGGGAACTCGCGATCCAGCAACTGGTCAGCCGTGCCGTGGTCTCCACCGAGATCGTGGACATCATGAAGGCGGCGGGGATCAAGAGCCCTGACCTCTCCATCCTGTCCGACGATTTCCTCGCCGAGGTTCAGGCGATGGAAAAGAAGAACCTGGCCCTGGAGGCCCTGAAGAAGCTCATCAATGGCGAGGTTCGCGCCCAGGGTCAGCGCAATGTGACGCAGGCCAAGGCGTTCTCGCAGCGGTTGGAAGAAGCCATCGCCCGGTACCACGCCAATGCCATCAGCACCGTCGAGGTGCTGGAAGACCTCATCAAGCTGGCCAAGGACATTCGCGCTGCCCGCGCCCGGGGAGAGGAAACCGGGTTGTCGGATGAGGAGATCGCGTTCTACGACGCCCTGGCGGAGAACGAAAGCGCCCGGGATGTGATGGGCGAGCCCCAACTTCGGGTGATCGCCCATGAACTGGTCGAGCAGATCCGTAAGAACCTGAGTGTCGACTGGATGCACATGGAGACCGCGCGGGCCAGGATGCGGGTTCTGGTCAAGCGCATCCTGCGCAAATACGGCTATCCGCCAGATCTGCAAGATGCCGCCGTGCAGACAGTGCTGCAGCAGGCTGAGGCTTTGTCGGGGCAATGGGCGAAATAGGGTATCAATGAAAGGGCGCGCCCGGCTTTGCCGAACCGGGCTCTCGTGAACCGAACCCCGCCGGGGGCGGGTTTCGGCCCTGCGGGCGTCGATCCCTCGCGCGTTAAGGGGCAGGGGAGGTGGCGACCGGTAGCGCGTCGACGCTGAAAGACGGCGACGCCGTGAGACTGTCCGGCCAGCGGAGACCGGTTGCCGAGAGCAAATAAAGGCCAAATCGCTTCCCCGCAACCACCTTGACCGAACGCCGCAACTCGGCATCCAAGGCCGCCTCTCCGGAGGCGGCCTTTTTTGCGCCTGCCCCCAGTGACAGTTCGATCATGGACGCGATTTCGCCGATCAACTCCACCTCGCGCCCCCCGCCGTCGAGCGGCGGGCCGACGCGCACCTCCTCGATCAGGGTGCGCAGTTGCTCCACCGCTTCCTGGCGGGTTTTCGGGTCCTGAAGCGTGGTGTGAAGCCGGCCGACCTGCTGGCGATACATCGTCGCAAGGTCGACGTTGAACGGCGGCAGGACCGGCGGGGCCGCCGAGAGCTTGCCGCACAGCTCGTCCCGTTGCGCCGACAGCGTATCAAGCCGGGCCTGAAGGTCCGGGGAGCGGAAGCCCTCCGCAATCGCGTCGATCAGGGACGTGATCTTCCGTTCGACCTGTTCCAGACTGGTCTCGACCGTCTTGTGGTTCGCCTGCGCCTGAATGCGCTGGGCCTCCATTTGCTCCTGGAACGTGACGCAGAACTCCTCAACCAGGTCCGGGGCCATCAACTGATCCTTGAGCGCCGACAGGATCAGATCTTCCAGCGGTCCCCGGCGCAGACCCTTGCGGTTCGAACACGCGGTCCCGGCGCGGGCGCGTCCGCAGGCCAGATAATCCTTGCCCGCCGAGATCATGGCCCCGCCGCAGACCGC
>JGI12109J20283_10246573_pt1 | contig 12130 bp, 6 predicted proteins | sample ElkSlonscriptome_12_FD_20283 | JGI IMG/M metagenome (IMG submission 20283) | reverse complement strand
GCATCCAGAAGAAAGAAAAAAGACTAAGCAAGAGGCAGTAGATGTGAGGAATAAAGGAGGCTCTAGATTTTTTGACAATCGTTACATATCCAAGGATGGTAAAGTGGTTTGGTTGTCTTGGAATAGTATCGTTGATAATAAAACAGGCTTTTCATACGCGACGGCCAGAGACATTACCCAAGAAAAAACCATTGCGATTGACCGAGACTTCGCCTACGAGCAGGCAAGATTGGGCACCTGGGAGTATGATGTGATCGACGATCAAATTCGATGGTCGCCAGGCATAAAAAACTTGCTAGGCTACAAGCGCGCACCAAGGAACTTAGAAGAAAACAGTAAAACCATCAAGTCAGGCAGATACCGCAAGTCGTTCAATAAAACAGTTGACAAAGCCATTAAAGCCAAAAAAGGCTGGGACTTAGAGCTCATTTTTAAAACCAAGCATAACGGAGATCGATGGATGCGCACCATTGGACGATGCACCGTACAAAACGACAAGGTGGTGAAGCTCAACGGCACCCTCCAAGACGTTCACGAGCGAAAAATGACCGAGATCAATCTTTCCAAATTATACTCTGAGCAAAAAGAAATTTTGGATAGTATTTCAGAAGGGTTTTTTAGCCTGAACAAGCAATGGGAGGTGGTTTACTGGAACAAGGTTGCCCAGCAGATGTCTAAACTTACCGAACAAGACACTTTAGGGAAGAACATTTGGGATATTTATCCCGATACAAACTGGAAGCCTAAGTTTTTAGAAGCCAAGCGAAAGAAAAAGCAGGTAAATTTTGAGGCTTTTTCAGACTCTTGGAACATTTGGTGCAGAGTTTCGATTAGTCCGGTGAATGACGGGTATTCGGTCTTTGTGCAAGACATCAATGACAATGTGGAATACCTCAACGAGATCAAAACCATCAATGAACGTTTTGAATTGGCTTTAGGAGCGACCAAAGATGCGGTGTTCGATTGGAACGTAAATAAGAAACAGATCAAATGGAACAGCGCCATTACCGAGCTTAGCGGATATCGAATCAGCGAGCTGCCGGACGACCTGAGAAAATGGCTAGATAAACTCCAGGTTTCTACTACTGAACTAAGTAGTAAACAGTTGGCGCTCGCATTCAAGAACAAACGTAAAAATCAATGGTCATCACAGTTTGAAGCCCTTCGTAAAGATGGGAGACAAATCACGGTAAAAATAGAAGGTAACATCATCAGAGATGGCAAGGGGAATCCCTTAAGGGTAGTAGGTGCAGCGAGAGATATCTCTGCCCAGGCGCAGTATGAGAATCAGCTGAAAGGAATTAATCGGGAGTTGGTAAAAAAGGCGATGGAACTAGAAGCTTCCAACGAAGAACTGGAGCAGTTTGCCTATGTGGCTTCGCATGATTTGCAGGAACCCGCCCGGATGATCACCAGTTTCATGAGCCTTTTAAAAGAAAATTACAGCGATCAGTTGGATTCAAAGGCCCTGCAATATGTAGATTTTGCCGCTGATGGTGGGAAGCGCATGCGCTCCATGATCAATGATCTACTCGATTATTCTAGAGTGGGAAGAAAAGGAAGTAAATCAGAAGACATTGCGTTAAAAAGTGTCATCGAAGAAGTCAAATTCTTGAATCAGAAATTGATCGATGAAAAGGGTGCAAAGATCACCACCACTAGATTACCTAAAGTTTTTGCACCCAAGTCCATCCTCATCCAATTGTTTGGAAACCTCATAAGTAACGCCCTGCATTATTCAAGAGCTGAAGCCCCCCCTGAGATAAAGATCAGCTCAAAAACCAAAGACGGGATGCATGAGATCAGCGTGATGGACAATGGCATTGGGATCGATGAGAAATACCATGAAGAGGTCTTTCAACTTTTTCGAAAATTAGACAAGAAAGAAGGCCGCAGCAGCACCGGTTTGGGCTTAGCCATCGTAAAAAAGATCGTGAAGCAATTAAAAGGAGACATCCAAGTGAAATCTGAGCTAAATAAAGGTACCACCTTCATTATTCGAATACCTAAAAAACATAAAGCATAATGATCAAAGTGCTCTTGTTAGAAGATAATCCCGGTGACCAATTGCTCATTTCTGAGGCCCTGCGCGAATCCAAACTTATGAAGGAATTAATTGCCTTCGAGGATGGAGAAACGCTGTTGGAAAACATCCAGAACGGGAACATCCTAAAGGAAAGGCCTGAATTATTCCTTTTGGATATCAACTTACCCAAGGTGAATGGCTTTGAGATCTTGCAAACTTTAAAAGGCCCGAACAGCCCGTTCAAACATTCTCCGATCATCATGTTATCCACCTCCTCATTTGACTACGACATCGAAAAGGCTTATGGGTATGGGGCCTCTGGTTATATGGTGAAAAGCTCAGAGTTTTCCGATCTAAAAGAAAAGATCTATTGTCTTTTACGCTATTGGATAGAAACCACGGAAGTTCCTCCCTTAGATTTAAACTAAACCTTTCACTCAATGCGCTTCTCTAAAAGGATAGCAGGTTTCCTTCTTGTTTTGAGTTCGCTATTCTCCCTCGGACTAGAGGCCAAAGGCCTAGAGCTTCCCGCTTTCTTCATTGAAGGGATCGAAGAGACTGTGGTCATTGAAGAAAAAGAGACCCATCCTAGCGATACCAATTCTGAGCTTGCCGTTCCTTATCTAACCGTAAACGGAAAACTTCAAGAATATGTAAAGAAAGAGCAAGGCTTTGAATACCGCATCATTTTGGGACAGGAAAGCGAGATCAAACTCAATTATCTGGATTATGAAAGGAATTTGATCGTTGAGCCCATTCCCTTGTGGCTGTCGATCATCCCACCACTGATCGCCATTTTACTTGCATTCTTTTTTAAAGAAGTAGTCACGGCACTTTTTTTCGGTTTGTTCTTCGGTGCATTGGTGATCGAGTTGTTTCAACACACTTTTATTGAAGCTTGGGCCTTTGCCTTTATGAGAAGTTTTGATACCTATATCGTCGAAAGCCTTTATGATCAAGGCCATTTATCGGTGATCCTTTTTACTTTGATGATCGGAGGAATGGTCTCAGTAATCAGCAAAAACGGGGGGATGCAAGGAATTGTCCTTGCGATTTCAAAGTTTGCAACAAGTGCAAGAAGTGGCCAATTTGCCACTTATTTCTTGGGTTTGGCCATCTTCTTCGATGATTACGCGAACACCTTGGTGGTGGGCAAAACCATGAAGCCGATCTCTGACCAATTGAAGATCTCTAGAGAAAAACTGGCCTATTTGGTCGATTCAACAGCCGCTCCCATCGCCTCCATCGCCTTGATCACCACTTGGATAGGCGCTGAATTGGGGTACATAGCGGATGGGGTAGAACGTATTGACGCCATTTCAGCAGCCCCATACAGCATTTTTTTAAACTCAATAGCTTATTCTTATTATCCCCTTTTGGCCCTGGCTTTCATATTCATTTTAATTTACAAGGGAAGAGATTTTGGACCCATGTATCATGCGGAACAAAAAGCGAGAACTCAAAGCCGATCAAAGAATTCGGTTGAAAAAAGCGAAGATAAGCCAGAAAAAGAAACCCATCCAAATCTTCTACTTGCCCTTATTCCAATCGCGACTCTGCTCCTGGTCACCATTGTCGGTTTGGCATATACCGGATACGATGAGGAGTTGTGGAAGACAAAAATTGACTTTCATCAGAAGATCTCGGCAACCATCGGGGCTGCTGATTCCTACCTGGCGCTACTTTGGGGTTCTGGAGCGGCATTGATCGCGGCAATTAAGACCAGTATTTTTATCGGCAAGCAATCTTTGGTTAAGCTGATCGAACATGCCACCGAAGGAGTAAAAGATATGCTACCCGCAATTGTGATCCTGGTGCTGGCTTGGTCCTTAGCCGGGGTAATCGAAGAATTGCACACCGCCAATTTTTTAAGTACGATATTGAGTGATCGCATTTCTCCTTACTTCATTCCCACAGTGACCTTCTTATTGGCGGCCTTAATCGCATTCTCTACCGGCTCATCATGGGGCACTATGGCCATTCTCTATCCCCTTATTTTACCGCTCTCTTGGGAGATCTGTGAACTTAACCAGTTCGATTACACTACCTCTATCCATATCTTCTACAACACGGTATCAACGGTCTTAGCCGGAGCGGTGCTTGGCGATCATTGTTCGCCCATTTCAGACACCACCATTTTGTCTTCTTTGGCGAGCGAATGCGATCATGTTAGCCATGTAAGAACGCAAATGCCATATGCATTAACCGTTGGTGTGACCGCCATTTTATTCGGAACCATACCGGCGGCCTATGGCAGTCCGTTCTGGATCAATTTCCCATTGGCAATCGCAGTCCTGTGGCTGATCATTCATCTTTTTGGAAAAAAATCCGAGTCGAAATCTCTTTCAACCACCGCCTAGCCTGTCAACAAATTCGCGTTAATAACTTCAAGCATGCACTGAATATAGATGGTGCATGAAACTCTAGATTTGAACTTATAAGTGAGCTGATCTCGCTTATACCTATCCATGAGTAAGGACAACTATAGAAGCGCAAACGACAAGAGTTACAACTCATCAGCCTTCTTACCCCCTTTTCTTACTTGGATATCAGATCCCTCTTACCACTTTTTAAACCGCTATTGACATGGGAAAAATTGTCTTAATGAGCTTAAATCTTTTGGCCTTCATCGCTTATAAATTCTTTTTGGGAGGGGATGTGCAAGTCACACAGGTCTATCCTGAACAAGTGACAGCCGGAGAGAAATTCAACGTCGAAGTCATCATCAACAAGGGAGAACATGAAGGCTTTGCGAAGTGGCAACAAGAGTTACCCGAAGGATTGGTAGCCAGTTCTATCGAGTCAGAAGGAGCTACCTTTTCATTCAAGAGGAATACCGTAAAATTGATCTGGATGGCCTTACCCGATCAAGAAAGTTTCGTGATCAAATATCAAATTGAAACTGATCCCACCCTAAGTGGAACCTTCAGTATCGATGGGAAATTTTCTTTCATCGAAGACAACGAAAGGAGAGATGTGGCTGCAGCAACGCATCTACTTCTTGTGAACGAGCCGGAAATGATGGCTGATGTAAATGATGAGGAGCCTGCAGACACCCTTCAGGCTGTCGCGGATTCCAGCATGCCAGCTATCGCCGATGAAACCATTGAAGAAGTAACAGATGAAATAGAGGACCTAGGTGAAATGGATGAAGTGGAGGAGATGGAAATCGCCGAAGTGGAGGAAATTGAATCAGAGGATGGCGAATTTGTGGTGAATCAAAGAGTAACCAACACCAAGAAAGTGAAAGTCGTTCGAAAGATCAAATTATTGGATGCCGGCAAATATCTGGTAGAATTGAGCATCGATAAAGATGGCTACCATAGTTTCGGAAAAGTGGAAGAATACATCCCAAGAGGTTATGTCGCGAACGCAGTTGAAACCAATGGAGGACGTTTTTCGATGGAGAAGAACGTGTTGAAAATCTTATGGATGGCGTTACCAAAAAGCAGTGAGATGGTGGTGCGCTATGAAATGCAAAGTGAGGGGGATGAACTTGACTCGGCAACGGTTCACGGTGTATTCTCCTATCTAAAAGGGGAAGAATCCGTGCAATTGGCCATGAAAGGAAGTCGTTTCCCCAACACCTTTGAAGGTCCGTCGCAATTGATGGCCGAGGAAATTGTCGAACCGGAACCAGACGCTGAAATGCAAACGAAAGCGGCTGAAGATAAAGCAATGGCTACATCAGCGAGCAATGCAGATCAAGATGTGGATAAAGAAGTAACAGAATCAAATATTACTTCAGTACCTGATCCGGAGACGGAAGTACGCTATCGAATTCAAATCGCCGCCGCTAAGAAAGAAGTGGGCAAAACCTATTTTGAGCAGAGACATGGCATGATGGATGAAATCACCATTGACTTTCATGCCAATTGGTTCAAATACATGGTAGGGAGTTACGGGGTTTATAAGCAGGCTAGAGATAGACGAAATGAGATCTGGGAGGCAGACAATAAGATCAAAGACGCATTTGTGTGTGCTTATAATGCCGGGGAACGCATTACCGTTCAAGAAGCACTGATGATCACCAAACAAAAATGGTATAAATAGCGTCGTCAAATTTTCTGGCTATCTTTAACGCTAGTAAGTTTGCGACCATGAAAGCCCTCTTCCTCTTTATTTCCTTATGTCTCTTGTCTGGAACGATCTGGTCACAAAGTGATTCCGCGAAATTCGAAGCAGACAACTCCCCAATCATTGGCTTTGGGATCAATACCATTGGGTTTTATGGAGATCTGAATGATCGCGACTATCCTTCCCCTTTCGGCGGAAACATAGGATTCAATGTCTTCGTTATTCAACCGATTAACGACTTTCTCAGTGTACAGTTCCATCTTGCTGCCGGCAAAATCAGAGAAGAAGAGCGCTCTGTGCAACGTAATCTTAATTTTAGTTCTGATCTGTTTGCGGGCGGAGTGATGGCCGAATACAATTTCGACCATTTCATGCCCGAATACCGCAGAGTGACCCCTTTTGTGACTGTAGGCGTGGAATTCGTGCAATTCAATCCAAAAACCGATCTGATCGCTGCAGGTGGTGAGCCATACAATTATTGGAGTGATGGCACTATCCGAAATTTGCCGCAGAATGCTCCCAACGCAGACCAAGCTGAGATAGTTAGAAGAGACTACAACTACGAAACGGATATGCGGGACGGTGGATTCAATAGAAGTAACACCTACGAAGAAAGTGCGTTGAGCATACCCTTTGGGTTGGGGGTGGACATGCACCTTACTGACCAGATCAATTTTAGATTTTACAGCATTTTACACTATACCTTCACGGATTATATGGATGGTGTGAGCCGAAGTAGCCGGGAAGAATTCTTGGGCGACAAAGTTGCGAACGGCAGAAATGATCTTTTTCTAACTTCAGGGGTGGCCTTGAGTTACGACTTTAGAAAAGTACCCTCAGACCCCAATCCGTATAATGAAGAAGACCGAATCGACGAAGAAATCGACTATTTGGCCTTAGGCTATACTGAAGATCAGGATCAGGATGGGGTAATCGATCTGATCGATCAGTGTCCCACTACCCCATTAGACGTACAGGTAGACAGCCTGGGATGTGCGATCGACAGTGATGGAGACGGGATTCCCGATTACAAGGATGAAGAAGTAGATAGCGAATTTCCGGAATACACCAATTCTAAAGGAGTTGAAATGACGGATCAAATGATCTACGAAGCATTTCTGCGATATATCGATTCCACTAGAGAGCTCACAGAAGTGATCGAGCGAACCTTTAGTGCGGGGAAAAAGAAAAGGAAGCTTTATCGCTACCGAATAAAAGTCGGCGAATACGAGATTGGAGAGATTCCAAAGGACATGAGCAGACTTTTAGGACTAACCGATTTAGGCAAAGTGGATCAAGATGGAAAAACCATATACACAGCCGGGAAATTCAATGCCCTTAATGAAGCCAGACGACGTGAGGCGCAACTGAAGTCAGACGGTTTTACCACAGCCAAATTAATGGAAAGGAACAGCAGAGGCAAATACGTGCCAATGCAGTCTGGAGGGATAGCTTCAGGAGAGACAAACAAAGCTGCTGAACCGAAAGAAACCGGACCTGAAGTAGTCGACCCTGAAGAACTTGCATCCAATGCCAATGAAGTGGTATTTAGAGTCCAGCTCGGTGCCTTCAAGAGCAAACCTACCACTGAGAAGTACAATGAAATTCCTTCTTTGATCGTGACCAGGGCCGGAGAGTTCTACCGATACATGAGCGGATCCTTTGATAATTTCCAAGATGCTGCTTCCCACAAAGTGAAAATGGTAGCGGAAGGCTACAAAGGAGCCTTTATCGTAGCCTACAAGGGAGGTAAAAGAGTAAAATTGAGCGAAGTTGGAGTAAAATCCATCTCTTCTGACCCAATCATAGGTAAATAACCCCTTTCATACTTTCTCACTACCTATTGAAACTTTAATACCTACCTTAACGTTTATTAACTAGAGCTGAAGCGGTCTTTGGCTAATTTTATAACAACATAAATGAATGAAATGATTAAGCGATTGATCTCTCTTACTTTTTTAATTTTTCTTGTATCTATAAATGCAGATGCTCAGGAGCAAAGCAGAGCGGATGGCGTTAAAAAACTGGACATGCTGTTGAGNGTGATCAACTATGCCTACGTGGATGTGGTAAATAATGAAAAGGTAGTTGAAGACGCCATAGTGGGGATGTTAGAAGAATTGGATCCACATTCCGTCTACATTCCCGAGAAAGAGCTTAAGGCGATGAACGAACCTCTCGAAGGTAATTTTGAAGGCATTGGTATTCAATTCAATATTCTAAAAGACACCTTGATAGTGGTATCTCCCATTTCTGGTGGCCCCTCAGAGCGGCTAGGTATTCAGGCAGGCGATAAGATCGTGACCATAGAAGAAGAAAATGTAGCGGGTGTGGGATTAACCAACAGCATGGTGAGAAAGAGGTTGAGAGGGAAGAAAGGCACCATCGTCAAGGTGGAGATCAAGCGAAAAGGGGAAAAGAAATTGATACCTTACGCCATAGAGAGAGATAAGATCCCGCTCTATTCGGTTGATGCTACTTACATGGCCACTCCCGAAATTGGATACATTAAAGTAAATCGATTTGCCAGAACCACCATGGATGAATTCCAAGATGGAGTAACTGAACTTAAGTCTAAAGGAGCGAAGCACTTAATTCTCGACCTCAGAGGAAACGGCGGCGGATACTTACAAACGGCAGTCCAAATGGCTGATGAATTCCTAGAGCAGGGTAAAATGATCGTGTATACCGAAGGAGATAAGCAGAAGAAGGAAGAGTACAAAGCTACCTCAAGAGGTGAATTTGAGAAAGGAAAAATTGCCATTCTCATCGATGAAGGATCTGCGTCGGCATCTGAGATCGTATCAGGTGCAGTGCAAGACAGTGATCGAGGAATGATCTTAGGAAGAAGATCTTTTGGAAAGGGTCTGGTTCAAAAGTCGTTCCCCCTGACAGACGGATCCATGATCCGCTTAACCACTGCGAGGTACTACACTCCAACGGGTAGATCCATTCAGCGACCTTACGAAGAAGGTAAAGATCAATATTATAAAGAAATTAATCGGCGATTCAATCATGGTGAACTCTTGGTAGCCGACAGTATTGAGTTCCCTGACTCCTTAAAGTTCAATACCCCAAATGGAAGAATCGTTTATGGTGGTGGAGGGATCATGCCCGATATTTTCATCCCGCTAGACACTAGCTTGAACAGTGATCTTAATCGTGACCTGGTAAGAAGAGGAGTGTATAACGAATTTATTCTGACATACCTCGACAAGAATCGAAAGGCACTAGCCAATGAATTCACGCAAATGAGTGGATTTAAAAGTGAATTCACGATTGAGGAGGATTTCATTAATAAGTTCCGAGCCCATGCGGAAAAGAAGAATGTGGAATGGGTTGAGGAAGAGTACGCCTCATCCAAAAAGTTAATCGATACGCAACTAAAAGCGCTGATCGCACGAAACCTCTTTGACACCTCTGCTTATTTCGAGATCATCAATGAATTGAATGATTCTTATTTGGAGGCCATTAATGTAATTCAAAGCGACAAATTCGAGAAGGCGAAGCTCGAATACGAATAATTATATTTGCAAACCTTAAACACTAAAACGACAAAAACCGATGAATGAAAATGTAAAAAGCGGATTAATAGTAGCCATTGCTATTTTGACCCTTGTAAATACCGTGGTATTGTTAACTTCTGATTCAGGAGTATCCTATGAGCGCACTGCCGTGGCGAATGATAATGCAAGTAGCAATGCGGCTATGAGCTCAACAGTGGCTAACACAGCAGATATGAATGCGCAGGATGCGGCTTTCGTGCCAGAAACCCCGCAAATGGATCCTACATCAATCTCATTTGAAAAGATGGAGCACGATTTTGGAGCGATCGAACAGAATACCACCAATCCTTACACATTTAAATTTACCAATACAGGTACAGAACCTTTATTGATCTCAGATGCGAAAGGAAGTTGCGGTTGCACAGTGCCTGATTATCCTAAACAGCCGATCATGCCAGGTGAAACCGGAGAGATCAAAGTAGTGTACAGTCCGGGTAAGCAGAAAAATATGCAAACCAAAACGGTGACATTGACGGCCAATACAGAACCGGCAACTACCGTTTTAAGAATCAAAGCGAATGTAAATCCAGGTGCTGAAGGAGAAGCAGCTATGGACCCAAATAGCGGCACGATTCAACTCGGATCCTAAAGAGAACAAAAAATACTCCTAGAAAAGCCAGACCATTTCGGTCTGGCTTTTTTAATTAAATAATCCCGTGTAATGCCCCCCCTTTGGTGCCCAGCTGGTCTACCGATTTCTCTACTGCTGGATCCAATTCCAGATAGGGAGCATTGTGAGGCTTCATTCTCACGTCGATGATCAAAGGGCCTCTACACCCCCAGTGTTTAAACTCCACAAAAGAATCTACTCCGTATATATCGTGAGAAGGGTTGGCTCTGGTGAAAGTACTCCAGATTAGATTGGCAAAGCGCGCTGCGATAAATTGATCGTCATCACAAATCAGGATCAAGGGATAAGCCTTTAATTCTAGTCGGGAGTTTGAAAGTTGACTGGCGACGGATTCTATTTCTGCTTTAGCCTCTTTGTAGTTGGTGAAAGCAGACATTTGGAAAGCAAGCACGCCCGGAAAGGCCAAACTAATTGATTTTATACCTGCTAGTTCAGAGATTGCCATTGGCTTTTCTGTGGCCAATTGACGGATCGGTTTACCTACTGCAGCTATGACCACCTTGGAGCCCCCATTTAGATCCTCGCTGCTATAGTCCAGCGTATCGATAGTGGTTTTTGTCTGAAAATGAAGGTCTCTTTCCCAATTGACCCTTTCGAGCATATGCGAAAAGAATTCCTCCTTCTTATTCACCGACAGGGATTGATTATCTTCTTTGGCTGCGATCCAGAGGAACTTGGCAAGAGACATCTGACCAAAACCCAGTATATGGTTGGCAATGGTCAGCAATTCTGCCGGTTGAGTGATCTCGTAATAAGGGGTGTATCGCTCGCTACCCAAGGCGAACAATAAAGGATGCACTCCCGCTTCATCTACCGCATTCACCTCATGTAATCCGGGAATCTCGGTGGGAATAATGTCGCCGGTGATCTCATGGATCAGCTTTCCAAAGCTAGTATCCTCTTGAGGCGGCCTGCCGACTACTGTAAAAGGCCAAATGGCATTTTTTCGATGATAGACCTGATCCACCTTCATGAGGGGGAAGTCGTGCTTGAGACTGTAATAACCTAAATGGTCACCGAAGGGGCCTTCGGGCTTATTCTCGCCAGGGAATACCTTTCCGGTGATCACGAAATCAGCATCTGATGAAAGTACATGACCATCTTTCTGTTTGTACCTAAATCTTCTACCCCCTAGCGCCCCGGCAAAGGTGAGCTCCGACAATCCTTCAGGCAGGGGCATAACGGCGGCAAAAGTGTGCGACGGAGGTCCGCCAACAAAAATTGATACGTGAAGTGGCTTACCTAGGGCATTTGCCTTGGTTTGATGCACCCCTATTCCTCTATGGATCTGATAATGGAGACCGATTTCGTCATCCTGAACGTAATCGTTACCGCTCAATTGAATACGGTACATGCCCAGGTTGGAATTCATTGCCCCCGGTTTATCGGCATCCTCGGTGTATACCACCGGCAGGGTCACGTATGCCCCACCATCCATTGGCCAATGGTGGATTTGAGGTAGGTCGCTTACCTTGCAGCTAGCGTACTCTACTGCTGTCTTTCCCCGCGACTTTTTGGGTAAAGCTTTTAAGGCAGCAAATGGTATGGAAGCGTGAGCCAGGGGATTTTTCAAAGCCACCATTGGGTCCCCTTTTAACTGCACCATTTTCTTTACCAGGTCAAGGGTTGACCTAAAGATAAAACGACTTCGATCCAGGCTACCAAACAAGTTAGACATCGCCGGAAATCGGCTGCCTTTGACATTTTCATATAAAATAGCTGGCCCTCCCGCTTCGTGCACTCTCAGGTGAATGGATGCCATCTGCAGATAAGGATCCACTTCTTCTTTGATTCTAACCAAATGACCATGCTTCTCAAGGTCATGCACAC
>JGI12109J20283_10034226_pt1 | contig 12139 bp, 11 predicted proteins | sample ElkSlonscriptome_12_FD_20283 | JGI IMG/M metagenome (IMG submission 20283) | reverse complement strand
AGCCCCCGATCAACAGGAGCAGACAGCCGAGCCAGGCGATGGTGCGCTTGTCGAGCGTCGCGGCGGCGAGATTCATGACGGCCGGGGCACTGGCTGTACTCAGACTCGGAGTCGAGGGCATGCACGCGCATGCCCTCGCGCAGGCTGTGCACGCCGGCGGTGACGATCTGTTCGCCCGGCGCGAGCCCGTTCAGCACGGCCAGGTCCGCACCCTGGAGGGCGCCGGTTTCGATCGTGCGCCGGCCGACTCGGCCGCTCTCTGGATCGACCACCCAGACCGTCGGTGTGCCGTCCGCAGCGGCGACGATCGCGGCGATCGGGATCAGCACCGTGGCCTCGCCCTCGGCAGTGCCGGCCTCCGCGGCGCCAACCCGGGAGGCGGCAGTCTGCGGCAGCACCTCCACGGCCATGCCCGGCAGCACCCGCAGGTCCGGCGGCGGCGTCAGGCGGGTATCGGCCAGGTCCTTCTGCGCGGCGGCGAAACGCGAACCGGCCGCGTCCATGGCGGTGCGCTTGCGCTCCACCTCGGCCCGCGCCACGGCCTGGCTCTTTTCCCAGAGCTGGCGCACACGTTCGTACTCGGCGGTAGCAGCCTCGCGCTCCGCCCGGGCCACGTCCAGCGCCGTCTGGTAGGTGGTCGGGTCCAGCCTCGCCCAGAAGCGACATTGGGCCGCGGACCGGCAATGGCCGCATTGTGAACGATAGCGGACGCTAACCCGAGCGCTGCGTTCATCACTGACGCCGCGCCCGTCGGGCAGACCCTCACCCACATCGGTGAGCCACCATGCCCGCCCACGGCCCGCCCGCGCGGGACGATGCGCTCGAGCCGTGCTTGACTGGGGCCTTGTCGCTCTTCCTGAGCCTGAGCCCGAGCTCGAATTCGATCAGCGTATCGCCTGGTAGTCGCCGTCTCGTGCGGGAGGCGGTGCCGAGAGCCTTCGTCTTGCCGCCGTCCGGCATGACCCCGAGCCCGCTTCAGCGCGCCTCTTCGGCCTGCAACGAGCGTCGAGCGAGGTCGCTCCGCCATATTTTCAGGCCTTGACTTCACATCCAGGCTCGACTACCGCCCTGCCCTGGCCAGACCCTCAGGGCAGCTTGGGTTTCCTATCCGTATCCGTTGTCCGCGCAGAAGATCGTCGAGAAGGAGGCCGCCATCGATGCTGACCAGGCGAGCCAGCTGGTCAAGTTGGCCCACATGACCTGCAACCTGAAGGGCCCGGGGTTGGACGAGGGCGCCTCCATCCGGCTCCTGGTGCACGCCGGCAAGCTCATCGCCAGCGGGATCGCCCCGGTCACCGCCTGCCGCAGCGCCATCGCCGAGGCGCTGACGGATGATCCGGACATGCTCTCTGCGGTCAACGAGCTGTCTTCGTCGTTGTTTTGACCGGCGTTGGAGCGCTGAGCGGTGTGATTCGAGGTTCCGATCCCTCAAGCCTTGGCGGATACGTTTTCTCGCTGTACCGCCGCGCGCTCAGCGACACAAGACCTCGCGATTGGGTCTTGACTTTTGTCGTTAGCCTGCCTCAGGCTGTCCTTAGTCCTGGGACTGAGGGCATCGCCTTCAAGAGATTGATGAAAAGTCAAGATCTGCTTGTGCTGTTTCGCATCGTCAGCTTGGAACTGGCCGAGGCACGCTTGCGCATCGGCGTGCAGGATGCCGAGCGGGCCGCGGCCAAGCTACCCTTCGACTGGGAGGGTTGGGAACCCGAGTCACCGGAGGGCGTGTACTTCCATGGGGCCGACCAGGGCGAGGCGGCCCTGGCCGAGAATCACAGCGCCCGGGCACTCGCCGAAGCCGTCGGGATCAGCAAGACCGAGGTGTCCGCGTCGCTCAGGCGCAGCATGGACGCCGGCTTGGCGCGCCGCGACCGACATTCGGGGCTGCCACGGGCCAATCGCGCCGCCCTGCTGGAGCTCGGCGAGCATTGCCTGCGCTGGGTGTTTCCGATGCGTCCCGGCCCGCTCGCGCGGGGCATCGCGACCGGATTCTCCGCGCCCGTGCTCGCCGATCAGGTCTTGAGCGCTGGCGAGAACCCTCTGGTCTGGCCCGACCCCCGCGGCAAGGCGACGGGGCAGAGCATTACCCCCCTGTACAAGAGCGTTCCGCAGGCCGTGCGCGGCGACCCGGATCTGTACGCCATCCTCGCGCTGCTGGACGCGTTGCGTCTTGGCCAACCCCGCGAGCGCGCCATCGCGCGCGACAAGCTCGCCGCGATGCTAGGGATGACGTGACCGGCGCGGCCGATACGCATCGCGCGATGATCGAGTTGGTCGCCCGTGCGCTCGGCGACGACTTGCTTAAGCGCATGGCTTTCCTGGGCGGCAGCGCGACCGGGCTCCTGATCACCGACGACCTCACGCGGGAGTCCGTCCGCCACACGGAAGATGTCGATCTCATCGTCGAAGCCCTGTCCTACGGCGAGTGGGCGCAGCTGCGTGCTGAGCTGTCGGCCCGAGGCTTCCGCGAGAGCCCCGCTGACGAGATCATCTGCCGCATGCGCCTTAACGAATTCCTCATCGTGGACTTCATGCCGACAGACGAGCGGATACTCGGATTCACCAACCGCTGGTACCAATACGCGCTCGATACTGCCGGCCCCTACCGGATCAAACCGGATCTGATGATCCGGCTGGTCACACCGGCCATGTTCGTTGCCACCAAGCTCGAAGCCCATCGCGCCCGCGGCAACAACGATCCGCTGACGAGCCGGGACGTGGAAGACTTGATCAACCTCGCCGACGGGCGCGCGGACCTGATCGACCAAGTCGCGAGCGCTATGCCTGATGTGCGCGCCTTCATCGCGGCGGAGATCACCGCGCTGCTGCGGGATCGCCGCTTCGAGGACGCCGTCCAAGGCAATGTCCGGGATCCGGGCCGCGAGGCGCTGGTGCTGGAGCGCCTTGACGCCATCGCCGAGCTCGCGGGCCCATGAACGCCCGCCGCACCGACGACCCGGACGCCCCGAACGGCGTGCGCTTCGAGCTCTTGCTGGACGGCAAGCCGGTGGCTCCGCCGGCGGACGTGGTCAGCACTATGGAGAGCATCGTCTAGGACTTGGGCGAGACCCCGCCGGATTATCTGGTCGCCGCCGGCCTGGGCCTGTGCAAGCGCAGCCTCGGCGTCGGGCAGAAGGACCCGGATTCCGTCTGGGCCGGCACCTATCACGACGAGGGCGCCTTCCTCTACGAAGAGTGGGACTTCAGCCACCAGCATCACCGCAAGGCCTGGTGCGTGTTGCGCGAGCACGCGCTGCCCGCAGGCGACCTCGACTTCCAACGTGCCTCGCTTGCAAAGTACGGTAAGCTCATCAAGTCCATCCGCCGCACCTTCGAGGTGCTGCGCGGCGCGGATAAGGCCTTTAAGCGCCAACCCCACGGCGAGGACATCGACGCCCTGGTGGAGACCCACGCCGGCCGCGCGATGACCCAGCTCCTGTTCCTGCGCCAGCACAAGGACGAGCGCCGAAGACGGCCAGGTCCGCTTCCTCAAGGCGCCGGTACTGACGACAGATGAGATGGCCGCGATCACCGAGCAAGTGCGCCGACGGGTACCGCGGTGGTTCGCCCGCAGCGGTCTGCTCGAGCCCGCGGAGACCCGCGCCATGCTCCGATGGGACCATGCTGGCTTCTCGCTGGACACGGCAGTGCGCATTGCTGGCCCGGAGCGTGCCGGTCTCGCGCGACTGTTTCGCTATTGTGCTCGGCCACGCAATGTCCGGTCTGCCGAACATTGCCGCCGATGGCAGTTGAAAGAGCGATGTCTCTTACTGGCCGGTCGCTGCCATAGCGAAGGCCTCGACCCGATGCGGCTCAAGGGTAACGGAGAGACCGGGGTTGCCGCCTCAGGGGCGCCGGGGCGACGCGGGCGGTTCAGCGGGGGCACCAGCGCAGGCCAGTGGATCTCTCGCGACGGCCGATGGCGGTGCGGACGCCTTTGGTGATTGGGTCGGCGGGCGCGTCAAGAGCCGGGTCACCCGACGTGACGGCCTCGGGTCAGCGCCGCTGTAGCCGGTAGGCCAAGAGGCCGCCCCCTGCCGCAGCGTCGGCGCGCTTCTATCAGACGCGCGTCCCCGGCTCCCTCGGGTTCTGTCCCTTCGCGAATGCACGGTTCAAGACCAGACCCCACGCGGTTCCGAGACCCCTGTTCCTCGCCACCGGTTCGTGCACGGTCCAACGTGACCACGGATCCCGGGCGATCCGCCCTTTTTGTGCAAGCTATGGCAAGACGCAGATCCGGAACGACCGGATGCGCAATGGGTCAAGGGGAAAGAAGAGGTCAGGTGAGCCCGTTCATGACCGGGTGTGCAATAGTAGCCCCCTTTTCATGTGACCCCTTTTCACGGGATTGAAACACGATCAGCAGATAAAGGAACGCGCGCGGTCATCGGAGGATGCTAAATTTCAATGGGCACACTACGGCGGGGACCCTCTTCCGCATGCACGTTGCCGATCAGGAGAGGCCCGCCAGTTCCCGCGCCATGTCGGGCACGCTGATGGCGTCTACCCCTTCCGCCTTGGGATAGCGGTCTTGGCCCCCGTAGACGATGAAGGCCCGCTCCGGATTGATGTCTTCGAGGGCTTGCCGGAAACCACGCTCCATTTTCGGCGCGGTCGTGCGCTTGATCTCGATCGCCCAGAGGCGGTCTCCCGGCAGGTCGAGCAGCAGGTCGAGCTCAACGCCGGTATGAGTGCGGTAAAAGCTTGCCTTGCTGCGCTCGGGGGCCACACGCAAAAGATTCTCCAGGACATGCCCTTCCCAGCTCATCCCCACCACGGGATGCCCCAGAAGATCGTCCAGGCTGTCGATACCCAGCAGGGCGTGCACAAGCCCGCTGTCCCGGAGATAGATCTTGGGTGACTTGACCAAACGCTTCTTGACGTTGGCATGGTAGGGGGGCAGGCGGCGCACCAGCAGCAAATCGACCAGAAGATCGAGATATCCAGCAACCGTGTTGCCGGTCACCTCCAGATTCCGGGCCATCTGCGCGGCGTTGTAGACGCTTCCCTGTTGATGGGCCAGCATGGTCCAGAAACGCCGCAGGGTGGCCGCCGGAATGCGCGGCCCCAGAAGCGGGATGTCTCGCTCCAGATAGGTCGTGATGAACTGATCGCGCCAGCGGATGCTGGCGGAGTCGTCCGGTGCCAGCAGGCTGTCCGGGAAACCGCCCCGCCACCACAGGTCGGCCTCGGGCGGGGCTTCCAGCACGTCGAGCGGGGATAATTCCAGATAGGCGATCCGTCCGGCCAGCGTCTCGCTCGATTGCTTAAGGAGATCGATCGAGGCTGAGCCCAGCAGCAGGAAATGTCCGGCCTTGCGGCCCGCCAGGCGGCGCGCGTCGATGAGACCGCGCAGCGTCTGAAACAGCCCCGGCATTCGCTGCACCTCATCGAGGATGACCAGCCGGTCCTGTTGCCGCTCCAGATAGCCGGCGGCATCTTCCAGCTTTTGCAGGTCTTGCGGATTCTCCAGATCGAGATAATCGGGGGGCGGTCCCGCGGACAGCAGGCCGGCATGGCGGCGAGCCAAGGTGGTCTTGCCCACCTGTCGCGGGCCGAGCAGGCAGACAGCCGGAAACTGCTTCAGGTAATCGACGACGAACTCTGTCAGGCGGCGCTCTATCATCTGCGAAATAATAGAGCAAAATCCTATAATTTCAACCATAATCCGAGCGTCGAGGGGAAGGAAAAGGTCGAGAGAAAGATAGGGTAAAGATAGAGATCAGGTCGCCTAGTGCGGGCTTTGACGTGCGATGGGCGACCTGACCCCTTCGCGCTTGACCCCTTCGCGCTCGACCAATAAAAGTAGGAAATTAGCGAAGAAGCGAGAAAGGACGCAAGGCCCCTTTGTTGTTTTGGCGGCAGGCTAGTGGTCGGCCGCTGGGAACCGGGTCGACGGTCGGTCTTCGGCCTTGGCCTTAAATCCTCGCAGTCAGCACCATGGGCGAGCCTTCGGACTTGGCCCGACGGCATGGACCCTATGTCGTGCCCATGGGTGCCCGGCCGCGGCGTGCGACGTCGGGTTCGCAGACCAAGGCGCTGTTCAGGCGCCGCCCCATCAACCAGCCAACCACCTTGCGCGAGTACAGGTCGATGACCACGGCCACGTACAACCAGCCCTGCGCGGTCCACACATAGGTGATGTCACCGGCGTAGACCTGGTCAGGGGTCTCGACGGCAAACTTGCGCTCCCGGGCGAGCCGGCCGATCAGGTCTTCGGGGGACGCCTGTTGCCGCTGGCTTAGGCCAATGCAAGCGCCATCCACGGATTACGTTTCCTTAGGCGGATAGAATTCGCATCAAACGAATGGTGCTTGGAGATCGCCTGCCATGGGTGAGTCGCCACGGGTCTTCATCAGCTACAGCCACGACCGCGAAGCACATCTCGAGTGTGTCTTGTCGCTGTCGGAGCGCCTCCGTGCCGACGGAGTCGACTGCTATCTTGACCAATATGTTAACGGTAGCCCGCAAGAGGGTTGGCCGCGGTGGATGTTGGATCAGATTGATCGAGCCGACTACGTTCTGCTTGTCTGCACCAAGAGCTACTATCGCCGTTTTCGCGGTCACGAGGTCATCGGCGCCGGTCTCGGAGTGGACTGGGAAGGCACCATCATCACGCAGGAGATGTACGACAGTCGCTCAGCGCACCGCTTCATTCCGGTCCTGCTCCAGTCAGACGACTATCGTTTCATCCCCGAGCCCGTCCGATCCAGCGCACACTACAACCTGAGCAGGCCCGACGCCTATGCCAAGCTGCGCGCCGCCCTACTCCAGCAAGCGGGGGTCGAGCCGGGGCCACTGGGAAAGCCCGTCTTGACGGGGCATCGGCGCGGCCGTCCCCTCTTGCCGCCCGGCGCCGACGCAGACGTGCACGAATATGCCACCGCGGCTGCAGAGTCATTGGCAAAGACACTGGATCATTACGAACAAGTCGCCCTGGCTCGGACACTGCTCGCGGAGCGGAGGCATTCAATCTGCTTCATCGAGTGCTGCTCAGAAGATTGGCCTCAAGACCTCGCCGACCACATCCAAAGCACACTGGCCGCAGAAGCAATCGCGGACCGGGAGTTCGGGGCGCTCGAACGGCAGCACGGCTGTGCCATCTCGCTCAGCCTGGCCGGGCGCTCCGGCCGCTCCGCCTTCATGTCCGCATTGAGCGCGGCGCTACCCCGCTCCAAACTCGGTGATGGGGAGGCTGATCGCGATCGACGCGTGCGCCAATGGCTCGCCGCCGCGGGCTTTACGGTCGTTTTCATGCCTCTGCACATCGACCGGGAAGGGCGCGCGCTGATGCAGCTGGTTGAGCAAGCACATGAGGCATTGATCGGACGGGAGGATTGGACATCCGATGCGCGCGTGCTTGTCCTGTTCGCGGTCATCCGACCGCGGTCCTGGTGGACGCCCTTGTGGTGGCGCTGGGGCATGCGCCGAAAGCTGCGTCGTCATGCACATTGCCGGGAGCTACCGCGATTGCGATGTTTGGAGGCCCCGGACATCGATGGCTGGCACGCGGCCTTTCCGGCGACGCTACGCTCCCGCTTCGATCGCGACCGCGTCAAGGACGAGTTGCTCGAGCTGTTCCGTACCGGCCGCAGAGGCGTCAAATACCTCGACGCCCGCCGCTGCCTGGTGGGCTTCGGTGATGATCCCGGCGCTTTGCAGCGTGCGAAGCTGTGAGCATCGCGCACGCCAAGATCCGCGCAGGCTGCGTCCGCAGCCCTGTGAGGACCCACGGGCCTCGGCCTGAGCCCGACCGGAGCACGCCCGCGCCGGAACAATGACCGCGAACCGTTTTTCGGCCGCCCAACCGGACGATGATCCGCGGACCGCAACATTGGCGCGGTTTCACTCCGTCTTGCCCGAGCTGGCGCTGCTGGCACGCGCCGAAGGCCTTGAGGTCGGCCCGGCGCGGTGGCAGAACATCTACGATCTCCTTATCGCCCTGGCTGCCCGTGGCCGCTTGCCTGAGCACGCCTGCGCGCTTGAGCCACTGATCCTCCCGCTGCTGGCCCGATCGGCGGCCGAGCAGCACCAGCTTCGGCTGCTCATCGCCCGCTGGCTGGAAATGCTGCCGCGGGACCTGAGCGGCCTGCACATCGAGGATGACCAGTCGGACGCTCCTTCGCAGGACTCAGCACCGGCCCCAACCCCGAGACCGTATCCCTGGCTCTGGGGACTAGCCCTGGTACTGGTGCTGACCATCGTCGGGATCTATGGGTATCAGCTGAAGGGGCAGGAGGACGAATCCACCCCTACTCGGCCACCCACCGCGGTGCCGACACCGGAGGCACAGCCGGAACTGCCGGCGGACGCGGACGACGATACCGAGCCCGGGCCCGCGACAGCTTCAGCCGCGATCCAGCCGCGCCGCCCCTTCCTCGAGCCCCGTCTAGACGCCGAGCGCCGGGCCTTGCTGCAAACCCTCGAGATGACGGCGATGATCCTGCCGCCCTTTATGGTGGCGGCCTGGCTGCTGGTGCAATGGCTCGGGTTGCAACTGGTGCTGGAGCGTCGCCGAGGCAATCCAAGAGACCCGCTGACCAATATTGCCTTGTGCACAGCGAGCGATGATCTTTTCGATGCACCGGCGCTGGCCGACGCCTTGGCCCGTCTGCACACGCCGGTGGAGGTACCGACCCGACGGCTGGATGCGGACGCCACCGTCGCGCGCACCGCGCAGCGCGGGGGGCTGTTTCAGCCGGTCCGGCGCCTGCGGCGCGTTGTTCCTGAACTCGTAGTCCTCATCGACTCGCGTCATGACGGCGACCAGCTGGCCGGAATAGCCGATCAGCTGAGCGAGCGCCTGACAAGGGCGGGCCTGGATGTGCATCGCTACTACTACCGGGAGCACCCACAGCTGCTGGTCGGGCCCGACGGTGGGGCCCAACGGCTCATCGAGATTGCGTCGCGTCACCAAGGCGCCCGACTGCTGGTCATTGGAGAGCCGACGGCCTTGATCCAGCCCCTCGATGGCAGTCTGCTCTCGCGGGTCTTCGGCGATGATGATTGGCTGAGCCGAGCGCTGCTGGCCACGCGTCAAGCGCCGCCGGCATGGGAGCAGGCCCTTGCCGAAGCGGGCATTGCCGTTGCCGAGGTGTCCAGCCTTGGGCTGCAGGCGGTGGCAGTCGCCTGCGCCCCGCGATCGAAGGTCGCCGCCGCGGTTTCCGCCGGAGCGCGGACCGCGACTCTGCCACGGCTGTTGCAGGACGGCCGGCAATGGAGCAGTCCGGTGGCGCCCACGCGCGAGGACCGGAAGGCCTTGTACCGAACGCTGGAGCAATACCTGGGCGACGAGGGACTGCAGCTGTTGGTGGCCGTTGCCACCTACCCGCAGCTGCACTGGGCGCAGACGCGGCGCCTTGACTACGAGCTGTTCCCGGAACAGTCGGCGGCGCAGCGCGAGCGGCGGCTCCTGCGCATTGCGCGTCTGCCTTGGGCGCGCAGCGGCTGGCTACCGGGGTGGTTGCGCGCTGAGCTGCTTAGGCGCCAGAGCCCGCGGGAGCGGGCGTCGGTGCGGTCTTTGTACAAGCGCTTACTGTTGGAGGCGACCCTGGCGGGCGGCGCTCGGCTGGCGCTGCAGGTCTACGTGCCACGCTCGCCAGGTGCTTTCGGTGCCCTGCGGGCTTGGCTGAAGCGCGGGCGTCGCCGTTTGAACCAATGGCTGCGCAGACTCGGCGCACTCTCCGAGGACGACAGTGTGCTCGTCGACGCCGTCTTCGCCGACCTGTTGTTTGGCAGAACGGTCCGCCTGCTGCAGCTTGAGATCCCCCGCCGGCTGCTCGGCGGACTGACGACCGGGGCCATGGCCCGCGCCATCGCCGGACCGCTGCTGCTGGGCCTGGCGCTGGCCGTGGCCGGCGGCGGGATGGCGCACTGGGCCTGGACGAGCCGGGGCGAGGATCTGGTGCGCGGGGAGCTTTTGATGTGGCAGAAGGCAAGTCACGCGGCCTATCGGGTCGAGATCAGCCACCGCCCAGAGACAGCAGCGCTGGCAGATGCCCTGCGCCAGACCTTGGCGTCGGACGGCTTCGAAGTGGCCATCATGAGGGACGAACTGGTTCTTCCGGCGGGCCTGGAAACACCGCAAGTCTGGATCAACAAGATCCAGTGGAGCGATCCGGCCGATGTGCCCATGGCGACGCACATCGAGAGGCAACTGCTGTCGCTCGCCTGGGACGATGATCCGGAGGTAACCAATCAGCTCGTCATCTGGAGTGCGCTGCCCCGGTTCGAGAAAGTGCCACCGCCGCGGGTGCTGCGCGTGCTGCTTACCACTCCCGGGTCCGTTGAGCCGCACGATGTGGCCCGGGCCCAGCCAGAAACGGCGGCAAAGGCAAAGGCGAGCGAGCCGGCCGATATGCCAGCCGGGGGCGGCACAGGCCTCCCAAGCGCCCAGACCGTGGCGAGCGTCTTCGCGAGTCTGCGGGCCGCCGGTGACACGGAATCCGGGGTCTTCACCCTCAAGGCCCCCGATATCGCCGAGAACGGCGCCGTGGTGCCCCTTACCATCGAGTCGTCGGTGCACTTCGACCTTGCCTGGCTCGTCTTCGAGCGCGGTTGCATTTCCCTGCAAGCGCTGCCGCGCTCGCCCGCCGTGAGCGGCTTCTTGTCAACGCGGGTGAAGATGCCCAGGACCGGCGATCTCGTCGGCTTGGCCCGTAGCGGCGACGATGCGCCGCTACGGGCCGAAAAACGAGTCAAGGTTACGGTTGGTGGATATGCCGATGACGACGGCGTGCTCTGCGCCACGGACGCCGAAGAATTCTACCGTGATCGGATCGATGCGATCGGTGCGCTAGCATGGGTCGAGACGACCGACAACTCGGTAAGGATCCGGGCCAGACGGCTCGAAGACGATGTCGTCAGCTTCCATACCCTTATCTCCCATCCGATGGAGACGGGCGCCCGCCGCGATCGAGCCACCGGGGAATTGGTGCCGGCCCAATACATCGAGGCGGTAGGCATCTATCTGAACGAAAAGCCGATGATCTACGTCCTCTGGGGGCCGTTGATCACCAAAAACCCCTATCTGTCAGTAAAATGGCGGGGCATCGGCAATGTTGGTGATCGCGTAGAGCTTCGCTGGATCGACAACCTCGGCCAAACGGGGCTTGGATCGGCGGAGATCAAGTGAAACATGGCGCCGGCTGGGTGGCCGAGCGGCGATCCGGCGCTCTCGGGAGTGCAAGATACGACGGAAGGCAACGAGGCGGTTCCGCCCAAAACCAATCGGCGTTGCGACCGCCACCCGCGACCGCGGTCGTTACGCGCCGGCCTTCCGCATCCGGCGCCATTGGTCCAGCAAGCCCGCGGTGCGGGCCTTGTCCTCGGGTCGCTTCAGCAGCAGACTGGAGATGCCGGTAAGGAGCCGCTGCTCGGTCTCGGGGTCGCCGCCGTCGTGCAGGGCGGCAAGCAGGTTCCAGGCGGTCGGCGACAGCCGCTGCGGCATCAGGTAGTCGAGCCATGCCAGCAGCTCCGCCAAGGTCGGACGGCGCAGCAGGCCCATTGCCTCGCCACGCAGAGCGCGGAACAGGTTTAGCGCATCGGCGACTCCGACCTCGGCCTTCTGCTTGCGCATGTAGCGTGCACCGAGCCGCGCGGCAACGATGGTATCGACAGTGACCCGATCCTCGGGCAGATTGCCTTGCGAATCCGCCAAGTCGGCATCGAAGGGCGGGAAGTCCAGGTGATGATAGACGCAGCGGCGTAAAAACGGGTCCGGCAGGGCCTTCTCGGAGTTGCTGGTGAAGACGACAATGGGTCGATAACGGGCCTGGTCCTGTGTCAACGCTACGCGCACCAGCTCACGCCCAGCACCCGACAGCTCGGGGATGCCGAACTCCATGCGCTCGATTTCCACCAGGATGTCGTTGGGAACATCGCGCGGGGCCTTGTCGATCTCATCGATCAGCACCACCGAGCGCGCCGGCGCACCCGGGTGCTTCAGGCTGCCCGGCGGCAGGCGCAGCTCCGCCTCGATATCCGGCGGCTTGGCATACAGGATGGCCTGGCCCAGGGCCTCGAAGGCGATAAAGCGGCCGGCGTCGGCATCGTCATCGGCGCCACCGCGCTGCTGTCCGGCCTGCGCCGCATGAAAGCGTCCGACGGTGTCGAAGCGGTAGAACAGGTCCCGCGACTCGGT
>JGI12109J20283_10205186_pt1 | contig 12140 bp, 7 predicted proteins | sample ElkSlonscriptome_12_FD_20283 | JGI IMG/M metagenome (IMG submission 20283) | reverse complement strand
GACTCCAGGCGTTGCAGGGCATCCAGCGCCACGTACAGCGGAAACTTTTCCCGGAAAGCCAGCACCGAGACATGCACGTCGATCCCGGCGCGCACCTTGCCGAGGGTGGCGTCGATCTGGTGATCGATCCGCTGCAACGCCGCCCGGGCGTCGCGGGCGGCGACGATCACCCGGAAACCGGTGGCGTCCAGGGACAGGGGCAGGAGCCATTGCTCGGTATCGCCCGCGATGTCCCAGAGGATCTGTCGCCAGAGGTTGCGCAGATCGTCCCAGAGGCGGGCCAGCCGGCCCGGGGAGGGGTGCTTGCGCTGGGCGAACAGGGCGAGGCGGTCGCCGTCGTGGCGGTACAGGCCGAGATCGTGGGGGATGGGTTCACGGAGGAAGAACTCGTCCACCAGTCGCCGCGCAGTGTCTCCCTGACCACCTTCGAAGCGGCCGTCGCCCGGTCTCATCCAGTAATTGTCCCCGATCAACTGGCGGGCCTGCTTTTCGGTGGTCTCATCCACAGGCTGCCCGGTTTCGAGGCGCGTGAGCATACTCTGGAAGAACTCGCCCAGCGCCAGCGGAGAATCGAGTTTGCCGCGAATATCCGCCTCCATCGCGGCCATGGGCCGGGCGAGTTGAGTCAACAGACCCGCGCCACTGGCCAGATATCCGGGCAGAACCTGGATCGACAGCATCACCACCCGGGCGTTGGTGCGATCACGTTCCTCACGAATCCTTTGCAACTCGAAATCCCGGGGGACAAACCCGAACAGATCCTTGGCCTGTCGCTGTCGCTGCTCCCGACTCTTGCCATCCACCATGGATCGGCAGTGATCACAGAAGCTGTACGGGACCCGCTCGTCACCACCGCGCAGGGTGCTCTCGGTGAACCCCAGTTCCCGCGCCTTGCCCGGTCGCAACCCGCACTGCGGGCATATCTGCACCTGCTCGGCGAGACCCGTCTGCCGCTCCCAGAGCGCCCGGAACTCCTGTTCGCCCACCTGCAACAGGCGTTGGCGCTCGCCGCTCGCCTCATGCCAGGCGGCACTCATCACCTCCGGGTAATCGGTAAGGTAGAGACGGGACTCGGTCCAGGCAAGGCGTACCGGGACACCGGCACCCAATGGTGCAAGATCGCTGAGAATGCCAGCCTGCAAGGGCTCCAGCAGGTACTGAAGAAATCGCTTCTCGGCCGGGGCCTCCTCAGAATCCGGAAAAAAGAAACCCGGTACCGCCACCACCACACCGCCGTCATCCTGGTAGACCAGATTGCCCACGGGCGTGGACTCCTCCAGTCGCCGCCGCAGGTTTTCCACCGCCTCGCAGCGCTGCCCCTCCAGCGCGGTGAGGGCCACCGGTTGCAGAATACCCTGGGTCAGGGCCGCCCAATCCCAGCGGATACCCAGCAATCGAAAACGGATACGCCCGATGGTAGCCGGATTCACCAGCCCCTTGTGATCCAGTAGGTGACGGAAATCATGGCGCAGCACGCCCTCGGCCACCGCCGCCTTGAACAGACTGGCGGTGGCGTAGCTGTGGTGCCAGAGCGTGACATCGTTGGTGGGCCGCCGGGTCTCGCCGAGGGCCTGGCGGAAAATCGGTTCGATGGCGGCAAGGAAACGGTTCCGGGTCTTTTCGAGGTTCCTGGTGGCGCCTGGCACGAGCAGAATCTCGCGAACAACCCCACTGGCCGCCTGCCAGAGTTCACGCAGTTTCGCCTCGCTGTAGCGGGTTTCCTCGTTGCCGAAACTGTCGGCGATGTGAGCCGCATCCAGGCGTTGTTTACCCGCTGGAATACCGCCGGAGCCCTTATCGAGAGCGGAGTCGCGGCCGTCGGCGCCAAAGGTGAACACATCGCCGAGCAAGGTCGCCTCGTGGTCCGCCAACTGCCTGGCATGGTGCTGGCGCAATGGCTCGCCGAGCCCCTGCGCCTGGGGCGTACCCGGGTAAATCCAGTCTTCCGGAACCTGGAGTGATGCCGCCCATTCCGGATGGACAAGTAGCTGCTGTAGCCACTCATCCTCGCCAGCAGGGGGGTAGGCCCGTTTTGGCTCAAGGATCGCACCGTGAGCTTCCCCTTGCCTGGCGTCCGCGCTGGGTTTATCGAAGCGGCGCTTACGCTCGCTGGAACCGAGACCTTCCAGCTTCTCCTCGGCAAACTCCGGGCGGAGCTTACCCAGGTCGTGGATCAGCCCGGCGATCTCGGCGCCGAGGATCAGCCGACGTGCCCTGTCGTCCATCAATGGTGGGCTCATTGGTCTTCTCCTGCGACCCAGCGGGCCATCTTCATCCAGCTACCCTCGCCAGTCTCGGTGCGACTCTCCAGCGCCGGGGTGGGCGGTGCCGATCCGGCTTCGGTGGTCTGGGTCTGGCCGTGTTTTTCCCAGTAGTCGATGACCTTCTGGTGCTGGGCTCCTGAGGTCCGCTCCAGGTCGTCACGTTGATTCCTCGCCTTATCGAGCGCCTTCTTTGCCTTCTTCACAGCCTTGCCCTGGGCCTTACGCCATGCCTGGTCAAGCTGCTGGATCTCCTCGTCTTTCACTTGCAATTTTTCGGCGAGGTTTGCTTGCAACGCCTCCTCCGTCAGGGGCTGCCCGTTTTCATCCAGATAATCCTGGTAGTAAGGAGGTGGTGCCTCCACCTCCTGGGCCATGGCCGGCATATCCTCTCCAATGCCCATTCCCGACCACCCCACCGCCTGCAACTCCACCTTCTCGATCCGGATCGCCCCGTAGCCCGCCAGCCGCTTGGCGCCGAGACCCAGTGTCGGCCACCACGCAGCCACCGCCGCCAGCCAGCGGGCCAGATCACCGCGCACCGTGTTCTCGTCGCTGTCCTTAACGCCGTAGGGGTTGAAATACACCAATTCCAGAACACCGCGCTGGCCCGCCGACACAGCCTCGAACTGGATGGGCAGCGTGCCGATGGCCTTCTCCGGATTGCCCGGATTCATCACCAGCAATTGCAATTTTTCGAACCATATCGGCGAGAAATGCAGGCGGCCCGCAACACTCTCGGAAACCGTCTCCCCGCCATCATCGGCGATGCCGAACAGACGTTTGGCGGATTCATCGGCCATCCGGAATGCGCGCACCTGATCATGCGCCTTCGAATCCTCACCTTCCGGTTGCTTCCAGGAAATCTCACCCGGAAACGCCCGCTGATAAGCATCCGCCGACAACCCCTTGAGGCTGGCCGCCGCCAGATAGGGCAGACCGAAGATATGATCCTTACGGGCCGGGTTGTCGAAGAGATAGAACGGATCGTCGTCCCTGGTGAGCAGTGGCGTCAGCAGTCCAAAATGCAGCAGTAGCCGGGCGCTGTAGCGCGGGTAGGCATCAAGGGCCACCTCCATGGAACGCCGGCTGGCGTGGAAAGGCAGATCGAGCTGCCTGGTGATAGGGCTGTTGCAAGTGTGAACAGTCGCCGGTCCCTGTCCCATCGAACTCGGTTTGTCGACGCCATGAGCTTTGAGAAAATCATTGCGCCGCTCGGTCAGCTCTCCATGGCTCCGCGCACCACGACGCATCCGGGCGGCGTGGAGCACCCAGTCGCTCTTCTGTGGCGAGAAATTATCGTCAGCCAGCATATCGAAGGAAGTCATCGGCACATCCCCGCCAGTCGATTGATCCAGTCCACCAGATGGGCAGCATGGTCGGCGGCGTCGTCCCAGTGGGGTTTCCGGGTGGTCTGTAGAGTCTGCTGTGGACCAGTCATGAGTGCCTGTCTCAACGCCTGCATGATCATGGGGCGTTCGCTGGTAAAGCGCGCCGGTAGGGTGTGGGGCAGCACCCCCCAGACTCTCAGGCTGCATTGCCCGCCGCTGGCATACAGGGCCGATACGTTCACCGCATTGCCCTGCCGGTTCAGTTGCCCGAACACGTAATGGCGCAGTTCATCCTGCCCGCGCCGGCGCAACGCATGGCGCAGATGCTCCCGCCAGCGCAATCCCTGCTCCAGCCTGACCCGATGATCCTGGGGTAACGCGGTGTCGAAGCGCACCGAGGCGAAGAACGCCCGATGCAGGCCCGGTCGATCCAGGGGTGGACCCACCACACCCCTGAGCGGCGCCACGGTGGGCAGGGCGTCCGTCGCCAGCACCCCCAGTCCGAACTGATCCCGCGAGCCGAAGGTGGCGTGGCGGATCTGGATACGCAACGCCAGCAACAGCAACTGCCAGTGGGGATCGCTGATACCCCGGCGGGTGAACGCCAGTCCCAAAGCGCCCTCATGAGCGACGTTATAGAACCAACCGTTGCGCTTTTGCTCATCACCCCGGGGCCAGTTGATCCGGCCCGGCAGGGCCACGGGTCTCAGCCCCGAGGGATCCACCCGTACCGCCACCCGCTTGGCGTGCCGTCGTCCAGCCTCCTCGTTGGCATCGGTCCCCCAGGTCTGGTGTTCGAAGCTGGCATCTCCCACCGCCGCCGCCAGCAGACAGGAAAACCGCCGGATGCCACCGAGAATGCCCGAGGGATGGATCTGATCACCGTGCTGCCCGACACCCCCGGTGTAGAGCGGTGTCAGGGTATCGAGACGCAGGGAGACGGTTTCCGCCACCTGTAAACTTTCGAGGCTGCTCATTGGTATCGTGATTCCTCTAAATTAGACTGTCCTAAAACTACCCCGCTAGGATAACGCCAACCGGGAGCCTGTTACTCACCTAACGGCGACACACCGAAATTTTTAAAACCCGACCATTAAAAATTTCCGGTCCCGTCCGTTTCCTTGTTAAAGACACGGGACACCCCATCGGGAGAACAACCATGACCATCTGGTTAGCCGTCGGCGACGAGGCCGGTAACTGGGACGCCATCGGCAAGGCCGAGGCCGCAGCCAATGACCGACGTTCCCTGGGCGTTGCCCTGGTGATCGCGCCCATCCCCGCCTGGAAAGCCGCGCTGCAAGCCCCCTTCGCCTACACCACCGTCGAGCAACACATGCAGTGCTGCCCGGTCACCGGCGCCAAACAGGCCCACCACATCAAGGACACCCTGGATTACCTCAAAGACCACCACCTCCAGGGCCGCTGGCAACTGGACGACCCCGGTCCCGACCCGGTGAAATCCAGCCTCTGCCAGAGCTTCCACTGGCTTGCCCGCCACCCACACCTGATCACCCTCGGTGCCCACGCCCGGCTCGATCAGATCCGTGCCGACCTGCACCACGCCGACGATCCCGCCCAGGCGCTGGGCAAGTTGTACGGCCTGCTGGCGGCCTTCATCTTTCCCTTCTTGCCTCCCGGCGATGAACTCCAGATCGCACCCGGCCTGCGTAGCGAACCACTCGTGGATAACCTGGCGCTCCAACGGGTGGATGCCGCCCGACCCGGAGCCGCAACGCCGGATAAACGCATCGACGGCGATAGCCGGGGCATGGTCTCGGCCCTGAAACAGATCGCGCTGGAACGCCTGCACCCCTGGCCCGACCTCCAGGCGGAGACCAGGCTCGACGCCGGGATCCTCAAATACTTCTCTGCCGACTGGCAGGCATTCCTGCCCTACAACGCCCTGAACGCCATCGCCGATCTGGCGGCGAGCCTGCTCTCCGCCACGCAGTTCCCCGGCTACCCCATCGACATCCCGAACCACACCCTGCCTGCCGGCAACGTCTGCTTCAAATCCCTGGACGAGCTACTGGATACCCGACCGTCATGACCTGGACCGTACAACTCACCCTGAAGCCGCCGGTACCGGCCTCCGCGCTGCGCCCTGCACGCCTGCCGGTGGAGATCGCCGCCCCGCCCCCCATCTTCATGATCCACGCGGGGCAGGCGCCAGCCGACGATACCGACGCCCTGAGGACGGCGCTGCGGACCCACGGCTTCGACGTCCGGGCCGAACCACCGATCCCCACCCCACCGGCGCCCTGGCGCACCCTGGACGGAACTGTGGATCACGGCGCCCATGCCGATGCCATCGGTCTCGCCGTGGCCCGGGAACTGCGACTGGTGGCGGACCGGGAAGCCACGCCGATCTCACTCCAGCGCCTCCACGCCGCTGCCGATCTCACCACACGGGTACGCGAGGCGGTGGGATTCGCCCTCATCAACCTGCACCTGCGCTGGGACCGGCATACCCCCCTGCTGGGCGACTGGCAGGGCGCGGTGCGGCGGGTGTTGCTGGAACGCTTCCAGAGCTTCACGAAGCGCCGGACCGAGATTCCCCTGCTGCGCCAGGGCTTCGAGCTACTCCACGCGGTGGCCGCCCTCCGCGACCGGCCCGCCGAACCCGACGCCATCCGGGTGGCCTGGGAGGAATACACCGCCCACCACTCCGCGCCGCTGGCCTATGGCCTCGCCTTCTGGGCCGAGGCCACCTACCGGCTGAGCGAGGTGGGGTTGATGGACGCGGCGCGGGAGAGCCTCACCCGGATGGAAAACCTCGGTCGCGAACTGGCCGCACAACTCCCCGGTCTCGACGAGGATCTGGTGGCCGGCATGTGGTGGCACCACCGGGGACGGCTGGCCTACTACCAAGGCGACTTTCCCCGGGCCCTGGACAGTTTCGCCGCCGAATGGCGCCTGCTGGATCGACTGAACGGTGCCAGCCGGGCGCGCTTGCATCGCAACACCGCCGGGGTGCTCACCGATGCCGGCTACCTGGATCTGGCGGAAGCCCTGACCCGACAGGGTCTGGCCACCCAGGCGCTCAACGATGAACCGGAACATTTCAAGACCCTGGGCAGGCTCGCCGAGATCCAGCTCCGACGGGGCGATCTGGCGGGCGCGGCGGAGACCTACCAGCGCTCCTGGGAACAGCAGGCAGACACCCAGCGCAGTGGCCAGACCCTCACCTATCGCGGTCATGTGGCATTGCTGGCCGGCCATCCCGGGACGGCCAGGGAACATTACGAGGCGGCCGAGGAACGGGACAGGCGCCAGAACATCCACTTCAATCCTTACCTGTGTATGGGTCAGGCGGCGCTGGCGCTGCGCGGTGGCGAGCGCGAGGAACTGACCACGATGGCCGAGCTGTACCGGGAGGATTTCCAGCGCCTGCGCGGCATCCAGGTGTTGCCCCGGGCGGTCTTCCACGGCGCATTGTTTCTACAGGATCTTCTGGCGGCGGAAGATCTGCGGGCGGAAATCACCCTGCTACTGGATGAGTATTACGCCATCGAGGCGCTTTATCTGCTGAATCTGGCCTATCCCACGCCGGAATCGGCCACGGCCCCGCTGGAACGCATCACCTCGCTCCTCGGCGACTGGCAGGCGACGGTGCAACGCTTTCGCCAGCGCCTGCCGCGGATCATCCCCGTGGACACGCCCGCCAACGGTGTCACACCCGAGGTACTGCTGCCCGTGCTCCGGGAATGCCAGCGGGACAATCACTGGACACCGCTGCTGCCTTTGCGGGCGCGGATCTATCCCATGAACCTGCTGGGTGATGGCCGCCGAACATGACATCGGCAAGCGTGACACCCGTACATCTCTGGGCCGAGGAGCACAGCGTTCGCTGGTGGACACCCGGGGCCACCGGTCTTGTGAACACCGCGCTGCCACCGGCCGGGCAGGCGGCCACTCGCCTGGAGCCCGGTCAGAGAGCCCTGCGGGAGTGTTTACCGGCGCCATTGGCGGAGGTACTGCTCAAAACCCTACCCGCACAACTGGTGCTGGCCGAGAATCTGCCGGCGGCGTGGACGACCCTGCCGTGGGAAACCCTGCTGATGGACGGGCGTCCCCTGCTCGGTCGGCTGGGTGTGGTCCGGTATGCCCCCTGGCCGACACTGCCAGAACCGGTCTGCCCGGGAGACATCGGGTTACTGGATCTACTGCCCCGCCACGAACAATGGTTCCGGGGACACCCTGCCCTGGCTAACCGGATCGGCGCGATCCTGCATCTGGAGCGGGGTGATCTCAGCGATCTGGGGGTACTGGTGATCGCCACCCACGGTCGCCGGCAGGGCGATATCGACATGCCCTTTCGCGATCATGATGGTCAACCCTGGGGGCTTCCCCTGGAACGGCATTTTCCGCCCGTGGTCCTGCTGCTGGCCTGCGGCGACGATCGGGGCGATCTGCTCCACTATGCCCGGCGTCTGCTTACCCGTGGCGCCCGGGCAGTGTTGGCGCCCCGGGGTGAGTTGAACGGGGAACAGGCGGCGGCGTTCCTGGAGGCATTTCGCCAGCACTGGGCATCGGGCACTCCCCTGGCGGCGATTCTACTTCAGATGCAGGCCGATCCCGGGCAGTACCACAGTGCCGCCCGGCTGCAACTCCTCGGTCATGGTGACTGCGCGGCCCGGGTAACGACACCGGATCTGGCCACGCAACTGACGGATATCACCCTGCACAACTATCGCCGCCCTGGCGGCTGGGATCTGGCGGGAGCACTCGACGCATTCCGGAAGCAGCAGGGCCTTCCGGAAGCCAGCTTCGGCGATACCGGGACGGTGATGGAACTGCGGGACGGAATCCAACAGGTGGAGGCTGACCTGCCGCTACTCACCCGCCGCTGGGTGCTGAGCCTGCTGGCGTATCTGGCCGAGATCTGCAACGACCACCAGCTACTCAGCTATCTGCAACGGCAACGCCCGCAAATCATGGACCCGCGCCATGCCGAGCCGCTGGATCACTACCACTGGCATAAACTCCATTACCGACGTGGTCAGTATCCGGCGGCCTTTCTGGAGCTGGCCACCGGTATTGCGCTGTCCCGGGGTCGAGACAGCGAGATCTATACCCGCTTACTGGGTGGCCTGTGCAATCTGTTCATCGATTTCCATCTGGCGGAACCTGCCCGGAAGATCTGCATCGCCCTGGAAGACGCCCTGTACGGCCAGTCCATGGAAGCCGAGGAACAACGCTTCAAGCTTTATGACCGCCAGGCGCGGGCAGCCCTGCGCCGGGGAGCGTTGGTGGCGGCCACCGTTCACTACCACGGCAAGCGGGATGATGCCGTGACCGTACGCCGGGAAGACGGTCTTCGCGAGGATATCGGCCTGCTTCAGACACTTTCCTGGCACGATCCCCGGGGCGCCGAGGCCCGGGATCTGGCGCAATGGCTACTGGCGATATTCCAGGCACAGGCCGACGCGGCCGGATATCGGGATAACGCGGACCACGCGTACCTGTGCCAGAGCCTGGCCCTGTGGGCCTGGCGCGCCACCGACGGACCGACCCATGACGCGATCCACCGATGGGTACTCCATGATCCACGCCCACTGGCAGGCCGGGACACCGGTCCCCTGGGCATGACCACGGTGTATCTCATGCTTGGGAGCCAGAAAATCTCGGGGGAACCGACACCCCTGGAAACCCGCTGGGAAAGCATCCGTCACGCCATGGCGCAACAGGGATACTGGCTGGAACTGGCGGCGCTGTACTGCTTTCTCGGCGATCACGATAACTGCCGGGAAGCCCTCGGGCGTTTTCAGCAACGCCGCCGCCCGGTGCTGGAACGTGGTGGCGAATCGCTGGCCGAGTGGTTGGAGGAGGGAGTACCCGGCGTGAGCCACTGGCAGGACTGGCTGGAAATCCTGGAGAGTCGCGAACGGGATGTCTTCAAGGCCCTCGCCACCCCCGAGGAGGTGGCGAGGCAGGGATTGATGCCGCTGTAATGTCGGGAAATCCTAACCTGCGAGGATTCATCATGAGTGACAGTCATCCCCCGAACCCGAACGCCGATAGTGATTCCGAGTGGGCGGATGGACGCTGGTATATCGTCGATCAACAAAGACTACTGTTCGGCCGGGACCGCAGGCCACCATGCCGCCATCGCACCTGGACGGGAGCAGCGTCATGATCGACGGGGAAATCCAGGAACTGAAGACGCTCTGGCAGGCAGGACGACTGGGAAAAGTAGATGAGTGGCGACGCTATGAACTGGTGTTCAAGGCACTGCGCGAACTGAGTGCTCAGCAAAAAATCTCCGTGCTGCTCCAGCAGCTCAAACACGAGCGGGACGACTATATCGGGGACTATTACCTATCCAGGATATTCCAGTCCGGCCAATCCGAACCACTTCATCATATCGGCGCTCTGGGTTTCTATTTTCGGCGGTATCTACTGGACTGCCTGAAACGGGAGGGGCGGGAAATTCCGGACGACGAACCGCCAGAAGTGCCCTCCGAGGGCTGTGTTACCGATGCCTTCGCTCAACTGGTGGAACGATCCGGACAGACCGAACAGCAGATCCGGGGCAGTGCCAGAGCGTTCATCGCCACCCTCCCCGGCTGGGCACATCTCTATCTACGATTCTATCAGTGCGCGGACGAGCATCAGAAAATCCGACTCTCCGGACTGGCCGAGCGTTACCAGATCGCCAGCTATCACTACAAAGCCCAGCAACTGGGGATCTCTCCAGAAAGAAAACACCCCGATCCAACGGCCTACCAGGACACGCTCCTGGGACAGTGGCTCCTATCCATCCGTGTGCTGCCTCTGGAGGCGGACGATACCGAGGGGCGGGCCGCTTTCCAGGCAGCCCTCGCCATCTTCTGCCAGGAGATACTCTGGGATGGCACCGGTGAACCCGACTAGCGGGAATACTCCCATGACTCGATTCGACATACTTCTCCATCCCTCGCTGAAGACCGTCGAGGACCGCCTCCGCGGTCCTTCCACCGATCTCGTTCAGCGCTGGATCGACAACCCCCGAAGCCTCTCCGCCGAGACCCTCCGGGATCTGGAACAGAACCCCATGGCCCGGGAACTCCGGGAGGTGATGAGCCAGCCCGAACCGGCGCTCGGCGGCGAGGACGACCAGCCGATACCGCCCATGTCGGCGGCGTTACAGGATCTTATCCAGCGCCGCGACGCTGCCCTGCAACATCGCTTCCCGGCAAGCCCCCGGGCTGGCCAGATCCTCGCCGTGGACCGGGTCATCGGCCCCGATGGACCGCTGGATCACGATCTTCCCGGCTCCCTGGCGGTCTGTCTGGACCATCCCACCGAGACCCCCGAGGTCTGGTACGGCTGGCTGGTATCCGCCGAGGTGGACTACGCCGGCTACTGGGATCTGGTGCTGGAAGCAGCGGATGGTCCCTGCGATCCCCAGGCGGGCATGGTGCAGTTGTGGAACCCGGTGCGGATCTATCTCCCGTCCACCGGCCCGGTGCTGGCGAAGTTGTCCGCCGAGCGCCTCGCCGCCCTGCGGTCCCTGGCCGTGGATTACGTGACGGGCCGGGATCCCGACCCGGCGCTGGCCAGTCCCGGGCGTATGCTGCCGCGCCACACCGATGATGGACTGATGATCATGACCGGCACGCCACTGCTGGGCGAGGACGATCCCCGCCATCGCTATCAGGATCTCTATCACACCGCCGCCGAGGCGGTCGGGGCGCCGGCCCGGCTGGCCATGGAAAAGGCCACCGCCGGGAATCCCCTGGCGGATCTCCGTGACTGGCTCAGGGTACTCTGGACGGAGGCCAGCAGCCGGGCGAGCCTGCCGTTGCTGCCCGTACCCGCCGTGGAACAGGCGCTGAGCGAACCGGGCGAGACGGAAGAAATCTGGTTCACGGCCGGAGATACCGGCTTACGACTCGGGGTGGAGGTAACGCCGAGGCGGGATCAGGTGGTGTTCACGGTCAGTTTCCACAATACCGGGGACCGGATCTGGACGGTGGAGATCCTGGAAAGCAGGGCAGGTGAGACGGACTACCCGCCACTGATGACTCTCACCGTGAACCTCGGGGAGAGGAAAAAACAGTTTATTTCGGGAGACATGGCCCACCTGTTCCGGATAAGCCATGACGGCAAGGTATCGTATGAATTGCCGCTGCCAGTTCCCCCACGGCGTTCCTGAAGTTCCCTGAACAATCCTATCCGGGCCGGGATGATTCTCATCCCTACCCGGCCATCGGATGGCGCCATAACCCGCTCCGCGCATTCTCCATCACTCGAACCCATCCGCGAAAATCGGCTCACTGGCCGCACTGACCAGCCGATACACCGTCCCCCCCCAGATCCACCACGTACAGTTCCCCCGCCTCGTCCTCCCCGAAACTGGCGATGGCCAGCGGCGTATCCTGCCAAAGCTCCCGGGTCCAGCCGCCGTTATCCGCCGTGGCAAACCAGATCCGCCCCTCCACGTAATCGCCGAACACATAGACGCCCCGCAATCCGGCGATCCTTCCCCGGTAGCGATAGCCCCCGGTCACCGACTGTCCCTCGCTGCGATCGTAGACCAGCACCGGCTCAGTAAGCGGCGCCG
>JGI12109J20283_11570704_pt1 | contig 12146 bp, 10 predicted proteins | sample ElkSlonscriptome_12_FD_20283 | JGI IMG/M metagenome (IMG submission 20283) | reverse complement strand
TACAGTTTTATCTTTTTTCACAAAACATTTTCACCTTGTGAAAATGTTTTGTGAAAAAAGGATGGTTTCTTCCACCCTGCCGGAGGCGGTATCCTCTTCCAGCTCAGGAACCAGGTAAGCCTGGTTATTTGAACGGTATTGGGTCATGGGGCGACGGCCCCGGCGCGGGAGTCCCGGCTTCCGCCGGTGTGTGGCCGGAACCGGCGGAAGCCGGGACTCCTGGGCGCTGTCCGGTGGCGCAGGGCACCCCGCATGCCGTGGGACCGACGCGCATCAGCTTTTCAGACAGTCTCTCAGTTCTCGGTTCTCAGTTCTCAGTTCTCGGTTCTCGGTTCTCGGTTCTCTATCCGCCTCACCAGCGGGTTGCAATCACCACTTCACTGGGCATCCCCAGTTGCACCACCACCTCGCGGGTCACCTGGCAGAATCCGGCCTGGCAGACCATCCCGGCCAATTGTAGCGGACGACACCCGCCCAATGCTGTCGGCCACAGCGTGTAAAAGAGTTTCCAGAGCCCCATCAGCATCCGGCTTGAGCCGTCGATCCCCTCGGTGAGCGAAACCAGCGCCACTCGGCCACCTGGCTTCAGCACGCGCCGGAAATCGGCCAGAAGATGCGGCAGGTCCGTAGTGGGCAACAGATCCAGCACATAGGTTGAGAGCAGGCGATCAAAACTGGCTGAGGCGAAAGGGAGTGACCGGGCATCGGCTTCACACAGGGGGCTGCCGGTACGGCGCTGCGTAAGCTGCAACATCACCGGCGAGAGATCCAGGCCCACTGCCGCGCCACCAGGCACAACCATCGTCTGAAGCTCGGTCTGCTCCCGGCCTGTTCCCACACCCACATTCAACACCTGCTGCCCCGGAGCCAGTGCCAGCAATTCCAATGCATGAACCTTGGCGCGACTCTCGTAGCGTGCTGACCAATCCTGGCGCGCGCCCAATCGGTCATAGAAATGCCGCGCTGCATTTGTAGAAATAGTATCTGGTATCATCGGCGACACCTGTTATAAAAATTGTCCGGATACCATTATAATACTTTTGCGGGAATGACGCAGTGCCGCGCGTGAGGGCTTCCAGCACTCCTTCCCAGTAGTGCTTTTTTCTTTTTTACAAAAAATTCACACCTCGTGCAAATTTTTTTGTAAAAAAGATGGGATCTTCCACCCTGCCGGCGTTCGGGGCCGGCACCAGGCCAGAACAAATCCCACCGCGTAACTCGTGTAATTTACACAAGTTACGCGGTCCCTGACCCGGAAAAACATTTCGCCGCCGGCAGGGCGGAAGAGGACATCCTTTTTCAGGGAAATGTGGCTCACAGAGCCACATTTCCCTGAAAAAGATCATAAAGCGTACCATGCTGCCGCAGGCGAATCGGGCGTCCATCGGATGAAACGCCCGGTTTGCGCGCCTACCGCGTAACTCCTGTAATTTACACAAGTTACGCGGTGGACACTCAAACCCGACATTTGACCAAATGGAAGCCAGTCTCGCCTGCGGCAGCATGGTACTTTTCGATCTTGTTGGAAAAAACGTGGCTCTCCGAGCCACGTTTTTTCCAACAAGGAATGTCCGGTTCCGCTCTGCCGGCGGCGAAGCCGGCTTTTGGGTCGGTCCACCGACCGAAATAGGCTGCACCGTGTAAGTCGTGGAATGTAGCAAACTATGGACATAGAAGTGGAAACCGTTGTGCCGCCGGATAACCAGCCCACCTTGCGTATCACCCCGGTGCGCACCCCAGCGGAGCGGGAGCGCTTTATTCGCTTTCCCTGGCAAGTCTATGCGGATAACCGTTGCTGGGTGTCGCCACTGCTGATCGAACGGCGGGTCTTTTTTGACCCGGCGCATAACCCGTTTTTTCAGCATGCCGAGGTGCAGCTTTTTCTAGCGTGCCGGGGCAACCGGGAGGTGGGCACCATTGCCGCGTTTATCAACCACGCCCACAATGCATGCCACAACGAACGGGTCGGCTTCTTTGGCAGCTTTGAGGTGCTGCCCGACTCGGCAGCGGCCGCGGCACTGCTGGCGACGGCGGAGGGATGGGTACGCAACCGGGGCATGCATGCGCTGCGCGGCCCGATCAACTTCGCGTCGGATAATGAGTGTGGATTGTTGCTGGACGCTTATGATCAGCCGCCGGTGATTATGACCGCCTACAACCCGCCCTACTACCGTAATTATGTCGAGTTGGCCGGCTTTACCAAAGCAATCGACTGGTATGCCTACAGCCTTGACCGGGAGACGCTGGGCGGGGGTGATCCGCGTGAGCTGCGGCCCCGCGTGTTACGCATGCTTGACACGGCCCGGAAGCGGAGCGGTGTGCAGTTTCGCAATGTGCAGTTGCGCGCATTTGCAGCAGAGCTGCAGCGCGTGCGGCATGTCTACAACCAGGCCTGGGAGCAGAACTGGGGCTTTGTACCGATGAGCGCAGCCGAGATCGACTACCTGGCGGCCGGGTTAAAGCCCTTTATCGATCCGGACCTGATCATCATCGCCGAGGCCGCCGGGCAGCCGGTGGGTGTCTCGATCACGCTGCCCGACCTGAACCAGCCCTTGCGCCACATGCAGGGTCGCCTCTTCCCGACCGGCTGGTGGTACCTGTTGCGCCGCCGGCACTGGATGGATACCGTGCGCTTCTTTGCCATGGGGGTCGTGCCGGAGTATCGCCGGCGCGGCGTCGAAGCGGTCTTCTACTATGAAACCTTCCGCAACGCGGTGAAGAAGGGCTACCGCCGCGCGGAACTCTCGCTGATTGTGGAGACAAATACGCAGATCCGCCGGAGTGTCGCGGCCTTCGGCGCGCAGATCTACAAGACCTATCGGGTGTACGAGAAGCGGTTAACCGGGCCGGAATAGACATCTACTTCTTGCGCAACCCCCGTGGTCCCAGACTGCCCGGCGGTCCAATCAGCAACTGTCGCCGGTCAATGACCACGCCCCCGGCATTGCCGGCCTCAATCGTCAGGGTATAGATCGCGGGACGCTGCCAGGTAAAGCTGATGCGATCTTCCAACTCACCCTGGCGTATAACCTGCTCGCCATCGGCTAACGTCCAGGTGTAGGTAAGCGGCCGGGCTGCCGTCTCCCGCTCAACCCGCGCGCTGAAGGTCAGTTCGGTGCCGACCTCTGCCGCTGGCGGGCCGCGCGTAATCACCTGCGCCGGTGGTTCCGGCAACCGCGCGCCCGCGCCGGTCAACTCCCGATAGGCCCAGAACGACGGACGCAGCAGCGTTGGGCGGCCGCCGGCGTCATAGCATGCGCCGCCGGGACAGGGCGCATCTTCCGTGAAGGGAAGAACAACCGTGCCCCACTTCTGCGCCTCCGGTCCCACCGCCGGGGGAAAATCCTCATACTTGAACCAGAAGATCTTCGCCACATCCGGCCGGGCCGCCAGTTCGGTGTAGACCAGCCGCAGAAAGGCCGCCTGGCTGGTCGCATCCTGCCGGCCATACCCCGCATTATGCCCGATCTCCGTCAGCCAGAAGGGCTGCGCCGGATCGCCCACCTCGTTCAGCACCGCACGTACACTATCCAGGCGCTCCTGGATCAACGTCAGATCATGCCGGGGATCGGGCCGGTTGTCGGTCTGCGCCCCGGCAGCCGCACCCGTGGGTGTCGGTGTGGGCGGCAGACTGACCGCAACTTCAACTGGGTAGGGATGGTAGCCCAGACCATCGAGCGGAAACCGGCCATACTCCTGATGATACTGCGTAAATGCAGCCGAGGCATAGAGCTGCCGCAGGTAGTAGGTATCCTCAAGATAGCCGAATGCCTCACGCTGCCCCGACCCGGCCGGCTGAATGCCCCCCAGCACAATCGGTGTCGTGTCGCGCCAGGATTGATCGCCCGGCGCGGTCCGGTCAACATGGTGAAAGAAGCGGTAGAAGGTGGTATGCAACCGGGCAACCTGGGCGGCAGGCAGCGCCGCCTGCCAGTCGGGAGCCGGCCGGTTGAACTCGTTGAGCACCTGGTAGGCCGCAACCGCATCGCCATAGCGCGCAACAATCAGGCGGGCCCGGTTGAGCCAGATACGCTTCGGGTTGTCAATCCCGGCACCATAGATCGGATCATGCTCCGCAGTCACCGCGCCGAGGATGCGCGGATCTTGCCCACGGATCAGGCCATAGCCCAGTAACCCCAGCACGTTGAGATCATAGCGTGGCGCAACCTCGCGGATAAAGTAGTCATAGCGTGCGACCTGCTGCTCAACCAGTGGATCGCCACCCACGATATGAAACTCCAGCCGCACCCACTCTACCCCCATCTGGGCCAGCATCGCACCCATACGATCCTGCGCGACCCGGTTGGGCTGATCGGGGAGCGCCGGGTTGGTTCCAAAATCGTACCAGGGATCACGGATGACCATGCCGTACAACTCGCCATCTATGGTTGTGATTGGCGGGAAAGTCGGGGAACGCCGCGTCACCCCCAGATAGACCAGGAGCAAAACCAGGGCCACCAGGAGCAGAACAAGCCAGTAGCGGGTTGAGCGGGAACGCAAACCGGTTCGCATTGTGGAGCCATTATACCGCAACTGGCCCGACAATCAGTGGTACACTACGCGCAAATTATCTGGGAGGAGCTTATGGAATATCAGTACTACGAGTTTCAGGCCATTGATCGGCCGTTGAACGCCGAAGAGCAGGCGTATGTCAACAAACTGTCCAGCCGGGTGGAACTCACGCCCCGGCAGGCGATCTTCACCTACTCCTACGGCGACTTTCGCGGCAACCCGCTTGATCTCCTGGCATACTGCTTCGATGCGCTCTTCTATCAGGCCAACTGGGGCACAACGCAACTGGCCTTCCGCTTTCCCGCCTCGGCAATTGATCCGCACCGGATCGAGCCCTACTGCATCGGCGAGAGCATCGACCTCGTTACCCAGGGTGATTACACCATCCTGAATATCGCCATCACGGATGAAGAGATGATGGGCTGGATCGAGCCGGAAGGGGCGCTCACCCCGCTGCTGCCGCTGCGTGATGCGCTGCTGCAGGGCGACCTGCGCCTGCTCTACATTGCCTGGCTCAAAGCCGCACAGCATGACGAGTCGCTCGACCTGGACGACGCCGGGTATCCGCTGCTGGAAGAAGACGCCGCTGTGGATATGCACAATCCACCGGAGCCTCCCGTGCCGCCCAATCTCGAGACGCTCGCGGCCCCGCTCCAATATTTCATTGAGATATTCAATATCGACCCCGATCTGGTCGCCTGCGCCGCCGAAGCAAGTCCGGCCCACGCTGCGCCATCCGATCAGTTTGATCGCTGGGTGTCGCTGCTCCCGGAGGCCGAGCGTCTGGCATTTCTGGTGCGGCTGGCGCAGGGCGACCCGCATGTGCGGCTGGATCTGGTGCGCCGACTGCGCGCGGTTGGCGGCACTGACACAGCACTGCCGGCGGGCAGTGCCGGTCAGCGTACGCTGACTGAGTTGATTGAAGGCACGCGTGACTATGCTCAACAGCGTAAGGCACGCGAACAACAGGCCGCAGCGCAGGCCCGGCAGCGCGAACTGGATGCGCCGGCGCAGCGGGAGGAGGCCGCCTGGGAAGAGGTCATCGCGCTGATTGAGGAGAAGAAAGCACAGCCCTACGACCAGGCCACCAAGCTGCTGGTTGACCTGCGCGACCTGGCGGCCCGCCGGCAGCAGCAGGCGATTTTCCAGGCGCGGCTCGACAACCTCGTCGGCACCTACGGCAACCGTTCCGCGTTGCTGCGCCGTCTGCGAGCGGCCGGGTTAGCATAGCGCGAAGCTGTGAGAGGATCCCAGCATGCATATTCCCAAACTGAGTGATGCGGCCCTCCTCAGTCACACCACGCCGGAAATCGTTGCGCGTGGGCAGAGTTATGCCGAATCCGGTGCCGTGGAAGCGATTATCCCGCGCGGCAACCTGCTGATTGCCGGCGTCGCGGGCAGCCGGTACAAACCCAACCGCGCCGAGGCGGTTGCGGTTGGGGCAAAACCCGCGCCCGCATTGCCACGCTGAGTGACGACCAGACGCAGATGATGGCGCTGCTACCGCCGGCGTATCGCCCGCCGGCACCCGCAACCGGGCGTGCCTCCCGCCCGGCACGGTGCGCCACTCCGGTGGACGACCCGCGCCAGCCACCCCTATCGGGGGTAGATTTCCCCCGATAGGGACGCGCTTCTGCGCGTCCACATGGCGTCCTGATGCGAGAAACACCCACCACCCACCAAGGCCGGCCACGCCGGGCTGTCCCAACGGATGGCATCCCAATACACTGTGCCGAAAAAGTCTACCCCCGCAAGGCCAGCCACCCCACCCCCCTATGCGTGCAAAGCTCTCCGATGGGGATGCATGGGTTTTCAAAGGGAAGAGACTGATCATCATGAATATCGGAGATGAGGGTTTCAATCCCCGATGGGGATGCATGGGTTTTCAAAGCAACGTGAAAGACGCGCAACTCTGGCGGTATGGCGGTTTCAATCCCCGATGGGGATGCATGGGTTTTCAAAGCTGCGACCAGATCAGCCCCGCAAAGACAAGCAGGGGGTTTCAATCCCCGATGGGGATGCATGGGTTTTCAAAGGATTACACACCAGGCGGCGAAGGAGATCGTGCAGCGGGTTTCAATCCCCGATGGGGATGCATGGGTTTTCAAAGTGCTGTAATTATCCGTTACGTTATAGATTTTCGCCCAGTTTCAATCCCCGATGGGGATGCATGGGTTTTCAAAGTCACGTTTGGCGTTTTTCGGCGGCGTTTGCTACCGTTTCAATCCCCGATGGGGATGCATGGGTTTTCAAAGGATAACGTCGCACACTGGGAGGGCGACGAGATGATGTTTCAATCCCCGATGGGGATGCATGGGTTTTCAAAGTACGACCCACTGATTACGCACTTTGTAAAAGTGAGTTTCAATCCCCGATGGGGATGCATGGGTTTTCAAAGCCACGCGGACGCGCTGCCACTCAGCGTCCGTAAAACTGTTTCAATCCCCGATGGGGATGCATGGGTTTTCAAAGGACATGGTTTTCTCGAATTCCATGCCCTTCGAGATGTTTCAATCCCCGATGGGGATGCATGGGTTTTCAAAGCGCCACGAATGGCAGCAGGAACGCGCCGACGTGAGTTTCAATCCCCGATGGGGATGCATGGGTTTTCAAAGGATTGAGTTTCTTATTTATATCAGCTTTATTATTCTGGTTTCAATCCCCGATGGGGATGCATGGGTTTTCAAAGGCTATCTGTCGGCTAGAAGGTACCTGATACCGCACGAGTTTCAATCCCCGATGGGGATGCATGGGTTTTCAAAGTTAGTCGCCGATATTATCCGTAATACAATGCTAAAGTTTCAATCCCCGATGGGGATGCATGGGTTTTCAAAGGGGGAATATGTATAAATATGCTAAGTAAAACAGGAAGTTTCAATCCCCGATGGGGATGCATGGGTTTTCAAAGCTGCTCACGTGGAGGATATGAAACTGTACTCCTAGAAAGTTTCAATCCCCGATGGGGATGCATGGGTTTTCAAAGTACATTAGTACACTCATTCCTAGAAGCACATAGTAGTTTCAATCCCCGATGGGGATGCATGGGTTTTCAAAGGGAGTACACAGCCGGGAGTGATGTAGAAGAGGCAGAAGTTTCAATCCCCGATGGGGATGCATGGGTTTTCAAAGCAACTCTATATCGGTCGCCTGGGCATACTTCTCTTTGGTTTCAATCCCCGATGGGGATGCATGGGTTTTCAAAGTTGACGCACCCAGAAAGTGGGGCAATTGCAAAGGCATAGTTTCAATCCCCGATGGGGATGCATGGGTTTTCAAAGTGGTAGTAGTATTATGTGCTGTGGCTTGAGGTTAGTTTCAATCCCCGATGGGGATGCATGGGTTTTCAAAGGGTCCGCACTATTCCTGTCGGTATCTTTCTGTCGGCGTCGTTTCAATCCCCGATGGGGATGCATGGGTTTTCAAAGTTGTCGCTACGCGGCGCGTACGTCGGCAATGCCTGGCGGTTTCAATCCCCGATGGGGATGCATGGGTTTTCAAAGTTGTCCAGGCGGGTCCGTGCCTGCTCCTGCGCATCGTTTCAATCCCCGATGGGGATGCATGGGTTTTCAAAGCGTCAGAATGCCCCGGCTCGGTTGTGATGGCGATGGTTTCAATCCCCGATGGGGATGCATGGGTTTTCAAAGGCCAGCGACTACGTGGAATTATTTTTGTTTCCGATGTTTCAATCCCCGATGGGGATGCATGGGTTTTCAAAGTTTGCATTCCGGCGCTCATGAAAGGACGAACGATGGTTTCAATCCCCGATGGGGATGCATGGGTTTTCAAAGTCTGCGCATCCCTCCGCCTTTCTATTGGCCTTGCAGGTTTCAATCCCCGATGGGGATGCATGGGTTTTCAAAGCAAGGGGCGGCGGTTCATCCGCCTGGCAGAACCAGGGTTTCAATCCCCGATGGGGATGCATGGGTTTTCAAAGTATAATCGTTATCAGAACTTGACGTGAACGCTATATGTTTCAATCCCCGATGGGGATGCATGGGTTTTCAAAGTCAACCAACCCGACAACGAGCGGACCCAGGATGCGGTTTCAATCCCCGATGGGGATGCATGGGTTTTCAAAGGCGAAATGCTCCCTCAATCTATCATCAATTCGATAGTTTCAATCCCCGATGGGGATGCATGGGTTTTCAAAGGGCGGAACAACTGAATAGGGAGATGAGGAACGTGTTCAAGTTTCAATCCCCGATGGGGATGCATGGGTTTTCAAAGTCATATGTTTCCTCGTTTACCATTGCTAGAGTTAATGTTTCAATCCCCGATGGGGATGCATGGGTTTTCAAAGTTGACCTTGAGATTTTACGTAATCGTTACGAAAATCTTGTTTCAATCCCCGATGGGGATGCATGGGTTTTCAAAGACAACTCCGACAGAATACTTGTACGTTTTGGAACAAGTTTCAATCCCCGATGGGGATGCATGGGTTTTCAAAGCCTGTTAAGGGTGTCACGCCGAATGAAGAAGGCTTGGTTTCAATCCCCGATGGGGATGCATGGGTTTTCAAAGATTGGGCGTATGGGGAAAGCGCAGAGACAGGATACAGTTTCAATCCCCGATGGGGATGCATGGGTTTTCAAAGCGGCGGTTTCCAGGTTGGCCTGGGTGATGCCGTCAAGGTTTCAATCCCCGATGGGGATGCATGGGTTTTCAAAGCTCCGCTTGGATTGGACCTACAACGATGCTTTTGTGTTTCAATCCCCGATGGGGATGCATGGGTTTTCAAAGTCGGTATGGTGCCTGGTTCTCATCCAGGCGCGCAATGTTTCAATCCCCGATGGGGATGCATGGGTTTTCAAAGGTTGCTTGTATAAAGCTGTCGGGCGTCTATGCCGGTTTCAATCCCCGATGGGGATGCATGGGTTTTCAAAGCTGATGATCCGGCTCCAGGGCCAGATCGTTCAGGGAGTTTCAATCCCCGATGGGGATGCATGGGTTTTCAAAGCCAGCACCCGAAAGCCGCAGCGCTGGTAGCAGCAGTTTCAATCCCCGATGGGGATGCATGGGTTTTCAAAGGATATGTCGAACGTTGATAGAATAATAGACGATATAAGTTTCAATCCCCGATGGGGATGCATGGGTTTTCAAAGCCAAATTATCTACATTACTCCGCTGTTAGAAACAGTGTTTCAATCCCCGATGGGGATGCATGGGTTTTCAAAGCCCGGCAGGTCAATGGTTGGCCGGGGTTGTTCAGATGTTTCAATCCCCGATGGGGATGCATGGGTTTTCAAAGGCCGGAAAAAAGACGCTGATTCCCCAAACATACATCGTTTCAATCCCCGATGGGGATGCATGGGTTTTCAAAGCCAATCTTTCAGGTGCCACTCTTTCAGGTGCCAATCTGTTTCAATCCCCGATGGGGATGCATGGGTTTTCAAAGTTTTGCACTTCTGTATTTCCGATAATCTAAGCTCGGTGTTTCAATCCCCGATGGGGATGCATGGGTTTTCAAAGCTTGCATTATTAGACGAAACACTTAATGATTTAGGGTTGTTTCAATCCCCGATGGGGATGCATGGGTTTTCAAAGCGGCTGTTGACATATCCGGCACCGCCCTTCCCAGTGGTTGTTTCAATCCCCGATGGGGATGCATGGGTTTTCAAAGCTGGAACGAGGTCCGTAACATCTTCATTAACGATGTGTTTCAATCCCCGATGGGGATGCATGGGTTTTCAAAGATCATGCCCGGTGACGAGTTTGCGGAGGGCATGCACCGTTTCAATCCCCGATGGGGATGCATGGGTTTTCAAAGCATAGCATGCACCCCGGTCCCTTGGGCGTGCGACCGCTGTTTCAATCCCCGATGGGGATGCATGGGTTTTCAAAGGTGGTACCACGGATGTGGCAGGAACCGTTGGTATTCGTTTCAATCCCCGATGGGGATGCATGGGTTTTCAAAGAGTGTGCCGTTTGCCATGGTGTGCCTCTTTCTATGTGGGTTTCAATCCCCGATGGGGATGCATGGGTTTTCAAAGAAATCCTACCATATATGCTTCTTCAGTAGGATAGTTGTTTCAATCCCCGATGGGGATGCATGGGTTTTCAAAGTCCCGCATCCCAAACCGAGATGAGAGCGCCATCAGGCGGTTTCAATCCCCGATGGGGATGCATGGGTTTTCAAAGCATTGCGCGATGCTTGGATGCAGGCGAAGCAGGAACATGTTTCAATCCCCGATGGGGATGCATGGGTTTTCAAAGCGCCACCCAACGTCAGTGCCGCATCGGTTGTGAAGTTTCAATCCCCGATGGGGATGCATGGGTTTTCAAAGTTGCAATATAAACTCGTTCCGTTGCTGCATCACCTTGTTTCAATCCCCGATGGGGATGCATGGGTTTTCAAAGTGAGCAATACACCAGTTATCAAATAAGCTACCGCTAGTTTCAATCCCCGATGGGGATGCATGGGTTTTCAAAGTCGACCGTCGCCTCTGCCAGTCCCCGCGCGGCCCCGCGGTTTCAATCCCCGATGGGGATGCATGGGTTTTCAAAGCTCATTCCTTATAGATATGAATAGTTTACCTCGACAGTTTCAATCCCCGATGGGGATGCATGGGTTTTCAAAGGCTGCGGCGAGTGTAACGGTCATCTCGAAGGGCATGGGTTTCAATCCCCGATGGGGATGCATGGGTTTTCAAAGCGACGAACACGGAATAGCCGCGCTAAACGCGCTGATAGTTTCAATCCCCGATGGGGATGCATGGGTTTTCAAAGTGACACGGTGTGGCGGCTATCGGGCTAGAGCTCTTGTTTCAATCCCCGATGGGGATGCATGGGTTTTCAAAGTTATCTTGTCTCTATCTCTATATCTAACTGGTTTGAAGTTTCAATCCCCGATGGGGATGCATGGGTTTTCAAAGACGATATAAAACTATTAAGCAGATCATCAAACGTCATGTTTCAATCCCCGATGGGGATGCATGGGTTTTCAAAGTCATGAAAATGTCCGCAATCAGGACCAGCCAGACGGGTTTCAATCCCCGATGGGGATGCATGGGTTTTCAAAGTAAACCAGAACCGAGATCAACAGCATATTTATATGATTGTTTCAATCCCCGATGGGGATGCATGGGTTTTCAAAGCAGGATCTTGAATCAGATGATCAACATACGCCTGAGTTTCAATCCCCGATGGGGATGCATGGGTTTTCAAAGCCGGGAAGCGTTCCGGGAATTGTGCCCCGGCCAGCTTGTTTCAATCCCCGATGGGGATGCATGGGTTTTCAAAGTCAAGAAATTCAGACACAGCCAGATCAGATCGATCTGTTTCAATCCCCGATGGGGATGCATGGGTTTTCAAAGCCCGCCATTGTGGAGGTGATTGGAATGCGGTAAAACCGGCCTTTTGCGAGAGCCTCGATCCGCGTGTCATGGTTTGCCCCCCATGTCTGACCTCCTGTCCCTATTATAACATACTTTTTGCCGCATGCTACTGCCCAATCGAGCAGTTGCGAGCGACTCCCGGGATTTTACCCCATGCTTTGCCGCTCGCAATTGAAAGAACAAAGAACTGAGAACTGAGAACTGAGAACTGAGAACTGAGAACTGAGAACTGAGAACTGAGAACTGAGAACTGAGAACTGAGAACTGAGAACTGAGAACTGAGAACTGAGAACTGAGAAC
>JGI12109J20283_10550271_pt1 | contig 12149 bp, 15 predicted proteins | sample ElkSlonscriptome_12_FD_20283 | JGI IMG/M metagenome (IMG submission 20283) | reverse complement strand
TGCCAGCACACGAGGAAAGCAGCACTTGTCGTTAAGGTGAGATGTAATATTGCGTTTGATGCTGATCGAAGTGTGCGCCTGCACACGAGCGGATAGCGGAGCGCGTAACCGTGTTCATGACCTGCGCACACCTTGCCGATTACATGCCTAGACGCAGCGTTTTACGAAGTAATTTTGTGTCTTTGTGACCTCTGGTGACCCTTCCATCATCCCACGAAAACAAACACCGCGACGGCGCGGAACCCCTGAGTAATTACTAAGAGAAAACTACAGAACTGAAATAAGACTTAACAGTGTGCAAATTTTTGATTAACTCTTTTCAAATTGTATAGATGTTCAAAAAGACATAGGCTGATTTTAATAGTTGATACGCCTGGGATGTCGGGCGCGGCTATCGCTCGGTAAAGAGCGATAAAGCGCACGGCTTGGAAGGCGCGACGGATGGAGATCAGCATGTCTTTCTTCAGCACCATACAAACCACCACTACAACCAAGCGTCTACAGGGTAGCGCGATATTTGCCCAGTTGACATCGCCGCAGACTGTTCAGGCATTTGTCGTTGTGGTGCTGGTGAGTGTGATGGCATACCTCGTTGTCACCGGGCAGAACGTCCCGGAATTTGTCGCCACCTTCGTTGGTGTGGTGATGGGCTATTACTTCCGTGGCAGCGATAATACCGTTATCGACAACGACACTGAGGGGGACACGCGGCCTGTTGATGTCGGCGAGTTACGGCGTGAGCATCAGCGATTTCTTGATAGTCGGCGCGTTTCCCCTACTGATACCGATCAGGGTTCCTCGGCGAAGCCGGGCGGCGACGTTTGAGCGGAGCCGATAGGGGTGGTGGTCGGGGGCCGCGCGAAGCGCGGCGTGGTGGTTTTGAGCGTAAGCGGCACGGACGCCGCAGCGCAGGCGGGCGTAGCCGCGCCTGTGATCGGCGCACCGCAATGCGAACGAAGCTGGGCGTCAGGCGGGGTGAGGGGCTGCGTCCCAGCGAGTGAGCATGGCCTGAACATGGGACATTTGCGATCAGGGCACGGGGGCAGTGTAACGAAGGCGGGTGCCCTGGCGCGTGAAGTGGCCTGCGTAGCGGCCACGAACGTCAACGGTGCGGGTCACCGCACCGATAACCCGGCCCAATGTGAAGGCCATTATCTGCACGGCATACGAGTTTAGAAGGGAGGTACGGACAAATGCTAAGCTTTTCCCACTATCCGGCATCTACAGACACCTTGTCCGTGCCTGCCTCCTGGAATGGTTTGGCATGTACGATACGCTAGTTGCATATACCTACGTGCGGCATCTGGACGCATCGTTATTTGATGGTGGTGCTGTGTATGAGGATTTCGGGAGTGGTCGCCAATCTGGACGGTATTGGATCAACTCGGATGATCAGCAGGACTATCAACCCCAGTTTACCTACTTTCCCACGCAATGCCTGCTCCGTGTGCAGGTCTCACTTGAGAAGTTGATCAACGCATACAGGATCATCCACACAAAGACGGTGGACGATGCGTTGAACGCGCTAGATGCGGTCATTGCTGAGACGTTCTCTTTGAATTTACCATCAGTGCGTGAGTGGCATTGCACGCGCATTGACTACGCTTGGACGTGGTTGGTTCATCCAGACGTGGCGACTTATATTGCTGCGGTTAAGGATGTGCATCTTGCACGGATGAACCGGGCGGATTTCGATACATCTGGCGTGGTGTGGAAGAATGCGAGTCGGTGGGTGAAGATCTACGATAAGAGCAAAGAGGCTGCGCTCGATGGGCAATGGCTGCGCTTCGAGGTGAGCAACTATAAGAACGCAGTTAAGTACATGTGTGAACACTGGTTTGATTGTGAGAACACGGTTGATGAGTTGCTGCGTCCAGGGCGTGCGTTGTATGTGTTGGCGCGATACCTTGAATTAGTGGGTCTGCACAAAGATGCTATCGACATGCGTGTACCTGAGATGGTGCGATTGCGTGATGTGTTCGGGCGTGGTGCTGCTGCGGCGTACTGGCATTTGTGTATCATTCGTGAGCATGGGCGTAATGCGAACAACACGTCGCTCACGAGCAGTGCGAGTATGAGCGCGTGGTCAAAGAAGCTGCGTGATGCGGGGTTCATCATTGATGTTGATGATAAGCAAGCACCGCTCACACATCTCAAAGGATTGCGTCTACCAACAGAAGATGTGACGAAGATCATTTCTCAGAATGTTGGAACGCAGAACGGAGTGAGTGAAGATTATGGCTTGGAAAAATTCTGGAAAAATTTTGGTGTGGTTGTCGAGCTTCCTGATTTTATCCAGCGTCGGATCAGGTTGGAGGTCGATCATGTCTGAAACGTATCGCGTTGTCGTGGATAGTGACCTGGACGGATGGGCGCACTTGTGGAGTGATCCTACGGCTTACACGACTCCGAACCTGATCACTAATCGGCGTTTGACGATTGGCGCGACCAGTGGTGCGGCTGCCACGGTTCAAGGTGCTAATACACGATATGGTCTTGAGCGCTGGTTTGTTAACTTACCTTCTTCTGGTACGTGGGTTGAATTGGACACAGGTTTTGTTCCTGGTTCCACTGGTTTCTTGAAGTTCACGTATTGGGATGAGTTGTTGTCTGGTTCGTATAATTTTCAGATTTATCAAGGTGCCACATTTAGGGGTGCATTATCTGTTCTTAGTGGTACTGGTGTGACAAGGCGGACGCTGAGAGTGAACGTCGCCGCTGGCACTGAAATTACTTTCCGTATTCGGCGCGCCCTTTCTAATGGTGGTGCCTTTCTTGAAGGTTTCATGATTACAGATGATGCTTTTGCTTATCCTGATGAATTTTGGGTGCATGATCCGAACGACGACATTATTACGGATGATGTCGTGAGCATTGAATGGAACCGTGGCTTTGAGGGCACAGCGCAACCCGTGGCCGTTGTTGGCACTGGTGAGTTGGTTCTTGATGGATGGAATAGTTATATGCCTGGATGGGCGAATAACTCACCAATTACGATTGGCGCGTCATTGATCACGGCGCGGCAAAACATGAGTGATTGGGACGTTATCTCGAAACTCGAAGTCCTGGGCATTGATCATCAGAAGGGTGATTTACACTCAGACCGCGTGCGCGTGCGGCTGACTGATGCCGCTCGGTTGTGGTACGAAGCCCCGTACTATGACGCATTGTTACTTGACGCAGATCAGCATGATTTACTTCGTGAGATTGCGGACCAGATCGGCAATCCCCCTGCACCGTTTTATGAGCGCGTGTTTTACGATCAGTCTAGCACTATTGACAGTGACAGTGGTTCCACGAAGGTGGCTTACCTGAGTGACAACGTCGATGATGGTGACTTTATTGCCCCGATTTTGCGTGAGCTTGGCTGGATGACTATTCAGCGGTGCTGGATTACCCGTGAGGGGTTGATGTCCGGTTGGGCGCATCCCAAGACTGTGACGAGTACGGCGACCATCGACGACAGTACCGATATTGTTGATGGCTCCTGGTCACATGCGAACGAGATGTTCAACTATGTTAATTTGCCGCTGCAAGTGCGGAGACAGGACACGAACACGCGGGTTGTTGACAATGCCGCTGAAGAATTTTTGATGAGTGGCCCGAACGGTTCGCAGTTTGTTTTTAACGTCCGCTATCGCGTTTCTCAGGATTGGCTCCAGGTGTATGGCGTCACGGCGATTGATGGACCTGATGGCGTTGGCCTCGGCCAAAATTATTGGGGCTTTGAGTTTCGTAATAACGCTGGCATTAACTATACTGCCAATTTGTCAGTGAGTTGGGTTAATAGAGGCACGATGTTAGAGGTCATCGTTAATAAGAATACTGCTGCGGATGTGTACTTGCGTTTGCAGGTCGATGGCACCGCTTTGGTGCGTGGGCAGCCGTTCAACATCGTTGAGACTGACAATGTCAGCATCCAGCAGTATGGCGTTCGTGCGTTGCATCGACAGATACCGTATTTTGACGATTTACGCGATGTTGAGACGGCTTCTAATTGGTTGATTAGTACATACGGTGTTCCGCGTTCAGGTTATGACATGATCGCTTTTGACCAGACAAAAAATCTGTCATACGCATGGGAGTGGGACATTTACACGCGGATTGCCATTCAGAACAATCTTGCTTCCAGCCCGGCTGATGCGTCGTTGGATTACATCATCACGAGTGAGTATCAGCGGATTGATATGGGCAGTGGGCGGCACCGTGTCGAGTACGGTTTAGAGCGATATTTCGAGGCGACGTAATGGGAAAAATCCTGGGAATTGATGTCAATCAGCAGCCTAATCCGGGGTGGGAGAGTTCACGCCAAATTTTGCACAGTGCGGATTTCCTGGAATTTATGAAGATTGCGCTGGTGCAGGTGGCGATGTTCGGGAACAGCGATAGCGCACGCATCCGGGCTATCGAGATGTTGATGCAGAGTGGCGGTAATGAGGTTCAAACACCGCTTACTGATGTGCCGACAGACGTTTTATTGATTGCGAAGGCAAGGGCTAATGTCTGGTTACAGAAGACAGCAGACGACGCCATTTCGTCAAATAGACGAGAAGGCGACAGAAGCACAGATCAACCAAGTAGCGACGTTCTTTTTTAAGCAATCGCTTGATGAGGAATTGGCACGGCGCAGGATGATTGATTTCTGCGACTTTGTGCGGCCTGACTGGATTACCGCTGGTCATCATGAGTTGATTGGTGAAAAGCTGGATGGTGTTCTTGCTGGTGAGATTACGCGGCTACAGATTAGTATGCCGCCGCGTCACGGTAAAAGCCTGATGGCGTCGGTGTTGTTTGCGGCGTTCTGGTTGGCGAACAACCCGGATAAGCAGATCATCCACATCAGTTATGCTTCATCGCTCAGTAATGAATTTTCGCGGCAGATACGGGCGATTATTCGTGATGATTCTATGTATCGGCGACTGTTTCCGCATATGGCATTAGACCCTGACCGCAGTCGCCTGGACGACTGGAAGACACCCCAAGGCGGCGGGTTTAAATCGGTTGGCGTCCAGGGTGGTATCACCGGGCATGGTGCCGACTTGATGCTGATCGACGACCCGGTTAAAGAGGGTGATGAGCAATCGCCCACGGTGCTGGAAAACATTTACACATGGTATCTCAGTGCGGCGCGAACGCGGCTGCACCCAGGCGCAGCAGTGGTTATCATTATGACGCGCTGGCATCCGCTCGATCTGGCGGGACGGCTGCTCGACCTTGCGAAGAAAGACGCGCAAGCGGACCAGTGGGAGACCTTGGTTTTGTCTGCACTGGCTGAGGAAGATGATCCGCTTGGCCGCGAGGAAGGCGAAGCCTTGTGGGCTGAACGGGTAAGCCGTAATGAGTTGCTGGCGGTGCAGCGATTGAGCGAACGCTATTTTGCAGCGTTGTACCAACAGCGGCCAACCATCAGTGAAGTGCCGATGTTCGTTGAGGGTGATTTCGTTCGGTTTGACCCGCAACGGTACAAGCCTGCTGCTGGTGATAGTAAACCAACTTGGACCATTGATCTAGCGATGACTGACGATGATCGTAGTGATTACAACGTCTTCGCCCGGTGGGTTAAGCGCGGTGACTCATTGCGGTTGTACCAGTTGCACCGTTTTCGTGCCGAATGGCCAGAGGCTAAGGCGAAGCTGCTGGAACTGATGGACGAGTACCCGGATGACGATTACGCGCTGCCAAAGCAATTGTTGGAACTGTTGGCGGTGCAGACGGTGAAGGCTGAAAAGCCTGCGATGATGGGCCAATTGCATGAGGTCAGTATGCCTAAAGACAAGGTAAGCCGCGCTCAGGTGCATGCGGATTTAGTGCGGCGGCGGGGGCTGCTGGTGTGTGAAGGCGAGACCGGGGATTACTTTATTGAGGAACACGTTGGGTTCCCGGATGTTGCTCAACATGATGACTGTATTGATGTGGCCAGCGTTGCAACGCATCATTTCGGATTTAAGCGGACGGTGGACATTATCACGGCGGACCCTGCGGACCAGACGCGGCGTGATGTCATCAGCGAAACTATAGAGAGGTTGTCATGAGCTTGGATCATAAAGCTATTGGTCGATGGGGGCCGCGTGTGCCTGTTCCTACTAATTCAGTGACGGCCTATCGGGGGCGACCTGGACAAAACCATGAGGGGCGGCTGCTCTTTGGTGGTAGCACGCCCAATGTTCAGCGGCACATCGCACCGTATGCACTATCACCCTGGGTGTATACGGCGGTTAACCGGATTGCTGAGGCGTGCAGGGCTGCTGAGTTAAAGGTAGTGCGTAGAGATGACGCCACAGCACGGATGGATAATCACGGCCTCTTGGAGATGCTTGGGCCGTATGGGTCGCCTAACAGCTACACATCTACGCGGGAATTTTGGCATCAGCATTTCACGTATTACGAGCTGGCCGGGAATGTGTTTTGGTACTGGTCACGGGCTGGATCGGGCATGGGACCACCGGATGAGGTTCATCTGCTGCACCCGGCAAACATTCGGATTGTGCCTGGAACTACGCGACGTGTGGAATATTACGAGTACCGCGTGTTGGGTCATTACTACAAGCTGTCGCCTGAGAGCATCGTCCACTTCAAAAAGCCGAACCCGTTCAACGAATATTGGGGGCTGCCTGCACTAGAGGCGTTGATGGTCTCAGTCATTGCGGATCATAGTGCGATTGAGTGGAACCGTGAATTTTTCGGTGATGGCGTGGGCGTGCCTGTGGGTATCTTCGTGATACCGCAGAGTGTGGGTGATGCTGATATGAAGCGGATCGAGATGGAACTGAACGCGAAACATGCGTATCAACGGCGCACGGCGGTGGTTCGGGCTGAAGCTGGGGAAACGCTGTGGCATGACGCTGGGTTGAAGCCTAGTGATATGGGCTTTGAGAAGCTGCGGGAGATGACGCGGCGCGAGGTCTACGAGAGCATGGGTATCCCCCTGGGTTATCTGAGCGAGACTAGCACAGAAGCTCATGCGCGGGTGGCTGAACGTCAGTTCCTCCACATGGTCTACCAGAAACTTGGCGATGTTGCTGATCGGCTAAATCCTGAAGTGATGCAGTTTTGGCCGCGCTCCGGGTCGCTGGCGGCACGGTTTGCGGATGTGCGTAGAGAAGCTGCGGATTGGGATCAGCAGCGGTGGAAGTATCAGGCTATGATGCCTGTTTTTACAGCCAATGAAATCCGCGAAGAAATGGGCGCGGAAACCAAGCAAGGGAGTGAATGGGATGATGTACCTGCGAGCTTTGGGTGGAAATCGAGTGGGCGGGATACTGGTCCCGTTCAACGTGAAAGACAAGTACCGGACGTGGTGGAACAAGACGAGTGATTTTGCGTTTGACCTGTTCCGTGAACGGCCTGTGATGTACGTGCATGGGCTGACTGGCAATATTCTGCGCGGTGGGACGCTTTTGGATCTGGCGTTTGAACTGCGCGATAACGGGCTATACGCTGAAGCTGAGCTGGAAGATAACGAAGCCGGGCACCGGGCGCATGATCTGGTGAGCCGTGGCCGTGGGGCTTGGTCCAGTGCGACGTTGCCGCATCTGGCGGTTATCCGTAAGGATGATGGGTTTGTGGAGCGGTGGCCGTTGGTTGAGGGTAGTATCCTCGACGTTGATCAGGCTGGTAGCTGGCCTGGAACTACTACAGTGAATCACCTGCGTGCGGTTTGGCCGGGCGCAGATATTCAAGCAAGTGACGAAAATCTTAAGAGAGGGAGATGGGTTATGCCTATACCAAATGGCGGTACGCCGCCACAAGAGGAAACACAAGGGGCGACGGTGGATGTCACCGCGCTACAGCAGAGTGTTACGACACTCACAGAGACGGTCAACACATTGGTTGAGACGGTGCAAGATCCCGCGCTGCGTGCGCTGCCGCAGACTGACCCGCCGCCGACCACGCCGACGATTGAGGTCAGCCACAGGTATGACGGTGTTACGTTATGGGGCATGCTTTGGCACGACAGCTTGCAAGAAGCAAAGCATCGTGCGAACAATAAGACGGCGTTTAAGCCCTACCAGCGTGATAATGAGTTCATGCGTGCGCTGGTTGACAAAATTCGGCGCACGTATGATAAACAACAGCCTGATGATCCAGGCATCCGGGCTATTGACGCGCAGGCTTATCAGGCGTGGCATGACGTTGTGCCCCATCTGCGTGCGAACGAAGCCATGCAAAGTGACCTCGCTGGTAGTGGTGACGAGCTGGTGCCGACGATGTTGAGCAGTGTGGCGCACTATGAGTTTCGCATGGCGTCACGGGTGTGGGGCTTGCTGAATTCGATGATGATCCCGACCAATCCGTATGACTACCCGATTATCTCCGGTGGTCCGCGCTTGCGGTTGGTTGCGGAAGCATCGGACCGGGCACAAGCTGACTTGGCTGCTAGCGTTTTCCCGGATGGCAAGCCGACCACAAGCAAGGTGACGTTCCTGGCTAACAAAATGGGTGTTTTGACGCTCGAAAGCCTGGAACTGTTCGAGGATGCAGGCATTGATACGGCGAACATGCTGAGTCAGCAGTTTGCACGTAATGTGGCGCGTGATGTCGATTGGGTGCTGCTGAACGGTGATGAGCGCACAGGGGCTACGAACATCAGCCATAGCGCAGACCCTACCGGTACAGAGTGGGATAGTGCGCTGGTTCTCGATGGGCTGCGGCGTATTGCACAGGCGGACTCTAATACCAATGACTTCGGCGCGGCGTTGACGGTGGCCGATGATTTGGTACTGCGTGCTTTGATGGGCGGACGAGGTATCATCGGTTTGGACATTGCCAACATCGTGGCGGTCTGCTCACCGGGGTTGATGTATGACATGTTGGCATTGACCAACTTCCAGACCTATGACCAACTTGGGGATCGTGCGGTGCTGCTCACTGGACAGGTCGGTAACTGGCGGGGTATCCCGGTGGTGGTGAGTGATGAACTGGAACTCACAGACGGTGATGGTCTGTACCCGGAGAACCACACCAGCGGTGTGGATGATCAACTGCTGTTTATTCATCGGCCCTCGCTTATGGTTGGCCTGCGCCGTGATGTGACGATGGAAATGAGCCGGCCGGCGCACACGGACATGATCGGCATGAGTGTGAGTCTGCGGCTGGACTTGCAGAGCATGGAAGACGGCTCGGTTGCGTGGGGCTACGACTTCAGCGCATAAGCATTAAGATTGAATATTAACATCGGCAGCTCCTGGAACTGCCGGTGTTAACGAAAGGACAATGCAATTTTGGCACCTGCGACGGAAGCAGAACTTAAGACGTATTTGGGCATCACGGGATCTGATGACTACACGGCGGGGATCGCTGCGGGTGTCAAAGACTGGATCGAGGGGTACACCGGGCGGCGGTGGCAGATTGACACAAGCCGTGAACGGGTATGGCGTGATAGTGGTGATGCGGTTGAAAATGATCCACTGGACACGACAGAGACGACGCTCCTGGTCACTAATGCGGACGCGGTTGATCCGGTCACGGGGATTGGCCGCTTCCAGGTTGGTCAGTTGTTGCGGGTGGGCACTGAGATCATGTATGTGAGCGGCGTTGAGGGTTTGGCCGATCAGCTTACGGTGGTGCGCGGTGCTGGCGGCCCGGCTGCTCCACATCTGCAAGGTACGACGATCTATGTGAGTGATAACCTGGATGGTGTGGACCTGCTGCGGGAGTATGACGCTAGCTCGCTGCATGTTGGTGGTCGGCGTTTGATGTTTTATGAGGATATGGCGCGGGGTACCTATGCGGGTGTGCAAGTTGAAGGACGGTATCTTGCTGATGATGATGTTAGGCCGCTGCTTGGTGCAGGTGGCGACGTTATCGGTTTGGAGTTGACGCGCTTCGGCACACAGCGCAGGTGGACCAGTCACACGGATTTCATTAAAGTGCGGGGTGCGTGGTATACGACCTGGGGTGCGGACGCGATCAAGGCCATTAGCCTGGAGCTTGGACAATATTTGTACATGTCGCGGCAGAGTGGCAGCGGTGGTCAAGCGTTTATTGCCAGCCGACAGACCGGGCTTGTGGTGCAGCAGGATATGGTCCCGGAGCGGATCATTGCACGGTTGGAAACGTACAGGCGGCGATCATGACGTTAGCGGCGGCGATCACGCAATTTGAGACATGGACGCCTAGCGGCTTTACCACCGTGACCAGTCAGGATACGCTTGGTGCTGGGCCGTTGCTGGCCGAACAATTACCTATGGCTCTAGTGCGTGTGGAGGGGATCGGTGGGCAGGGTTACGCACCGTATGAATTCGGCGGTGATTTTCGCTGGACGGTGGCATGTAATATCTGGCTCATTGAAAGGGGCCTGGGGGCTGGTGTGGCTGACCCGGTGCAGTCTGAGTTGATCACGATGTTTGATAATTTTGCGGCGGCGGTGGAACTAGATCCCCGGTTGAATGGCAATTTACAGAGGCCGATGAGTGTTGAACTCGTCAGCACGGCACCGATGGATTACGCGGGTTTTCGGTACCGTGCTTGGCAGTTACGATCAGTCTGGATCGTCAAATACTGAATCAATTTCTAAACTTTGATAGGCGTTGCGTAGTCTTTCATGCTCCGTGTCCAGCGGATTATCTGTCTTATTGATGAAGGCGCGTAGGCGTGCGATGTGGATCGGCGCGGCGGTGCAGATGTCTTTGAGGCGACCATTGGCGGCGTATTGCAGCAGCCATAGGCGCATAGATTGGTGTTTGTCGTGTTCATCTGCTAGGATGGCGCGGCGCACCTTATTTATGTCCATCGTGCTATTATCTCCTTATTTCGTAACGTTATAGGTCTTCTATGATCTTGTCTGTGTCCCAATCTTCCCAGTGGTATCCGCAATCTTCACATGCCATCTGGTAGGTTGATGAGTACAAGATATACCGATGATCATCTCTGAGTTCGTGTTTTTCGTCATGTTCGACACTTAGGGTCAAGGTGCGTTCACTCGAGCATTGTGGACAGCGTACTATGCTCATTCGTTGTCTCCGTGTGTGTCGATGATGATTGTTGCCTGTTCTGCGTTTTGGACTGGCAGCCATACCCACCCTTCATAGTCGATGTAGTATACCCTGCCGCATGTCCCTGAGAGGCAGTAGTCAAGATATTCTTTTTCGATTGGATGTGGATCATGTGCTGTTTTCGCCATTTCCAGATTTTGGGCTATGCCTAATAGTATTTCGTTTGCCTTGTCCATGAGTGCGCGTTTTTCTTCGTTGTTCATTCTGTTTGTTGCTCCGGTAGTTGGTTGCTGCGGTACATATCAATTAGGATGAACATTGTTGCATCAAGATATGCTGCTTCGATGGTGCGTCCTTTCTCTTGTTGCTGCTCGATGTAGGCTGAATGTGTATGGGCTGCGATGTCGTTGGTGTTGAGATGTGCTGATGCTACCTGGGCACCTTTGCGAGTTGGACGCAGGCCGTAGCGTTGGTGTGGCTCAAGGTATCCAGCCCGGATTAGCTTTATTGTGATCTCGGTGAAGTAGTCTAATTTCATGATGATTGCTCCTTTTAATCGGTTTGTTGCTGTCGCTGGTCGTCGTCTGCTGCGTCTATGCCCGGCCCCCATTCAGCGCCGCAACTTAGGCAGATATAAATCGGTAAACGCTCGAACTGCTGGCCTGTAAACCGCTCGTAACCATCCTCTGCGACCAGGTATGAATTGCACGCTATGCACGCCATCTTGGGTGGTGATGAGTTTTCCCATTTGTTACGCATTTTACTCTCCATTCAATTCTTCTTTTATTCTTCGTCGGTATGCCCGTTGCCGTTCGGCGTTGGTTGAGTATTTACGGGTGCGGCCTGTGCGTGGCGATAGCTGCCAAAAGGGACTTCGGGGCGGTGTTCCCGTTCCTCCGTGCGGGGTGGCGGCGTGGTGGGCATGTGTTCCAGGTCGGTCCACAGGTCGCGCTCCATCTCACGCTGCACCGCTGTTATTTTAAAGCGTGCGTTAGCGTCGGCAAACTCTTTGTTCGCCTTGAGTGATACCAATTTCTCCCAAATTTGATTCATCAATAATTTGCTGTAGTCGGGATGGGTAGTGGCGTCTTCGGTGGCCTGCTCCCATGTGGCGAGTGCTGCAAGGTAGCGGTCAGTCACGTCGCGGCGGCGGCGAATTTGCTGCACCAGCAGACGTTCCAGGTGGAAGCCGATACCTAGTGTGAAGATTGGTGG
>JGI12109J20283_11437663_pt1 | contig 12150 bp, 9 predicted proteins | sample ElkSlonscriptome_12_FD_20283 | JGI IMG/M metagenome (IMG submission 20283) | reverse complement strand
CATTCCCCACGTGCGCATGTCGGGCAAGAACTCAGCCGATATCCGAATGGTGGTCGATGCCCTCGACCTCTGCTACACCAAAGGCCACGTCGACACCTTCGTGGTCATCTCCGGTGATTCTGATTTTTCGCCGCTCGTCTCGAAGCTTCGCGAGAACAACAAGACCGTCATCGGCGTCGGCGTCAAGAGCTCGACCTCGGATCTTCTGATCGCCAACTGCGACGAGTTCATCTTCTACGACAACCTGATCAGCAAGCGAAAGAAGCCGTCGAAGAAGAAGGCGTCGAAGAAGAAGGTGTCAAAAAAGACGGCATCGAAGCCGGCCATCGACGACAAGCAGCAGAAGGCCTTCGATCTGGTGCTGGAAACGACCGAGGACCTGTTCTCCGAGCGCGATTCCGAGGAAAAGGTGTGGGGCTCGATGGTCAAGCAGGCCCTGAAGCGGCGCAAGCCGGGCTTCAGCGAGTCCTACCACGGCTTCAAGAGCTTCAATCACTTGCTGCAGGAGGCCCAAAAAGCCGGGCTTTTGGACCTGCAGCACGACGAAAAGTCTGGCGGCTACATCATCAAGTCCTACAAATCAGACGACTGAGCAAAACAACTCCGAGCCGGTGTCCGACCCGGAGTTGCGCTCAATCAATCGCCACTTTCAGTCTTGAACATATGCACGTCGCGCTGGGGATAGGGGATCGAGCAGCCGGCGGCTTCCAATTCCACCTTCAGGGACTCGAGCAGCTCGCCGCGGACGCCCCAGTAGTCGGGTGTCTTGACCCAGGGCCGGACGGCGAAGTTCACGCTTGAGTCGCCCAGCTCCATCATCAGCACGACCGGTTCTGGGTCTTTCAATACCTTGTCGTGGCCCTCGATGACCTTCTTCATCACCGACTGGGCGGTCTTGAGGTCATCGTCGTAGCCGACCCCGATGATCAGGTCGATACGACGCGTGTCGAAGGCCGAATAGTTGGTGATCGGCTGCGAGGTGATTTCGCTATTGGGCACGATCACATGACGATTGTCCGGCGTTGTCAGCTGGGTCTGAAAGATACCCACGGAACTCACCGTGCCCGAAACACCGCCGGCTTCAACGAAGTTGCCCTTGCTGAAGGGCCGAAAGCCGACCAGCATTAGGCCGGAGGCAAAGTTGCTCAGGGAGCTCTGCAGGGCCAGGCCCACGGCCAGTGCGGCGCCACCCAAGACGGCGACCAGCGGCGTGACGGCAATGCCGAGGTAGCTGACGGCAATGAGGACGACCGACAGGAGCAGAAAGACGTAGACGATATTCGCCAGGAAATTGATCAGAATCTCGTCGAGCTGCTTGCGGGTCATCGCCTTGCGCATCATGCCGACGATGGCTTTCGCGACCCAGCGACCGATGATAAAGATCAGCAGCGCGCCGACAATCTGCCAGCTGAAGGCCAAGATCTCGCTCATGCTCAAGCTATTGAACCAATTTTGTAGCGATTCCATTAGGTCTCTCCCTAAAATTGAATTTAGAACCAGTCGCCGCCCTTAGTGAGGGTGACTTCGATCTTGTCGCCCAGCTCGGCTACGTTCTCGATCATGTAATCGAGATGTTTTGACATGGTCGGGCTATATAACATGTTCTCGCACAGCTTAATAAACGGCACGCCCTCGAGATCGCCGACTGCGAGGTAACCGGTGCGCAGCATCAGATTGACGCGCAGGCACTTCTCGGAGCTGTGTTCGGCAAGCGGTGCCACGGTTGTTTCGATGCGCAGGAAACGTCGACCATCCTGATTCTTCAGTTCCGCTAGAAACACGCTCTGTCGTCGGCCCGAGTCGCCCACGGGCACTTCGAGCCCCAGCATGAAGGGTTCATCGAGCACGACGTCCCAATGATCACGGACGAATTCTTCAATCGCGGCAAAGGTTTCCATTTCTAGTGATCCTATTTAGGCTCCAATCTAACGGCACCGTCCAGGCGGATGGTCGTTCCATTTAAGTAGCGGTTCTCGACGATATGAGCCGCCAGATCGGCGAATTCCGTCCCCTTACCCAGGCGTTTCGGGAAGGGGATAGACCCACCGAGATCCTGCTGGACCTGTGCTGGCAGACCGTCGATCATGGGAGTATGAAATACGCCTGGCGCGATGGTCATCACGCGCACCCCGATGCGAGTGAATTCGCGTGCCATTGGCAGGGTCATGCCGACCACGCCGCCTTTGGAGGCGGAATAGGCGGCCTGGCCGATCTGTCCTTCAAAGGCAGCCACTGATGCGGTATTGATGATCACGCCGCGCTCGCCGTCTTCGCCCGGCTCATTGTCGGCCATGAGCGCTGCTGCGGCCTTGGCGATATTGAAGCTGCCGACCAAGTTGACCATGACCGTCGTCGAAAAGGTGTTAAGCGCCATCGGAGCTTCACGGCCCAACACCCGCCCGGCACCTAGAACACCGGCGCAATTCATTGCTACGTTTAGGCCGTTCATCCACTCGCGGGCCCGCGCGATCACCTCGACAGCCTGATCTTCCTGGGTCACGTCGATCCGAAAAAACCGCGCGTTGCTTTCTCCCAGCGCATCAACCGCCGCCTCGGCCTTGCTCTCATTGACATCCAGCAAGGCCACCTTGCCGCCCTCGGCCACGAAATTCTTGGCCACAGCCAAGCCTAGCCCTGACACGCCGCCGGTGACCACGCCTTTGATCGTGTTGATCTTCATAAAAATTAAGTTCCGCAGGTTTGTTTCATTCTAAAGCTTTGAGCCACTCAGCAGCGGTGGAATTCTCTCGAACGAGCAGTTTGCAAACGGAACAACGGCCCTTTTTAGGACGGAGTACGCTCTTCGGCTGAAGGCCCAGGGCTGAATTATCGAGAATCAACGCAAGGGCGCTGTGCTTCCCAAATGTAAAAATTCAGGCGCCAGATGTGCGTTTTTGCCAATAAGCGGCATTTCCAAGGGAACAAGGGGATCTGCCGATCGGGAGACCGCAACATGTCACGTCAACAACGAATTCATTGCCGGCCACGAATCCGTGCGGCCATGCTGGCCCTGGGACTGGTGCCTCTGACTGGCCTGGTGTCCTTCGCTCAGGCCGCTACCTTTACCGTCAATCTCGACCACGCTGACGCGATGACGGACTTCGGGACCGTCAACAACAGCTCCGAAGCGACCACCAATGGATTCTGCGATGTCGACAGCAGTATGGGCAACCAGAATAAATGCACGCTGCAGGCGGCTATCCAGGCGGCCAACGGCAACAACAACGACGCAACGACCCTCGATACGATCAATTTTTCGATCCCAAAGGTGACGCTGACCTCGTCATTGAACGCGATCAGCGAACGGGTCATCGTCGACGGCAGCAGCCAGCCGCCGCGTATGGAAATTGACGGTGGCGGGCGCGGCTGTTTCGACGCTAGCGGCAACGGCTTCTCCGCCGGCGGCGGTCCGCCAATTCTGCCGCAGGCCAACAATTCCCGCTTCACGAGTCTGGTGATTCACAACTGCAGCGGCGATGCCATCACGCTGTCGGGCCATGGCTTTGTCGTCTTCGACTCCTACCTCGGCGTCCTGCCTGACGGCGTTACCGCCTCGCCCAATGGCGGTGACGGCGTCTCTATCACCGCCAGCATGGGCGACGGCGGGATTCCGTCGCTCGGCGCGTTGCCGCTGCCGGGCGAGTTTTCCGACCTGGCTGCGGCTGTCACGTTTCTGGCCACGGCTCTTCCCGGCCTCGCGCCCACTGGTATCGTCAGCAACGTTATTTCCGCCAATGACGACAGCGGTATCGACATTTTCGGTACCTACGCCGCTGGCAACATCATTTTCGACAATCGCATCGGCACTGATTCCATGGCCACGATTCCCCTCGCTAATGGCAACAGCGGCGGCCACGGCATTTCAATCCGAAACGATGCCTACGCCAACATCGTCGGCGTCGATAATATTATTGCTGGCAACAATGACTTCATGGGCAACGGCAATCCGAACAGCACTGGCGTGCTGATCGACACCGGTAGGGTCGTGTTCCCCAACTTCATCCTCGGCAACTTCATCGGCACCAGCATCCAGAGCGCCTTTTTGAATCCGGCGCTAGGCAATGGTGAGGCCGGCGTACGCATCACTTCTGCCGGCCTGGCCAGCACCGGCGCAGGCGATCCCGTCGACAATCCGATGGGCTTGTCGGTGGTGATCGGGCCCGGCAATGTCGTCGGCTACAACGGCAGTGAGGACGGCGTGCCGGATCCGATTCCGGCGAACGGATTCAGCGGCGGGTCGCAGGCGATCAACTTTCTGGCTGGCGGCATTCTGATCACCAACGCGGTCAGCGAAGGCGTTCGGATTTTCGGCAATCTGATCGGCGTTTCTGAAGACGCAGTCGGATTTGTCGACATCGGCAACAACGGTGACGGCATCAACCTGGTGGGCACCAACCACAACATCGGCGGCGAGAACTTCATCGAAGGCAACATCGTCGGCGGTAACGACCGCCACGGTATTACCGTCCGTTCGTCGAACTCGCACAGCATTCGGATTCACGGCAACAACGTCGGCACCCTGCCGCTGACCGACGTCGACGCCGGCAACGACGGTAACGGCATTTGGATCTATCAAGCCGGCGGTATCGATATCGGCGTCGAACCGATCGATGGCGAGAGCCCGGACGAGATCAACCGAATCGCCTTCAACGATCGCCACGGCATCCAGATCGAACCGACTGGTTCCGGGACATCGGCCTGGTCGATACCCATTCGACAGAATCTGATATTCGGCGTGCCAATGGGCTTTTTGGGTATCGATCTCAGCGATGTCTCTGATGGACGTGACCCGAACACTGCTTCCAACCGTGACCCCAACGCACGCAACCGAACCAATTGGCGCCAGAACACCGTCAGCTTGTCCAACCCGAGCTACAGCGCGGGCCTGACGAGCGTGGACTACGTTCTGAATTCGGGCATCAATGGCAGCTACCGAATCGAATTCTTCGCCAGCACGGATGACGGCCTGGGCGGCGAGATCTTCCTGGATGAAGTCACCGTCTCAACCGACGGCGCGGGCCAGGATATGGGCACGTTTTCCACCTCCGCCGGCGACACGCGCGGCCTGAAGCTGACCGCCACGGTGACCGATATCGCGCCCACCGACCCGGGAGCCAGCGAGCCCGATCCGCCGGGCAGCGCATCACCTGGACCCGCGAACAACACCTCGGAGTTCTCCGAGGCCGTCACCGTGCCCGACACGATCGCCTTTGCCATGGCGGCGCTGTCGATTAACGAAGGCGACGGTAGCGCCGATCTGATGCTCGTCCGCGAAGGCACGGCGCTGGACGCGGTAACGGTCGATCTTGCGATCACCGACATCACAACCGATGGTGCCGATCGTGGCGCGCCGATGCCCCTGACCGTCAGCTGGCCGATCGGCGACACGACCAACAAGCTGGTCTCAGTCCCAATCGCAGATGACGCCGTGTTCGAAGGCAGCGAAAGCTTTGAACTGGGCTTCATCGTCACCAGCGGTGATGCCGTCGCGGCAAGCCCTGACACGGCCACGGTAACCATCGACGACAACGACAGCCTCCCGAGCTTTGACCTCAGCGCCACCGGCGCCAGCGAGGGTGGCAACCTGGTCTTTACGGTCACCCGCAACGGCGGGACAACTCAGGCCACGAGCTTTGACTATTCGATCGCCGCAGCGCCGGGCACCGAAGCGGCTGACTTCCAGGCCGTGGATCCACTGGCCGGCACCGTGACCTTTCAACCGGCCGACACGGCGATTAACATCGAAGTTCTGGCCGTCGACGACGCGGTCTACGAGCCAGCTGAGACCGTCGATGCCACCCTGAGCAACCCCAGCAATGCGACCATCGGCATGGCGACGGCCAGCGCGAGCATCGCCGCAAGCGACACCGCGCCGGTGATCAGCATCACAGATGCCGCCACGACCGAGACCGACGCCAACCAGGCGCTGGTCTTCCAGCTGACCAAGACGGGTCTGACCGAACTGCCGGCAAGCGCCAGCTACCAGTTCAGCGACGGCACGGCAACCACGCCTGACGACTACATCGCTGGCCCCGACCCGCTTTCTGGCAGCGTCGTCTTCGCGCCAGGATCGATAATGGAAGTGATCACCGTCACCGTGGTCGGCGATGATGTCTTCGAGCCCGTGCCGGTCGAAACCTTTACGGTCGGCCTGACGGCGCCGGTCGACGCCAGCCTCGGCGTCGCTATGGCCACCGGAAGCATCACGGAAGACGATATGCCGCCGATGAACGGCTCGCTGCAGTTCGAGATGGCCGCAAGCTCGGTCGGCGAGAACGCCGGCATGGCGACCATCAACGTCGCCCGCGCGGGCGGCTCCCAGGGCGCGGTCAGCGTGGACTTCACCACGATGGACGGCACAGCGACGTCCGGCAGCGACTACACCGCCACCAGCGGTACGCTGAACTGGCCTGACGGCGACAGCAACCCGCAGAGCTTTACGGTAATGATCCTTGATGACTCGACCGATGAGCCTGACGAGACCGTTGATTTGGTGCTCAGCAACGCGACCGGCGGCGCGAGCCTCGGCAGCCCGAACCCGGCCGTTCTGACCATTACCGACGACGACGCACCGCCGATGAACGGCTCGCTGCAGTTCGAGATGGCCGCAAGCTCGGTCGGCGAGAACGCCGGCATGGCGACCATCAACGTCACCCGCGCGGGCGGCTCCCAGGGCGCGGTCAGCGTGGACTTCGCCACGATGGACGGCACAGCGACGTCCGGCAGCGACTACACCGCCACCAGCGGTACGTTGAACTGGCCTGACGGCGACAGCAACCCGCAGAGCTTTACGGTAATGATCACTGACGATGCTGACCTGGAAGGCGCCGAATCTCTGGATCTAGCACTTAGCAATCCAAGCGGTGGCGCCAGTCTCGGCAACCCGGCGAGCGCGGTCCTTACAATCACCGATGACGACATCCCTGGCATCAAGACGTTCTCTGGGCTTTCCTCCACCGGCTCCGGAACGGTGTTCGCCAGCTTTACTGGCGGCGGTCCGAGCTGCGGGTTCGACGCCAGTACCTCCCTGATCGCGCCGCCAATGCCGCTGCCGAGCGGCGACTACGTGTTTCCCCACGGGGTCCTGGCCAGCGAAATCAGCGGCTGCACGCCCGGCGCGACGCTGAACTTCTCGATCAGCTATCCGCAGGCCCTGCCCGCGGGCAGCGAGTTCTGGAAGTACGGGCCGCAGCCGATGGCCCCGGTCCCTGCCTGGTATGCCTTCGCCGCTACGCTGGCCGGCGACACCGTCACCTTCAGCATTACCGACGGTGGCTTGGGCGACGATGACATGGTTGCCAACGGCACGATCATCGACCCGGCCGGACCCGCCTTCATCTCAGGGCCGATCGGCAGTGGCCCGATGTTTGCGGTGCCGTCCACCGGTACAGCCGCCCGCCTGCTACTAATAATGATGATGCTCTTGATCGGCGGACTGACGCTACGCCGCTTCAGCTAAATGAGGCAGTAGCCCGGTGCGGGCACCCAATCGGGTGCCCGCATCCCTATTGTTCGCCCAGCGCCGGCGTGGATCAGTTCAGATCAGCATCGGCCACGCAATAGCGGCGGCGACTCGCGGAGTAGCTGTCCACGCGGTCGATCTGTCGATAAGGTCTTGAAACGCCTCGCTCAGCCTCGCCAGAGGCCGTCGATCGGTTGCATATGGCCAGTACAAATTTGCCACTGCCAAACACCAGAGGGAACTCTGCACTCAAAAAAAGAGGTTGCACGGATCAACCGATGCAACCTCTATTAAGGTTCTTCGTCTATGTCAATGGGCGATTACGCCATCCGACGGACTCCGCATACGCCAACAATCAAAAGAGAAAGCGCAAGGACAGAAAATCCGATCGTTGACATGGTTGGAACCGACACCGAAACGACCGGTTCCGGATCGGGTCCAGGGCCAACCGGATCGCCGGAAATGGAGCCGCCGAGCGCGAACGACAACGTGGCCTCCGAACTGGTCGGATCTAGATCAAACCCGTAGGCAGCGGTAATATCCCGAGGGCCGTAGGCGTCGTCATCCGGAAAACGCGGATCGGTGATCGGCGGTAGGCTGTTGGTGTCGATCACGCCGTTGATGGCGAAGCTGGCCGAGCCTGCCTCAATCGCCGTTCGAAGATCGTTCCACACATCGGCAGCAAATCCCAAGTACGTTGCGGCGGCACCGGGTGCGTAGTCGGCGAAGTGGCCGATGCCAACGTCGTTGGTACTGTCAAGCGTCAACATTTGGAAATCCTCTTGTCCTGGTGTGCCGATGAGGATTAGAGCATCATCACTCGGACTCGACAAGACATCCTGGTCAAAATAGTTGATGACTCGCACCTCGCCAAAGGAGCTGGACGACGAGAAGGTCAGGGTAACCTCGTAGATTGCTTCGCCTTGCGGAATCGTCGCGACGGCAGTCCAGTTGATGGCCCCGTTTGGACCTGTAAAACTTCCGGACGAGGTGACTTCTCCCGGGCCGGTTTGCGTCGGGGGAGACGTAATAGTCGTGTCAACTAATGGCTGAAAGCTGCCATCCGCACCGTCGTCAACGTAGGTCAAGAATTCAAAAATTAAGTTTTCTGGAGCAAAACCAACCGGGTCAAGTTCGCCGAAGTCCGTATCGCCACCAGCAAAGACTTCGACCGCCCAGGCCCCGTCGCCGCTCACGCCGTTATCAATAAGAACCCCGCCACCACCGCGGTTGGCATTTGCGCTTTCTTTTGTTTGCGCCACTGCATTACTGCTGACGCCCGCCAAGAACATTAACGCCCCAAGCAAGACTACCGAAAAAAGTTTTCTGTTCATAACGCTGCTCCGTGATTAATCCAATTTCCTTAAGCCTAAGGCTTTGTTGCAAACGCCCCCGACCTCGCCGAGATGCCCCGGGAAACCGCAAATTTCTTCCAAATTTTCCCGCGGGAGAATATCACAAACTACGCTTTGTCAGGCCAGGCTGTGACGTTTACCGCTCAAGGGTGGATTTCGGGGCCGGCACGAAATGATTTATGCGCGAGCAAGCGATTGCTCAGCATTTCCTCAGTTTCGTTTCAGGATTGCCTGGCCCGTTCTTGAGCGAGGCCGGCCGAGTTCGCCGGCGATCCAGTCGCCGACGCGGGCCAGGGCCAGCAGGTCGACGCCGGTGTCCATGCCCAGTCCGTTGAGCATATAGATCACATCTTCCGTGGCCACGTTGCCGGTTGCACCTCTGGCATAGGGGCAGCCGCCGAGGCCGGCGACGGAGGAATCGATGATGCGGATGCCGACGTCCATGCAGGCATGGATATTGGACAGGGCCTGGCCGTAGGTGTCGTGGAAATGTGCGGCGAGCTTCTCGATCGGGATGTGCTCGGCGACGGCGCGCACCATGTCGCGGGCCTGGGCTGGCGTCCCGACGCCGATCGTGTCGCCGAGCGAGACCTCGGCGCAGCCCGCATCGTAGAGCGCCCGTGAGACGCGCACGACCTCAGTGACGGGCACCGTGCCCTGATATGGGCAGCCCAGCACGGTCGAAACGTAGCCGCGTACGCGCACGCCATCCTCGGTGGCCCGCTCGATGACGGGCATGAAGCGCGCCATCGACTCCTCAATGCTGCAGTTGATGTTTTCCTGATTGAAGGCTTCCGAGGCGGCGGTAAAGACCGCAATTTCTTCAGCCCCAACGACCCGCGCTCGCTCGTAGCCGCGGATGTTGGGGACCAGGACCGGATAGCGGACGCCGTCGGTCCGGTTGATTTGGTTGTAGACCTGCTCGGCGTCGGCCAGCTGCGGAATGACCGGTGCGCGAACGAAACTCGTGGCTTCGATGACCGACAGTCCGGTCGCGGACAGCCGATCGATCAGTTCGACTTTGACCTCGGTCGGAATCGTGTAAGGCTCGTTCTGCAGCCCGTCACGAGGGCCGACCTCAACGATCTGAACCTGATCAGACATGCGCTCAGGCCAGCTCGACGGCGACGGCAGTCGCCTCGCCACCGCCGATGCAGAGGCTGGCGACGCCGCGCTTGCCGCCACGGGCCTTCAGGGCATGAATCAGAGTGACCAGAATGCGTGCACCACTCGCGCCGATTGGATGCCCCAGTGCGCAGGCACCGCCGTTGACGTTGACCTTGTCATGCGACAGGTCCAGTTCCCTCATGGCCGCCATGCTGACCGCCGCGAAGGCCTCGTTGATCTCGAACAGATCAACATCGCCGGCTTGCCAGCCGGCCTTGTCCAAGACCTTGTGGATGGCACCCACCGGAGCGGTCGTGAACCACTCCGGCTCCTGGGAGTGGGTGGCCTGAGCGACGATGCGCGCCAGCGGCTCGATGCCGCGCCCGGATGCATTGGTCTCGCTCATCAGGACCAGAGCGGCTGCGCCGTCGGAAATCTTCGATGAGCTGGCCGCCGTGATCGTGCCGTCTTTGGCGAAGGCCGGCCGCAGCGTCGCCATTTTTCCCAGGTTGCAGCGAGGAGGTTCTTCATCCTGGGTGATTTCGACCTCGCCCTTGCGGGTCTTGATCGTCACCGGCGTGATTTCCGCATCGAAGGCACCGGATTCCATGGCCGCTGTGGCGCGCTCCACCGAGGCGGCGGAGAAGGCGTCCTGTTCCTCGCGCGTGAACCCGTATTTGGCCACGCACTGCTCGCCGAACTGGCCCATCATCTTGCCGTCGTAGGGGTTCTGGAGACCGTCGAAGAACATGTGGTCCAGGGCCTGGACGTGGCCCATGCGAAGGCCGCGATCCATCATGTAGGGGGCGTTGGTCATCGACTCCATGCCGCCGGCCACGACGATGTCCGCCGAGCCGGCAGCAATCGCATCCGTGGCCTGCATGACGGCCTTCATGCCCGAGCCGCAGACCTTATTGATCGTGGTGGCACCCACGGACATCGGTAAGTCCGCACCCAGCGTGGCCTGACGTGCTGGCGCCTGGCCAGAACCGGCCGGCAGAACGCAGCCCATGATGACCTCGGAAATGTCGCCGCCGTCGATGCCAGCATCGCTTAAGGCGGCGCCTATGGCGGCAGCACCGAGGGCGGGCGCTTTGGCCGGAGAGAATTGACCCTGAAACGAGCCGATGGCGGTGCGACGGGCCGAAACGATAACAATAGACTCGCTCATGAGAAGTTCTCCGAATGAAAGATTTCGATGGGGCCGTATTATCGCAGCTTGGCGACGGGTCTGGGAGTGCCCTAGGCTGCGATTCTATGCGGCTGGGCTGGAACTGCGTCCGATTTTTGTCGTCCTAGCGGCAGGACAAAAGAATGTAGAGAACTGAATATGCTGAAAAATCTTATGGCCACCGTTTCTGTGCTGAGCCTGGCAACGGCCTGCACCTGGGTTCAGCCTGAACCAGGCGCTGCTGGCATCGCCCTCCTCGAACCGCAAGAGGCCTTGGACTGCCAGCGACGCGGTCAAACCACAGTCTCCGTCCGCGATCGGGTCGCTGGCGTCCAGCGCAGCCCCGCGCAGGTCACGGAGGAACTGCGCACGCTGGCCCGGAATTCGGCCATCGACCTGGGTGGCAATGCCATCGTTGAGGAGGAAATGATTGACACGAGCAAACAGCGCTTCGGCATTTATTCCTGCAGCGAAATTTGAATACGAATTGCCGATTCACCCCGGTGACGCAGGGGTCACAGAGGAACTCGCCGAACGGTCATTTTCATCTTCCTGCGATCTCAGCGCAGTGATCTTGAGGTTGGCGATTTGCCGAAGGCAAGAAGCCGATATCAAGCGAGCGTTTGCGCGTGTCTTTGCTGTCAATAAAGGCTTTCAGACGAAGTGTTCGTCGAGGTAGCGGTTGATTTCCTTCTCGACGGCCGGCTCGAGGTAGGACAGGAGAAAGCCGAGCTTGGCGCGGACGTGGACAGCCTCTTCGTTGACGTCGATCTCTCCGTTGACGCCCGTGCGGTCGAAGACGAGGGTATCGCCCCGCCACTCGTAATTGACGCTGAACTTGTCGGCCAGATCGCGGGCCAGGTTATCGGCCACCTGCTGCGCCTCTTCCAGCGACTTCGTGTGCTTCTTCTCGATATCAATCGCCACAGATCTTTCGCCTTTCGCTTTTTGTCTTTTGCCCTGAACCCTGAACCCCGAGCCCCGAGCCCCGAGCCCCGAGCCCCGAGCCTTTCGCCTGAAACCTTGCTTTCAAAGCGTATTCTTTCGCGGCGGCA
>JGI12109J20283_10772316_pt1 | contig 12150 bp, 9 predicted proteins | sample ElkSlonscriptome_12_FD_20283 | JGI IMG/M metagenome (IMG submission 20283) | reverse complement strand
TCGAATCAATGATCTGGCCCAGCTTGTCATTTATGGGTCTAAAGATTCTGCTCAATTCTATAAGCAGTTGCTTAAACTGGATCAGATCAAAATGAAGTTCATCTCTGAATTGGCAGAAATGAAGGGAAGTGATCCCCATTTACTGGAAGTTTGGAAGGAGAAAGTAGAAGTTGAACCGGGAAAAGCGAGTGCCACGGCCGGAGAGTATGCCTTTAAATCACTTGAAGCAGCCGTAAAAGATTTGAAAGCAGGGGCAATCGATGCGCTCGTGACCGCCCCAATCAACAAAAAAACCATCCAATCCGACGATTTTAACTTTCCAGGCCATACTGAATACTTGCAATCAGCAGATGAAGCTGACGACTCTTTGATGCTTATGCTCAGTGAAAAAGCACGAATTGGGGTAATTACCGGACACCTTCCCTTGAAGGATGTGGCTCAGCAGATCAGCACGGAATTGATCCTCCGAAAAATGACCATATTGAATCGTAGCCTCAAAGAAGACTTTAGTGTGCGTCAGCCCAAAATTGCCATTATGGGACTGAACCCGCATGCAGGAGACGATGGGTTACTGGGCGAAGAAGAAGAAAGGGAGATCATTCCGGCAATACAACAAGCTAAAAGTATCGACATCATGGCTTTTGGACCCTTTCCGGCTGATGGATTCTTTGGCTCGTCCGAATACTTGAAGTACGATGGTATTTTAGCGATGTATCACGACCAGGGGTTGATCCCGGCCAAGTCTATGGCCTTCGGCGAGGGCACCAATTTTACGGCCGGTTTAAGTTTCATCCGCACTTCGCCAGATCACGGAACAGCTTTTGCCATCGCCGGTAAGGACCAGGCAGATGAAAGCTCTTTCCGAAACGCACTCTATCGAGCCATCGAAATCAGCAATCATCGAAAAATAAATCAAGAATTGGTGGCGGGTCAGTTTTCACCGCAAAAAAATAGAAAATAGCCAGATAATTTTCATTAAATTTGCCCCCTTTCTTTTGGGAAGGAGGTGAAAATGAAGAAAAAGAAGAAACAGCGCTTGCTAATCCCTTTTAGCAGCCTGAAAGAAGGAAAGCACGAATTTGATTTTTCAGTTGGTGCAGCGTTCTTTGAGCAATATGAGCAGTCTTTGGTCGAAGTTGCCGACCTGAAGATCGAAGTAGATTTTGAAAAGAAAAAGAATCTTTTGGAATTGGAAATCAACTTTGATGGTTCGGTCGAAAGCAATTGTGATCGCTGCATGGATCCGCTATCGATAGCGATAGATGGAAATGAGTATTTGATCGTTAAGTTTGGTGATGATGTCAGTGATGATGAACACATCATGTACATCCCTGATTCAGCTTACGAACTGGATTTTAGCGATCAGGTGTATGAGTTGATCAACCTGGCTTTGCCTGCAAAGATCGCTCATAAAGATGAGGCGGACTGCAACAAAGAAATGCTTGAAAAATTAAGGGAATACAGTTTTGCTCGCACAGAGGATCGTGATGAAGAAGAGATCGATCCACGTTGGGCGGCACTGAATAAGTTAAAAGAGTAAGAAATATCACATTAGAAATAGAGTAGCTTAAACCATTTTGTCATGGCACATCCTAAACGAAAAATATCAAAAACCAGAAGAGATAAGCGCAGAACGCATTACAAAGCTGAAGCGCCAACTATCGCCACTTGTCCTACAACCGGTATGCCTCACCTATATCATCGGGCGCATTGGTACGAAGGAAAGCTTTACTATAAAGGTAAAGTGGTCATGGAAAAAGCTGGAGTATAAAGACTTATCCTTCTTAAGATCTGAAAGGTGGACAATCCAAATGGATTTCCACCTTTTTCTGTTTGTATTATGGGATTAGGGTTCTATGATTATTTATAGATATAACCTACTTTAGTCCTCAATTTAGCATCCATTTCACAATTATGTCAAAGATAAGAGCAGCCATTACTGCTGTTGGAGGGTTTGTGCCAGAATACCGGCTAACCAATGAAATTCTAGAGACCATGGTAGATACCACCGACGAGTGGATCACCAGCAGAACTGGAATCAAGGAACGTAGAATATTGAAGGGAGATGGTCTGGGCACTTCTGACATGGGAGCAGCTGCGGTGAATAAATTGCTCGAAAAAAGAGGAATAAGCGCCGATGAAATTGATCTTTTGATCTGTTGCACCGTGACACCTGATCTGGTATTTCCGGCTACGGCTAACATTATTACTGATAAGATCGGAGCTAAGAATGCCTTTGGTTTTGATCTAATGGCAGCCTGTTCAGGCTTTCTTTATGGATTGACCACCGGATCAAAATACGTTGAATCCGGTCAGTATAAAAAGGTAGTGGTAGTAGGCGGGGATAAGATGTCTTCGATCATCGATTACACGGATCGAACCACTTGCATTATTTTTGGTGACGGATGCGGTGCTGCTTTGCTGGAGCCGACCGAAGAAGAGTTCGGAATCATGGATGCCATCATGAAAAGCGACGGTTCTGGGAGAGTGCACTTGCATCAAAAAGCAGGCGGTTCCGTGAAGCCAGCTTCTCATCAGACAGTAGACAATAAAGAACACTTCGTGTATCAAGAGGGACAGCCGGTTTTTAAATTTGCCGTGACCAATATGGCAGAGGTATCGGCCGAAATCATGAAACGAAATCAATTGGTTAGTGACGACATTACTTGGCTGGTGCCACATCAAGCCAATAAAAGGATCATTGATGCTACCGCTAATCGTATGGGGGTAGGTGAAGAAAGAGTGATGTTAAACATTCAACGGTATGGAAATACAACAAACGGCACTATTCCCCTATGCTTGTGGGAGTGGGAAGATAAATTGAATAAAGGGGACAATCTGGTACTTTCTGCCTTTGGGGGCGGCTTTACCTGGGGATCCATCTATCTCAAATGGGCATACGACCCNAAATAACTTGGCGCCCCGCAGATAATTTATAAATTTACACGCTTAAGCAAAGAAAAATATAGTCTATGAAAGTCAGTGAAATTCAAGAACTGATCAAGTTTGTATCCAGGTCTGGTGTAACTGAAGTTGAGATTGAACAGAAAGATTTTAAGATCAACATNAAAACCAACGGATTAAAAAGAGGAAGAGGAAAACAAAATCAAGAAGAGCCACAGCAAGTGGTGACTCAGATGATCCCTGCTCAAATGCCGCAAACCATGCCACAACAAATGCCGGTACAAGCCGCCCCCCCTCCTCCAGCCCAAGCCGAGACGGCTGCGCCTTCAGCGGACAAAGCTGGAAAAGACTCAGCAGATGATGAGGCAAATTATGTAGAGATCAAATCGCCAATGATTGGCACGTTCTACCGAAAACCTTCTCCCGATAAAGACGAATTCGTTAAAGTCGGCGATAATGTTGGTCAAGGGGACGTGGTCTGTGTGATCGAAGCCATGAAACTCTTCAATGAGATTGAAAGTGAAGTCAGCGGCAAGATCGTCAAGGTGCTGGTAGATGATTCCACTCCCGTTGAGTACGATCAGCCTTTATTCCTGGTGGATCCAAAAGCATAAGTCCTCACACCTAATTCGAAAACACTATGTTTAAAAAGGTATTGATCGCCAACAGGGGAGAGATCGCCCTTAGAATTTTGAGAACTTGTAAGGAGATGGGGATTAGCACGGTTGCGGTCTATTCCAAAGCCGATGCAGACAGTCTGCACGTGCGCTTTGCCGATGAAGCCGTTTGCATTGGACCGGCAGCGAGTTCAGAATCTTATCTCAAGATCCCGCATATCATGGCGGCGGCCGAAATTACCAATGCAGATGCAATCCATCCGGGTTACGGTTTTCTATCAGAGAACGCCAAGTTTTCGAAGATCTGCGAAGAACACAGCGTAAAGTTCATCGGGGCCTCTCCAGAAATGATCGATGGAATGGGCGATAAAGCTTCTGCGAAATCAACCATGATCAAAGCAGGAGTGCCAACGGTTCCGGGTTCTGAAGGTCTGCTCAAAGATTACAATCACGCAAAGAAATCAGCAAAAGAGATTGGTTACCCGGTGATGATGAAAGCAACTGCTGGAGGTGGCGGTAAAGGAATGCGCATCATCAAGTCAGAAGATGAACTTGAGAAAGCCTGGGAAAGTGCAAGAAAAGAAGCCGCTGCCGCTTTTGGGAATGACGGCATGTATATGGAGAAATTCATTGAGGAGCCTCGCCATATCGAGATCCAGATTGCCGGAGACCAGTTTGGTAACTATTGCCACCTTTCAGAGCGAGATTGCTCGGTGCAAAGAAGACATCAAAAACTTTGCGAAGAAACTCCCTCTCCCTTTATGACCGATGAACTTCGCGAAAAAATGGGCAAGGCAGCCATCAAAGCGGCCTCTGCGGTAAAATATGAAGGGGTTGGTACGGTTGAGTTCTTGGTCGACAAGAACAGAAATTTCTACTTTATGGAAATGAACACCCGTATCCAAGTGGAACATACCATCACCGAAGAAGTGATCAATTTTGATCTCATCAAAGAACAGATCAAGATCGCAGCCGGATATAAGATTTCTGGCGCAGACTACTACCCACAAATGCACTCGATCCAGTGCAGAATCAATGCAGAAGATCCCTTTAATGACTTTCGACCGTCACCGGGGGCAATTACAACTTACCATTCTCCTGGCGGACACGGAATTCGGGTAGATACGCATGTTTATGCAGGCTACGTGATCCCTCCGCATTATGATTCCATGATCTCCAAATTGATCACGGTAGCTCAAACGCGAGAAGAAGCCATTTTGAAAATGGAGCGTGCCTTGAGTGAATACGTAATCGAAGGCATCAAAACAACCATCCCCTTCCATATTCAATTGATGAAGGATCCGAAGTTCAGAGAAGGAAACGTGACCACGAATTTCATGGATACCTTCGAATTGAAACCGGAATAGAGGATGGAGTTTAGAGTTACGAGTACTTGGAATACTTAGAGTACTTAGAATACTTAGAGTATTTAGAGTTTAAAAAAGTGGAGCGTTGAGATCTCATTCTCTCCTAACCACTTTTTGTTTAATTACTCTAAGCTATTCCTGGACTTAATCCTCCTTGGGGCTCAATCCCTTCTTGCTCAATTTCAGCATTGTCGCTCTCCTGAGTGGCGCTTTGCTCATAATCTCCTTTCAACCTTAATTTCAGTCTGAAAACCAGGTAATTCATGACCGGGACGATGATCAAAGTCAGAAAGGTAGCGAAGGTCAAGCCGAAGATCACAGTCCATGCCAAAGGACCCCAGAAGATGACATTATCACCTCCAATGTAGATCTTAGGATCGAACTCGGTGAAAAGGGAAAAGAAATCGATATTCAAGCCTATTGCCAGGGGAATCAATCCCAGTACCGTGGTAATAGCAGTTAGGATTACCGGTCGCAGACGTGCCTTACCTCCCTTAATAATAGCTTCAAGAATTTGTTCTCTCTTCAAAAGATCCTTTTCTCCCAGACCCAATTCAAATTTCTTACGATCAATGAGAATTTGGGTATAATCCAACAATACCACCCCATTATTCACAACGATCCCAGCCAAAGAAATGATTCCCATCATGGTCATCATGATCACGAAATTCCAACCGGTGATCACTAAACCTAAGAACACCCCAATGAAGCTCAGGAAGATCGCGACCATAATGATGGCCGGCTTAGAGATCGAGCTGAATTGGAAGATCAGCAACAGCATGATCAAACCAAGGCCGGTGGCAAGTGCACCCAGCAAAAAAGCCATCTGCTTGCCTTGTTCTTCGATCTCGCCGGTAAACGCATACTCTACTCCGGAAGGTGTTTGATAATCTTTCAACTCCTCTTTCAATTGATTCACGATCTCATTGGGGTTGGCTCCCGGCAGCACTCCGGAGTATAACACCACCACCCGTTTAAGGTCGATGTGTTTAATGGCGCTAAAACCAGAAGTATTTTTTTGATTAGCTACCGCCGATACAGGAATCTCTTTGATTCGCCCGGTGGACTGATCCCTGAACGTGATATTTTGATCGAAGAGGGCACTCTTGTTGTAGCGGATGTCTTCACTGAAGCGCACGTAAATGTCATAATCGTCGCCATCTTTTTTGTACACCCCGGCCTTAACCCCAAAGATCGAGTTCCGTAGTTGATTGCCAACCTGTCCGGCTGAGACTCCCAGTTCGCCCGATTTCTTGCGATCTACTTCCACTTGAATGGCAGGTTTTGACTGGTTTACATCGATCTTCAATTCATCTACCCCCTGCACGCTGGTTTGATTGATAAAATTGCGCATGTCTTCCGCTACGTCGATCAGTTGGGCATAATTCTGACCGCTGATCTCAATATTGACCGGATAGCCAACCGGTGGGCCCACTGCATCTTTCTCTACAGAAATAGATACTCCCGGATATACTCCGCTAATGGCTTCTTGCACCTTCATTCGAAGTTTTTCACTGTCCTTCCCTTGACGGTATTTGAACTCCCTCAAAGTGGCGGTGATCTTGCCCCGATGTGGCATCTCAGCCGCTGAGCCCCCATCGGTCATGGGATTCCCTGCTCCCTCTCCTACTTGAGATACAGCCGATTCAACCATAAAGTTATAATCGCCCGCTTCGTATTGATCTTCGCTGAGCACCTGGTACACCCGATTCTCAATATCTTTAGTGATGGCATTGGTCTTTTCTATTGCTGTCCCTTCAGGATATTCAATGTAGACGATGATCTGATTGGGTTTATTATCCGGAAAGAATTCCACCTTGGTCCTGCCTGAACCTAAAGACCCACCAAAAAGAAACAAGGAGAGAAATAAGAGTAAGAAGGTTCCCCCAAAGAAGAAGTAGGCGTTGCGCTTACGCAGGGCAAACTTTAAACTATTCTCATACCAGTTCTCAAAACGCACCAACGTTTTACTTTGAAAACCATCTGCCCATTTCTTAAGCAACAAACGGTAGATCCACAATAGGGCCGAAACCACGATCATCAAAGTTCCCAGGCCACGATACTCTCCACCCACGATCATGATGAATATACCGAGACCCACCAAAATGATGGTATTTCGAATCAGGCTTTTAATGGGGATAGGCTTCTCTTCTACATCCATAAACTTAGACACCAACATGGAGTTGATGAATACGGCTACGAAAAGCGAAGAGCCCAAGACGATGGAAAGGGTAATCGGAAAATACATCATAAATTCTCCCATTACGCCCGGCCAGAATCCCAAAGGAACAAAAGCAGCCACTGTAGTGGCGGTGGAAATAATGATCGGCACAGCGATCTCACCAATGCCCTTTTTGGCGGCTTGAATTCTCGGCATACCTTCACTCATAAGGCGATACACATTCTCCACTACCACGATCCCATTATCCACTAGCATACCGAGCCCCATGACCAAGGCAAAGAGGATCATGGTATTCATGGTATAACCAAGGGCCTCAATGATCATGAACGACATGAACATTGACATTGGAATGGCAAAGCCAACGAAAAGGGCATTCCTAAAGCCGAGAAAGAACATCAAGACCGTAACCACCAGGATAATTCCGAAAATGATGTTGTTGACCAGGTCGTTGACTTGATTGATCGTTTTGGCCGACTGGTCGTTTGCAGAGGTGATGTGAAGATCAGAAGGGAGGTCGTTTTCAAGGGCGTTAGCAATGATGGCCTCAGTTTTTTCGATGGCTTCCACCATATTCTTTCCGGCACGTTTCTTTACGTCTAGCATGACTACTTCATCACCCCATTCCCTTGCATGAGTGGTAGTCTCTTCGGCTTGGAAGCTAACTTCAGCGATGTCTTTTAAATAGATGGCATCTCCGCCTTCCGCCTTCACCACAAAGTTTTCCAGATCTACCGGGCGATCAATTTCACCTAAGATTCGGATGGTTCTACGCTGTCCGCCTTTAACCAAGTTACCGGCAGACATGGTCACGTTCCCGTTAGAGATCGCCGAAGTGATATCGTTAAAACTCACTTTAGCGGCCATCATCTTGTACACATCTACCGCCACTTGCACTTCCATTTCCTGTGCTCCACGGATATCGACTTGCTTGATTTCAGGGAGATCTTCTATGCGGTCTTCCAATAGTTCGCCAAACTCTTTGAGGCGTTGTACCGGGTAGTCTCCGGTTATGTTGTAATTCACGATCGGGATTTCTTCGGAAAGGTTTAGATCGAAGATGTTGGGTTCTACCTTCGCCCCATTGAAAGTGGGCCAATCCTCGCCCGCTTTTACGGCATCTACCTCATCTTTTACTTTTACCTTCGCATCCTCTACCGTAATATCCTCATCGAACTCAATGGTGATAATGCCATAGTCTTCTTGAGAGGTAGAAAGGATCTCAACCACATTACTCACATTGGTGAGCTCATCTTCAAGCGGGTCAACAATCAAGCGTTCAATATCCTCCGCGGTATTCCCGGGAAAAGGAGTACTGATGTAGATCTTGGTCTCTTTCACTTCGGGGAAACTCTCTCTAGGCAGGCTGAAATAGGCCGACAAGCCCACAAAAAGAAAAATGGCGACCATTACGTAGATCACCGTGGGGTTATCGATCGCCCAGGATGATAGGCCAAATTCCTTGTCTACTGCTTTCTTTTGCTTTGACATTGTCTCTTTAGTTTATAATTTTTACCACCTGACCATCTTTTACCGTTCTGGCTCCTTCTTCTATGAGCATTTCGCCGGCTGTAATGCCTTTTGTGATCTCTATGCGCTCCTCACTTTTAAGACCCGTTTCGATGGTGGTTTTCTGTGCCGTCATGGCTCCGTTCTTATCTACTATTTTGTAGATGTATTGATTGCCTTCTGAATCTTCATTGATGATTGCTTGAGGGATCAAAATTGCCTGTTCATTTGTATAATCGTTGATCTCAAGTTTGGCAGTAAGGTTCGGCTTGATCTCGCCATCTTTATTCGGCACCTCCACCTCGATCAAAAATGTACGGTTATTGGGATTGATATAATTGCCCACCTTCTTCACCTTGGTTTCTACTTTTTTACCCAAAACCGAAATGTCCACAATGACCTTTTTTTCCGGCTTTACATTCATCAGGTAGGTTTCAGGCACATCTGCATGGATATACATTTGATTTAGATTGACAATTCTTAATATAGGGGTTTGCCCGGGGATCATCAACTGCCCTTCGTCGGCTACCACCTCATCGATCACACCGGAATAGGGTGCTGTAACTCTTGCCTTGGCCAGGGTTTTTTCCAACTGCGCTACCGATTCCTTCAGTGCCTGATATTCGGTTTCCGCCCTCAGGAATTCGATCTCAGAACCGATCTTTTGATCCCAAAGTCGTTGTTGACGTTCAAAGGTGATCTTGGCTAGTTTTTGTTGTGCTTTTGCTTGAGAAAGCTGTTGCTGGATGCCCCCATCATCGATGATGGCAATCACTTCCCCGGCTTTCACATACTGTCCCATTTTGGCCTTCATGCGTTTGAGTATGCCCTGGATCTCGGGATAAAGAATTACATCCTGATCGGTTTTGACGTTACCCTGGATCTCAATAAAATGTTCGAACTTCTGCTTATCGATCTTCAAGGCGCTGACCAGAGGGAGTTTTCTTGAAGAAGAGTCGGCTTGCAGCTGAGCGTCGATCAACTTCAGTTGCTTTTCCGTTTCGCTCAATTGGGAATTAAGTTCGGATTGCTTCGCCTTTAAGGCCGCTTGATCACCTGATTCAATAAGCTCTTCTAGGCTGCTTGCATCATTGCCTCCACAGGCAGCAAGGAAGATGACCATAATGAATAATAAAGAGTTGATTTTCATTTTATCTGATGTTAAGTGCTTGGTTGAGTTCTGCTTTTGCATTTATGAGTTGGAAAGCTGCTTGCACGTAGTTTGCATAGCTCTCGTCGCGCTGATTGTTGGTTTGGGTTAGCTCAGTGCTTCCACTTAGTCCCTCTCGGTACTTAATCTCGGTATTTCTATAGATCCTTTGAGCCAATTCCCAATTCTCTTTTCGATTCTCAAATTGTTGAAGGGCAAATAAGTAGTCAGACTTGGCTTTATCTACATTGATCTTAAGCTGTTGCTCCAGAGCCTGACGATTAAGGTCGACTTGCTCCATTTCGATCTTTGCCTGTTGTACTTGATTGTGCCTTGAAAAACCCGAGAAAATGGGCAAGCTAAGATTAAGGCCAAGGAGTTGGGTAGGGAACCATTCTGCCCCGGAAAAGAAGTTGAATTCATTCGAAAACGAGTTTTCTTGATACGTAAAAAAGGCGTTCAATTTTGGTAAGTAGTTCGATTTCTGTTGCTTCATCAAAAGTGAGGAGGCTTCCAGTTGAGTAGAGGCGATCTTATAATCAATATGATTGGTGATGTCATAGTCGCTCTTTAGAAATTCTTCACCGGGTAAGCCTTCTAGGATTGGAAACAGACTATCGGTAAGCTGAATGGTGTTTTGCATTGGCACCCCCAGCACATACTTCAGTTGCGCTCTGGCAATTGGCACTTGGCGATCGGCCTGCTGATAGGCGTTTCGTGCATTGATAAAAAGCAGTTCGACCTGATCCTTATCCTCCTGGCTCAAAAAACCTTCATCGAATCTAGCTACAGCCTCATCAAAATTGGTTTCTAGGTTCTTGTAGATCCTCTTTTGAACCTCTGCCGAACTTTCGGCGATCAGCACCGAGACGTAAGTTTGAAGCACCAAGTTAGAGACATCCAATTCTGAGCGACTAAGGTCATTCTCTGCCAGTTCCTTATAAACCTTGGCAGCTTGTAGACCCACAAAGTAAGATCCGTCAAAGATCAATTGAGAGGCAGTGGCATCAAATCCCATTTGCTGTTCTACCCCAAAAACAACCTCTACGAACTCTCCGGGAGGACCTCCAAAAGACTCTGCCGGTATCACCTGTACCGGGAGTTCAAGAAAGTTCTGGTAAGACGCAGAGGCATTTACCTGAGGAAGGCCCGTACCAATGGTCTCTTTCACCTTTCTTTCCGATTTCTCCACTTCAAGCTTGGCGCTTCTGCTTTGAAATGAATTGGCCAAGGCATATTCCTGGGCTGACTTCAAGCTGAAGGTAAGTTCCTCTCCGGCCTGAGCACTCACTGACCCCCAAGGCATCAATAAAGCAAGCCAGAAAAAGTATTGGTTGATTCGCTTATGCATTGGTCTATACTTAAATGTTGTTGTTGTTGAATTTTTCCTTAAGGTAATTTCTCCCTTTTTCGTTAGCAATGCCGCGAATATGATAACGCATCATCTGCTCGTGCACTTCGCTTTGCTCAAAACCCGTTTGACCGAAGCCTGACTCCGTCGGATTCATCACGATATTCATCATGCTTAGGTATAATCTCGCCACAATTTCCGGATTCAGATTGGCACGGTACATCCCATCCTCGATCCCTCTTTCAAGGTTGGTCTTCATGGTAGTGAAGATGAAATTATCTTTGTGGTTTTTGATACTATTCCAGGCGTCTAAATGGTATTTCTGCATATCAAACATTACCGATGGATGCATCTTCTTCATATTTCCCTTTACAAAAGCTGTGATTTCCATCAACTGATCGATGGCGTTTCCCTCGGGTTTGACCATCTGGCAAATGCATTCTCTTTCGTCGTGAATCTTTGAGGCAACCACTTTCTCCACCAACTCATTCTTATTGGAGACATGCTGATAAAGCGTCTTCTTTGAAATCCCCAGCTGTCTTGCGATCTCATCCATAGTCATGCTCTTGATGCCGTAGAGCATGAAGAGTTCTCCCGCCTTTTGTAAAATATCCCGTTCTTCCATAATTGAGGCCGCAAACATAAGAAACTTTTAACCTTGTGGAAACATTTTTTATACTTTTTGTTTCCTATGGTTTAATAAAGGGATTGAAGATGCGTGGGAAAAAGCCGACTTTTGCAGAGAAATAGCATAAGAGAGTCGATGAAAAGAAGTGAGATCAAAAGCATATTAGACACGGGAAAAGATCAGCAAGAAATTCTGGTAAAAGGATGGGTAAGAACCAAAAGAGGGAGTAAGAATGTCAATTTTATTGCGCTCAATGACGGAAGCTGCTTGCAGAATTTGCAAGTAGTGGTTGACTACACATCAGCTTTTGAAGACGTATTGCAAAGAATTCATACCGGAGCCTGCATAGCTGTGGAAGGCAAACTAGCTGAATCGCAAGGCAGCGGGCAACGTGTTGAGCTTTTAGCAGATAAAATCGAGGTGTTAGGAGAAGCCCATCCGGATG
>JGI12109J20283_10138412_pt1 | contig 12150 bp, 9 predicted proteins | sample ElkSlonscriptome_12_FD_20283 | JGI IMG/M metagenome (IMG submission 20283) | reverse complement strand
ATGATCTCGCGCCTCGACGAATTCGAAGGCAAGGCGCTCAAGGCCGCCGACCGCGGCGAACTCGAGAAGGAAGACGAAGCGAGCGACGACACGCCGGAGGAGATGGAGGGCTTCTTCACCTTCATGAAGACCGCCCTGCCGGGCCTGAAGGAAGTCCGCACATCGAAGCGTCTTCGCGAGAGTGCGGCCGTTCTGGTCGCCGACGACTACGGCATGAGCGCGCACATGGAGCGCCTGATGAAACGCATGGGCCGCGGCGACGAACTCCCGCCCCCCCAGCGCATCCTCGAACTCAACGTCGAGCACGAGGCCGTGAAGGCCGTGCAGGCGCTCTACGACAAGGATCCTTCGGATCCGCGGGTCGAGGACTATGCGAACCTGTTCTACGAGCAGGCGGTGATCGCCGAGGGGTCGACGGTCGAGGATCCGGCGGCGATGGCCGCGCGCGTGAACCGGCTGATCGCGAAGGCGGGCGAGGGCCGAGCCTAGAAAGCCTGCTCGAGTCCCGTGCAAAGGAACGACCCCCGATGGATCGCATCGGGGGTCGCTTCGTGTCTGCTTCCGTCAGCGGACGATCACTTCACGAGCACGGCCTTCTTCGTCTGGCGGAAGCCCGTCGTCTCGGCGCGCACCAGGTACACGCCACTGCCGACGCCGCGTCCGCGGTCGTCGGTCCCGTCCCACGTCAGGACCAGATCGGCGACCTCGGCCACGCCGTCGTGCAGCACGCGCACGCGCTGTCCGCGGACGTCGTAGATCACGACACGTGCTTCGACACCGGCCTGCGGAAGGACGAAGTCGATCTTCGTGCTGGGGTTGAAGGGATTCGGGTAGAGGTCGACGGACGGATCCCGGACGTCGACCGGCGCGTCGAGAGGCGGACCCACCCAGATCCCGGTGAGATGGTCGAAGAGCGCGTCGAAGAGCCTGTCCGCCCCTGGGTATCCCCCCGTTCCGCCGCCGACCAGTGAGAGTCGGTAGGGCAACAGGGCGTGGATGACTCGATTCAAAGTGATGGCGCCGAGGGTCTCGTGCACCACACCGGCAGACACCGACGAAGGGCTCTGGGTCTGCGGATCGACGTAGACCCAGCCGGAGACGGCGGCCCCGATCGGACCGATCTCGTCGAGCAGGGCGTATTCGGGGCAACCACCGATGACCGTCCAGCCAAGGCCGAAGAGCAGCGGCGAGACCATGAGGTTCTTCGTTCCCTGGAAACGCCCGGAAACGTCCGTCGACCGGAACTCCACGCCGAGGCGATTCGTGAGGTAGGAGACCCCTCCCGAGGAAGTCGACGCGTTGAGGGATTCCGCCACCCGGTCGCCGACAAGAGCCACGAACCGTGGCCCCGGGAGATCGGCGAAGCTCTCTAGGAGACCCAGGTCGTCCCCTTTGTCGCTCCAGTAATCGTTCGAGCCATCGCTGAGCACACCGCGGAACTGGCCACCGGCCAGGACCAGGATACCCTCGTAGCCCGCGATCTGGGCCACGGTCGCGCCCGGCCCGCGACGATCGCCGAGCGGCGTCGGCCCGGCGGCCGCGCCGATCCCGTTCGAGTCCTCGCGCTCCGGATCGCGAACCCGGTACACGTCGAAGTCGACACCTTCGATCAAGTCGCGCCGCGACGTGGCGGCGAGGAAGGTCTCGATCTCCGCGTCGGTCTCTGCGTCATCGACGACGAGGACCTTGAGGCGGTCCGCGCTCTGCGCGACCGAAGGCAAGGCGCGCATCGTCCATCGGCGGTCGTATTCCGTGCGTCCCTCCGCATCGAACACACCGTAACCGCTGACGTCCGCCGGCAGCGTCGACACGCGTCCCTCGCCGTCCTCGGCCTGCCAGTAGAAGTGGAGCACGTCGCCTGGGTACATGAAGTTCTCGTCGGGCAGGTCCGCGAAGAAGCGACCTTCGACGCCGCCGCCTTCGAGGGTCACCGGATCGGCCGCGACCGACCCAGACCAGGTCGTGACCGAACCGTCGACGGTCTCCTGGAAGTCGTCGAATCCCGCCGCCGATGGATCCAGGCGAAGCGCCGCTTCGAAGACCGGATTCTGGCGCAGGCTCCACACCAGACGCAGATCGACGAGGGGTGCGCCCTCGATGACGGTTTCCGCGATCACGACGAGCGAATCGCCCGACACGATGGCTTCGCTGCTGTTGCGCGCGATGTCGCGTCCCATGTCGACGCGCACGTCCATCGCACCCCTGCCGGCCACCGTCGCGACGTCGAAGGTCCCACTCGCGGGAAAGGCGTCCTGCGGAAGCCAACTCTTCTCCGCAGACAGCACCGGACCGTCGATGCGGTACTTGACCAAGCGCACGTCGTCGAAGAATGGCGCGGGCGTGGCGTCGTCGCCGGGAAACGAGAATTCGATCGACAAGTCACGCACACCCAGGGCGATCTGGACGCGATCCGCCGACGCGGGAATCAGTTCGGACGTGTCGAAGTGGCGGCGTGTCCAGACCGGATCGCTGCCGTAGTAGACCAAGAACTCGTTCATCCACGGCGACCACACACCGCTCTCCTCGTAGCGCACGTGCCACACGAAGAACATGCCGTTGATCAGCGGTAGGTGCTCCCACACCGAGAAGCTCAAGGCCGAGCCGACGAACTCGGCTGCGTCGTCGGCCGAACCCGGCAGATCCCAGTCGAAGGGTGGGCTCCAGACCTCGTTGTGGATCGGACTGAGCACCGGATCCCCAATCCCGCCGGTGTAGTTGACGACGTAGCCGCCGCTGATCCCGTAGTTCCAGTCGTCCGAGATCGAGCCGCCGGTGCTCACCGTGCCGTCGAGGCCCGGGCCGTTCGGCGGCGCCTGGCCGAAGTCGATGAATCCGACCTTCGCCGACTGGTTCTCGGCGCAGGGATCGATGTCGGTCATCAGATCGAAGAGGCTCGCGAAGTCCCCCGCGAACGGGGACTCGCCGCGACGGAAGACGGAAGCGTCCAGCTCGCCCTCGAAGTCCTCGGTCCAGGTTCCGTCGATGGCCGTGACTTCGACGTCGTCGAACTGGATCGCCCCCATCGTGTCGAAAAGGCCGTCTTCGTCCGAGTAGACGTAGTCCGACGAAAAGCGGATCCGGATCCGGATGCGGTCGTCCGGGTAGTCCGCGCCGTCGTAGACGATCGGCAGGGCGTCCACGTGTCCTGCGAATTGTTCTCCGGGGGCCACGATCTGACCGGAGATTCCCGAGGTCGCGCCGTCGGCCGAGAAGACCTCCACCCAGGAGTCGCCCTTCTGGTACTCGACGTAGACGTAGTCGTACATCGGCTCGGTGTCGTAGTTGAACACGAAGCCCAGGCCAACGGTCTGTCCCGCGTTCGGGTCACTCACCGGCGGGCTCTCGAAGTGGAAGGTCTCGTTCCAGCCGTTGCCGTATCCAGGGGCTGACTCCCAGGTGGCGGCCCGCGGGTCGTCGGCCTCGAGACCGATCCACCACGCGTGGTTGCCCGGGCCGGCGTTGCCGAGGAGATCGGCGCCGAAGGTGGAAATTCCGCTCCCGCTGTCGCGTTCGCTGCGATCGACGGCGGTCCAGTCTCCGGGCGATGAGCTGAGTCCGCTCGGCGAAAAGCCGAGAGCGTCCTCGAACTTGCCTTCGACGTATTCGTCACCGGAACCGGGGACACCGTCCGGGTCGCGCAGGAGATTGCGCGGTCCCCCGTAGAGGTCGAAGGTGTCCGGCCCGGCCGATTCGCGCTGTAGCAGCGCGTCGAGGGTTCCGGTGCTCACGAGTCGTGATTCCCCGCGACGGTACTCGGGCGGGTCGGTGCGCTCTTCGGGTCGATCACGCAAGAAGGTGGCTTGGGCGACGACCGAGAAGAGGACGAGAGGGACGACGACGCTGAGCGAGAGGCGCATCGGTCCAGCCTTCCGACCTCCACGAGTGCGAGGGCGTGGCGGTCTTTTCGACGGATCCGCAGCCCGCGCTTCGGCGAAATGCGCGGTCGACGGCGAAGAAGAGTCGCATCTGTTCACTGGGCAGCCAGTGCCTGATCCCAGTATGCGATACGGCGCGAGGCGAGGCAATGGCCCCGCCTTCCCGCGCCCGCGATCATCGTGCGCAGGTCTGCGCCCGTCCTCCGTCGACGGCGACGCATTCCCCCGTGATCCATCCGGCCCGCGACGAGGCCAGGAAGCAGATCAACTCGGCGACTTCCTCGGGCTCTCCCGGCCTCCCCAACGGATGCGTCCCGGCGCTGCGCTCGATGAAGGAGGCGTAGCTCTCCTCGTCCATCCCGCCGGCCCGGTGGAGGTTCGTGCGCACGACGCCGGGATTCACAGCGTTGACCCGGACGCCCTTCGGCGCCAGATCGAGCGCCATGCAGCGGGTCATCTGGTCGACCGCGGCCTTCGACACGCAGTACGAAAGCACGCCCGGGAAGGCGCGGGTCCCGGTCACGCTGCTCACGTTCACGATCGCACCGGGTGCCTGCTCGAGCAGCGGCAAACACTGCCGGCTGAGATCGAAGAGGGTCCGCACGTTCACGTCCATCATCTGGTCGAAGGCCTCGAGCGAGGTCGCCTCGACGCTCCCGGAGCCGATGATCCCAGCCGCGTTGACCAGGACGTCCAGCCCGTCGGAACCGGCCGCAGCGCCCGCGAACTCCACGAGGCGCCCCCGGAAGGCCGCTTCGGTGAGGTCACCGGCGATCCGGACGACTTCGCCATCTGCGCCACTCGCTTCGTCCTGGAGGACCTCCAGCGCGGCCTCGTTGCGCCCCGTCGCGACCACCCGACCGCCCCGCCGGGCGATCATGAGAGCCGTTTCCCTACCGATTCCGCTGCTCGCACCCGTGACGAGGGCGACCTGGTCCTCGAAGTCGTGTTGCATGTCCGGTCCTTTCCCAGGAGTTCGCGAAGAGGTCTCGATCCTCGATCGGACGCGCGCGGCGGTCAAGGGGAGGACCCGAGACCCACAATGCTCCCTCAAGTTCCGATCGTCACCGGACGAAAATCACGTCGACGCTCGCTTCGCGATCGTCCTGCTCGGGCGTACGCCCTGGCAGCGTCGAATTGGCATGCAGAAACGGAAACCCTGGTGCGTCGCCCAGCTTCCATTCGAGGACAGATCCTGCTCGCCCTGGTCTCTTTGGCCGTGGCCGAGCTGCTGATCGTGTCCGTCGCCGTACTTTCGCTCGAGGCCTACCTGACCTCGCGTTCGCTGCGTGCCGACGTCGACACCCTCGTCGAGGTGATCGCCCAGAATCTCCTCGCGCCACTGATCTTCGACGACCGATCGGTCGCCACGGAAACCCTCGAAGCGCTCGAATACGTCGAACACGTTCAGCTGGCAACGCTGGTGACCGCGGCGGGCGACACGATGTCGCAGTACCAGCGCCACCCCGACACGAGCCAACACGGCAACCTCGAGACCGGCTACTTCGCCAACCGCTACCAGACGATGCGGAGGATCGACAACGCGGGGAAACACGTCGGAACCCTCTTCATCACCACGGACCTGAGTCCGCTGTGGACGAGGACGCAACGCTTCGCCTTGACCTTCTCATTGATCTTCGTCGGAGCCGTACTCATCGCCGTATTGATCGCTCGCAAGATGCAGACGGCGATCGCGCGACCCATCGGTGAGCTGGCCGAGACCGCCCAACGCATCACGCACGAGGAAGACTATTCCCTGCGCGCGGCCGACCAGGCCTCGGAAGAGATCGCCGCGTTGATCCGCGGCTTCAACGCCATGATGGGTCGGATCCAGGAACGCGATCACGAGCTGCGCAATCACCGCGGCACGCTCGAACAACGTGTGCGCGAGCGCACGGTTGAGCTCACCCGCGCAAAAGAAGACGCCGAAGCCGCCGTGCGCGCGAAGAGCGAGTTCCTCGCGAACGTATCCCACGAACTCCGCACGCCCATGCACGCGATCCTGGGCTTCGCTGACCTCGGAAAGCGAAAAGGTGCCGAGGGACGCATGCACAAACTCCCCGGCTACTTCGACCACATCCTCGACTCCGGCGGCCGTCTGCTCGGCCTTCTCAACGAACTCCTCGATCTCTCCAAGCTCGAGGCCGGCAAGATGAAGTTCGAGTTCGGCATGAACGAACTCGGCATCGTGGTCGGTAATGCGGTCGACGAGTCACGCTCCCTCTTCGCGAACCGCCAGATGAAGCTGCACTTCGACGTGCGCGAGGACATCCACATCCCGATCGATCGCAATCGCATGCTGCAGGTCATCCACAACGTCCTGCACAACGCGGTGAAGTTCTCGCCCGACGGCGGGAACGTATGGGTCGAAGTCCATCGAGACGGCGACAACGCATGCATCGTGATCCGAGACGAGGGCCTTGGCATTCCGCAGGGAGATCTCGATCTGATCTTCCGCAAGTTCGAACAGAGTTCCACCACGAAGACCGGGGCAGGTGGGACCGGCCTGGGTCTGGCGATCTGCGAGCAGATCGTCCAGGTCCACCATGGCCGGATCTACGCCCACAACCACCCGGATGGAGGCGCGGTCTTCACGATCGAGCTCCCGATCACGAGTGACGCGAACATGCAGCCGGCCGACAAGAACGGCCCGAGCTCGAAGATCGTCGTGAACGAGAAGGTCGTCTCATGACCACGTGCCTTCCCCTGACCATCGACCTGGGAGGTCGAGGATGAACCGCCGCCCGAGGATTCTTGCCGTGGATGACGACCCGATGAATCGGATCGTCGTCATGGAATACCTGGAAGAGGACTACGACCTCATCGTCGTGGCGTCCGGCCAGGAATGCCTGGACACGCTCCCGACCTTCCGCCCCGACATCGTCCTCCTGGACATCATGATGCCCGGTATCGACGGATACGAGGTCTGCCGGCAGATCAAGGCCGATCCACGCTCGCGGCACGTGAAGGTCATCCTCGTGTCGGCCAAAGCCATGCTCGAAGAACGCCTCGAAGGCTACGAAGCCGGTGCTGACGACTACGTGACCAAGCCCTTCTCGGGCGACGAACTCCGCGCCAAGCTCGACGTCTACCTCAAGCTGCGCTCGGTGGAGGAGGTCGACGACCTCAAGAGCCAATTCCTCGGCTTGCTCTCCCACGAGACACGAACGCCCCTGACCGCGATCCTCTCGCCCGCTCGACTGCTCGAGTTCGAGCTCGAGGACAATCCCGACCAGCAGGAGATGGCGAAGCTGATCATCGCCGGCGCACAGCGCATGGAGTCGATGATCGACCGCGCCCTGCGCCTATGCGAGTACAAGGCGGGCCAGACGGCCCTGTCTCCGACGAAACTCGACTTCGGCGAGCTCGTGGACGACGTCCTGAGCCAGCACGCGGACGCGATCGAGGCCAAGAGCATGGAAGTCCACCGAGACGCGTCTGCCGGGCTGGAGATCGAAGCCGACGATCGTGAGCTGCGCTTCGTCGTCAGCGGGCTCATCGAGCGTCTGATCAACGATGCGGAGCCCGAGGCGCGCCTCGAGATCGGCTGGCGCATCGAGGACGGAAAGATCGAACTCCAGATCCGCGACAGCGGCACGTCGATCGAGGACAGTTGGCTTCCCCACCTCTTCGAGGACTTCTACGTACCGTCCCTCGAGAACCACACGGGGGTCCTCGAACTCGACCTGGCCCTGGCCGGCGCGATCGTCCGCGCCCATGGCGGCATGATCTCGGCGCAGATCGACGGCGCCGGATCGACCGTCTTCAACCTCCGCCTGGATCGAGAGCTCGACCGCTCGCGCGTCACCATGGCCGAGATCGACATCACCGCCGAATCCCTCGTGAACTGACCTGCGCTACGGAGGACCGAAGCATTGACGAAGCTGTTCCGACACCCGCGCGATCCGTGGATCGCCCGTGCGACCCGAGGGCTCCTGGCTCTCGCCGTCGTCACGTCGGGCTTGTTGGGACCCCTCACCTCCGTGCGGGCGGCTCACGCGGAACCAAGGGAGGATCGCGAGGCACTCGTCAAGGCGGCCTTCCTCTTCCATTTCGTGGAATTCGTCGACTGGCCCGATACCGTTCGGATCCAGCCCGGTTCGACGATCCGTGTCGGAATCCTCGGCGAGGACCCCTTCGGTGAGACCATCGACCAGGTCTTCGCCGAACCCTCCAGCGACGGGCATCGCTTCGAGATCGTGCGGGCGTCCGACCCGAGCGAATTGGCCGACTGCCGCGTCGTCTACGTGGCGCTCGACGACGACGCCACGGTACGCGACGTGATCGACGCCTTCGAGTCCGGTTCCGTGCTGACCATCGCCCATCGGGACGGCTTCGCGACCGAGGGCGGCCATGTGAACTTCTTCGTCGAGGACGATCGCCTGCGCTTCGAGGTCAATCTCGAGGCCGTGCAGGACGCCGGACTGCGCCTGAGCTCGCGATTGCTGAAGCTGGCACGCATCGTCGACCCGGCTCCGGGTCGCTGACCTTCCTACACTTCGATACGACGCGACGCCGCCTTGCGAAGGCGGTTGCGCAGAGCACGCGTGGCATCCGTCGCGACCGGCGCGATCACGAAGAGCCTCGGCACGGCTGCGTGATCGAGGTGGCGCAGCGTCGCGTAGAGTTCATGCGCGAGGTCCGTGGCATTCTCGAAGACATGGACGCGCGGGGAGTCCACCGGGCCGATGGCCACGCCGTGCGCATCGGGGTCCTGCGCGAGTTCATCGCGTAGCCGCTCCGCCGCCCGGGTCGGATCGCCGTCGAGCAAGGTGAGTTCGGCCCGCGGACTGTAGTGACGATGACGCATCCCCGGCGCACGGGCGTCGGTGTCGTCTTCGGGAGCGTCCACCGTGGGATGCAGATCGATCGCGCCGGCCACGTCGCGCAAGGCGTCGACACCGATCGCCCCCGGCCGCAGGACGAGCGGAGGATCGACCGTCACGTCCACCACCGTGCTCTCGAGACCGTGCCGACACGGCCCCCCGTCGACCACGTAGGGAATCGACGTGCCGAGATCGTCGACCACGTGTTGCGCCGTCGTGGGACTGGGACGGCCACTTCGATTCGCGCTCGGCGCGGCGAGCGGACCGGCCCCGGCGATCAACGCGCGCGCGACCGCGTGGTCCGGACACCGCACCGCAACCGTGTCGAGCCCCGCACTCACCGTGTCCGGAAATTCCACGTGGCGCCGCGCGACCAGAGTCAACGCGCCGGGCCAGAAGGCATCGGTGAGTCGACGCGCGACGTCCGGCCACACCGCAACGATCCCGTCGACGTCTCCGTCGGCCACATGCACGATCAACGGGTTGTCCTGGGGTCGCCCCTTCACCCGATAGATCGCCGCGATCGCGTCAGGATCATCCGCGCGCGCGCCCAGGCCGTAGACCGTCTCGGTCGGGAAGGCCACCACCCCTCCAGCGCGCAACTCGTCGATCGCGGTACGCAGGGCGTCGTCGGTCGCGGGGAGGATGCGTGTCATGCGATGCCTGTCGGTGGGCGTCGGTGAACTTGTCGAAGGCCGCACGCTCACCTAGCATGCCGCCGTTCGAACTCTCCCCGCAGCGATACCGCGAGCCATGGCGAAGCGCAAACGAGATTCCGGTGACGGACTGGTCTATTCCACCGACCACGGGCGCATGTGCCCTTCCTGCGGACGGCCCGCCAACATGTGCCGATGTGCCTCGTCGAACGACGCCGTCGCCGGCGATGGCCGCGTCCGCGTGCGCCGCGAGACCAAGGGTCGCAAGGGCAAAGCAGTCACGACGATCGAAGGCCTACCCTTGAACGCTTTCGAACTGGCCGACCTCGCAAAAACACTGAAACAGCGCTGCGGAAGTGGCGGAACCGTGAAAGATGGCCGCATCGAAATCCAGGGCGACCACGTGGACACGCTCGTAGATGATTTGTCGGCAAGAGGTTACGACGCCAAGCGTGCCGGCGGCTGATCCCACCCCAGTGTCCGCTCACCAGAACGCGCTTGCATGTTTGCGGGGGCGTCCCCGTATCGTGGTGGAACCCTCGGATGCCAAACGGCCGCGTCGCCCGACGCGAGCCAGCCGAAAGGGGCATGCCATGAAGAAGACAGTCCGGCGTCTGCTCGAAGAAAAGGGTCACGCGATCCACTGGGTCGCTCCCGAAGCGAGCGTCTACGTCGCGATCGAACAGATGGCCACCCGTGGCGTCGGCGCGTTGCTCGTCATGGATGGCGAACGCCTGGCCGGAATCCTCTCCGAACGCGACTACGCCCGTCAGGTCATCCTGCGCGGCCGCAGTTCCAAGGAGACCCGCGTCGACGAGATCATGACCAGCGAGGTCGTCGGCGTCGACCCCGACCGCACCGTCGAGGAGTGCATGGCGCTCATGACCGAGAAGCGGATCCGCCATCTGCCCGTCATCGAGAACAGTCAGGTGATCGGCGTCATCTCCATCGGTGACGTCGTGCACGCGGCGCTCGCCGAGCGGGACTTCCACATCCAGCAGTTGGAGAGTTATATCGCTACGGCGGGGTGAGTGTGCGACGCGGAGTTCGTGAAGCCGGTGTCGTGCCGGCGAGTTCTCCCCACGAGGTCCGCCGCGGAAGTGATCGCGCCGAGCACGCTTTCGGGGTCGCTGCACGATCGATCGAATGACAGCTCGTACGTCGAAGGCCCCGGATCATGGATCCGGGGCCTTCTCGATCTTCGTCACCGGCGCGCCGGTGCGAGATGGATGGTACGCCGCCAGGGACTCGAACCCCGAACCGGCTGATTAAGAGTCAGCTGCCGAGTCTTGCCAGTTGAGCTAGCGGCGCACCCGTAAGCGTGTGGCGAGGCGAGTCTCCGTGAGACGATCAACGCCGGCCTCACGACCGGCGCCCACCTGCCAAGCGACTGCAGACGTTAGTCACGAGGGGGCGGGGTGTCAAGCAGCCGACCGGCGGCGTCCTGGCCGGGTCGCCGGGCCCGACACGGCGCCGCGCGCCGGGGTCGCGCGAGTTGTCCCCAGCTTCCCATCCGACACGCTTGACAGAGTCTCGATAGCGCGGCCAGCCGCGAGCCCTGGACGCGTTCTGAGTCGCCCGTGAACGGCAATGGCGCACCCGTGCGCGCGCTCTCCGGGGCTCGACCTCTTCGGGCTCATCCGGCCCCTTCGACCGACCTCCCCGCGCCGCTCAGAAGGCCGAAAAACCGGGTGTACAATGCGATCGAACCGCCTCCCGGAAGGTTCGACACCAATGGACGTTCTCACTCGGATCGACGATCTCGTGCGCCGCGAGCACCGCGCGACGGTCGAGCTGATCGAAGCCCTCGTCCTCTGCGACCGGCTGCGCGCGCATCTCGATGCGGGCTACTCCTCGCTGTTCGATCTGCTGACGCGCCGTCTGCGCTACTCGAACGCGGCCGCCGCGCGTCGGCGCGGTGCGGTGCGCCCAGCGCTGCCCGCGCGCGCTCGAACTCCTGCGCGCCCGACGCACGAGCCTGACGGTGCTGGCGAAGATCGAATCGGCGCTCGCGACGGCGGACGATCCCGATGCCCTGCTCGCAGCGATCGACGGCCGTTCTCAACCGGAGGTCGAACGCCTGCTGGTGACGCGGCGTCCGGTGGACCGGCCGCGCGAGCGCGTGCGGACGATCACGGTGAAGCCGACGCCAGAACCAACGGCAAAACCAACGCCGGATCCCGCGCGGACAGTCTTCCCCACCAGGTCCGCCGCGGAAGTGATCGCGCCGAAGGATCGCGTGCCAACGTCGACCGAGGATTGCACGGGAAGGCCGACGCGCGAACCGACGACGCAACCCGACCCCCGCGTCGCGTTGTCGTTCAGTGTCGCCGCGGACGACTTCCACGACTTCGAGCGTGCGCGCACCGAACTCGCGAAGAATCTGCCGCGCTCGATGTCGCTCGAGAAGACGTTCAACGCGCTGGTCCAGTCCTTCCTGAAACGTCACGACGTCGAGCGGCCGCGCGCGTAGGTGGACGGCGGGCGGGCGGCGTGGCACTCTCGTCGGCCGCCCGCAGTGCACGACGCGCGGCCGCGTCCACCCGAACGAACGACACCCGCCAACCCCGAAGACCCACACATGGCCAAGAAGACCGCGTCCAAGAAGAAGTCCACGGCCCACGGGACGTCGAAGAAGAAGTCCACCCGCCGCGGTCCGGCCTATCCCACGGCACCGGGCGCGCCGCGCCGGCGCGTGCCGAACCCCGAGCTCGACACGATCCTCGCCAAGCTCCAGGCCGAGTACCCGGACGCGTACTGTGAGCTGAACCATGAGAACGCCTTCCAGCTGTT
>JGI12109J20283_10086146_pt1 | contig 12150 bp, 8 predicted proteins | sample ElkSlonscriptome_12_FD_20283 | JGI IMG/M metagenome (IMG submission 20283) | reverse complement strand
ACGGTCCTACCTGGATTGGCAACTGTTCCACGTGGAACATGATTTTCTCCAGACCTGGCAGCGCTACGCTCGGCTGCTGCGACAGCGCAACGCCGCCCTGAAATCAGGCGCCGGCGCGCCAACGCTCGCTGCGCTCGAAGCACCCATGGTGGTGGTGGCCGAGCGGATCAACCGGAGTCGATCGCAACAGGTCGCCGACCTGAGTCGCGTTGTCGACGATTTACTGCAGGAGCTGCGCCTGCGATTGCCTGGCCGGATTCAGCTTCGGTATCGGACCGGCCATCCCCCTGATACAGATTTGGCCGAAGCTCTCGCCGAGCAGCGAGACAGTGATCGAGAGCGTGGGTTTACGCAACGCGGACCGCATCGGGCAGAACTGGTCTTGACCAGCGACGGGCATCCCGCAGCGGTTGAGCTGTCGCGTGGTCAGCAGAAGCTTCTGGCGCTGACCTTGCTGCTGGCGCAGCTGGTCGTTCTTGGGCGTGCTGGGGACCGACAACCGTTGCTTTTGCTGGATGACCCGGTTTCGGAGCTCGATCGGGGGCATCTGGATCAGCTTCTGGCGTGGTTGCGTCCGAGGCAGCTACAGTGCTGGATCACCGGCACCGAGGCCTGGTCGCACGCCGATCGATTGTTCCACGTGGAACAAGGGCGGGTCATCCCGACTTCGTGAGCCGGGCCCAGCGGGCCGGAAAAAGGGGCTCGGTGGTATACTCGGAGGGTTACGCCTCCAGCAGGTCAACCTTGCAACGGGAAACGCCTCTCCTATGACCAATAACGATTATGGCTCCGGCAGCATCAAGGTCCTCAAGGGTCTCGATGCGGTTCGTAAGCGACCGGGAATGTACATCGGTGACACCGATGACGGAACCGGGCTGCATCACATGGTGTTCGAAGTCGTCGATAATTCGATCGATGAGGCGCTGGCCGGTCACTGCGATGACATCAGCGTAGTGCTCCACGAAGACGGCAGCGCCAGCGTCACCGACAACGGTCGCGGCATTCCCACCGATCTGCATAAGGAGGAAGGCCGATCCGCCGCCGAAGTGATCATGACGGTGCTGCACGCTGGCGGTAAGTTCGACGATAACTCCTACAAGGTCTCCGGCGGACTGCACGGCGTCGGGGTGTCGGTCGTCAATGCCTTGTCCGAGCGCCTCGAGATGGTGATCCATCGACAGGGCAAGCGTTGGGAACAGGTCTACCGCCACGGGGTACCGGAAACGCCGCTGGAAGTCACCGGCGACAGCGACCGCAGCGGCACACAAATCAGGTTCCTGCCGAGCACGGAGACGTTTACCGATACCGAGTTTCATTACGATATCCTGGCCAAACGCCTACGCGAGCTGAGTTTTCTGAATTCCGGCGTCGCCATCCGGCTGGCCGATGAGCGCACCGGCAAGTCGGACCAGTTCCGCTACGAAGGCGGCATTCGCTCGTTCGTCCAGCACCTGAGCGAGAAGAAGACACCGCTGCACCCGACCACCCTGCATTTTATGTCCGAAAGCGACGACATCACTGTCGAAGCGGCGCTGCAGTGGACCGACGCCTACCAGGAATCCGTGTTCTGTTTTACCAATACCATTCCGCAGAAGGATGGTGGAACGCACCTGGCCGGATTCCGCACGGCACTGACCCGCACCCTCAACAACTACATCGAGGAGCTGGGTCTGGCCAAGAAATCGAAGGTCCAGACCACCGGTGACGATTGCCGGGAAGGCCTGATCGCGGTGCTGTCGGTCAAGGTGCCTGACCCCAAGTTTTCGTCCCAGACCAAGGACAAGCTGGTCTCGTCCGACGTCAAGTCAGCGGTGGAATCGGTCATGGCTGAAAAGCTCCGCGACTTTCTCCTCGAGCATCCAAACGATGCCAAGGTCATCGTCGGCAAGGTGATCGAGGCCGCGCGTGCTCGAGAAGCTGCGCGCAAGGCGCGGGACATGACCCGGCGCAAGGGCGTGCTGGACGTTGCCGGCTTGCCCGGAAAGCTGGCTGACTGCCAGGAAAAGGACCCGGCATTGTCCGAGCTGTTCATCGTCGAGGGTGATTCCGCCGGCGGCTCGGCCAAGCAGGGTCGCAACCGCAAGAATCAGGCGATCCTGCCGCTGAAGGGCAAGATCCTGAACGTCGAGAAGGCCCGCTTCGACAAGATGCTGGGGTCGGCCGAAGTCGGCACCCTGATCACCGCGCTCGGCACCGGCATCGGCAAGGACGAATTCGATCCGGACAAGCTGCGCTACCACCGCATCATCATCATGACCGACGCCGACGTCGACGGCTCGCATATCCGCACCCTGCTGCTGACGTTCTTCTACCGCCAGATGCCCGAGCTGATCGAGCGCGGTCACGTCTACATTGCCCAACCCCCGCTGTACAAGATCAAGCAGGGTAAGCAGGAGTGGTACCTGAAGGACGAGGCGGAAATGAACCGCTACATGCTCGAGCGCGCGCTCGACGGCGCCCGGGTGTTTCCGTCCGAGGACGGCCCGGCGATGGACGGTCAGGTGCTTGACCAGCTGCTGCGTGACGTGCAGCAGGCGCGCCAGGTCGCGGTCCGGCTGAAGCAGCGCCATGACCACGTTGTTATCGAGCAACTCATTGATTTTGATGCGTTTTCTCTAGAATCCGGGTTTGACGTGGACGACTGGTGCGAGCGTTTTCGCCAGCGCCTCGAGCAGGCAACTCCGGCCGGCGTGGTCTGGCACCTGAAACCGCTGGGCGGTGGCGGGGTCGTGATCTCTCGCCACGCTCAAGGCGTGGTCCAGGACACGATTCTCGACGCGGCATTCTTCCAGTCGCCGGAATATCGGCCCATCGCCCGCGTCGGTCGGGTCGTGGCCGGTCTGTTCGGCGGTCCCGGACGGGTCGAGCGCGGCAACCAGAAGCAGAGCATCCGGCGGTTCTCAGAGGCCTACGACTGGTTGATGAATGAATCGCGCAAGGGCCGCACGTTCCAGAGATTCAAGGGTCTTGGGGAAATGAATCCGGATCAGCTCTGGGAAACGACGGTCAACCCGGAAAGCCGTCGATTGCTGAAGGTCACCATCGAGGACGCGGTCGCTGCCGACGGTATCTTTGCGACCTTGATGGGCAATGAAGTGGAGCCCCGGCGCGCCTTCATTGAAGACAACGCGCTGCAGGTCTCGAATCTGGACGTCTGATCGGCGCCGAGGCGCCCCGATCGCGATACCATTCCTGTCGCTCTATTCGAGGGTCTGCAGCGCCGACTTGAGCGACTTGTGACCGGTCGCGCCGGCCACCGGTGGTTTGCCGATGGCCAGCGCCCGGCCACCGGAATGGACCACGGCTTCGAGCAGAATTCCCTCGCGCGCGATCACCACCAGATCGGCGGCGGTCACATCGTAGCGTGCGGCGAGCTGGTCCAGCTCTTCGAGCCGGGCGCTCTTGCGCGAAAACAGACCGGTGGGCAGGTAGATCACGCCGTCGACAACCGCGCCCGCGCGCCGGACCAGCTGGTGCAGCTGCTGTTGCAGAGCGAGATCGTGATCGACCGAGCGGCGCGTGGGCTGCCAGCGGCTCGGCTGTTCGGCAACGATCAGAACCCGATGCCTGCGGCGCTGGAAATCGACCAGCTGCCCGATGCGTTCCGGATCCGGCTCGCGCCGGGAGTCCAGCAGGAGTTCGCGCTGGATCAGAATCGGGGCCCGTTTACGAGCCATTAACGGCCCAGCCTGGCCAGATCACCGATATCGGCGATCAATCCCCGGAGATAATCGAGCAAAGCAAGGCGGTTGGCCCGGATTTCGGGCTCATCGCACATGACCATGACCTGATCGAAAAAACGGTCGACCGGTCCGTGCAGCTCCGACAGTGCGGTCAGGGCGCCGGTATAGTCGGCCGACGACAGCGATTGTGCCAGGCGCCCTTCGATCGATCGAATGGCCTCGAAAAGCTGTCTTTCACCCTCTTCCTGCAGCAAATTGTCGTCAACGTCCGATATATCATCGTTTTCGCTCTGGCGGAGAAGGTTGCTGGTGCGCTTGTTCGCGGCGATCAGACTGGCACCGGCGCTGGTGTTCGCGAACGCGTCGATGGCCCGGGCCCGGGCCATGAAATCGGCCACCGAGCCGGCCCTGCCGGCCCTGACGGCATGAACGGTGTTCGTGGCCAGACCGGTTTCTGCGGCGTGCGAGCGCAGGCGCTCGTGGACGAAGGCCTCGACCGCGTCGATCACCGCGTCCGGGACGGCGAGCCGGTTGGCCAGCACCGCCGCGGCGGCTTCGACCGCGCCGCGCAGCGTCAGGGTCGTGCCGTTCCTTTCCAGCAGGCGCACGACGGCCAGCGCCGCCCGGCGCAGCGCGAACGGATCCTTGCCGCTCTTGGGCACCTTCCCCGCGGCGAAAATGCCGACGATCGTATCGAGCCGGTCGGCCAGCGCCAGCGTTTGTCCGGCTGCGTCTTCCGGCAGATTGTCGGAGGCGTGGCGCGGGAGGTAGTGGCTTTCGATTGCTGACGCGACGGCTTCTTTCTCGCCGTGGATGCGCGCGTAATGCCGGCCCATCGTGCCCTGTAGTTCCGGGAATTCGCCGACCATGTCGCTGACCAGATCGGTCTTGCACAGATAAGCCGCTCGTCGGCACACTGCTGCGTCCGCATCCAGGGCCGGAGCGAGCCGTTCGACCAGTGTTTCGAGGCGCTCGACCTTGTCGCCCACGGAGCCGAGCTTTTCCTGAAACAGGATAGCGTCGAGGCGCCGGCGGGCATCGTCCAGATCGATCTGCGAGTCCTGCTCGAAGAAGAACCGGGCGTCGGCCAGCCGAGGTCGGATCACGCGCTCGAAACCCGCCGTCATCGCAGCCGGGTCGCGACTGTCGATATTGGCGACGGCAATGAAGCGATCGGCCAGCGCGCCGTCCGGGCGGCGGAGTGGAAAGCACTTCTGATGCTGCTGCATCGATGAGATCAGCGCTTCTTCGGGCACTTCGAGGAACGCCGGATCGAAACTCCCGACGACCGAGACCGGCCATTCGGTCAGGCCGGCGTTTTCCTCGAGCAGGGTCTCGGGCATGACCGGCGTCAGGCCCGCCTGCCCGGCGATCGACTCGACCTGTCCCCGAATGCGCGCGGCCCGAGCGGCGCGATCGGCGACAACGAAGGCGGATTCCAGAACGGTTTCGTAGGCGTCGGCGTCGGCGATGGAATGATCCCCCGACCCGTGCACGCGATGGCCCTGGGTCACTCGGTCGGCGGCCAGGCCGAACAGGCTCAGCGGCACGACGTCGCGGCCGTGAAGCACGACCAGCCAGCGCACGGGGCGAAGAAAGCGATCGGACCGATCCGACCAGCGCATCGATCGGGCTCCGACCATCTCCGCAACCGTTTCCTTCAGCATGCCCGGGAGCAGTTCGGCCAGGCCTTTGCCGGTTTCTGTGATTCGGGCCAGGAGCCAGCGGCCCTGCTCGGTTTCCAGGCGCGTGAGCTCGTCGACCGGTCGACCGACGCTGCGCGCGAAACCCAGCGCTGCGCGCGTAGGCTGGCCCTCGGCGTCGAAAGCCGCCGCTTCGGACGGACCCTTGCGCTCGATTTCGCGATCCGGCTGACGCTTCAGCACCGCGTCGATTCGAACCGCGAGACGTCTGGGTGTCGCAAAGCGCTCGATTCGGGCATCAGCCTCGATCAGGCCGGCATCGCCCAGTCGCTTTCCAAGCCCGTCGGCCAGACTCTTGACCTGGCTGGCGAGCAGACGGGCGGGCAGTTCCTCGCAGCCCAGCTCGATCAGTAGTTCCTGGCGTTCGCTCATGCCGCGCCCTCGGCTGCCTTGAGACCCGGAAAACCCAGCGCTTCGCGCCGGGCGTGATAGCTTTCGGCTACCTGGCGCGACAGATCGCGGATGCGAAGGATATAGCGCTGTCGCTCGGTCACCGAGATCGCCTGGCGAGCATCGAGCAGGTTGAAGGTGTGCGAGGCTTTGAGTGCCTGATCATAGGCCGGCAGCGGCAGGTCGGCTTCGATCAGACGGCGCGCCTGCTCCTCGCAGGCGTCGAAGGCGGCGAACAGGGCCCCGGTGTCGGCCAGCTCGAAATTGTAGGTCGACTGCTCGACTTCGTTCTGATGAAAGACCTCCCGATAGGTCACGGTACCGTGAGGGCCCTCGGTCCAGACCAGATCGAACACCGACTCCACGCCCTGCAGATACATGGCCAGGCGTTCGAGACCGTAGGTGATTTCACCCATCACCGGACGGCATTCCAGCCCCCCGGCCTGCTGGAAATAGGTGAATTGTGTCACCTCCATACCGTTGAGCCAGACTTCCCAGCCCAGGCCCCAGGCACCCAGCGTCGGCGACTCCCAGTTGTCTTCGACGAAGCGCACGTCATGCACCGAAGGATCGATCCCGACCGCCTCCAGTGAGCCGAGGTAGCGCTCCTGAAAATCCAGCGGAGAGGGTTTCATGACGACCTGGTACTGGTAATAGTGCTGCAGGCGATTGGGGTTTTCCCCGTAGCGGCCATCGGTCGGACGGCGACAGGGCTGAAGATAGGCAGCGTTCCACGGCTCTGGACCGATGGAGCGCAGAAAGGTGGCCGGATGGAACGTTCCGGCACCCACTTCCAGGTCCAGCGGCGCGGTCAGCACGCAGCCCTGGTCGGCCCAGTAGCGGTCCAGTGTTCGGACGAAATCCTGAAAATTCACGGTTGATCGTGCGCTGTCGAGAACTGTGGGCGCAGTATACCGGTCTGCCCGATGCGATAGGCCGGGTGCGGGTCGTGCGCGGGCCGATGATGAAGCTGATCGACAGGCCTTCGGGATTGCTATCATGACCGGCTACCGGCCGCTACAGGTTCTTCCTCTTGCCCACCGTCCCGATCTCCCGCTTCGCCGCGCTGCTGCTGATCGTCCCGGCCTTGCCGCTCCACGCCTGCTTTACCCCGCAGCGCGCCGAGATTCTTCAGAAGGCGCATCCGGATCGCGACTTCGTAACGCTGTCCCACCACATGCACCATCAGCAGCCGGTGGATTTCGACTTCCGCGGCCCGGTGCCGTGCAGCGACGGCCAGGCCGGTGAATTCCCGTGCCGCGGCGTCGAGCTGGCCGGCTGGCTGAGCCTGACCGAACTGGGTGCCGATCTGGCCACGACCGGTTCGGATAACTGGGGCTGGCGAGATCCGGAGAGTGACCGGCTGTTTGCGTTGATGGGTCGTTCCGACGGCGTGTCCTTCGTCGAAATGACCGATCCGGTCAACCCCACGCTGATCGGCCATCTGCCGCGGCCGGACGGGGTCGCGAGCTCGGTCTGGACCGATCTCAAGACCTACCGCGATCATCTGTTCATCGTCGCCGACACGGTCATCGGCCAGGGCCTCCAGGTGTTCGATCTGCGCCGACTGGTCGACGTGAAGGATCGACCGCCGGTCATCTTCAGCGCCGATGCCCACTACACCGAATTCGACTCGGCGCATAACATCGCCATCAACGAGCAGACCGGTTTCGCCTACGCGGTCGGCGGTGAGGCCTGCGGCGGCGGCCTCAACATGATCGATATCAATGACCCGCTCGATCCGACCTTCGCCGGCTGTTTCGACGAGGACGGTTATACCCATGACGTCCAGTGCGTGGTCTATCGTGGCCCCGACGAACGCTACCAGGGCCGCGAGATCTGCTTCGCCAGCAACGAAGACAGCCTCACCATCGTCGACGTGACCGACAAGTCCGAACCGGTCCTGATCAAGCGACACGTCTATCCGAACAGCGCCTATACCCACCAGGGCTGGCTGACCGGCGATCAGCGCTACTTCGTGCTCGATGATGAACTCGATGAAGTCGAGTTCGAACTGGCCGGAACGCGGACCCTGATCTTCGATTTCGAACGCCTCGACCAGGCTTCGCACCCGGCCGAGTACATTGCCGACGGCTTGTCCATCGATCACAACCAGTACGTCTTCGACGGCTATACCTTTCAGGCCAATTACGAGCGCGGCCTTAGAATTCTTCGCATCGACGATCCGCAGAGCGCCGATCTGACCGAGGTTGCCTATTTCGATACGCATCCGGAAGACGATGGTCTTCGCTTTCGCGGTGCCTGGAACGTTTTCCCCTTTTTCGCCAACGGCCTGCTGCTGGTGTCTGATTTCAACCGCGGCCTGTTCATCTTGCGGGTCACCGACCCCGATCTGCTGGAGGCCTTGAAGTCGGTGTTCAAGGATCGCTATGAATGACCCAACACCGAAGGTCGCGATGCAGTTTCTCGGCGCGGTCGGAACCGTCACCGGATCGCGCTTTCTGCTCGAACACGACGGCGAGCGGACGCTGGTCGACTGTGGCCTGTTCCAGGGCTACAAGCAGCTTCGACTGAGGAACTGGGCAGCGCTGCCGGTCAAGCCGGAGCAGATCGACCGGGTCATCCTGACCCATGCTCATCTGGATCACTCGGGGTACCTTCCGGTGCTGTGCCGGGACGGCTTCACCGGCCCGATCCTGGCCACCCCGGCAACCCGCGATCTGTGCCGATACCTGCTGCCCGACAGCGGCTTCATCCAGGAAAAGGACGCCGCCCACGCCAACCGCGCCGGCTATACCCGCCACCATCCGGCGCGACCGCTCTACACTCGTGACGACGCGCTCGCCTGCCAGGAGCAGTTTCAGGCCATACCCTTCCATGCCACGACGCCGCTCAATGATCACGCCAGCCTGCGCTTTCACCATGCCGGACATATCCCGGGCGCATCCATCGTCGAGTTGAACCTTGGAGAAACGCGCATCGTTTTTTCAGGTGACCTGGGGCCGAGCGAGAGCGCGACCATGCCGCCCCCGGAAATGATCAGCGATGCCGACATCGTCGTCGTCGAATCAACCTACGGTAATCGCCAGCGCTCCCCTGACGATGCGGAGGACGTTCTGGCCGAGGTGATCACGCGCACCCTGGAGCGTTCCGGCACCGTGATCGTTCCGGCGTTCGCGGTGGGGCGCACTCAACTGCTATTGCATCATCTCCAGCGCCTGATCGCGCAACGACGCATTCCCAGGGTTCCGGTCTTTCTCGACTCCCCGTTGGCGATCAACGCCACCGAAGTCTTTGCCAACCACCCCGATGACCATCGTTTGTCGCGGGCTGATGCGGATGCAGCCTGCGCGCTGCCGCGCTACGTTCGCGACCCGGAAGAATCGAAGCAGCTCGATCGTGATCCGGCGCCGAAGATCATCATCGCCGGCAGCGGCATGGCCACCGGCGGTCGGGTCCTGCACCACCTGAAGGTCTACCTGTCCGACCGGCGCCACACGATCCTGTTTGCCGGTTTCCAGGCCGCCGGAACCCGGGGCGCGCACCTGGTTGCCGGTGCCGAGACGGTCCGCATCCACGGTCGCGACTGGCCTGTCAAGGCGGAGGTGATCAACCTGGAGATGCTATCGGCCCACGCCGATCGCGACGAGCTGCTGGACTGGCTCGGTCATTTCGAACGCCCGCCCCGCCAGACCTTCATTGTCCACGGTGAGCCGGAAGCCTCCGATGCGCTGCGTCAATCGATCGAACGTCGGCTGGGCTGGACCTGCGCGATGCCCGAATACCGCCAGCGCTACGAGTTGACATGAACGACGTTCCGTCTCCGCCCGGCCAGTCGATGACCGGCCATCCGCTGCGGGCTCGTCGCATCGGGCTGGACACGCGCGATCAGCCGATCGTCATCACCCATCGCAACTGCCCGGTCTGTCGATCGGAGGGCTTCAGCGCGCACGCTCGAGTGCGTCTCCAGTCGGGACCGAAGCGCATCATCGCCACCCTTTACCAGGTCGATTCGGACTGGCTCGGCACCGGCGAGGCGGCGCTGTCGGAATCGGCCTGGCGCCTGCTCGGTCTTGACGAGGGCGGCACCGTCACGCTGGCCCATCCGCACCCCCTGAGCTCCCTCAGTCGACTGCGCGGTCGCCTTTACGGTCGGACCCTGTCGCGGCAGGATTTCAGGAATATCCTCGGTGACATCGCGGCGGGACGTTACGCCGATATTCATGTTGCGATGTTTCTGACCGCGATGGCGGTGGGACAGGTCGGCAACGAGGAATTGATCGATCTGACCGACGCCATGGTCTCGGCGGGCGAGCGCCTGAGCTGGCCGCGCGAGATCATTGCCGACAAGCACTGCGTCGGCGGCCTGCCCGGCAACCGGACCACGCCGCTGGTGGTCGCGATCGTCGCCGCATGCGGCCTGTGGATGCCGAAGACCTCGTCGCGGGCGATCACCTCGCCGGCCGGCACCGCCGACACGATGGAAACCCTGGCCCCGGTCAACCTCGATATCGCGGCCATGCGTCGGGTGATCGAGGCCGAGGGCGGATGCGTGGTCTGGGGAGGTGCCGTTCGCCTGAGCCCGGTCGATGATCTGCTCATCCGCGTGGCCCGGGTCATGGATCTGGACGGCCAGGCCCAGCTCATCGCGTCGGTCATGTCGAAAAAGGTCGCAGCCGGCTCGACGCACCTGGTGCTCGACCTCCCGATCGGCGCGACGGCCAAGATTCGCTCGCTAGAAGCAGGCCGGACGATCGGCGAGTTGCTCCAGCAGGTGGCCGCCGCGTTCGGTATCACCAGCCGCATTCACCTGAGCGCCGGGGATCAGCCGGTCGGTCGCGGCATCGGACCGGCGCTCGAAGCGCACGATGTGCTGGCGGTTCTGGCCAACCGGTCCACTGCACCGCTCGACCTGCGCGAGCGGGCCCTGACCCTGGCCGCCGATCTGCTCGAGCTGGCTGGTGCCGCGGGCCCGGGTAAAGGGCTGGCTCTGGCCACTCGCACTCTCGACTCCGGCGCGGCGGAAGCGAAATTCGAAGCGATCTGCCAGGCCCAGGGCGGTCGACGCCAACCGCCGACCGCGCCGCGCCGTTTCGTTATTCGCAGCACCCGGCCCGGTCGAGTCATTGCGTTCGACAACCGCCTTCTGAGCCAGGTTGCCAAACTGGCCGGCGCGCCGGGAGCGCCCGCCGCCGGGGTCGAGCTGCAGGTCCGTCTCGGCGATCGGGTCGACAGCGACCAGCCTCTGTTCACGCTGCACGCTGAAACGACCGGCGAACTCGATTATGCCCGGGAGTTTGCTCGCTCGAATGGCGATATCGTCGCCGTGGCGCGCGAAGCCGAAGCCTGAACCGTGGCATCATTCAGCGATGAGTGAATCCACGCCCCGTCGATTGATTGCCGCCCTGCCGGGCAATGAGCCGCTGACCCGAGCGCTGGCGAACGGTCTCGGGATCGAGCCCTTCGATCTGGAGCACCGGCGCTTTCCCGATGGCGAGAGCTACGTTCGTCTTCGGATCGAGCCCGAATCCGCCAGCGTGATCCTGGTCGCCACTCTCGACCGGCCGGATGCGAAACTTCCGGCTCTGCTGTTCGCGGCCGATACCGCTCGCGACCTGGGTGCCCGTCGGGTCGGTCTGGTCGCGCCCTACCTGGCCTACATGCGCCAGGATCGGCGCTTCAAGCCGGGCGAGGCGGTCAGCTCGCGCACCTTCGCGCGCTGTCTGTCGGAGCACTTCGACTGGCTGGTGACCGTCGATCCGCACTTGCACCGTTATGCCGGCCTCGACGAGATCTATCGCCTCGAGACAACGGTCGTCACGGCCGCTCCGGCGATGGCGGACTGGATCACGGCGAACGTCGAGCGGCCGGTTCTGATCGGTCCGGACTCCGAAAGCGAGCAATGGGTTCGCGACGTCGCCAGCCATCACGATCTGCCCTGGCGCGTCCTGACCAAGACCCGCCATGGCGACCGGGATGTCACGATCGACGTTTCCGACCTTGACGGGCTTGCCGATCACACCCCGGTTCTTGTCGACGACATCGTCTCGTCCGGAGCGACCGTGGCCGAGGCGACCCGGCAATTGACCGACAACGGCATGAAAGCGCCGGTCGTCGTGGCCGTCCACGGACTGTTCGGGGATCGTTCGCGCGAGCTGCTGCGGCACGCCGGAGTGTCGCGGGTTGTGTGCACGAACTCGGTCAGCGCGCCGGAGTCGGACATCGGTTTGAGCAATCTGCTTATCCCGGCAATCGATCGTCTGGCGTGATTGCGCGATCGCGCCTTCGACGATTCGACGCGAGCCGATGAGCGAGCGCGACGAGCTTTTCGCGAGCGACTCCCAGGTCGCCCCGTTCGAATTCTCCGAAGCCGTCGTTCGGGTTTTCCCCGACATGATCGAACGATCGGTACC
>JGI12109J20283_10010599_pt1 | contig 12150 bp, 9 predicted proteins | sample ElkSlonscriptome_12_FD_20283 | JGI IMG/M metagenome (IMG submission 20283) | reverse complement strand
GTGAAGATCACGCCGGGGCATGATTTCAACGATTTCGAAGTGGGCAAGCGCGCCGGGTTTGAAACCGACGACATGCTCAACATGCTCACAGGCGATGCCGATGTGTGCCAGACCGCCGATGGCCTGGTGCCGGAGGAATTTATCGGCCTTCACCGCTTCAGGCGAGACGGGGTTGATGGAGCGCGCGAACTGGTGGTGAGCCGCATGAAGGAGCAAGGCTTCCTCATCCCGCATGTGACAACCAACAAGAAAGGCGAGCAGCAGGAACTGGACGCTGAACCGCGCCAGATCGCAACGCCGTTTGGTGATCGCGGCGGCGTGGTGATTGAACCCTGGCTGACCGATCAGTGGTATCTTGACCAGAAAACGCTCGCTCAGAAACCGATCGAGCAGGTGCGCGAGGGCACAATCGAGATCGTGCCCAAAGTCTGGGAGAAAACCTTCTTCAACTGGATGGAAAACATCCTGCCATGGTGCATTTCGCGCCAGCTGTGGTGGGGCCACCGTATTCCGGCGTGGTTCGATGACGAGGGCAATGTCTACGTCGCCCAGAGCGAGCAAGAAGCGCAATCGCAAGCGGGCAAAGGCGTTGCCCTGACGCAGGACCCCGACGTGCTCGACACGTGGTTTTCCAGCGCTTTGTGGCCCTTCGCAACGCTGGGCTGGCCCGAAGACGGCGCGCCGCTCTTAGACAAGCACTTTCCCAACTCACTGCTCATCTCCGGCTTTGACATCCTGTTTTTCTGGGATGCGCGCATGATGATGATGGGGAATTACAATATGGGCAAGGCCCCGTGGCCGCGCCTCTATCTCCACGGGCTGGTGCGCGCCGCCGATGGCTCCAAGATGAGCAAGTCCAAGGGCAATGTCGTCGATCCGCTGGGGCTGATTGATCAGTACGGCGCGGACTCGCTGCGCTTTTTCATGGCGGCGATGGAAAGCCAGGGGCGTGACATCAAGATGGATGAACGCCGCGTTGAAGGGTATCGCAATTTCGCGACCAAGCTGTGGAACGCCACCCGCTTTTGCCAGACCAACGGCATCGGCGCTTCCACCACGATCAAGGCGCCCACAGCCCGCCTTGCCGCAAACCAGTGGATCATCGCCGAAGTGCAGGCGGCCTGTGCGGAGATCGAAGCGGCGATGGCCGATCTGCGTTTCGATGCCGCTGCCAATGCGATCTATCAGTTTACTTGGAGCAAGTTCTGCGACTGGTATCTGGAGCTGATCAAGCCGGTGTTTGCAGACGGGGCCGATCCAGATGCGCTGCCTGCGCGCGAAACCCGCGAGGTTGCCGGCTGGGCGCTCGACCAGATCCTTGTCATGCTGCACCCCTTCATGCCGTTTGTCACCGAAGAATTGTGGCACGCGCAGGCGATCAACCATGGGGGTGCACGCGAATATGATCTTATCACCGCTGCATGGCCCGATCCGCGCGCCGAGGTTTCCGAAGAGGCAACCAAAGCGATTGACTGGGTGATCGACCTCACAACCAATGTGCGCAGCGCGAAAAACGAATTGGGCCTTGCGCCGGGAGCCAAGCTGGCCGCCTTTGTGCCCGCCCCCTCGCCGCTGGCTGCAAGCACGATCGAGCGATCAAGCGCTGCAATCGAGCGTCTGGCCCGGCTTACGCCTGTCACCACCGGCGATGCGCCCGCAGGCCCCGCCATGCAGGTGACAGCCCTTTCCGATGTGTTCGTCATCCCGCTGGAAGGCATTATCGATATCGATGCTGAAAAAGCCCGGCTGGAAAAGGCGCTGGCAGCCTCGCAGAAAGAGGCAAAAAGCCTCGAAGGGCGGCTCTCAAACGCCAATTTCATCGAACGCGCCAAACCCGAAGCCGTCGAGAAAGCGCGAGAGGATCACGCCCACCATCAAAGCGAGGTTGAACGGCTGACAGCGGCTCTGGAGCGGCTGGGATAGCGCGCCGTGGCTGATCTTGTGCTTGCCACCGATGATACCGGCGATGCGGAAATCTTCGCCTCGCTGCAAGGCGAAGGGCCAAGCGCGGGCACGCCTGTGGCCTTCATCCGCCTATCGCGCTGCAATCTTGCCTGCACGTGGTGCGACACCGCCTATACGTGGCGGTTTGAAGGCGATGATCGCCCCCACCGTGACGGGATCGCGTTTGAAAAGCGCGCCAATCAGGTAAAGCTCAGCCCCGAAAAGGCAGCGATGAAAGTGGCGATGCTGGGGCAGAAACGGCTGGTGATCACCGGGGGCGAGCCACTGATGCAATCGGGCGCGCTGGCCGATATGCTGGAGCATTTGCCCGATATTGCAGTCGAGATCGAAACCAACGGCACCACAAAGGCGAACGCGCATCTCGATATTCGCGTGGATCAATACAATGTCAGCCCCAAACTGGCGCATAGCGGCAATGCGGCCGAGCTGGCGCTGATCCCCGAACGGCTGGATGCCTATGCCGCAGACCCCCGCGCTTTTTTCAAATTCGTGGTCGCCGCGCCATCCGATGTGGACGAAGTGCTGGCGCTGGTGCGCGCTTATGCGATGGTGCCAGCGCGTGTGTTCCTGATGGCCGAAGGCACCACGAGCGAAGCGCTGCGCGAGCGGCAGAAATGGCTCTCTCCGCTATGCCTGAAGCACGGCTTCAGGATGAGCGACCGGATGCACATTCACCTGTATGGCGATACACGGGGAACGTAATTTGTTTGCGCAAGCGCATCCGCGGCTTCGTCCTCGCTAGACGTCCTCCGCTTCGCTGCGGACCCGCTGCGGACGCGCAGTCGCGCTTGCGAAATCATGGATTGCGATCCTGCGCTCAAGAGCCTCGTTTGAGCTTGCATCGGTTCGCGAAAGCGAACCGCAAGGCCGACCGGCCGCCCGCAGGTGCCCCGCAACGTAGCGGAGGGAATAGCACCGAGGATCGCTAACCTTGCGATCTCCAGCGCAGCACCACGCGCTCTACCATCTCTTCCATCTCGCCGTCGCGGTTCCACAGATCAACAAAGCTGGGGTCTTCCGAGGCCGGGCGCTTGTGTTCCTCCAGCGTGTCAAACGTCACGCGGATCGGGATCGCCACACCTTCGCCGCAGACAATGCATTCGCGGTTGCGCAAAGCGGGGATCGAATCGAGGAAGCCGCGCGATCCTTCGGGCATGGCCGAGCGCACGAAGGCCTGATCGCGATCATTGTTGAGGCGCATCGAGATGATTGTGCCGCACTGCGACAGCACGCCTTCGGCAAGGTCCGAGGGGCGCTGCGTGATCAGGCCCAGGCTGATCCCGTACTTACGGCCTTCCTTGGCAATCCGGCTGAGGATCTTGCCGACGGATGAGCTATCAGCAAACTTTTCAGAAGGCACATAACGGTGCGCTTCCTCGCATACGAGCAGGATCGGGCGGTTCTGGTCCTCGCGGCCCCATATCGCGAAATCGAACACCAGCCGCGAAAGCACGGCAACCACGGTGGAGGTGATATCGGAGGGCACGCCCGAGACATCGATGATCGAAATCGGTTTGCCATTGCCTGGCATGCGAAACACTTTGGAGATGAAATCCACCATCGTATCGCCCACCAGCATGCCCGAAAACATGAACTGGTAGCGCGGATCGGCGCGCAATTCGTCCAGCTTGGACTTGATGCGCATATAGGGCGCGGATGATGTCGCCTTGTCGAGCTGGCCCATTTCATCCTGCAGGATGTTGGACAGATCGGACAACAGATAGGGAATGGGCGAATCGACCGTGATCTTGCCCATGCTTTCCGCCAAGCGGTTCTTCGAACGCGCACCCAAAAGGCATTTGGCCAGAATATCCTGATCAACCTGGCGTTCATTGCCGCTTGAGGAAAGGAGCACTTCGCAATGCTCTTCGAAATTCATCAGCCAATAGGGCATTTGCAGATTGGACACATCGAGGATCTGTCCGGTCTGGCGGAAGGCGGCGGAATATTCGCCGTGCGGGTCAATCATCACGATATGGCCGTTGGGCGCGGCCTCGCAGATGCGGTGCAGGATCAGCGCCGCGCTGGTCGATTTGCCGGTACCGGTCGATCCCAGCAGCGCAAAGTGCTTGCCCAGCATGGCATCGATATAAAGGCCGGCGCGGATATCCTTGGTGGGGAATACCTTGCCGATGCCGATATTGGGCCGCCCGTCGCTGGCATAGACCTGTTTGAGATCCGATGTGGAGGAGGGGTAGACCATGGCGCCGGGCACCGGATAGCGGGTTACCCCGCGCTTGAAGCCGTGGATTTTGCCGGTCAGCTTCTCCTCGGCCCCCTCGCCCAAAAAATCGATATTGGCGATAATGCCGGATTCGCTGCGGCGATCCTTGCGCTGGTTGCGCACGCTGGCCAGCAGCCAGGCATCGCCCACGCGGATCTTGATCTGGCTGCCCACCTGCCCTGAAAGCGCAATCGAGGGATCGGCATCTTCCATGCACTGGTTGAGACGCTGGAGATCGAAGGCGACCTGCGAGCCGGAGCCGGAAATTTCCAGCACAACGCCAATCGGCATCGTTGCGTTTGTATCGGAGATTTCTTCAGCGCTCGGCCCGCTCCCGTCTGCCTGAGCGGGGCCGCTTTGGTCTGCGAAGCGCTCAAAACTGCTCTGGCTTGCCTCTACCATTTCAATACCCTTTTATGTTGTCCGCAAATTGGCGAGAGGCCAAATCATTCACCTGCGAGGATTACCGTCAGCAGGGTTAAAATCGGGTCAACAATGGAAGGGCGAATGCGCGCAGGGGAAATAGCGGCATTGGGTCGCAGATTATCGCCGCGAAAACAGCTGTCCGGCGAGCAGCCCCATGCCCACCGAAAGCAGGATCGCAAAGCTGCCGTAAAGCAGCGAATTGCGGTTCGCCTCGAGCACGACGCGCCCTTCAAGCCCGACTTTGACCACTTCAATCCGCGTGGTGGCGCTGGCAATTACGCGTCCGTTGGTGATGGCAAATGTTTCGGCTGTATAAAGCCCGGTGGTGACGTTGGATGGCAGGCTGATGCGCGCCTGATACAGCACGTCCTGCTTGATGCGCACCCCGCGCGGATCTTCGCTGTAGAGCCCGGCGCGCGTGCGCATTTCGACAAGGCCGCGCGCAAAGCGGGCCTGAGTCTCAGGATCAATCTCGCCCACGGGGCTGAGCTGGATGAAGCGGGTGCCAAGCTCGAAAATGGCCGCTGTGCGCTCATCCACCAATTCGCTGACAGGCCGCGAAGAGGCGACTGCGAAAAAGGTGGGAGCAGAGCGGAAATCGCTTGATCCTGCATTCATCCACACGCCCACAATCCGCTCTTTCTCGCGCATGCGGACGCTTTCGGCGGGGCCTTTGACCACCACGACGATATCGTATTCACCGCGTGTCTCGGGCGGAGCGATCAGCGCACCATACAAAAGCAGGTCTGCGCCGGTGAAGCCCTGACGCACCTCGATGCGAGATTGGCTGACTTCGGGCACCAGCACCGGTTCGCGCTGGCCCATCAGCACAGGCGCAAAAAGCGCCAGCACGAGCGCTGGCCACAGCGCCGGTGAAAGGGCCAATACACGTGATGGTTCACGCGATGACGCACGGACAGCGCGAAGGCGCATCACAATTCGCTGACCGAGTAAATCTCGTCAGGCGCAACACCAAGGCCGTACAGCATCCGCAGCGCCACCGCGATCACGATCGCGGCAAGGATCAGGCGCAGCACTTCGGGCCGCGCCCTCATCGCAAGCTGGGTGCCGAACTGCGCGCCCAGCACCGATCCCAGCAGCAACAGCCCGGCAAGAACGATATCCACCGCCTTGGTGGTAAGCGCATGCGTCATCGTGGTGACCATGGTGACAAACAGGATCTGAAACAGGCTGGTGCCCACCACCACGCCCGCGCTCATGCCAAGGATATACAGCATTGCAGGCACCAGCATGAAGCCACCCCCAACGCCCATCAGCATGGTGAGGATGCCTACCAGAATGCCAAGGATCAGCGGGGCAAGCGGCGAGATGTACAGCCCCGAGGCGTAAAACCGCCAGCGATAGGGCAATGCGGCCACAAGCGGGTGATGGCGGCGGCGGCGCGGCTGGGTAGCGGCGCTGGTGGCGGCTGGTTTGGGCAGCAGGCCGGCCAGCGCCTCCTGCATCATCAGCGCGCCGATCGTGCCCAGCATCAGCACGTAGAGAATGTTGATCACCACATCGATCTGTCCCAGCGCTTGCAAAAGGCGGAACAACAGCGCGCCGATCAGCGCGCCGATCACGCCGCCTGCCACCATCACGCCGCCCATTCGGTAATCCACGCCGCCATTCCTCGAATGCGCCAGCACGCCCGAAACGCTCGCCCCTGTCACCTGCGTTGCTGCCGATGCGGCCGCGACAGTTGGCGGGATCCCGTAAAAGATCAGCAAAGGCGTGGTCAGAAATCCGCCGCCCACACCGAACAGACCCGACAACACGCCGGTCGCCATGCCAAGCGCGACCAGAACAAGGCCGTTCACTGAAAGGTTGGCGATGGGAAGGTAAACATCCATGATTGGCCAGCAGCGTTACCGCACTGCGGCAATGGTGGGAAGATGCCGCTTGCGCGCTTTTGACGGCATTTGCCAGATTGCGCACCGCGCGAGCCATTCCTCGCGGCAATCGTGCGCCCGTTTATGCGCTTGGGCGTGGTATGGCCGCTGAAAACGGCGTCCCCTTCAATTGCGCGGCCTTGCACTTGCGCGGCCTAGAACTGGGTCGAAAGCGTCGCAGCAAGGCCGGAGCGCGGGGAGGCATCGCCGCCGACCTGTTCGCGATAATCGATCGAAAACCGCGCGGGCACATTGCCCAGCGCCAGATCAAGCCGCATGGTTGGTCCTATATCGAGCCTGTTGGCATCACGCTGCGCCCCGCCCCATGCGCCTGCGCCAAGGCTGATGCGGGTTTTTCCGGGTCCGGCCAGATCGAAGCTCGTCAGTTCGCGGGTAACCACGGCCTGGCCGTCGACAAAGCCGGTATCCGCATCACCGCCAACATAGCCGGCGCCCGCATAGATTTCCGCCGAAAGGCCAAGCGGCAGGGGCTGCGGGGGAATTTCGGTAACCGCGAAAACAGCCGGGCGCACATCGTTGCCGAAGCGATCATCGGTGCCACGCACTTCGGCATACACCCGCACTGGCAGCGCGCGCGCGGGCTTTGCCGATAGCCCGATTGCCAGTTCGCTTTCCGGCCGTTCAACCAGCGCGCGATAGGCACGCACATAAGCGCGCGGATCAAGCCGGCTTGCAGGGGCGAGGCGATATTGCAGCGTCCCGCCCACCTGGCTCGCCCCATAAACCGGCACGCGCCCTTGCGAAATAGGCGCGGCGTTTGAGCCTTCGCGTGCAAAGGCCCAGGCGGTGAGCGACCAGCGATCAAGCCGGGCGCGCGCCTTTTCGCTTTCATCAGCGGACTTTGCAGCGGGCGGTGCGGGAAAGGCGGGAACACTCGCCTGACGTTCTCGGCGTAGTTCAAGAGCCGCGGTGCGCCCCTTGAACGATGCGCGGGCCGGGTCTGCACTCACCGCACGGAGCCAAAGATATTCATGCGCCATTGCGCGTTTCAATTCGCCGATATCAGCGCGCCTTTCCTGCTGGCGAGAGAGCGCCGCTCCAGACGCCTGGGCGGTTTGCGGCGCATCGGACCGGCGCGCTGCACCGCCGCGCTGGTACAGGTTTGGCATGTCTGCTTGCGGCAAGCCTATGAGTGCGGGCTCTTTTTCAGCAGGAAAAGGGGCAGACGGCTGCGCGGATGGCCTTTCGGCCAGAAGGGTTGCGGCGCCATCGATCAGGGCGCGGGGGCCAAGTGGATCCTCCCACAACACGGCGCGCCCGCCAATCCAGATTGCCAGCACCATGCCCAGCATGACCAACGGGCCGCCAAGCCGCCGCGGCGCATCATCAGCGCCCGGATTGCCGGGCGGCAAGGATGGCTGCGCGCCGATCATGGCCCGCCTTGGGCACTGTCAGCGCGCGCAGGGCCTGCCGCCTTCAGCGGTATGCTGGCCGGGTGGGTTTGATGCGGCGTCTTGTCCCATTCGATCGCGCGGCCACCCAGCGTGCGCGCATAGGCAAAGATAGCGCGGCGCCCGGCCAGAATGGCGATCACATTGGTAAGCGGAATACGCAGCAAAGCGCGCAGCCCTTCGATCACGCCGTGGGTTTGCGCGGTAAAGCCAAAGCGCCACGCCGCACGCCAGAAAAACGCAACCAGATTTGCGCCCACCAGCCATTGCAACACCGGCGAAAGCGCCATTGCGGGCGCGGCCCCTGCGCTTTGCGCTGCCCATAACAGCGCCGTGACGCACAGCAGCACATAGCCTGCCATCAGCACCAGTGCCGTGAGCGGCCCGCGCCTGTCGCGAAGGCGCATCCATATCTCTGCCAGCGATCCGTGCCAGCCAATCCGATCCCATCCCTGCAACGCGATCCCGTGCACCCAGCGGGTTTTCTGGCGCACTGCATGCGAGAGCTTTGCGGGGAAATAGGCTCTGGTCGCGATAAAGCGGCCATCTTCACCGCGCGCTCTGACAAAGCGCGACTCCCCGCCCATGGCCGCCACCGCAATGCCCATTTCATAATCCTCGGTGAGCGAGGTGGCATCGAAGGGCGAGCCATCCAGCCGCTTGCGCGAAAGCTGGTGCAACGCCCGGCGCGAGATCGCGCAGCCAACCCCGGCGGCAGGCAAGGCTGCTCCCAGCGCGCCGCGCACCACCATCGCCTTGCCATGCGCTTCGGCAAATTCCTCGCAATAATGCGAACCCAGCCAGCGGCTGTCTGGCTGGGGCATCGGTTCAACCGGCAATTGCGCAAAGTCTGCGCCGTCCGCGATGGCCTCATCAAGCAGCGCCAGACCCGCCGGATCAACCATGTCCTCCGCATCGTGGAACACCACACAGGAAAACAGGCGGCCCGAACGCCGCTCATCATCGCGCAGCGCGCGGTGCAGGCGGTTGAGGCAATCGGCTTTGGTACTGGGGCCGGGGCGATCATGGATGACGATGCGAAGCCTGTCCCCGCCCGGACCGCCCGAATCTCGAGGGTCTGCCTGCCGGTAAAGATCGCTTGCAGCCTGCATTGCCGCTGCAATCGTAGCGGGATCATTGCCATAGCAGCCGACGTAAAGCCGCAAGTCGCGATGCCGCCAGACAGTGAGCATATGGCGGATCGTATCCGCCAGCACGCTTGCCTCACTCCAGGCTGGAACAAACACGGCAACCGGCCCGTTAAGGGGGCGTTCGGCCATATCAGAGCGGTTGATGCGCGGCGTGGCGGCCTTACCGGTCGCCTTGAGCCACAGCCAGATGCCGTCAACCGCAATGTCGTCTACAGCGCCTATGAGGAAGAAAACCCCGGCGAACAAAAGCAATTCATGCTGAAACCACGCCAGCACCTGCCAGATATCAAAAGAAAAAAATCCCACGGCTGACCCCTGACCGTCTGAGAAACCTCGATACCGCGCTGCAAAACGACTTGCAACACAATCAACAATTCTCAATGGAAGCGCGCGACATGTCTGACATACCTGAAAAGCTCCCCGCCCCGCTGAGATCGATTTTCGCGCCTGTGAAAGCGCTATTTGTGGGCGATGCTTCCTCCGGGATATTGCTGATCCTTGTGGCCGCCGCCGCCATGATTGCAGCGAATTCGCCGTTTTCGGCTGAATACAAGGAATTGTTCTACGGCGAATTGCCGTGGACGCCGATCAAGAAGCTCGATGACCTGCACCTGTGGATCAACGATGCACTGATGGCGGTGTTCTTCTTCGTTGTCGGGCTTGAAGTGAAGCGCGAGATTGTAAACGGCAGCCTTGCTGATCCGGCAGCGCGCCGCTTGCCCATGGTGGCTGCGCTGGCTGGCATGGTTGTGCCGGCGCTTGTCTATATGGCGGTATCGGGCGGAGGCGAATATACGCGCGGCTGGGCGATCCCGGCGGCGACCGACATCGCCTTTGCGATGGGCGTTCTGGGCCTGCTTGGCAGCCGTGTGCCCGCATCCTTGCGGCTGTTCCTGCTGACGGTTGCGATTGTGGACGATATCGGCGCCATCCTGGTGATCGCCATTTTCTACACCGAAATCTCCTCGCTCACCTATTTCCTGATGTGGCTGGGTGCCTCGGCAGTCGTGCTGCTGGCGATGTTCGGGCTGAACCGGGCGCGCGTCGGCGTGTTCTGGCCGTTTATCCTGCTGGCTATCGTGCTGTGGTATTGCGTGCTGAACACTGGCATCCACGCAACGATTGCAGGTGTGCTCGCCGCGTTCACCATCCCGCTGCAACGGCCCGATGGCGAACCCATGCTGGACAGGCTCGAACACAGCCTTGCCCCGTGGAGCGCCTATCTGGTGGTGCCGGTGTTCGGCTTTGCCAATGCCGGCGTGGTGTTGAAAGGTCTGGGCGCGGATGCCCTGTTCAGCCCGCTGCCTTTCGCGATTGCCGCAGGCCTGGTGCTGGGCAAGCAAGTGGGCATTTTTGCAACCGTCTGGGTGGCTGACAAAACCGGCTTTGCAAAGCGCCCTGACAATGCGGGCTGGGCAGAGATCTGGGGCGTCTCGATCTTGTGCGGCATCGGCTTTACGATGAGCCTGTTTATCGGCGGCCTCGCTTTCCCGGCAACGCCCGAAAACATCGAGGCGGCCAAGATCGGCATCCTTTCAGGATCAGCCATCTCCGCTGTGCTGGGCTTTATCGTCCTGCGGCTGACAACCGAGCACCCGGCAGAGGATTGCGATGATGTAGGCGAAGTGCCTGCCAGCAGCAGCAGCAACGGCTGATGAAAGTGGGCGCGTAGCCCATCACCAGCTGCCGACATTCTCCATACTGGCCCAGGGTTCACGCGGCTCAAGGCTGCCGTCCTGTAGCAGTTCCACCGAAATGCCATCGGGCGTTTTGACAAACGCCATATGCCCATCGCGCGGCGGGCGGTGGATGGTGTGGCCTGCCTCTTTCAGCTTCGCGCAGGTTTCGTAAATATCCTCCACCCGGTAAGCGAGGTGGCCGAAATTGCGCCCGCCATCATATTCTTCGAGTGCTGCGCCATCGTCCGAGGGCCAATTGTAAGTCAGCTCCACCTCGGCCACGCCCTCCTGCCCCGGCGCTGCCAGAAAGATCAGGGTGAAGCGCCCCGCTTCCACATCGAACCGGCGCACTTCCTCCAGCCCGATCAGGCCGAAGAAATCGACCGTCGCCTGCGGATCGGTGACGCGGATCATGGAATGCAGAAATTTGGTCATCGTGCTGGCTTTCTCGCAAAGTGAGCGATGGAACTTCGAGCGGCAAGGCAGCGTCCTACAGGGGAAAGCCGCATTTGGCCAACCGCTCCGACCATTTGGATCTGCGCGTTCAAAATCGGTTCATCGCTAATAGTGCACATCTCATCGCAGGCACGCACCAGCCAGCAGGAGATAACGATGAGCGATACCGCACCCCCCACCCCTAGCCAGACAGCGATGAACACAGGCTTGGACAATGAAGGTGGCAGCAGCGATCGGTCCACCACAACCCTGCGCTGGTTCGGAACGGCGGGCATTGCGGCGATCGGCATGATTGCGGGCGGTTATCTCTTGGGCGATGGCTTGCTGCGCGCCAAACATGCAGAGCGCTCTGTCACCGTGCGCGGCCTGGCGGAACGCGATGTGACCGCAGATCTTGCCACCTGGACGATTTCCTATTCCGCAAGCTCTCCCAGCCTCAGCGCCGCACAAGCCAAAGTGCGCGCCGATACCGAGGCGATCCGCGATTTCTTCGATGACCTGGGCTTTCCCGCTGGCGCGCTCCAGCCCACTGGCGCCAATGTCTCAAGCTACACCAATAACGCGATCACCACCTACACCGTGCGCCAGCGCCTTGCGCTGCGCACCGATGATATCGAGCGCGCGCAAAAGGCGGTGGCGCAGCAATTTGACCTCGTCAATCGCGGCGTGCTGCTCGAAGAGGGTTCGGGGATGAGCTATGCGTTCACGCGGCTCAATGCGATCAAGCCCGAAATGGTGGCTGAGGCCACCCGCGATGCGCGTGCCTCCGCCCAGCAATTTGCGCAGGATTCCGGCGCTGGCGTGGGCGCGATCAAGAATGCGACACAGGGCTATTTCTCGATTGAAGCGCGCGATGGCTCGGGCGGCGGCTGGGGCAAAGCGGACAGCCCGTTCAAGAAAGTGCGCGTTGTCACCACAGTGAACTTTCTGATCGATTGACGCGCA
>JGI12109J20283_10344463_pt1 | contig 12160 bp, 10 predicted proteins | sample ElkSlonscriptome_12_FD_20283 | JGI IMG/M metagenome (IMG submission 20283) | reverse complement strand
ATGTCACTGGGAACGATCACCTCTTTCGGGATCATATCCGCTTCCCCATAGAATTGCGTCAGGAATTGGCTGATCAGTTCGTCCTCTGTTTCACCGACAGCGTTATCCAACACCTTGTTATCACTGCCAATCAGCTTACCATTACGGATAAACATGATCTGCACGACAGCATCGTCTTTTTCTCGATGCAAGGCGATCACATCGTGATCAGTCATCTTCGGGCTGACGGCCTTATGCCGTTGGGTGATAAAGTCAATCGCTTGAAGTTGATCTCGAATGACAGCCGCACGTTCAAAATCAAGTGACTCGGACGCCACCAGCATCGCCTGCGTCAACCGGGCGACAACCGGCTCTGATTTCCCACTCAGCACATCCATCAATTCACTGATCATCGCACGGTATTCGGTTTTATCCACCTTACCAATACACGGTGCATTGCACAGGCCAATATCATAAAACAGACAGGCGCGTTCATCTTTGCCATCAATATCACGGTCACACGTCAAATAGGGAAAAGCTTTGCGCAGCACACGCAGCGTATTCTGAACGGCCCACATCGCCGAATACGGGCCGAAGTAACGGCTACCGTCTTTCTTGAGGCGGCGCGTTGTCTCAATTTTGGGGAATTCATCTTGCCATGTCACCCGTATATAAGGGTAGCGTTTATCATCCTTGAGCAGCACATTGAACTTCGGCTTATGCCGCTTGATCAAATTTTCCTCAAGGATGAGGGCTTTTACTTCACTTTCCACGACGATGAACTCAATATCATCAACCAGGGAGCGCATTCGACGTGTTTTGGCATCTTGTGGGCCACTTTCCGTAAAGTAACTGCGCACACGCTGCCGCAGGCGTTTTGCCTTACCGATGTAGATGATCTGCCCGTTTTTGTCCTTCATCAGGTAACAACCGGGCTTCACCGGCAAATTTTTCAGGATTGTTTCGATATGTTCAGGGGTATCGTAGGCCATAAGTCACAGCAAAATTCGGATGTTTGTTCTAAATTTTACCCCGGTTAGACCAGGGTTGCGAGACCATTCTGCCACACTAAAGCCAGGTTAATGTTACTGTTGCACCCCAAAGACAAAGGCATCACCCGCCACCAAATCATCCAGGGTGATAGAGCCATCCAACACAGTTACAACAGAACCACGCAGTAGATCAGCCATTTTGGTACCATCAGCCAAGCCTGCATGCCACACCGGAATTTGCACATGCTCAAGTACATCCGGGCCGCGATACCCAACGACGATCAACTGCTGTTCTGGCGATTGCCGCTGAAAACACCATAACCCACCTTCAGCATACACCTGCTGGAAACCCCCATGTCGCAGGGCTGGTGCGGTGCGTCGTAAGTGAATGACTTGCCGGTGAAATACCAGCAGATCATGATCCCACTCAGTGTCATCCCAGGGCATGGTGCGGCGGTTGTCGGGGTCACGGTGTCCAGCCAGGCCGATCTCATCACCATAATACAAACACGGCACACCCGGATAGGTCATTAACATCGTCACGCCCAGACGCAGCAGTGCTTTATCGTCATTAAGGATTGTCAAAATACGGGTCGTATCGTGGCTACATAACTGGTTGAATTGTTGCCGGGCGATTACCCAGGGCACAGCCCCACGATAGCGTGTCAGTTGCTCTGCAAACGCCTCTGACGGCATCAACTGCATATCAACCTGATCCGGGTGGCGATCCGCGCCCAGGTCATAACCGGCCAACCATCGCCACATGGGGATGTTGAAACCCTGGTAATTCATCATCGCATCAACTTGATCACCCTGAAGATGTGCTGTCCCATCAAAGAAGTGCTCCCCGAAGATAAACGATTGAGGGAAGTCTGCTTTGATTGCTTTACGCATCTCGCGCCCAACCTCCTCGCTCAGTTGGAGGCTACCCTGCCGGGCAGTCATGTTGTATACATCCAGCCGCCAGCCATCCATGTTATAAGGCGGGCGTAGCCAGTGTTGCAACACAGAGTCAGCGTCATTATACATTTTGTCGCGTAGGGGTTGGCTGGCATAATTCAGCTTGGGCAATGACGGCACCCCTAACCACATCTCGTATTTATCGGGGTGTTCATAAAAGGTGTAGTATGCCGTAGAGGGTGCATTGTGGTCTTTGATCGCCTCCTGAAACCAGATATGATCATCTCCCGTATGATTGGGCGTCACATCGAGGATTAAGCGCATATTTACGGCGTGCAAGGCATCGCTAAGGGCAATAAGGGCTTCATCCCCACCCAGATGCTTATCAACCGTGTAGAAATCCTTGATGTTATAGCGGTGATTGCTACTGCTCTCGAAGATCGGATTTAAATAGAGCGCGTTAACGCCCAATTCACGCAGATAGTCGATTTTCTGTTGGATACCAGGCAGATCTCCCCCATAAAAATCAACATTGCCTGCCTCTTTATAGGGCAATGGCGGCGCACCCCATTCTCGAAACTGCACTTTGAAGTTCCGCCGCGTCCATTCCCCGTCCGCATGGTTTGTGGAAGGATCACCATTATAGAATCGATCCGGGAAAATCTGATAGAAAACGGCATCATCCAACCAATCTGGCGTGGCAAAATCCGCCAGCAACTTAAAATCATACCAGTCCGGGCCTTCGGCGCGGCTCACACCAAGTGCATTCAGTGTGTACGCTCCTTCTTCGGATAGCACACGAAAGCGATAGTGATTGAACGGCATCGTAACGGGCAGTTCGCAGGCCCAATACGCGAAGGTCTCATGCTGTTCTACAGGTGTCATAGCTTCATGATGATTCTCACCATCCGGCGCAGTGCGCAGGAAGATGTGGCGAATAGGGACCTCCGCTGGCACCCGCAAACGGACCGTAACAGTATCACCGAGTGCTGGCAACGGGTTGGAGACATACAAGACTGATCCATCATGGTGAAGGCCAGCAGTCCAATGAGATTGATTCATATAAGGCAACCGATCATAGCAACGGGATAATATCTCTGATCTTAGGAGACTTTCTCATCCTGAGCAATGCTGATACTTAAACCCTGCTCAAGTGATTTTTACATCCATCAAAGATAGGTATGGCACACTTAAAGAAAGAATGAAACGTACAAGAAAGGGCTTTATGACAAACGATCCTAGACCTGACCTACCCCCAGAAGAAAATATAGACGAAACAGAATTACGCGAAGAACCAGAGGTGATAGAGCGTCTTGGTCCAGAAGATGCCAGTGCCGAAGAAGTGATGGATGGCATGGAACAGTATGGCTACGAACGCATGGATGCCGGGTCATTCCCCAGTAGCCCCACCAACCAGGCGGATCAACCTGATTGGATGAATAAAAACGCTCAGGAACGGTCTAATGTAGCGCAGGAAGACGATGACCTTGATTAGATGCAGCGGGGTGGATCCTGTAACGAACCTCACCCCACCTTAAGCAAAGTTTACCTACTGCTTGGCAGCGTCGCCATAGACCTCTTCTTGCTGGTCCGGGCGGCGGCGGGCCATCCAGGTCAGGTGTGCTAATCGATCTTTGGCAGGGTTATTCAGGTCATGCGGTTGGAAACGCCACCCCCAATTACCCTGCTCACGGCCTGGCGTGTTCATACGCGCATCCGCACCCAGGCCAAGCACATCCTGCATCGGCATGACAAACGTGTGCGCTGTAGAGAACATGCCCAGGCGAATCATCGTCCAATTGATCTCGCCAACATCCTGCGCAATATATTCGCCTAGCATACGCTTTACATGATCGTTCGCTTCCCCACTATTCCACCAGCCAACAGTCGTGTTGTTATCGTGCGTGCCGGTGTAAGCCACACAATTTTCTATGTAATTATGCGGCAAAAATGGATTTTTGGGGTCGCTCCAGGCAAATTGTAGGATCTTCATACCCGGCAGACCGAGTTCATCACGCAGGTCAATCACTTCTTTGGTGATCTCACCCAGGTCTTCGGCGATGATGGGCAATGCGCCGAGTTCAGCTTCAATCGCCTTAAAGATTTTGTTATTCGGCCCTTTGACCCATTGGCCGTTGATGGCGGTTTCTTCATCCGCCGGGATTTCCCAGTAGGCTTCAAAGCCCCGGAAATGATCAATACGCACCAGATCAACCAGGCCGAAAGTCGCCTGCAAACGGCTGATCCACCAGCTATACCCCTGTTCATCCATTACATCCCAGCGATACAGTGGGTTACCCCAACGCTGGCCGGTCTCACTGAAGTAATCCGGTGGAACGCCCGCGATAACTGTCGGATTGCCTTTTTCATCCAGGTAGAAGCGTTCACGGTTGGCCCACACATCACTGCTATCATGTGCCACAAAAATCGGAATATCACCAATAAAGCGGATACCCCGGTCACTGGCGTAACTGCGCAACTCGTACCACTGTACATGAAAGACCCATTGCTGAAATTTGTGTCGGGCAATACGATCTGCGAGGCGAGTAGTAGCCGCTTTGAGCGCGTCCGGGTCACGCAATGCCAGTTCATCATCCCATTCTACCCAGGGCTTACCGCCATAATCCTCTTTGATGGAGATAAACAACGAAAAATCATCGAGCCAGTAGGCATTATTGGTATACCAGCTTTCGTAAGCCTCACGTTGATCATCACGCGCATCTGTCTTGAAACGCTCAAAAGCCAGCTTAAGCTTTTCAACGTGATATTCAATCACCGGGCCGTAATCGACCATATCTACCGGGAAATCGGGCACATCTGCAAGATCATCGTTTACGAGAAAGCCCTCACCGACCAACTTATCCAGGCTGATGAGGTTGGTGTTCCCGGCAAAAGCAGATAAGGATTGGTAAGGTGAATCACCATAACTGGTTGGGCCTAGCGGTAAGATTTGCCAAACAGATTGACCATGTGCCTGCAACCAATCCACAAAGCGATACGAATACTCACCTAGATCACCGATGCCGTAACGACCTGGAAGTGAGGTTGGATGAAGCAGTATCCCGCTACAACGGGGGAATAATGTCATAGGAACGTCCTTTCAAGCTGTCCTTGATGCTATGCTGCCGATAGTAGCGGACATACTGCGCTGTTGCAATCCACAACGGTTAGCCGAGCATTGCCCTAACTTGCTCAACAGCCATATCCTCAGTGACCTTGCTTTCTGCCCCATCACGTAGACGGCGCACGGTTACCGTCCCTTCGGCGACTTCCTCTGGCCCAGCGACTACAACAACCGGAATACCTTTTTTATCCGCGTATTTGAACTGTTTGCCCAGGTTCTTGTTTTCCATAAACAGTTCGACATTGATGCCAGCTTTGCGTAACCGTGCGGCAAAGCGTGCTGCCGCCCGCCGTGTATCATCGTTAAAGACGGTCACCAGCACCTGAACCACCGTCCCACCGATATGATCCGGGTAGAGATCCAATTCATCCATCACATCAATGATGCGTTCAATACCGAGTGAAACGCCCGTCGTCGGCAGGCTTTGCTTACGAAACATGCCGATTAGCTCATCATAGCGGCCACCACCACTCAAACTGCCAATATCCGGCTCGGTGACGACAGTCTCAAAGATCGGCCCGGTGTAATAACCCAGGCCGCGCACCATCGTTAGATCAAAGGCGTAATTCTCCGGGCTGATGCCCGCATCTTGCAGATAATCCGCCAATTGCCGCAGGTCTGTTAAACTCGCCTTGGCTTCTGGTAAATCGCCTAACGTTTCCGCTAGATAGTCCAGGTTCTCTACGCCGGTCTGCTGACTGGTGATAAGGTCCAGCATACGCGCTACTACATCAGCATCAATGCCCCGTTTGATCAACTCATCACGCACACCATCCGCACCAATTTTGTCGAATTTATCGACACTGCGGTACAAATCCGCCAGTTGATCATCCGGCACCCCGGAGAACTGACCAATAGCCGTCAATAACCGTCTGTGATTGATTTTTACTGTGAATTGCGGAAATCCAAGCCGCTTCAGCGCGGTAACGACCACACCAACAACCTCAGCATCAGCACTCATATCCCCTACACCGACAATATCCGCATCACACTGGTAAAATTCGCGGTAACGGCCCTTCTGCGGGCGTTCCCCACGGAAAACTGGTGCGATCTGATAGCGTTTAAACGGGAAAGTAAATTCATTTTCATGTTGGGCAACCACACGCGCCAACGGCACAGTTAAATCATAGCGCATACTGGTTTCGTCTTTGCTGCTGCGCCCGTGCTGCACACTGTAGATCAGGTTTTCAGCATCTTCACCATATTTGCCGTAGAGTGTTTCATTCAATTCTACGATAGGCGTATCCAACGGTTCGAAGCCATATAATTCAAAGACCTCTCGCACCGTGCGGAACACAAACTCACGCTTGATCATATCCGCTGGTAGGAAGTCTCTAAAGCCTTTCGGCGGGCGGGGATTAATGCGATTTTTGCTCATAGGGTCTCCTTACTGGTTTCTGCAATAGGCAACAAAAAAGCGCAGACCAACGTCTGCGCCCAGTAGATAGGTTAGGAACATCGCCGGTCAGTATCGGGGTAAAATCAGATGATGATGCAATTTTGCCGACGACATAGTACATTCCTGTTTCTTCGATAAGATGCCCGCATTATAAGCGGAAAACCCACTTAAAACAAGCGATCTATGACTCAGGCTCGGCAGATTTTGCTGCCAGGGCTTGCTGCTTTACATCACGGATTTGCTCATAGTGACCATGCTCATGCGCCAAACCGAAGATAAAAGCGGCGGGAGCATTCATATTGCCGAACACCTCAGTAAAACGCTCCGACACCTCTCGGTAGACATCCAGGTGCGGCTCATCCGGCCAGGTATCCAGGTAAGCCAAGCGCATCCGGCGGCTTTCTTCCAGACGTTGTACACACTGTGCCTTGGTCGTTATATCCCGCCAGGGTGTCTCGTAACGCGGGCGTTCCTTAGCAGGGATACCCCTCGCCAACAAACTACTGAAGGCGGCACCCTCTTCGCTGCTGGCTGTCACATGGACGATGAGATGTGCCACACTCCAACCGATATTTTCCTCACCCTCTGCGGCATATGGGTCATTTGCATCAGGGTCAATCGGGTCAAACGTAATATCCACATCATCCAGATCGGCAATCATCTCCAGCAAGGTATCAATGCTGTCATTGGTCAATTCACGCAAGTCATCACGGGTCAAGCCTTCGGCTGCCTCGATAGGCTTCTGTTCACGATTCAATAACGCTGTAAAATCAAAAGTCATAATCCAAACTCCTTAACGACACGAATAAAGAAACTGTTTTTCTGGACGTGATCCTATCGTCTATTCTTACTCAAATGGCCTGTACGCAATACTGGCAGGAAAAGTTAAAACAGGGTTACAATGAACACTGTGTAAAATTCCACAATCCGATTTTAAGGACGCTACCGATGTTAACGGATATTGAAAAGATTATTTTTCTATTTCTAGCATTGTTCGCTACGGGGGCCGCTTACCAGGGCTTTGCCGAGGTCTGGGGGGTGATCAACCGTGGGCAAGGCAAATTGCACTTAAACAATTTACCCAACCGTGCCTGGACCGCCCTACGCATTTATATCACACAGGAGACCACCCTCAAAACGCGCCGGCTAACCAGCTTAATGCATCTGGCCGTCGTGATTGGGTTTACCTACTACTTCCTGGTGAATGCCGTTGACTTGCTCTATGGATACATCAACGGGTTTAGTGATACCTTACACGACCTGGGCATCTTATATGATCTGTTTCGGTTAGGCGCGGATGTATTCAGCGTGGCTGTTATCGTCGGTGTGAGCTATTTCATTGTGCGCCGCTTTTACCTCCCAAACAAGGCGGATTTAAAATATCACGATAATGTACTGCTTCACCCGAAAGCGAAAGCCGGGGCCATTGACCGCGATTCACTGATCGTCGCGGTTTTCATACTTATCCATGTAGGGGCACGTTTTCTCGGCGAAGTCGCCGTTGTCGCCCAATCCGAGGCTGATGTGTGGATGCCGTTTGCGACCATCTTATCACCATTACTGGCCGGCATGAGCGATGATGCCCTACAGGTCATGCGGCATTTGATGTGGTGGCTGGCATTGGGCGGTATTCTGGTTTTCCTGCCCTATTTCCCCTACACCAAGCACGCGCACCTGTTCATGGCACCGTTGAACTACCTGACCCGCCCGCAGCGCACCTCCCTGGGGGAAATGGAACCGCTCGACCTGGAAGACGAAGATATTGAGCAGTTTGGTGCCAATCGCCTGGAAGACCTGACCAAAACCAACATCTTTGATAGCTTCGCCTGCATCATGTGTAACCGATGCCAGGATGTGTGCCCGGCTTATGTCACCGGTAAGGAACTGTCCCCCTCCGCTTATGAGGTCAACAAACGTTACCTGATTAAGGATCAGATGTTTGACCTTGCCAATGGTGAGGTCAGCATAAACCCATTGATCGGATCGGCCATTAGTGAGTCGGCGGTGTGGGCGTGTACGGCCTGCGGTGCCTGTATTGACATCTGCCCGGTAGGTAACGAACCGATGCTAGATATTCTGGATATGCGCCGGGATGCGGTGTTGATGCAAGCAGAGTTCCCCGCCGAATTAGAAGGGGCGTTCGACGGTATGGAACGGCAGGGTAACCCGTGGCAAGTGGCTGAAGACCGCTTCCGCTGGGCAAATGGCCTGGACTTTAGCGTGCCAACCGTTGAGGAAAATCCCGATTTTGAAATCCTCTACTGGGTGGGCTGTGCGGCAAGCTATGACCCACGCGCCCAACTGACCGCCCGTGCCCTGGTAAAGGTCTTACATGCTGCTGAAGTCAACTTTGCCGTACTCGGTGAGATGGAAAATTGCACCGGGGATAGTGCCCGTCGTGCCGGTAACGAGTACCTGTATCAAGAAATGGCAATGGGCAACGTGGAGACACTCAACGAGGTGAACCCACCGCGCATTGTCGTGACTTGCCCCCACTGCCTGCACAACATCGGCAAAGAGTATCATCAATTCGGCGGGGATTATGAGGTCATCCACCATACAGAATTGATCGAAGAACTGATCAACGCCGGGCGTGTGCCGATGGAAGCGCATCCCAAGCAATTACCAAACGTCACTTTCCATGATCCCTGCTACCTGGGCCGCCACAATGATGTGGTTGATGCACCGCGTCATGTGCTGCTTTCCGTCACCGATGGCACCGAACCCACCGAGATGCCACGTAACCGCAAGAATTCGTTCTGCTGTGGTGCTGGTGGTGCCCAATTCTGGAAAGAAGAGGAAGAAGGCGAGAAAGCCGTCAACATTGTACGCTACGAAGAGGCCAAAGATACCGGCGCGGATGTGGTCGCTGTGGGTTGCCCCTTCTGCATGCAGATGTTCGAATCCGCACAGGCGGAAGTGACTGATGGGCCAGTCGTCAAGGATGTGGCCGAACTCATCGCAGACCGCTTACCGGGTGGCGCACCACAAACCGAAACCGCCGCAGACTAAAACAGATTCTCATTATTGCAGGCGATCACACGATGAATGGTCGCCTGTTTTATTTTGTCCGTGTAATGAGGGGGTAACCTATGTCGCGCTTGTTCATCATCACTGTGATGTTGATTCTAACACTGGTTGCCTCAGCCTGTAGCAGTGATGACTCAACAGAACCACCGGCAATGCCCACACTCGCCCAGGCGAGCACATCAACATCAGAGCCGACAGCATTACCGACAGACACACCCACACCGTTGATGACTGCTACCCCTAGCCCGGCAATCACCAACACGCCGACCACAACACTAACTGCCACCGAAACGGCCATACCAACCAACACATCACCGCCGACAGCGACCTTTACACCCAGCGTAACACCCACGTTCTATTTTTCCGCGACCACAGTTGGCAATCTGCCCGTGTTCGCGACATTGACACCTGCCCCAGCAGCACAGGGTGCCCCGCAACCGACGCCACTCATCGCCGCTGATATTGTCATTACTGAGCAGGAATTTCAAGCAGCAGTCAGCCGACGGGTGAATACCGCACCCGCCATTGAATCCGCCGCCATTGACTTTGTACCAGGGCCAGATCAAGGGATTAACGTGCGCATGTCTGCGTCTGGTGGGCAAGCACAAATCACGGGTGATGTGTTTATCGCCTTCACCATGACTGGCGGTTTTGTGCGTATTGCCGTCACGCGCATTGAGGTGGCCTCCGGCGGTGTGCCACCAGAAGCCTATATCAATGCGGTTGCCGAGGATCTCTATCCATTGATTACCGACGTTTTCAGCACCCTGATTGATAACGCCCTGGGCCAAGACCATGATCTTGAGGTGCTACGCTTCTCCAATAACGCAATGGAGATTAAATTCCTGGTACCAGAGACAAATACGCAACCCTAATCCCGTGAACGTGCGTGCAAAAATGCCCACATATCAGCAGGGATCGTATCAACATCGCTGTCATCTAGTTCAATTATCGCCCTGGGCCATACATGCCCTGCCTCGGCAATGGCATAAAAACGCACCAGATCATCATCAGGGCACCCGGCTGGTTCCTGCACCACAACACGATGCGGACTTTCCGCCCCGGTGATCTCCTCAAACCGCCCCGTTGTCAGGTCACAGTTGTTTAAGGTGGTTAGGTAACTAAAGGTCATCGTATGACTAAATGCAGAGTACAGGATGTCATTTTCAATTTCTGCGTAACCGTTTAATGGGAAGACCGGATCATTAGTGCCGATAGCCCACACGGTAGCGACTGGCGCAGACCCCACACACCCCTGCGCGAGTTGTGTTGTGATGCTCATACCAACTAACCCCGTTGCCGCAATACGATCATCCAATGTGCAACGGGCACGGAATGCCATCAGCGCACCATTGGAATACCCCACCGTGTAGATACGATTGTCGTCAATATTATAAGACTCAGCCAATTCATCAATTAGCAACGCAACAAAGCCGACATCATCAACCACCGTTCCGCCGCGATCTATTGGCACATCCAGGTAATCCCAGCGGCCATTCACCGCGTTGGGATAAACGACAATTGTTCCCGTATCATTAGCCAGGTCACGGAATTCTGTTGCAGTGACCATATCATCAGCATTACCACCTGATCCATGAAAAACCAATACGAGTGGTGCCGGGGCATCATCCGTATAGGATTGTGGTATATGCAACAGGTAACTTCGCGTGCGGTCCTCGTGTGGTAGGGCACGCAACGGCAACGGCTCATCATCGGCCTGCGCATGAAGTACACCACCAATACCAACGGTCAATAGCGCGCTCAATAGCAGCGTGCGCAGCAAACGCTCACTCAGGGTCATTATTTTGCAGCCTTTCGGTCAATTAAGAACTACTCCTTAAGACCCATCATAGTGACTTATCACCATATACGCAAAAGTGCTATGTAGTCTCAACCATAGCAAAAAATTGCTGAAGCGCACCCATATATGCCTCGCGTGATGCCCGGCTGAGCAAGTCATTGTGCCCGGCACCCGGCACCCGTAATAGACGTTTATGAGAGGCTGCGGATGCATCGTAGAGTTTCTGCCCATTTTCGACGGGCAACACACGATCTTCTTCCCCGTGGATGACCAGCGTCGGCAGGTGAATACTTGCCATGCGTTTGGCATTGCCAACAGGTAAATCACTGATTGTGTCCAGATCAACCGGAATTTGTAATCGCCGGAATACCGAAGGCATATCAGCAAAGCCACTTTCCACAATCAATCCGGCGAAATGATCTGGCAATTTATGCGCCAGATGAATGGCCGGACCACTACCCAATGACCGCCCCATCAGATAAAGTGGCAGTGTATGCTCATCACCTAAAATACCCTCTAATGCCGGTGGAACGGACTCACCATCTGTGAGCAGCGTGCTGGTCAGGGGTTGCCCGTTACTCCAGCCATACCCACGGTAATCAACCACAAGCAATGCTGTATCCATGCCCGCATAAAGCGGTGCGATGTAATCATAATCGGCAGCCGTTTCCCCATTGCCGTGGAAGTACAAAAGAACACGTTTCGCCGCAACCAATGCAAAGTAACGGTAACCAAGTGATACCCCATCAGCAACGGAAACTAGCCCATCTTTGGCACCACGAAATTCACTTCTACCTTGTATGGCCCGCCGTGGATAAAACAAGCGTGACACAATAGCCGGGTCATCAAGTGGATGGTTTGACATAAGTTGTCCTTTATGCAGGCTTTTTCGTATCATAGAGATTTCATATTCACATCGCAAATTTGAGACCATT
>JGI12109J20283_10488370_pt1 | contig 12162 bp, 9 predicted proteins | sample ElkSlonscriptome_12_FD_20283 | JGI IMG/M metagenome (IMG submission 20283) | reverse complement strand
GTAGCTCGGCAAGACAGGACGGGGCTAATAACCCATGATTTTTGGTAATCCCGCCCCAACAAGCCCACTGCTTCTTAGATGCTAAAGACTAACAGAGTTAGCTTCTAAGCGTTGCAGAGAAATTTCTGCCGCTTGACGGACTTGGGAATGCTCGTCTTTGGTCATAAAATTTAAGGCTGAAACACTTTTTTCGCTGGGAAGATGACCCAACGCTTCGGCTAGACGCTGACGCACTAACCAGTCTTCTGAGGAGACAAAACGCGCAATTTCGTCAACGGCTTCCACGGCTTTGATTTCCCCTAATGCTGAAATCGCGGCTTGCTGTAAAACCACTTCTTTGCTGTCGAGGGCTTCGATTAAGAGGTTTTTGGCCCGGGGGTCTTTGAGATTGCCAAGGGAGACGGCAGCACTAAAACGAACCAGCCAGGAGGTGTCTTCGTAAAAGGCTCGCACTAGGGCTTCATAGGCTCTGGGGTCTTCGAGGTAGCCTAATGCTCCGGCTGCGTCAGCGCGAATGCCATAATCGGGGTCGCTTTCGAGGAGTTTGATCAGGATGGGGTAGCATTCGGGGGTGGGTTTGACTCCGAGGGCAAAAACGGCCATGGAGCGCACTTGTAATATGTCGTCGTCTAATACTTTTTTGATGAGGGGGACGGCATCGACGGGGGGAACTTCGCGCAGATAGGCTAAGGCTAACATCCGATCGCGTGAGTTATCGCTGTCGAGTTGTGCCGAGATTTCTTCTAGGGTATGAGGTCTCATAGAATTTTTGTTAACTTTCTTTACAAATTCTAATAAACTTTCTCGGACTCTGACAGGAGAAGAAAACCGTATAGCACCTCGATCGGTAGGGCTACATTCTAGGAGTTGTTATCTTTGGGTGATACTGGCGAGTTGGGCTAGGGCTTCCCCGGTTACGCGGCAAATGCGCCAATCGGGTAAAACTTGCGCTCCGATACGTTGGTAAAACGCGATCGCGGGTTCGTTCCAATCTAGGACACTCCACTCAAAGCGCTCCAACCCTTGCGCGATCGCGTGTTGAGCTAAATGTTCTAACAAGGCTTTGCCAATACCGTGACGGCGATATTCGGGCAAGACAAACAAATCTTCGAGGTAGATACCCGGCTTGGTTAAAAAGGTGGAATAGTTGTAAAAATATAACGCCAATCCCACCACCTTTCCTTCCCATTCGGCAACCAAGGCATAAGCGTACACCGGATCGCCAAACAAATGTTGTTGCAGTTGTTCGGCGCTTCCGGTGACTTGATGAGACAGCTTTTCATACTCAGCCAGAGCTTGGATCAGTTGAAAAATAGCCGGGACATCTTGCTTTTCGACAGAGCGGATTTTTACTGTATCTAAGGGGAAAGTTTTTGCCATTAGTCAGGGGTTGTGGGTTGTTTGTTGAATTTATCATTAACCCACAACGAAGGACAAAGGACAAAAGACCAATGACCAACAACTAAGTTAACCAACCGCGCAAGCGACGAGCGACTTGAGGACGGCGTAACTTCCGCATGGCTTTACTTTGGATTTGGCGGACTCGTTCGCGAGACAGGTTGAAAATGCCGCCCACTTCTTCTAAGGTATGGGGTTGATGGGCGTTGAGGCCATAGCGCAAGGAAATGACATCTTTTTCCCGTTCGGTCAAGACTTCGCTCAATACATCCCAGATTTCTTGACGCATCATGACTTCACTCATTTGGTCTTCTGGGAGTTGCAATTCGCCGTCTTCGAGTAAGTCGAGTAGTTCGGTGTCTTCCCCTTTACCGACGCGGTGGTTGAGGGAGAGGGACTGACGACGCAGTTGCAGCAGTTGGCGCAGTTGCGGTAGGGTTACATCGAGTTCTTCGGCAAGTTCTTCCTCGTTGGGGTTGCGTTGGAGTTTTTGTTTAAGGGTGCGTTGCGCTTTTTTGAGTTTGTTAAGCTTTTCAACGATGTGAATGGGAAGGCGGATGGTTCGCGCATCGTTGGCAATGGTGCGGGTGATGGCTTGGCGAATCCACCAGTAGGCATAGGTGGAGAATTTGTAACCTTTGTTGGGGTCGAATTTTTCGGCAGCCCGGTTTAAGCCGATCGCGCCTTCTTGGATTAAATCGAGGAAGGGTACGCCACGATTGAGATAGCGTTTGGCAATGGAAACCACTAAGCGCAGATTGGAGCGAATCATTTTGCGCTTGGCAACGCGCCCTTTATAGAGTTTTTGTTCGAGTTGACGAATGCTTAACTCCATGGCTTCAGCGAGTTCGGCTTTAGAAGGCGATCGCTTTAGTTCTTCTTCGAGGGCAAGTCGTTTTTCTTCGATGTCTACAACCGATTTGACACATTGAGCGAGTTCGATTTCTTCATCGGGCTTCAAGAGGGGATAGCGGGCCATTTCTTTAAAAAATGCCCCCACTGTGTCATCTGTACTTTTGCCTCTAGTGGCGCTGGCACCGTCATTATTAGAGGCGGAAAATTCAATATCGACGAGGTTGTTATCCCCATCCTTGCTTTGTGTATCGTCTTCGTTTTCGAGATTAATATCGGTTTGTAATTGCACGTTGGTGGCTTGGGTTTCAGAAATAATTTTCATAATTGATTGGGTTGGGGATAGGTTCAAAAAGTAACAACTAATACCAGAGGCGATCGCATTAGCAATCGAATCGGCAGGGTTATGTTTTGAGCATGGACGTATGGAAAGAAGTTACATCAAAATATTCAGATATGGAGGGCGTATTCAATGAATTTAAAATTTGGCTTGGAATTAATCCGAACCCGCGATCGCATGGCAATTACCTTTGAGTTTTTGGGGCTAACGACTGCTAACGATCGCGCTCTTTTGGACATAAACAAGCTTTTGTTGCTCTGCTCTAGGGACTAAGATTTTAACCGCAGCGCTAAAACCAAAGGCGATTTCTGTTTTAGACTACCAAAATTGAGTTTTAAATTTGTCTGACTGATTACAAAATTGCACCACATCACCCCGCTTATTCGATGGTTAAGTTATCAAATTATTTTTTTGATCGATATTGATGAACCAATTTCTAACGATGATTTTTGCTTTCTACGGTTTGCTCCTCCTGTTCGTCCGAGCCAAGACTTGAATAAATTTTTACTTTTTCTTAAAATTTTTGGCCTAATTCACTTTTTAATGCCGCTACTAGCCTAACATCTCATAAATAGGGGGCTTGGTCTATCTGTCAAGAGAAAGAAATTTAGAATCTATCACGGGGAATAAATCCTGAAAGTGGCATTATCCTCTAGGGATTAGTGGGTTAGGAAACGGGATTGCCGCGATCGCTGTTACCCTGATAACTGAAAAATCACGATTGTTGTACTGCCGTCTGACCGTATGTTAGATTCATCCCCCCGCTTGGCCTTGGCCGAACCCAGTTCTACTTATGAAGCGACCCACTCACCCCAGGCAGAGCATTGGCTAGAAGTATTAGTAGACTGTCCGGGGATCGATACCCCCTTAACCTACCGTGTTCCCCTCGATCTACCCGCGCAACCGGGGGATGTGGTTAGCGTTCCCCTCGGTCAGCAAACTGTCGGCGGTATTGCCATTAAACGTTTAGAACGCCCACCTGCGGGACTAAATGCCAATCGCATCAAAGAAATTGACGGTATTTTGGCGGCTAACTTTTTTCCTTCCCATTATTGGCAACTTTTAGAACAAGTTGCTCAATATTATTACACACCCTTGATGACGGTCGTGCGAGTTGCTCTACCCCCTGGATTGTTACGGCGATCGCGATCGCGTCTGCGCCTCCTTCCCCAAGCGATCCCCCCCGGTGGTGAAACCTTTTGTTCGGGGAGCGCTCAAGCCGTTCTGCGTCTACTACAACAGCAAAAAGACCACGACTACAGCAGCCAATATTTACAGCGCAAAGTCAAAGGCGCAAGACGCGGCATTCGCGATTTATTGAAGCGGGGATGGGTCAAAAGTTACCTCGAACCCCCCAAACCAACCCGCCCCAAACAGCAAAAAGCCGTTACCCTCGTAAGTCATGGTTTCATGACAAACTTAACCCCCCGTCAGCGAGAAGTTTTAGAAGTGCTGCGACGGGGTGGCGGTGAAATGTGGCTGACCCAGTTGCTACAAACCTGTAACGCCAGTTCTTCGATTGTGAATGCCCTCGAACAAAAAGGAGTGGTGGTGGTTCAAGACCAAGAAATGCTGCGCTTGGCCGCCCAACCTCAAATCGCGGATGACCAACCCAAAACCCTAACTCCTGCCCAAGCTCAAGCCCTCGAAGCCATTTTAGCCAGCGATCGCGCCGATCAATTCCTCTTACATGGAGTAACAGGATCGGGCAAAACCGAAGTTTATTTACAGGCGATCGCGCCCCTCCTCGAAGCCGGAAAATCCGCCCTAGTTCTCGTTCCCGAAATCGGCCTGACTCCCCAACTCACCGATCGCTTTCGGGCCCGGTTTGGCGATCGCGTCTGCGTTTATCACAGCGCCCTTTCCGACGGCGAACGTTACGACACCTGGCGACAAATGCTCCAAGGAGAGCCACAAGTCGTCATCGGGACGCGATCTGCCATTTTTGCGCCTTTACCAAGCTTAGGCGCGATTATCCTCGACGAAGAACACGATAGCAGCTTCAAACAAGACCGCCCCGCCCCTAGTTACCATGCGCGAACCGTGGCTCAATGGCGATCGCAACTGGCCAACTGCCCCCTTATTTTAGGATCGGCCACCCCCGCTTTAGAAACCTGGGTAGCCCTAAGAGATACAGAACAATATTTACCCCTGCGCGATCGCATCGCCCAACGCCCCCTCCCTCAAATTGAAATCGTCGATATGCGGCGAGAATTGCAACAAGGCAATCGCTCCATTTTCAGCAAATCCCTACAAACTGCCCTGGAAAACCTGAAAGAACGCGGCGAACAAGGCATCCTCTTCATCCCCCGTCGCGGTCACAGTACCTTTGTCTCCTGTCGCAGTTGCGGCTATGTCATCGAATGCCCTGACTGCGATGTTTCCTTGTCTTATCACCACACCCACGACAACGCCACCCCCTTATTACGCTGTCATTTCTGCAACCACACCCGACTGCAACCGCCCCAATGTCCCCAATGCAGTTCCCCTTATCTCAAATTCTTTGGTAGTGGGACGCAAAAAGTCGCCCAAGCCCTGGCCAAAACCTATCCAGACTTGCGGGTAATTCGTTTCGACAGCGACACCACCCGCACCAAAGACGCGCGGCGCATCTTACTCGACCGCTTTCGTCGCGGCGATGCCGATTTGCTCATCGGGACGCAAATGCTCACCAAAGGGCTAGACATCGAACAAGTGACCCTAGTGGCGATTTTAGCCGCAGATGGCTTGCTACACCGCCCAGACTACCGTTCTAGCGAGATTGCCTTTCAAACCCTAACCCAAGTGGCCGGAAGGTCGGGCCGGGGAGAAACCGAGGGAATCGCCATTTTGCAAACCTATACTCCCGATCATCCCGTCGTTCGTGCAGTACAAGCTTACAATTACGAAGGCTTTAGCGGCGAAATTCTGCAACAACGGGCCGAACACCGCTATCCGCCTTATGGTCGCTTGATTTTACTGCGAATTAGTGGCGCACAAGAGCGAGAAGTCCAAGAAACGGCGCAGCTTTTAGCTCAAGCCTGTCAAGCCTTATTAGAGGATTCAGGAGAAATTTTAGGGCCTTCTCCAGCCCCAATTCTCCGCGTTAATCGCCGCTATCGCTGGCATATTTTAATCAAAACTTTTCTCGATCCCGTTGATTTGCCAGATTTCGCTCAGTTGCGCGATTTGTGTCCCCAGTTTGTCAGTTTAGGGATTGATGTCGATCCGATGAGTTTAGATTGATTGGTTGTTGGTTGTTGGTTATTGGTTATTGGTTATTGGTTATTGGTTATTGGTTGTTACCCAAATTAATCGTTGTAAATTGTACATTGTACATTATTAATTTCTTCCCACTGCCTACTGCCCCTTAGATACTGACAACTGAAAAAAAGCTGCCTAAGATTCAGCAGAACGAATGGGAATTTCGATTTTAAATGTTGTGCCTTGATTGGGTTGAGAATCACAACGTAAGAAACCGCCATGACGTTCGACAATAATTTGATAGCTAATGGCTAATCCTAATCCCGTTCCTTTACCAATCGGTTTAGTTGTGAAAAAGGGATCGAAAATAGAGTTTTTAACGTTTTCGGGCATTCCTGACCCGTTATCGCTAATTTTGATAATGGCGTGAGAACAGTTATGTCGCTCTTTATGAGCAATTTCGGTGGTAATAGTAATACTGGGATTACTATCATTTTCTAGAGCATCAATGGCATTGTTAATGATGTTCATAAACACCTGATTGAGTTGTCCGGCATAACAATCAATCGGCGGTAACTCACCATATTTTTTAATGACATTAATCGGTATTCCTGCATTGTTTTTCTTGAGACGATGCTGCAAGATCAGCAGGGTATTATCTAGACCTTCGTGGATATTAACGGGTTTGCGTTCGGCTTTGTCGTGATGGGAGAAGTTGCGTAAAGAAAGCACTAACTGACGAATGCGCTCTGAACCCACTTGTAAAGAGGATAATAATTGGGGCAAATCCTCTTGCAAAAATTCGAGGTCAATTTCTTCGCTAAGGTCAACCACTTCGGGTTTTGGGGTAGGATAGGCGGTTTTGTATTCTTGCAGCAGGTCGAGGAGGTCGTGGGTGTAGTCGCTGAGGTGGTTGAGGTTACCGTAGATGAAGTTAACGGGGTTGTTGATTTCGTGGGCAATCCCGGCGACCAGTTGACCCAAACTCGACATTTTTTCAGTTTGGATGAGTTGGGTTTGGGCTTTTTGCAGTTTGTGGAGGGTATGAGCCAGGTCTTCGGCTTGTTCTTGGGTTTGGCGCAATAGGGAACTTTGTTGGAGGGCGACTCCGAGGTGAACGGCGATTTGTTTGACAAATTCGATCTCTGAGTCCGTCCACTGACGGGGTTTTCGGCATTGATGAATGCAGAGTAATCCCCACAGAGCATCGCCTTTCATCACGGGAATCACCAAATTGGCTCGCACTTCAAAGCGTTCGAGAATTTGGATATGACAATCACTGAGGTTTTCTTCGTAAATATCAGCAACGGCTTGAATGCGTCCGTGGTGATAATCTTGGGCGTATTGTTCTCCGAAGCAGCGATCGCGCACTTTTTCAGCCAGTACGGTACTATATCCCGATTTCACCGCTTCAGCCACAAAGGTTCCGGTATTGTAATTGGCTTCGGCATCAAGGCGAAACACTCCCACGCGGTCGGTATTGAGCAAGCGACGGACTTCGGTGGCCGCGGTTTGAAAGATGGTTTCAACGTCTAGGGATTTGCGAATTTTGCCAATGACGCGAAACAGGCTTTTTTGTTGTTCGGCGGCTCGTTCGAGTTCATAAGCCTTTTCGGTAGCGACTAAGGCAATTTTGTTGCTGTGTTCGTAGAGTTCGGCTTGGGTAATGGCCACAGCAGCTTGTTCGGCCAGGTGTTGCATTAAGGTGACTTCTTCTTCTTGCCAAGGGCGGGGATGACGACATTGATGAATCCCCAATAAACCCCAGAGTTGATGACCTGTGCCAATGGGAACGATTAAGCTGGCTTGGACTTGCAGAGCGTGTAAAAGCTGCCGATACTGCGGATCGAGGCATTCGAGGGCGGTGTCGTCAAGGGTACAGACGTGGCCACTTTGATAGCGCTCGATGTCGGTTTCGCAAAAGTTCAAGGGGGTTTGAGCGTCGGGGCCGCAGGATGGCCAATTCCCTTGGATTTCTTCGACGACGACTTGACCGAGCCAGTTGTTTTCAAAACGATACACAAAGGCGCGATCGCTATTCAGCAGTTTTAAGGCTTCGCTGGCGATGGTTTGGAGGGTGGTGGTGAGGTCGAGACTGCCGCGAATCTGCTCGGTGACTTGGCGCAGCACTTGGGCAAAGTCGAGGGATTTTTGCAGTTGGGCGGTACGCTCTTTGACTTGGGATTCTAGGCTACTGTTGAGGTCGCGGACTTGTTGGTATAAGCGGTGTTGATAGATGGCGGCGGCGAATTGCTGCGCGATGGCTTGACCGAGTTTGATGTCTGGGGCTTCCCACTCAGGGGCTAAGTCCTGTTGGCATTGTCGCCACATTTCAAAGGATTTGCGGGGAAATTCTTGTTTGCGGTCGGGGTCGAAGTAACCGGCCCATTGGGTTTCGGTGGTGGTTTCGTTGCGAAAGATGGTCAAGCTGCCCAGAAATTGCGATCGCGAGTATAACGGCAAGATCAATACGCCCCGAATCGGTGTATTTTCAAAGCTCATTTGCAACGCTTGAAAGCGGAGGTCTTGGTAGAGGTTGTGGGTGTTGATGGCGGGGCAGTCTTCGCAGTCGTTGGCGGCGTGGGGCATTAAGCCTTGCCAAGCGGGATGTTCTTCGAGATAAAGATATTTTTTGTGAGGGACGGTGAGGGTTTCTCCTACGCCGCAGGTGTACAAATCGGCATCTCGATGGGTTTGCGCTTGTAAGTACAGCCGACCCCCAGACCCTCCTAAAGCGCTGACTGTCTCGATGAGGGCGTGTTGCAGCTTAATGGTTTGCAGGGAGTGGAGTAGGGTGGCGATGTGGTTGACGGTGGCTTGGTGTTGGCGATCGCGCTCGGCTTGTTGTAATAGTTGAGATTGGCTAATGGCGATCGCGACTTGATCGCTCACCCACTGCAACATTCTCAATTCGGCGGGGGTGATGGTTCGGGTTTGGCTGTGGTGGGAAATCAGTAAACCCCACAATTGCGGCGGATGAGGCGGGTTTGGGGTACTATCTTCACCGAGGTTGGGGGCGAGGGTTTCGGTGAGTTTAATCGGGATGACCACGGAGGACTTGACCCCCATGGCGTTGAGGTATTCTTGATGACAAGAATCGAGGTCTCGATATAACACGCCCTCGGTTTCGGTAAATCCTTTTTCGATGTTGGGAATGACAGGACTTGTACCAATTTTGGCGGCTTCTACGTCTACGAGCGATCGCGCCCCTAGTTTGGCAAACAACTGTCGGGCGGTTTCGGGGATGTCATCGGCGGGAAAGTGTAAGCCCTGCAAAGACGGCAAGCGATTGCCGCGCAAGCATTCGGCGACCACTTCCCCATTGCCCTGGCCATCGAAACGATATATTTTGATGCGGTCGGTTTTGAGGTAATCGCTAACTTCGGCAACGGTGGCACTCAGAATTTGGGTGAGGTCTAGGGAGTTCCGAATCCGTCCCGTAATACGATGCAGCAGTCGTTCCAAGCTAGTTTCCGAGTCTAAGTGAGCGGGGTTATTATTATGAGAAAGCATTGTAGCAAGCTGACCGGGGTTTAAAAAGGATAAGCCGATACCACTAAGTTAATGTGGTTCAATTCCAAAAACTGGAAAATGGTAGAAACACGGAAATAGTTTGACGTTATGCCAAGATGAACATTGCTCTTGGCCATTGCCGTCTTTGGTTAAAAAGGTTACATTGACTCCCTTATTTTAACAAAGGGTCGCTTTGCCAAGCCGCGATCGCGAGACATATCCACCCCCCTAAAAAGGCCACGCCGCCTAAAGGGGTCACTACACCTAGTATTCTTGTACCAGTTAAGCTTAGGGCGTATAAGCTACCCGAAAACAGCAATATTCCTATTATAAAAGCCCAAGCTGCACTCTGAAGCCATTTAATTGCGGTTGAAGTTCGACTGAGCAATAAGGCGATCGCGAGTAAGGCAAGAGCGTGATACATTTGATAAGTTGCACCCGTTGTAAAGATTTCCAGGGCGCGATCGCTAATTTGGCTTCTGAGAGCATGACTCGCAAACGCTCCTGCTGCCACAGCAAAGCCGCCAAAAAGGGTTGCCAACAGCATTATCAATCGAGGAGTCATCATGGGCTTTGGGCAGGTCATTGATTCACGTTCCTGGCAATTGTACCGCAAAACCCAGGGTGATTATTGATTGAGAAACTGGGGCGCGATCGGCTAACCTTGTAGTATAAATCCAGAGCGAGACCGACTCGATTCTAACTTGATTTAATCCCTCGCACTGCTTACCCTGCCCAGGAAACCCCATCTTTTTGGCCCCAGCGCGATCGAATAATACATTTTGTGCTACACTAAAAGCAGTAGCGTAAAAAAACCTACTACATCCATCAATAGTTATCACCCATAGCACCATGACACAACGACTCAAGCGTTGGGAATCCCCCCGCCGTCAAGGTCGCAACCACAAAGGCCGCGGCGGTGCAGCCCGACAAAGACAACTCAAAAAACGCGAAAAATTACTTCGCAAACAACTCAAAGCCCAAGCCCGGAAAAACAATCAAAACAGCAATAACCCAGGAGGAGAAGATCATTCTTCTCCTTCTTTTTTTAGCTGTTTTAATGGGAAATCCCACACCGAATTAAAAGTCAAATAGCTTGTAGGGGTGGGGTTTCCCCATCCAATCCTCATCTCTTAACCTCGTCAATAGTAAGATCAAATCCGTTTAATTAGTAGGGATTAAGAACCCCGGTTTCTGGCTAAAATCACAACTCTACTGTACAAGCAGGTAAGAAACCGGGGTTCTCGCGAAGCGTGGTTGTTTTTTCGGATTTGATATAAGCCCCTTGCCCGTGGGAGAGGGGTTGGGGTGAGGGCATACCCCAAAATCAGCCATTTTCAGGCAAAAAAAGCGCTGCGCGAACCCTCACGCAACGCCATTAGAACTCACTCAAATTCTCAATCTTAGCGGTCTACCGACCCCATGATAATATCAATACTACCCAAAATGGCGATCAAATCCGCCACTTTCACCCCCGTCAGTAAATGGGGTAGGATTTGCAAATTGTTAAAATCCGCCGCCCGAATCTTCCAACGCCACGGGAAGACATTATTATTACCTTGAATGTAAATGCCTAACTCGCCCTTGCCACTTTCAACGCGGACATAATGTTCGCCTTCAGGAATTTTGAAAGTCGGAGCAACCCTTTTGGCAATGTATTGATAATCAAAATCATTCCACTCGGACTTGCGGCCACCCATCATTTGCTTCGCTTCCAGGTTTTCAAACGCCCCACCCGGAATAGCAGCACAAGCTTGACGGAGAATCTTCACCGATTCGCGCATTTCCCGAATGCGGACAATATACCGCGCAAAACAATCGCCACTGGTTTCCCACTGTACATCCCAGTCGAGATCGTCGTAACATTCGTAGTGGTCAACTTTGCGTAAATCCCACTTCACCCCAGAAGCCCGCAGCATCGGCCCGGATAAGCCCCAGTTAATCGCTTCATCGCGGCTAATCGTCCCAATCCCTTCGACGCGACGGCGGAAAATCGGGTTGTTGGTGATTAGTTTTTCATATTCGTCAACTTTCGGCTCAAAATAGTCGCAAAAGTCGAGACATTTTTCCAACCAACCATAAGGTAAATCGACTGCTACACCACCAACGCGGAAGTAGTTGTTATTAACCATGCGGTAGCCCGTCGCCGCTTCCCAGAGGTCATAAATTAGCTCTCGTTCGCGGAAAATGTAGAAAAAGGGCGTTTGTGCGCCAACATCCGCCAGGAAGGGGCCAAGCCACAGTAAATGGTTGGCAATGCGATTCAGTTCGAGCATAATCACCCGAATATATTGCGCTCGCTTGGGAACTTCAATATCCGCTAGTTTTTCCGGGGCGTTGACGGTAACGGCTTCGTTGAACATCCCCGCCGCATAATCCCAACGGCTAACGTAAGGGACATACATCACTGTGGTTCGGTTTTCAGCGATTTTCTCCATCCCTCGGTGTAAGTAACCGATGACGGGTTCACAATCTACCACATCTTCCCCATCCAGGGTCACGATTAATCGCAAAACCCCGTGCATCGAGGGATGGTGGGGCCCCATGTTGAGGACCATGGGTTCGGTTCTAGTTTGTATTTGCGCCATAGCTTGGTAATTTCTCTTTGAGGTTTTTTAGAGTTTTTCTAAAGAAACGCTTTGCGTCTATATGCTAGATGTTACAGTTCGTTGGCGCTGTATTTACTTTTGTTACGCCTCGTCTTCTTTATTATAAAGATAAAGAGGGGATAACCCATTGCTCACCAAATCCGTTCTAATTCCAAGCTAAAGCCAGGCAGAACATTCTCACCCGATAAAGTTGTCGGATTGTCTAGAGTTTCTACATCTTGTCCGGGTCGATAAATTTCCACTTGGCGATTTTGTCGGTCAATTAAC
>JGI12109J20283_10344464_pt1 | contig 12170 bp, 12 predicted proteins | sample ElkSlonscriptome_12_FD_20283 | JGI IMG/M metagenome (IMG submission 20283) | reverse complement strand
TAAGCATTAAAATCGCTCGTCAGTTGCGTGGCGATGGACCATTTCATCTACCACCAGCGGCCCAACCCCTCAATAGTACAGTAACGCTTGTTCTGGAAAACACCGATCAACAACCGATGGTGACATTAACCGATACCCGCCGAGATTACACCTGGCAGGCCCTCATGGAACCTGGCAACGCTGATAAGACCTGGCAAACGGATGTCTTGTTGCCAATGGAACCGACTATCGTAACGTACACGTTCACCATCGGTGATCAAACACTTATGGAAAAGCGGCAGGTCGAGGGGCAGAACACACCCGTTTACGGTGAATGGGAAGATTTACCGTTTAAAATCGCCGTATACGACCCTGACCGTATGCCCGCTGACTGGATCAAAGGCATGGTCGTTTATCAGATCTTCCCGGATCGGTTCGCCAAAATCCAATCCGATGATAAGGCCCGTGCTGCCATGAAGGGCGTCTATGGGCATGAGCCATTATTTAAAAATTGGGGGGATGCCCCCGAAAACCCACCACTTGGGCGTGATTTCTTCGGTGGTGATTTACAGGGCATCATCAGCAAGCTGGACTACCTGAGTGACCTGGGTGTGGAATGCATTTACCTCAACCCCATCTTTGAGGCCGCCTCCAACCACCGTTATGAGGCGATTGACTTCATGACCATTGACCGTATGCTTGGCACCGAAGCAGACTTTGACGAATTGATTGACGAAGCCCATGATCGCGGCTTGCGCGTTGTGCTTGATGCTGTATTCAACCATTGCTCATCGGATAGCATCTACTTTGACATCACCGGCAAATACAGTGAGCAAACCGGCATCCCCGGCGCGTATCAATCCCAACAATCACCCTACTATCGCTGGTTTAAGTTCCGTGAATGGCCGACTGAATATGATGGGTGGATCGGCCTGGGTTTTATGCCGGAGTTCGTAGAATGCCCGGAGATGGAAGCCTATTTCGTCGGGCCGGACGGCGTGACCGCGCAATGGCTGAACAAAGGCATTGACGGCTGGCGGGCCGATGTCGCCTTTGATAACACCCTGGATTTCTGGCGGCGTTTCCGTACCTGTGTGGATAACACCAAGTCCGATGCCTGGCTTATCAGTGAGGAGTGGCGAGATTCAACACATTACATGCTAGGGGATACATTCAACGGCACAATGAATTACCGCTTTATGTGGGCGGTGCGTGGCTTCCTGGGGACGGACAACCTACTGCCCTCTCAATTGGATGATCGCCTGCAAACATGGATGCGTGATACGCCGGGACCAGCCATCCCTGCGCAGATGAACCTGCTCGACTCACATGATACGGACCGTGCCCTGACCACCTGTGGCGGGGATCGTGACCGCTACCAGCAGATGGTCGCTTTCCAACTGGCATATCCAGGTGCACCAACAGTCTATTATGGCAACGAAACCGGCCTAGAAGGTGATTTCGCCGAAGATGGCCGCCGCTGCTTCCCCTGGGATGATATTGACACAGAACTACATACGTTTTTCACGCACCTGATGACACTAAGACGCGATCTTTACGTGCTACGGACCGGACACACCGAAACCGTCATCGCTGATGATGACAAACGGGTTTATGGGTTCCGTCGCTACAATGAAAACCGCTCAGTCTATGCGTTATTTAATGCGACGAGTGAGGAGCAAACTGTAGGCATTGCCGTTAGCAAAGATGGCACCTTGAACGATTTACTAAAATCACACCCTGATGTCACAGCCGAGGGCGGTACTGTAACAATCACGCTCAAGCCGCGTGGCGCGGTGTGGTATAGCACGCCCGTTTAGGAAATATCATGCAAATGGGTGTCCGATTATCTGACTATTGGACACCCACAACGCATCAGTCTTGATTTAACTCATAGATCACCCGTAGGCCATCCAACAACAAATTCGGGGCGATGATGTCAATTGCATCGGTATATTGGTTAAACAGCGGTGCCAACCCGCCTGTACCAATGACCTTGGTATCATCCTCATTGAGTGCAGCCTTGAGCCGTGCCACCAACCCCTCCACTAGCGAGACATACCCCAGGAAGATGCCGCTCTGCATGGCGTGAATGGTATTGGTGCCAATCGGTGAGGGTGGCGGTTTATAGTCGATCTTGTGCAGGCGGGCCGCACGGCTGACCAATGCATCGTGTGCCACGCCCATCCCCGGCGCAATCGCCCCGCCGATATACGCCCCTTCACGAGAAACCACATCGAAGGTTGTAGCGGTACCAAAGTCAATGACGATGGCCGGACCACCATACAGGGCTTTTACCGCCGCAGAATTGACTATGCGATCCGCACCGGCTTGCTCTGGTTGGTCAATGGCGATGGTCACACCAGTTTTCGTCTCATGCGTGACGATCATCGGCTCAATATCAACATACCGCGAGACCAATTCGGTAAAAGTCAGTGTAAGTGTCGGCACCACACTGCTGATAATCACCCCGGTAATCGCCCGAAAGCCCACCTCAGCACTGTTCAGGAAATTACGCACCAGTACAGCATATTCGTCCGGCATCTTATCCGGCACGGTGCGTGCTCGCCAGTTCAACGCCCAGGAGCCAGTCTGCCATAATCCCAGGTGAATATTGGTATTTCCTATATCGACGGCCAGCAGCATCTAACCCTCGTCAAGCATATAACGGGCCAACAAATGCGTGGTATGTAGGATACTATCGCGATGGGTGCGTTCATACGCGTGTGATCCATCCACGCCGGGGCCAGCTAAACCGACTTTCGCATCACCACCGGATCGCCAGAATGCAGTGCCATCAGATGCATAATAGACGTAAATATCTATGTTGTGGGCAATATCAAAGGCTTCGGCCAGGCGACGTAGTTTATTGTTCATATCAAAGTGATAAGGGCCACCCCCATCTTTCACACAGATGCTCACCGAGAACTCGTCCCCAGCTTGCCCACGACCAATCGCCCCCATATCGACGGCCAATAACTCCGCGAGTGTATCCGGCAGACCATTTGACCCACCATGACCGACCTCCTCGTAATTGGCAATCAGCACGTAGATGTCTTGGGGTGGCACCAAATCGGCTGCTTTAATGGCAGCCAACGCACCATAGATACAGGCAACACCGGCTTTATCATCCAGGAAGCGAGACCGGATAAACCCACTTTCACTGAGTTCAACCTTCGGGTCTACAAAAACAAAATCCCCTACGGCAATGCCGAGGTCACGGGTTCCCTGTGCATTAGATGTGACCTCATCCAGGCGAACCTCCATCAAGTTACCGTCACGGTCAGCGGATGCGATTTTTGAGTTGACGTGAACACTGGTATTGTGTGGAACAATGCTTCCACGAATGCGCCGGTTCTCATGCGTGCGTACCGTCACCCCTTCAGATTCCACACTCCCCCATAAGATCCCACCCAGGCGTGTTAAAGCCAACCGCCCGTTAGATTTGATCTCCTTGACCATAAACCCCAGTGTATCGGTATGGGCAGTCAGGCCGATGGGTGCATCTGAGGATTGACCAGGCACTTTAATCAACAACGCCCCTTTGCGCGTTTCACTGATTTCCATATCCGCAATATCAAGGGCGGCAAACGCATCACGGACGAACGGTATCGCCTCTACATGATACCCCGTCGGGCTGGGTGTGTTTAATAAATCAACAAGAAAAGCGACAGTATGATCAAGATCAATGTTGAGTTCTGGTGCCAAATTCGGCCTCCAATTCAGGCTTCAAGCCAACATAATTCTGCTTTGTGACATAACAACAGGGAATTTAACGCATATTTGATCACTTGGAAAGTCCACAAGACGACCAAAGGAATGTTACAATCGTAGCTATTGTGTAGGCTAACAGGGTGATGGTCTGATGAAAGCCAGATTACGTATTCGCGATGCGACCCTTGATGATACCCGTGCCATAACCGATTTATTCCGTGCCCCCATCCCCCGCTGGCAACGGCTGGACGCTCACGGGCATGTGCAGGATTTAAGCTATGATGAGCTGACGATTTACGAGCGTTGGTTACATGGTGGCCCCTGGATGACTGTAGAAACCGGCGCAATCTGGCTGAATCACCTACTGCGTCGTGGTGTGATGGTCATCGTTGCCGAGGTAGAAAATCAGGTGATGGCTTATCTGGAAGCGTACATCGGCACAGAACCACAACCCGTTGGACGCCATGTTCACATCGGGCAACTCGTCACAGCGGCAGATGCCACAGAACCCACCACAGAAAAACTCGTGCAACATCTCATTAATTGGGCGCAATCGCAGTCTATTGAGCAGCTTACCGTCGGCGTCAGCGGGCACGACACGGATACACGGGCATTTTATGCCAATTTTGATATGCACCCGTTGCTAACAATCGGTAAATACAGCATCCCCGCGCAGACCGGGCAAGGGTTCTACAAAGTAACTGACCACACCGACGACGACCCGGAATATATCCAGGGTTGGCACCTCGTAAGCGGGCATATGGAAAGTTCACGCCAGCAATGGGAAGCCCTATGGCCGACGATCTGGCATACCATACCGGAGATCAAAAAACAGCGTATCCACCGCTTACACATAACCGCCGCCGGACAAAACGCCTTGATGCTGTGCCAGCAGCAGATTTATGACCCTCGCAGCGCGGATATTTTTTGCTGGTCACCACAGCCGTTAAAGACTCAACTCATTACCGCAATTTGTGATTGGGCACATCGCGAGAATTACCGCAACCTGATTTTCGCCCTGCCAACAGATATGATCAAGCCGTTGGGTAGCCAGGTAGAGGCATACCCCTACCAGCAGCATATCTTAGCAACGAGCCTGACCTGACGCTATAATCACCAACAACGGATAGAGGATAGATAGTATGCCAATTTACGATCCCGATCATGTGGAATATTCAATCAATAGCGGCCACATTCAAATTGTCATGGACGATGGCAACCAATTACCGGCGTATTGGGCACACCCGCAATTCGGGCGTAAATTCCCCGGTGCCGCAATCATCCATGATTGGTGGGGGTTAACAGCGATGGTGCGGCGCATTGCCAATCTATTCGCGCAGATGGGACACTATGTTATCGTGCCGGATTTGTTCGATGGGTTAGAGGCCAGCACACCGAGAGAAGCTATCCGCCTGGTGGAAGCCCTTGGCGATAACGGCTATACACGGATTGATACCGCACTTAACGTGCTAGAAACGCATCACCAGTGCAACGCGAGTGTAGCGGCAGTTGGTATCGGCATGGGTGGCACATTGGCATTCCAGGCTGCCATTGAGCGGGACGACCTGGAAGCGGCGGTCGCCTACAGTGGCTTCCCTGGTAAATATTTTGGGCAGTTCAAGCAAGCGAATACCCCTATTTATGCGTTCTATGGAGCCAAGCAACCCCACATTGATGCAGGAGCTATTCAGCGATTGGGCAAGGAATTCGCCGCAACTGAACAGGATGTGGAACACAAAATTGAGATTACCCCGACCATTGCCCATGAGTTCTTCTCTGAGAAATTGAGTGAGGTTCAGAAGGAACATAGCCGCGATGTACTAAAGAAGACCTTCGCTTTTCTGGATGAACACCTGGACCGTCCGGCACGCTCACAACGGGAAAAAGTGTTCTAATACAAAAAACCCCGCTTTGGGCGAGGTTTTTGTACTCCAGCACCTGGACTCGAACCAGGAACCCATCGGTTAACAGCCGATTGCTCTGCCATTGAGCTATGCTGGAATAAGCTGGCAACATCATAGCAAACGGGTATGTCAAAGTCAAGCCATAAAACACGATTTAGCACATAAATCGGTGCGTAGCGCAGGGGGAAATGTGATGGTAACTGCTGTTAGTGTCCGCAAAGTAGAGACCAAAGCCGATCATCAGGTGTTTTTACACTTTCCATGGACCATCTACCAGGATGATCCAAACTGGGTACCGCCCCTGCTTTCTATTCGCAGAGACACCCTCAATCCTGATAAAAACCCATCCTGGGATTACCTGGAAGGCGATTACTACATCGCCTGGCGCGGTGAGGAACCTGTCGGCACTATCGCAGCCTTCGTCAACAAGCGACATAACGAATTTCACAATGAGCATATCGCCTGGTTCGGCTTCTTTGAAACAATCAACGACCCAGAAGTAGCCCACGCACTGCTGGATACCGCCGTGGGTTGGGCGCAATCACAGGGGTATGATGCCATTCGTGGCCCACAAAGTTTCACCACGCATGAGGAATGCGGCCTGCTCATTGATGGGTTTGAACGGCCAGTCATGCTGATGCCGTATAACGCGCCCTACTACCAGGCTCTCATCGAAGGCACGGACTTCCATAAAGTGATGGATACATCCAGCTTTTATTACAACTGGGATATGCTCGAAGCACACAATACCATCAAGCGATTTGCACCCCTCATCAAACGGGTAACGCGCAATACCAATTTTGCTGTGCGTCCCATTAATCGCAAAAATCTCAAAGCAGATTTTGCGACGTTCAAGGAGATATATAACAACTCCTGGGATGACAACTGGGGCTTTACGCCTATGACTGAAAAAGAATTAGATAACCTGGTGGAGAGCCTGGGTATGTTCTTTGACCCGCACCTGGCCTGTTTCGTCGAAGATGATGGCGAACCGGTTGGCTTTATGCTCGGTGTGCCAGATTTCAACCAGGTGCTCTATCATGCCCATCCAAAACCAGGCATCCCGGAGCCAATTACCCTCATCCGCGCCCTATGGCACTGGAAAATCCGCTCCAAGATTGATACGTTCCGCATTCCGTTGATGGGCGTGCGGGCTGATTATCGTAAAAAAGGGTTGGATCTGCTGATGTACGATTATTTCTTACGGGAATTGCCCAACCTCCCCATCCAATACCAAACTATGGACGCCGGTTGGATACTCGAAACCAACCAGGATATGATAGGTATTTTGCAATCTGTCGGCATGGAACCGTATCGACGTTATCGCTTTTACGAGCAAACACTGACCTGAGCAACACTGACCCAACTGCTATCCGTTATCCAGTTGTTCTTGTACGGTTTGCAGGGCTGCACCCGCACTAGCTTCATCGCGAATAATCGACATCACCGCACTCTGCACAGTACGTAATGCTGTCGTCAAGCTAATATCAACGGGTGGCGGTACAGAATCATCAATCAGTGCGTCAACAAACTGCACATCAAAGCGATTGGTTTCAATACTGTTCAGAACAGTCTGCTGTGAAGGTAAGGTATTGGTCGCAGCAGTCATATCTTGCTGGCGGGCCGGTTCCATCATCCATTCGAGGAAAGCGGCCACAAATACCTGGCTCTGGGTGCTTTCATTCGGCATAACCCACATCCAGCTATCCATGACGCTCAGCATTTCGCCATCTACAGTAGGGATTGATGCAATCCGCAAGTTCTCATTATCTGCACTAAGTAGCAAATAATCACTGAAAAACATCACACCTGCATCAAGATCCCCGGTAACCAGGGAAAGCTCGTAATCGCTGGTCTCGGCGTATTGCGGCACTTCAGAGGCTATCGTCCCGTTTTCCTGTGAAGTCTCATAAAAGGTGAACAAGGTATCCAGAGCATCGGCATTGAGGACAATATCGCCGTCCGCATCGGCCTCAACTGGGAAGCCGCTAATGCTAAGGTATTGCAAGTAGAGTGTCATGCTGATGCCACTCAAGCGGCCCCCAGGGAAAGCCCACTGTCCATCAATGGCCTGAATATCCTCAAATGAGAGGCTTGATGAGTCTAGAGTCAGGTCATCGTGGGTCACCAGCACAAATAAATCCAGCGCATAGGGCAACCCATATACAGCCTCTTCAACTTCAGTCAAGGCACTGGCATTGACGTAAATATCATCCATCAAGCCAATGCGGATTACGTCATCCATTGGGTTGATGGTACCATTTTGTACAGCATTCACAAATTCACGGTAGCGCATCAGTGTCAGATCAGGGAGTGCGCCAGGCGCGGCGGCACTGGCAGAAGCTAATGTGGAAACAATACCCCCATTCCCCTGGGTAGGTTTCCGCCGTAGTTCAATCTCAAAGGTATCCCCCTGAGATAGCGCAAAACTCCGAATTTGTTCTTCTAATACATCCACGTCAGCCGGGTAGAATTCATCCGGCCACCAGATGGTCAGGGTAGAGTCTGACAATGTATCAGTAGATATAGGTACGGTAGTCACCTGTGAAGAGACCAGTGGTGTAGGGCTGGTCACTGGCAACAATGTTTCAGTTGCAGCTTCCACTGGGTCAGGCGTTTCATCGCTGCCACAACCAGGCAGCACGAGCAAGGCAATAACCAGAACCATCACACGAAATACGGGTACAATCACCCTATTTGCCCTCCAAGTGGAACACTTTCTCACCCGCCTGAATTTCAACACTCAGACGGTTCTCGGCTGGGGTAATCGGGCAATCCCAGCGATCATTATAAGCGCATAACGGATTATAGGCCCGGTTGAAATCAATCTGAAAAACACCGTCGTCGTCGGGTGCAGCAAGATCCAGGTAACGGCCAGCCGGGTAGGTCTCCGGGGAGGCATCCACAAACGGCAAAAAATACCCATGTGGTGTGCGGTAAATCGTCAGGGCAATTGGGGTATCATCGACAACGAACGTAAAGCGGCCAAAACGCTCATAATTACGGATGGTGTTCTGTGTCGTCATGATCTGCATCACATCACCAGCGGCAAAACGCTCCGGGATGACCTCCAGGGCCAGTTCTGGTTGGTAATCAAAGTAATTGAGACCATTAAAAGTAGCCTGCTGTGCCTCAGTCAACGGGGATTGAGACTGTGACTTGAACATAGCATTCTTCTGTTGTCGTGCGCGTAAAACGGCCTCGCGGCTCATGAAGATGCCTCCAACTTTGCCTGGATCAATTGTATCACGGCTGTTGGGGTATCCGCAGTTTCCAGTAATGCCCAGGACGATGCATGAAAATAAGGCAGATCCCGCATTGGGGCCAGCAAATCCCCCCAGTATGCCCCATACAAGATAATCGGACGTGGTGGTAATTCATTCACACGCACCAATTCCCACACCATAATCAGCTCCGCTAATGTGCCGATACCGCCTGGCATCACCACATGTGCATCCGGCTCAAGAATCAAATGCATGAGCCGTTCGCGCATGGTCGGGTAGTGGATTTCCTCAGTCAGCCATTGGTTAGGCTGTGCGCCGCGCAGATCTTTGAGGATGGCCGTCGTCACACCGATGACCTGCCCATCGCCGGAAGCCGCCCCCCGGCTGGCCGCTTCCATGAGACCAGCATACCCACCGGAGATCACTGCGTAACCCGCATCCGCAATTACTTTGCCAACCTGTACAGTCGCCTCGTAACTCGGCTCACCCGGTTGCGCCATCGAACTACCGTATACCGCCACTGTTTTCACGTATTTTACCTCCGTCAACAAAGCAAACAGCCCGCACGATGCGGGCTATTATCTATCAGCGGAGAGAGTGGGATTCGAACCCACGGTACGCCGAAACGCACAACGGTTTTCGAGACCGCCCCATTCAACCACTCTGGCACCTCTCCATATAGGATTATATTTTACAGCAAAACAAATAGTGGGAAAATCCCCGTTTTGATGCGACCCGAAACACGCTACAATCCGGGTTGAGTTAGTCTAATCAACAAAGTAAGGGGAAAACGATGTTTGAAGCATTGGGCGATGCCATCGAGTGGATTATCAAAGCACCGTTTATCATCTGTGGGTGGCTGATTATCGGCTTCATCGCCGGTGCAACTGCGCGTTACATCATGCGTGTTGAGGACAAACCCTTCATCAATGATATTGGGTTGGGATTGATGGGTGCCATTATCGGCGGCATACTGGCCGTTTGGTTAGGCATTGATACCAGCGGTGATGGCAATATAGCCGAATGGCTTATCACACTGACGATTGCTATTGTCGGCTCAATGGTGCTTATCTTTATTGGGCGGTTGATTACAGGGGACAACAAACGACGAAAACGCCGCAGACGCTAACCTGATGTGGGATTGCGTAAATCCCCGAAGAAATCGCGCAGCAATTGTGCAGCTTCATCTGCCATCAAGCCCACATCCACGGTGACCATATGATTAAGCTGTGGATGACGCAATATATCGACAATACTACCCGCACAACCGGCTTTGGGGTCCAGTGCAGCATATACCAGGCGAGGCAACCGCGCCAATACCATCGCCCCAGCGCACATACAGCAAGGTTCCAGCGTACAGTAAAGTGTCACATTATCTAAACGCCAGTGACCCAGATGTTTCGCCGCCTGCCGCAGGGCAACCATTTCCGCATGGCCGGTGGGGTCATGGTCAAGTTCACGCGTATTGTGCCCACGTCCGATCACCTGCCCCTGGTAAACAGCCAACGCGCCAATTGGCACATCTGCATGGGCCAGTGCTTTGCGGGCTTCAATGAGTGTCTCCCGCATCCAATGCTCATCCTGACTGATCATCAGCACTCAGCTAAAACAAACTCATCTGCTGGGGATCGTCATCGTCCTCAGACTCATGCTGCTGACGCTCAAGCAATTCTCGCTGTTCATCCTCGGAGAGTGGCTGCCCCTCCTCATCATGTGGAACAAGATTAATATCCACACATTGCGGGCATTGGCACTCCAGCGGATGCGCTACGAATGCCGCTTCTGGAACCTGTGCAGCCGTGTTCAATATTTCAAGATCGGGCACAAAATCTTCCGCGACCTCATCAGCACGCATGGTTGCCTCTACACGTAGCTGCGCCAATTCATCATCACTGAAACCAACACGCTGCATCACACTCGTCAGGGAAGGCAACGTGATCTGATCATTCTCACGGATCACATGCTTATATTGTTCACGCAAGCACGCCCGCCAGTCTTCAGAGAAAACGGACATCGTTAATCTCCCTCTACACCTAATACATTGAGAATTTCATGCGCATAAGTCTGTAACCGCCACGGGCCTAACCCGTTGATCTCCTGTAGATCCGCCAGGGTTGCCGGTGCTTTATACGCCAGATCCCACAGCGTCTGCTTGGATACAATCACATCAGACTCAACACCCCGGCGAACAGCTCGGTGTTTGCGCCACGTCCGCAATGCCTTGTAACGTTCTTGCACATCAGGGGCAGGCATTTTGTGTTTAGGAGGTTTGGGTAATGTCTTCGCCTGTTTACCACGCTCTACGGCATCCAGAATATCATCCCCAAAAAGCCGCACCTGGGTTTTGAAAATCCCCTTGACCTCACCAAGCTCCCTCAGATTGTTGGGCCTGCTGCGGGCAATGGCAACTAAACCATTATTACTGATAATCTTGAAGGGTGGCTCGTTGAGTTCCTGCGCCAGATGCTCACGCGCTGCATACACTTCACGTAAAATCATCATCTCTCGCCGGCGTAGACGCTTGGGCCGGCCAAGCTTCCAGAACCCATCCGGGTCAAATGACCGTTGCTCTGCTGCGGGGGTTTGGCACACATCATAAAATGCTTCCTGTGCCTCGTGCAGGTAATCGCCTTCATCTAATGCTTTATAGAGTTCATCACGCAAATACGGTAAAAAATGGGTGTCCATCTGCGCATAACGCAGGCTTTCCTCAGGCAGCGGACGTTGCCCCCAATCATCACGCTGATGGCTTTTATCCATCTTCACACCAGCATAGGTCTCTAACATATTACCGAGACCAATCATCTTAATCCCACAGATGCGGGCCGCCATCATCGTATCGAACAGATTATTGAACGTGAACTCAAAGTCACGCTTCATACAGGTAATGTCGTACTCCGCCGCATGAAATACCTTTTCAATCGTTTCCGATGCCATCAATGGTTGTAATGGGGATAAATCGTCAATGACCAGCGGATCAATGATGTAATCTGTAGTCCGGGTAGAAAGCTGTATCAAACAAACCCGTTCACGATAGGCATGCAAGCTGTTTGACTCGGTATCAATGGCGATGAGCGACTCCTGCATGAGTGTCTCTGCCAGGGTGTTAAGGGCCGGTTGTATATCAATGTATGTGATGGGGGGCAGTGGTATACCGGACATAGATCCTCATAACCAATTACGCCGTCTGAAATAAATGAGCATGATGAGAGCCATCGCTACCATCAAACCGGCTACGATTATAAAAGCATTGGGGTTAGCATCGAAGGGCAAATCAATGTTCATACCATATACACTGCTGACCAGCGTCAGCGGCAGCATAATCACGGAAATGACAGTGAGAATACGC
>JGI12109J20283_10007155_pt1 | contig 12170 bp, 8 predicted proteins | sample ElkSlonscriptome_12_FD_20283 | JGI IMG/M metagenome (IMG submission 20283) | reverse complement strand
ACCGGGAGTCCAAAGCCTTCCCAGAGACTGGGGAAGATAAGTGCGATCGCGTTGTTGAGAAGTATGGGTAGTTGGTTGTAGGGAACATAGTTGAGGAATTTCACTTGATGGCTTAAGCCGAGGTGGTTGGCTTGGGCTTGCAGCTTAGGGGTGTAGCGTCGATCACTTGACCCGGCGATCCACAGTTCATAGTCGCCGCAGTTAGGCAAATTAGCAAAGGCGTTGATCAGTCGGTGTAGGTTTTTATAGGGGTCATGGCGTCCGATGTAGAGGAAATAGGGGTTATAGTTAGCTGAAGGTGCTTGATTGGGCTTGTTTTGAAACGCAGAGGGACGCAGAGGTTGGCGCAGAGGGGCGCAGAGGGGGTGAAAGTGGTTGGCGTCGTAAGCTAGGGGAGTGGAAGTGATTTTGGCGGCGGGGATATGGTAAAAGTCGGTAATGTCTCTGGCGGTGGCGGTGGAGTTACAGAGGATATGTTGGGCTTGGGTGAGGACTTGGGGAATATAGTAACGGAAGTAGGGGGTGAGGGGAGAGTTAGGTTTGGGAAAGCGGAGTGGGATTAGGTCATGAACCATTACCACGTAGCGACAATGGGTATTAAGGGGGGCTTCGGGGATAGGAGAAAAGAGGAGGGGAGAGTTTAAGCTGTAGTAGAGGCGGGGAAGTTGGAGTTGAGTCCATAACAGGCGACGGAAGTGACCTTTTGTTCCGTGGGCGGGGCTGAGATTGGCGGGAACAGGGTAGTCGATAAAGTCAGAGGTGAGGGGAAAGTGGTTTGACGCGAGGGGTGAAATCAGTAGGGTAGGATTCAGGGGTTTTAAGTAGGGGAATAGGTTGGCAGCATAGGTGGCGATGCCAGTGGGTTGAGAAAATAGAATAGAGAGGTTGACTAACAGGGGAGAAGACAAGGTTAAATAATTGATTGAAGAATTGATTAACTGAGTAGAGATTTATAGGCGTTGAGGGTTTCCTTCGCCGTTCTTTCCCAAGAAAATAGTTTAGCTCTTGCTTTGCCTTTTTGAATTAAGTCCTGGCGGAGTTGAGAGTCACTGATGATTTTTAAGATAGCCTCAGCTAACTCCATGGGGTCGTTGGGATCAATGAGAATAGCCGCATCTCCAGCGACTTCAGGGAGAGAGGAGGTATTGGAGGTAACCACAGGGGCGCCTAGAGTCATGGCTTCGAGAACCGGAAGACCAAATCCTTCGTAGTGGGAGGGATAGACAAAAACATCAGCGTTAGAGTAGAACAAGGCAACATGTTCATCACAGAGGTAGTCAAGATGATGGATATGGTGATTCCAGGGAGAGTTCTCAATGGCGGCAAATATCGGTTGATAATGCCACCCTTTTCTACCAATTAAGACTAAGTGATGCTCTAGTTTAAGGTTTTGTTTGAGTAAGTTAAATGCATTAATTAAGGTTTGGATATTTTTTCGGGGTTCTATGGTACTCACAAACAGAAGGTAAGGTGGTGAAAAGTCATAGTCAATGGATTCCATTACCTGATCCCTAAGATTGTTTTTCAAGTAACCTGATGAATAGCGGCTCGCCAGGGGAGTTACATAAATCTGTTGATGATTGACTCCTAAATAGTTGACAATATCGCGTTTAGAGCTTTCGGAAATCGTGAGAATTAAGTCAGTCCACTGTAAGTATCTCTTAATTCTTTTTTTATAGGTGGCAACCGTGGCATCAATATACTCAGGATATTTAATAAAGCTTAAATCATAAATATTAATAAGTCTCCGGCTGTTTTTACAGGGATATACTGAATAATTGGTTCCCTGTACTATATCAGGTGAACCCAAGCAATTCTCAAAATACTGGGAAACCGCAACGTTAAATGGAAGAGATAATATAAGATTTGAGACTCTAACGGGTATAGGAATTAAGTAAAGAGGAGAAACTTGTTGTAGAGAGTATGGAAGAGAGAAACAACCACGCAGCAAATTTTTGAAGCCCGGTTGGTAAGCAATGCCTAGTTGAAAATTTTCCTGGACTTGTAGCTTGAGTAGGGATTCGATTAAATTTAATACGTAAAGACCCACTCCACTAGGATTGGGTTGAACAGGAGTGGCATCAATGACAATTTTTAGCATGAATTAAAAAATCCGCTAATTTTTGATTTTAAATGACCAATAAAAGTTTAGGATAAAATTGCTAATAGGAATTAAAACTAGGGCAAGTAATTGGGCAATTCCATACCAGATCGAAAAAACATTCACCGCTAGAAACATAATTATCGTATTTAATAATAAGCCCATCAAAGAGACAGTCAGGTAACGTGGGAAAGAAACGCGATGTCTATTCTTCGCTCTAAATGTCCACTTATAGTTCAGGATATAAGAAATAATCACAATAATGATAAATGCTAAAGCTGAACTAATTACGGGGTCATAGCGCAAAAGTTCTATGAATAAAGTTAAAAGAAATACATAGATCCCCGTACCTATCCCTCCAACCACTGCATATCGAATAAATTTATGGGTAAGCTTGGCTTTTCTGTATTTTTTAAATCTCATGGGTTTAACCAACGATTAATCATGACCAGATACCTGTATTCGATCATATTGAGTTCAGCGTTTACTAGCAATGACATACATAATGTCATACAAGTTCAGATAGAAATACCAATCCGTCAATCGGAGTCGCTTCAGCCAATGATACATTTTGGGGTTATTTTGCCGCAGCACAAAAATATTATAAGCAATATTGTCCACACTGCGATAAAAACCACAATACCGATTGTAGACAACATCAAATCCATAATTGTTTAGCATTTTTTCCAGTGTTTTTCTAGAAAAGTAATGGACATGAGTCGGAGGATGAATTAATCGCCAATTGCTTCTTCTGATTCGTGCATTCAGACTGCTAATGTCACCGGTTGTGATAGCCAGAAGCCCACCGTTATTCATCTGTTTGCTGATCTTTTCAATATAGAAGTGAGGTTGACCTATATGTTCAATTGTATCCCACATACAGACAACATCAAACCTCTGCTCACCAAAGTCATGCTTCAGCAAATCTGACTGAATCGCATCGAGGTGCAAGGTTTCACGGGCATATCGAACGCCTTCTTCGGTAATATCGATTCCCTGAACGTGATCAAAGTAATCCTGGGCAAACTCCAGGAAAAATCCGTAAGCACAGCCAATTTCCAGTAAATTCCGGTGAAACGTGGGGTTGAGAAATCTCTGCAGTGTTTTCAGTCGTAACTTGAAATTATTCTGCATAACTTTTTTATCCGCGACATAATCGCTATACTCTTCTCCGAAGAAATAATTTCGGCTATAAAGTTTAAATAGTTCGGCATCAGTCAGGTTTAAATCAGCAACCGTATGACCACACCGCTGGCATTTTAGCAGACCTTTATAGACCGATTCATGCTGCGTCGTTCCACAAACAATACACTCATTCATCGCGATGAAAATTTACCTTGTCTTCAATAATGTAGTGGGGTCTACCTTTAACTTCATCAAAAATTGCGCCAATATACTCTCCAATTATACCTAAAAAAATGAGTTGTACTCCACTAAATATTGACACTAAAAAGACTAGAGTTGTCCACCCCGAAGGCAGGGAGGCATAAATAAAATATTGAACGACGGATATAAGGGCATAGATTAAGCCAAATAGGGCAAAAATAAATCCTGTAATAATGGCGGCTTTTAGCGGTTTTTTACTAAAGGAAACAACCCCCTCTAATCCAAACTGAACCATCCGGTTGAGGGAATATTTACTCCGACCGGCTTTCCGTTTTCTGACTTGAAAGTAAATACTTGTGCTTCTAAATCCCACCCAACTAAAAAGACCTCGCAGAAATTGGTTTCTTTCTCGAATTTTATGTTTAAAGGTTTTGGCTACACGGTTAGATATTAATCTAAAATCGGCAGCACTTTCATTAATGGGGACGTCTGAGAGTTTGTTGATGATTTTGTAGAATAGTTTAGATGTCAAACGTTTAAAAATACTAATATCCTTGGAATCTTGGCGAATTGTATAAACAATATCATAGCCTTGTTCATACTTCATCAACATTTTGGGAATCAATGAAGGGGGATGCTGCAAATCGCTATCTAGCATAATCAAAACATCAGAATCACTATGATCGATTCCGGCTAGTAGTGACATTTGATGACCAAACCGAGACGACATCAATAGAATCTGTACAGCTTTATCCTGTTCAGCGATTGATTTTAATATTTCAAAACTCGCATCGGTGCTGCGGTCAACCACAAATAAAATTTTGGACTGATAACGCGGTGATAATCCAGCTAGCACCCCTGTAAGTTCCGTGTAGAAATCGTTGATTACCTCTTCTTCGTTGTAAACCGGGCTAATAATCGTCAAGGTTTTCATCGTCGATTTGAGCGGTTCTAATGGTGGGCATTGCTCTCCGAAAAGATTGAATGTATCACTGTCTCAAGGTTGGTTTTAGGAGTATAACCCAGCAGCGTTTGCAATTTTTCAATGCTACCATAATGAACGGGAACATCAACAGGTTTGAATCGTGCGGGATCGGTTTGAATGTCTACATCGATATTAGCTATCTCGATCAGCTTGTGCAGTAGATCACTCATGAGTATACCTTGTCCCGAACAAACATTAATCACCTGTCCATACGCTGTTGGTGTCCGGATTAATTGCCAGTAAATTTTAATCACTTCTTGGATATCAATAAAATCTCTGGAACTGCTTAAATTGCCGACGTTGATGATTGAAGGGTGTTGACCTTGGGCGATTGCCGTAATCTGTTTGACAAAGCTTTGGATAGACAGATACTCGGGCATACCAGCACCAATTATATTAAACGGTCTGACCATAACTAAGGGTCTCCCTTGTCTGGATAAGGCAAGTCCCATTAACGTTTGGGAAAGTTTACTAATCCCGTAGTGACTATAGGGACAGGTTGGCGTCTGTTCATGAATGGGAACTTGTTCAGGACTCACTAAACCATATTCAGCCGATGTCCCCACTAACAGGACAGGACAATTCTCATAGCCTGTAATCTCTAAGGCATGCAAGAGTGTCGCGGCATAGACGGTATTAACCTGGTATAACAACGTGGGGTTAGTAGAACGGGCGACACCAGCTAAGTGAAACACATAGTTTGGCTGGACAGCTTTAATGGTGTTTGCCAAAGCTGAAACCTCAGCCGTATCCGTTAAATAGTAATGATGTTCAGAAGCAGGTTGAGTGCCAAGGGTATGAATTTCTATTCCCTGACGTTCTAGATAAGGAATCAGATGCCGTCCGCAAAACCCACCCCCACCTGTGATTAGGGCTCTTTTCATAGATTGGGCAGAAATTCAGCTTGTCTTGATTCAAATATTTCAGTGGCTGTTCGATAGTCGTCCATTCTGCCAATATCAAGCCAGTAACAGGATTCGCGATAACAATGAACTGGATGACCATCTTGGCATAATTTCAGCATCAGGTCAGGAATATCTAGATAGTCACCAACCTTTAAATAAGGCTGTATGGCATTTTTATTAAGAACATTCACGCCCATACTGACATCAAAATGATAGGTAGGTTTTTCCACGTAACGCACTAGCTTTCCTTGATCATCCGTTTCCAGGACGCCAAAATCGACCTTCACGTCCCGTTGATAGATACCAATGGTGGCTGCTGCACCCTTATCTTTATGAAAAGCAATTAGATTCTGGTACTTTAACGTCGTCATTAAATCACCATTCATAACCAGAAAATCATCCTCTAATTGCTCCATCGCCAGAGCAATTGGACCGGCGGTTCCCAAAGCCCGTTCCTCGAATGAATAGCTAATATTCAAGCCCAGACGTTCACCCTTTTGAAAAAAAGCCTGAAGCAATTGGCTTAAATATCCCACAGCGAGGATGACATCCGTGATTCCTGCACCTTTGAGTTGCCGTAAGATAATCTCCAAAATCGGATAGTCACCCACGGGCATTAGTGGCTTAGGAAGCACAGTGGTGTAAGGATGTAGCCGAGTTCCTCGACCACCGGCGAGAATTAAAGCCTGCATTGATTTAGACCTCACACAGCATACTGCTCTGATTTAAAAAGAGTTGGGTTATTTGAGACAAAGGTAATTACTTCTTTCAACCCAGCCTCCAGTGAATACTGGGGTTGCCAGCCAGTTCTTTCCCTGGCTTGTGTATTGTCACAGATGAGCTTGAACACTTCGCTTTTACTCGGACGCACTCGACGGCTATCGAGAACAAGGGGTTTGTCACTCTCCATCAAGGAAAGAATTGTTTTGGCTAACTCTCCAATCGTAATCCCTTTGCCAAAACCGACATTAGTCACCTTGCCAATCGTCTGTTCCGATTCTGCCACGTTGATAAATCCCCTCACTGTGTCCTTAACATAAGTCAAATCGCGTACTGGGTCTAGTGATCCTAAACGGATCTGATTTTGGGTTAAGGCTTGACTGATGATGCTGGGAATCACGGCGCGGGCTGACTGACGTGGACCATAGGTATTAAAGGGTCGAATTGTGGAAACGGGTAAACCAAAGGATAGATAATAGCTTTCAGCCATTTTATCAGCACCAATTTTAGACGCCGAGTAGGGGGATTGACCCTGCAAGGGATGGTTTTCGTCAATGGGGGTATAGATAGCCGTACCGTAAGTTTCTGAGGTTGAGGTATGAACAATCCGTTCGAGGTCGAAGTTTCGTCCTGCTTCTAGGACATTCATCGTGCCTTCGATATTGGTGCGAATATAGCTGCGGGGAGCAATATAGGAATAAGGTATCCCGATTAGCGCCGCCAGATGAAAAACAACGTGCTGGTTTTTGACCTGGCGATTGACGAAATCACTATCCTCAATATTGCCAGCGACGGCATTCAGGGCGGCTCGATGTTGGGGCGACAATAATTCCAGATTACCCCAATTGTTTTGCGAGTTGTAGTGGATTATCGCTGTAACTTGAGCGCCTGCTTCGAGCAACGCTTCACATAGATGACTACCAATGAAGCCACCTGCGCCAGTCACGACAACGTTTTTGCCAGTCCACCTCATTCCTCACTCCTTACCTAACTGATGGAGAAGACTTGCGATCGCGCCATCCCTCAATGGGCTGCAATACAGAGTACATAGTAGTCTTCTGGATGTACATTGTCGGTATCATACCATGATGACTGGATCAAGGAAGTCTAAATCGAATGGCACGCTGATTAAGGCTGGTGGGCAGTACCCATCCTACGCTATATTAAGCGTTTTGCTGATCCGCAAATGCACGCTTTTCAGTGCCATTGAGTCTAAATCAATTAAGTCGTTCCTGGCTACGCGACAGTTTCCAGCCTAAATAGGCTAATAAAACCAGAGACGCACTACTTACGCCCAAGCCAATATGAAAACTGACCGGATTGAACTCAAAGGTAACCCGATGCTTTCCGGCGGGAACTTGAACACCTCGCAGGACATAGTTGGTTTGAAAGATAGGTGTCGTTTTACCATCAATTGTGGCTCTCCAACCGGGGTAATAAACATCACTTAATACCAGGAAAGCTGGAGAGGTTGAATCCGTCTGAATTTCGATTTGACTATTTGATAGACTGATAATTTCGGCAGTCGCTGCCACGTCTGGATTCTGGGCTTTAAACCTTAGCGGTGCTTCAACCAAAGCCACTTGCTCAGGTTTGTAAGTGCGCCCATCCGGTAATCGAGAGGATTGAATCGCTTCGAGGACTTGATTAGGCTTTGCACTGATAACTTCTGGGACTAACCAGGCTCGAGGCATTGCCTGTAAATTTTCATAAACCATGGTTTGGTTAATATCCTCAACATGATGCCAACGTGCGGTGTTTGATAATTCGGTGATTGGATAAGATTGATTCGTGGTTTTGTCAATAACACTGATTTTTTGGAGGCTAATAGAGCCAACGGGACTTATCCACTTAAGCGATAGACGTTTCACATTGTTTAACGAGTTCAGAGGAAGAAGACTTACATACTGATGACCCTGACAGCTGGGAAAAGACTCTCGCACTACCGGAAAACTTTCAAAGATTGGCGCTTTCCGATGTTTCATTTGAGGACGTACATCGGTACAATCATAAGCCCATTCCGACGTATCTCTCCCAGCCCGCAGGCTTTGAGTCATACTCTTGCCATTGGTATCACGAACTTCAATACGCAATACTTCAGTATTATCCGCTATTTGTGCAGCACACCCCAATGAACTCACAATACCAATAGCGGTTGCCGGAATAGAATCAGGAACCTGAAAATCCACAGAATTAGGTTGGACAACTCCACAACCTGAACCCAAGGATAGGCTTAAATTATCCTGAGACCAAGAGACGCCGTTGGCATCAGAAAGGGTTGATACTTTAGGGATAAATACATACCGTATTGATAGAATATCTAAACTGTGATTAGACCGAAATCCCCAGTTTCCCTGCACCTGTCCAGCGGGGTTCATCCCCAGGACTTGGCTAATTCTAGACAGAATGAGAGGTCCATAGCCACTGGAATTAGGAATCCCCCATAGCCGTGATAAATTAGGAGCTAATGCGTCACGACCAGCATACCCTCCTTGAATAGGTAAGATACGTTGGTGATTTTGATTGAGACGCTCCTTGTACGTTTGGGCAACTACAGTTGGTTGAAGAGCGTTTTGGTGTGGGGATGATTCTTGCCATATATAAAACCAGCCAAAACTACCCAAGTCAATGATTAAAACTAAAACCAGCAGCGGTTCAATTAACTTCAATGTTCTCCACTTGCCCCAGATGAGCAAAATCGCTACAGCGATCGCGAAAATGACTAGAGGCACTGCCAAGGCTCGATTAGACCAAGGCAGCAATGTGAGTTGCCGAAAACCAGCCTCACTCGCTTGGGCTTTAAGCTGATTGGCAAAACTGAAAATTCCGATTAAACTAATCAGCATTACGCCCGTGCTGACTGACACTATTTTCAGGATAAGACGATTCGATACAAGTTGCTTTTGGATACCGACAACCCCTAACCCGGCTAACACGCTGACCCCTAAACTCATCTCCATAAAATGACGTGTTGGTGCGCGAAATTTGTTGTAAGCTGGGACATAATACATAATCCGAGCCAGGGGAGTGGCATCACCAAGACTGAGCAATAGGGCAAACACACTTACACCAATCCAAAACCATTTAAGTGGCTTGCTCGTAGTTGAGAAAAATCCGATAACAGCTAGCAGAATTGGCAGGAGTCCAATGTAGCCCGTTAACTCAGAGAGATTGGCTTCACCAAAGTAGTTAGGAACATTGTAAAATGAGTCTGGGAAGTAGTAACCAAATAGATAGGGGAAAAGGAGTTGAATAATTTGATTAACGGGTAAAGCAATACCGGCAAACTCAGAAAAGGTCAGCTTAGCTCGTACTGTCAGATGACTGAATTCCAGAGTCGGAATAATTTGAATTGCGGCTAAGGCGATACCCAAACTTAATACTAATACACACCATTTGTAATAGTTCCAGCGACCAACTGGAGCCGAATTCCCTCGAACTCCAATATAAAAGATACTTAACCCAATTCCATAAACAAACATTTGTGGATGTCCAGCCAGAAAATTACAGGCGACCCCACAGACGCCAATGATTAGCCAGTGAGCTGTTAGGTTATCCCGCAATTTTTCCCACGTCCAGATCAGCAGTGGTATCCATAGAGCGCTATGAATCATTGCCGTGTGCGTCAAATGTGACATCATGAAGCCACTCATGCCGTAGACAAGACCACTGACAAGAGCAGCTAACGTTGAACCCGTCAGGGTATAAACATAACCATAAGCAAAACAACTCGCTAAGATATAGGCAGAACTAAAAAAAACGTTCCAAGAATTGGGAATCAGGGAAAAAAAGAGAGAGAGAGGATACCAGGTTTCAACTTGCGGATCTGCCGCAACGGGAAACCCAGACAGGATCAAGTTTGTCCACAGTACTCTGGGTGAATAAAATGCCGGGACATAGTAAATTAATCCATCTGAAGGCGCCAGTAATCTTTCGGAAAATATGACAGGGGAAAAGAATAATGTGTAGAACGCTGGAAAAAATAAAATCGGCAACAGGACAGAACTGAATTGGCTCCCTGGTTTAAAATATAGGTTGAACGGCATAGAATTTATGTTCCATTTGTTAAGTCATGCTTGGGTTATCTATCTTGTTCTGGCTTCGCGAAAGTTTCCATGCTAAATAACCCAACAAAACCAGAGACGCACTACTCACGCCCAAGCCAATATGAAAACTGACCGGATTGAACTCAAAGGTAACCCGATGGTTTCCGGCGGGAACTTGAACACCTCGCAGGACATAGTTGGTTTGAAAGATAGGTGTTGGTTTACCATCAATTGTGGCTCTCCAACCGGGGTAATACACATCACTTAACACCAGGAAAGCCGCAGAAGTGGAATCCGTTTGCACCTCAACGTGGGTATTCGATAGACTCAGAACTTGGGCAGTCGCTGCCACGTCGGGATTTTTGGCGTTAAAGTTGAGGGGTGCTTCTACCAAAGCCACCTGAGTCGGTTCGTAAGGGCGCCCATCCGGTAATCGAGAGGATTGAATCGCCTCAAGTACCTGCTTAGGCTCAGCACTGACAACCTCTGGAACTAACCAGGCTCTAGACATAGCTTGCCGATTCTCATAAACATGAGCGCCCCAGTAGCCTCCACCATTGGAGGGTTTTTCCCCAGAAGCTGGAATATCCGGCATCCGCCGCCACCGATTTGGGTTACCTATAGCGCTGGAAACTTCTGTAATCGGGTAGGATTGCCCGGTTGACTGATTAATCAGACTCATCTTATGAAGGGTAATTGCACCCGATGCGCCAATCCATTCCAACTGGATGTCTTGAACCGGATTCATCAGGTTGAGGGGTAGCACGCTGAGGTAATTGTGGCGCTCACAATCGGGAAAAGAGGGTCGTTTATGGGGAACACTGCTAAAGATGGGCGCTCGTTTATGCTGCATTTGAGGTCGTACATCGCTACAGTCATAAGCCCATTCCGCCGTATCTGTGCCAGCACGCAGCGTCTGAGTTACAGTCTCTCCGGTGACATCCTGTACTGAAATTCGCAAGACTTCTGCATCATTAGACAACCCTTGGGAACAAGCCATGGAACTGACCAGTCCAATCGCGGTGACTTGAGGCTGAGAGGGTACATAAAATTTAACCGAGTTCGACGGATTAGTCAGACAATCTTGCCCCAGACTGAGGTTCATATCTCCACTATGCCAACCGATGCCTTGGCTGTTGGTTATAGGGGTCAATCCCCAACGAGGGATGAAAATATAGCGCACAGCCATCAGATCCAACGTCCGGTTCGAGACTCCCGCCCATTGTCCCCAAACATTTCCGGCTGCTCCCATGGGAAATAACTCACTATATCGGGATAACATCAACGGTCCGTAACCGCTAGCGCTGGGAACTCCCCAAATCCGGGAGAGATTGGGCGGCATTTCATGGAAATTTCCGCTTGCCCCTCTCGGCGTTAAGATCCGCTGCTGACGTTGAGTCAGTTTATCTCGGTATTGGGCAATAACAGTCGTCGGGGTTAAGGCATCTTGACTCGGTGCACCATACCGCCACTCATAAAACCAGCCGAAACTGCCGATATCAATCACTAGCAACACCAATACCAGAACACCCCATTGAGAGGGTTTGGCGTTGATTGAATAGAGAACCACGGTTATCGCCAGCAAAAAAATGACTAGGGGAACTCCTACCGCAGGATTCGTCCAAGGCAGAAAACTCAGGGGTTGAGAACCCGCTGCTATGGCTTCTGACTCTAGCGCACCGGAAAAAATGAAAATACTGGTTAAGGCAATGAGGAAAATGCCAGCACTAATCTTAATGATCTTAAAGCGCAACAGTTTGGAAACCGCTTGGGTTTGAATCGCGGCAACCCCCAACCCTGCCAGTACACTCACTGCCAAACCCACTTCCATCAGGTGCCGCGCTGGGGCGCGAAACTTGTTGTAGACAGGTAGATGGTAGGTCAAATAAGCCAACGGTTTCCCCAAGGCGAGTAAGAGGGCGATCGCACCCGCACCTAACCAAAACCGGGCAATGGGTCGATCCCGATGTACGATAAATCCAACTATCGCCAGCATTAGAGGCAGTAATCCCATATAACCCGCCATTTCGGTGAAATTCCAGCCACCAAAATAAGGGGGATCGTAAAAGGAATTGAACGGTCCACCG
>JGI12109J20283_10003338_pt1 | contig 12170 bp, 12 predicted proteins | sample ElkSlonscriptome_12_FD_20283 | JGI IMG/M metagenome (IMG submission 20283) | reverse complement strand
CCGCCGCAGGCCGCAAGCAGGCCGATGGCGGCGCAGACCGCGACGAGGCGCGCGGGGGTGGATTGTACGAGTTGGGCCGGGATCACCGTTCGAATACCTTTTTGCATTTCCGTCTGTGGCTGCGCTCTATACCGTTCGCAGGTCTCGCCGCAAGCACGGGAGCCAATCGCTCACCCGCCCTTTCGCCGGCCTGAACTGTCCCGGCCCGGCACAGTGGGGACGCGAAACCTGCTCAATCTGTGTGCCGGGCGCAACAGGTGGCAAGCGAAGCGCGCCCGGAGCTTCGCGAATCGTTGCAAGCGCCTTGCCGACCGCGCATATCTTGCAGTGACATAACATGGGTGTGTGCTCATTATCCGTTCATGCCTATGGTGCGTATATAGAGACGCCCGATTCTCCTGCGCTCATGGGGGTGCGCTGGATCGGGAAAGGGGGCCTCCGGAAAACAGGCCCGGTTACGAAAGGCTTTGAGAAGCGCGATGGAAAGCGGGGCGATCAGGACAGCGGGGAAGCGGCAGAGGCTGCCGCGTCTCGCCGTGCTCGGCGCTCTCGCGGTCGCGCTGCCCAGCGCCGGCCTCGCGCTCGTGACCGGCAGCAGCGCCGATTCGGCGCTCGAGGCGACCGGCTTTGACCTCTTCACCCCGGCTTCGGTCGATCCGCAGCTTGCCGCACGCGTCGCGCAGCGGTCCGGGGCCGGGAGCTTTCGCTTCACCCCCGCGGGCTCGGCCTCGCCCGACGCCGAACGCACCGTAACGGTGGCGGTGCGGATCGACGGCGACGACAAGGCGCAGGCGATCTCGGTGCGTGAGGGTATCAAGCAGGCGCCCGGCGCCGGAGCCGGTCTCGCCGCGCTTACCCAGAGCAAGTTCAATCTCGGCACCGCGCGCGGCTATCAAAGCTTTGCGCGGACGGTCGAANTGCCATCCTCGGTGCGCGACATGTCGATGCCCGATCTCGCCGAATTCGAACCCGCGCGGCGGGAAGAAGAACCTTCGCGGCTCAAGCCCCGGATCGAGCTTGAGCCGGAGGAAATCGCCGGACGCTCGCCCAACACGCTCGATTCGATCGCGGCCCAGACGGTCGGCGTCGGCGGCAGTTTCAGCCTTTCGCCCAATCTCAATGTGACTGCGGGCGTGCGGTATTCGCAGGAACGCGAACGGCTGGGCCCGCTCACCAATGAGGTCAAGGACAGCCAGGCGGTCTATGTGGGCACGCAGATCAAGTTCTGACCTGCGCCCCCTCCCCGCTTGTCTCGCCCCCCGAACCCCGCCCACGCGGGGTTTTTCTTTGCCTGATGCCCCGCACCCGCTAGTCTCGCGCAGGGCTGCTGCAACAAGGGGGAAGTTTCATGAGCCGTGTCGCCATCGTCACCGGGGGAACGCGCGGGATCGGCCGCGCCATCTGCGAACGGCTCAAGGCCGACGGCCTCACCGTCATCGCCAATTACGCCGGCAATGACGAGGCCGCGCGGCAATGCGCCGATGCGCTGGGCATTGCCTGCTACAAGTGGGACGTGGGCGACCACGAGGCGACGCTCGAAGGATGCGCGCAGGTCGCAGACGAGGTCGGCCCGATCGACGTGGTCGTCAACAATGCCGGGATCACCCGCGATGCGACGCTTCACAAGATGAGCTTCGACGACTGGAACGAGGTGATGCGCATCAATCTGGGCGGTTGCTTCAACATGGCCAAGGCGTGTTTTCCCGGCATGCGGACGCGCGGCTGGGGCCGGATCGTCAATATCGGCTCGATCAACGGGCAGGCGGGGCAATACGGCCAGGTCAATTACGCCGCCGCGAAATCGGGCATTCACGGCTTCACCAAGGCGCTGGCGCAGGAAGGTGCGAAATCGGGCGTGACGGTGAACGCGATCGCGCCCGGCTATATCGACACCGACATGGTCGCGGCCGTGCCCGACACGGTGCTGGAAAAGATCGTCGCCAAGATCCCGGTCGGAAGGCTGGGCCAGGCGAGCGAGATCGCGCGCGGCGTCGCCTTTCTCGTGAGCGAGGATGCGGGCTTCGTCACCGGCTCCACCATGAGCATCAATGGCGGCCAGCACATGTATTGAAGCCCTGCGCAAAGGGAGCGAAGGCGCATGGAACTCAAGACGCACAACCCGAGCCCGTGGCTCGAACATTTCGGGTTCAATCACGCGGTCGAGGTGCGCGGAGGCGACCGGGTGCTCTATTGCTCGGGCCAGACCGCATCCGACGCCGAAGGCGCGCCGCTTCATCCGGGCGATCTCGCCGCGCAATATCGCAGCGCATGGGACAACCTTGTCGAGCTGCTCGAAACCGCCGACATGACGCCCGCCAATCTGGTACGGCTCAACATCTACACGACTGACGTGCCCGCCTTCATGGAAGCGGCCGAGACGCTCACGCCGCTCCATCTCGAGGCCGGGGCGAAGGCCGCCTGCACGCTGCTCGGCGTGCGCGAACTCTATGCGCCCGAAGTGCTGGTCGAGATCGAAGCGACTGCGGTGGCGGGAGTGGAGGCGGGAGCCGGGGCGGCCACGAAAGCCGCGCGTTAACCTCGGCAAAGCCCGGATACGCAGGCATACCGGAGCGCTTTTCGCGGTTCGTTAATCATGTGCGCTTACCTTTTGCCCGACACATGATCGAAGGGCACACAGATGATCGAGGGGCACGCGCCATGACCGTGAACCACAGCCGGGAGGCCCGGGAGGAGCGCCGCGGTGCCGTGCGCGGCACGCTCGTCCTGCGGATCGCGAAACTCGTGTGCGAAAGCGGCGAATACCCCTGCATGCTGCGCGATGTCTCGCCGACCGGCGCGGGCCTGTCCTTCTTTCACGACGCCCCGCCCGATCTGCGCGCGATCCTGCAGCTTTCCAATGGCCACACCGTGCCCGTGGAGCGGGTGTGGAGCGGGGCGGGCCGCGCCGGCTATCGCTTTGCCGTGCCGGTTGCCGAGGAGGATTTCATCGCCGGCGCCGCCGAATTCGGCCACCGCCCGTTGCGCCTTTCGATCCGCGCCGCCGCGAAAATCGTCGACGGGAGCCGGACGGAAAAGGTCCGGCTCCTCGACCTGTCGGCGGAAGGGGCGAGGGTGGAAGTCGCGCGTGCCTATGACAGCGGCCGGGTGGTGAGCCTGGCGCTCGCCGGATGGGGTCCACGGCTGGCCGAAGTGCGCTGGCAGGATGGCGAGACGCTCGGCCTGCGGTTCTTTGAGCCGCTGGCGGGGGCCGAGCTTGCCGCGCTGGCGCTCGCGCTGCAGCCTTTCGACCGGGCGAATGGCGGCGATGCCGCGATCCGCGCCGCGTGAGGCCGGTCCTGTCGGACAAGTGTTGGAAAGCGGGTCCGCGAGGGGCCGCGTGACCCTGTAGGAAAGCGAAATCGGCGAAGGATCGCCCGAACGCCTTTCCTACTCGAAACGCTGCGACTTGATCGCCCCCGAATGAACTATATCAACCAGCGCGTGAGCCCGATTCCCTACCATCCGCCGGTCAAACGCTCGATCGCCATCGAAGGGCACAAGACCTCGATCAGCCTCGAGCCGGTGTTCTGGGACATGCTGCGCAAGGCGGCGGGGGAGGAAGACATCGCGGTGAGCAGGCTTGTCGCCCGGATCGATGCCGAACGCATAGGCGCCGACAACCCGCCCGGTCTCGCCAGCGCGATACGGGTTTGGCTGGTCAGCCGCGAGGGCTGAATTTTCGCCCTGATACCAAGCTAGTACTTGGCGGTCGCGTCGCTCGCCGGATAGGTTTCGTCGAGCGCCTCGTCGTGCTTCGACATCGTGTCCTTGGACGCGGTCGCATCGGCGCCTGCATTGCGGAAGGGCCCGTCGGGTTCTCCTTCCGCGTAGGCGGCGTGGCGCTTGTGGCGGCGGCGCCTTTCGAACAGCGAATAGCCTGCGAAACCGAGCCCGGCGAGGGCGGCTAGCCTGATGATCATGAAGTCCTCCTGCAAGTTCCCGTTATTACCGGAACAGCGCAGCAGGTGGGCCGATCGTTCCCGCCTAGTCGTCGACCCGCTCGATATCCGCGCCCGCCAGCTGAAGCTTTTCCTCGAGCCGTTCGTATCCGCGGTCGAGGTGGTAGATGCGCCGCACCTGTGTCTCGCCCTCTGCGGCCAGGGCGGCGATGACGAGGCTCATCGAGGCGCGCAGGTCGGTCGCCATGACCTCGGCCCCTGTCAGCCGCTCGACGCCCTTGACGATCGCGGTGCGCCCCTCGGTCGCAACGTCCGCGCCCATCCGCGTGAGTTCGGGGACATGCATGAAACGGTTCTCGAAGATCGTCTCCTTGAGGACGCTCGTCCCCTCGGCCCGGCACAGCAGCGCCATCAGCTGCGCCTGCATGTCGGTGGCAAGGCCGGGATAGGGCGCGGTCGTGAGGTTTACGGGCTTGAGGGCGCCATTGGTCTCGATGTCGATCCCGCGCTTATCCTCGTTCACGTGAACCCCGATATTGCGCAGGGCATGGATGGTCGCGTGCATGTCGTCGGCCTTCGCCCCTTCGAGCCGGACCGCCCCGCCGGTAATCGCCGCCGCGCAGGCATAGGAACCCGCCTCGATCCGGTCGGGCATGGTGCGATAGGTCGCGCCGTGGAGCCGCTTTACCGGGTGGATCACGAGGTCGGAGGTTCCCACGCCCTCGATCTCGGCGCCCATCGCGGTGAGCAGGTTGCACAGGTCGACGATCTCGGGCTCGCGCGCAGCGTTGAACAGGCGGCAGGTGCCCTCCGCCAGCACACCGGCCATCAGGGCGTTCTCGGTCGCGCCGACCGACACTACGGGGAAGTCGAAATCGCCGCCCTTCATGCCGCCATCGGGCTGGTATGCCTTCACATATCCTTGCGCGAGCTCGATATGCGCCCCGAAGGCTTCCATCGCCTTGAGGTGAAGGTCGATCGGACGGTTTCCGATGGCGCAGCCCCCGGGCAGCGAGACCGTTGCCTCACCCGCGCGCGCCAGCATGGGCCCCAGCACGAGGATCGAGGCGCGCATCTTGCGCACCAGGTCGTAAGGCGCGATCGTGGAGGTCAGGCGCGATGCCTCGAAGGTCACCACCCGGCCGAAATCCTCCGGCCGCTTGCCGTGGATCTCCACCGAGGCGCCAAACTGCGTCATCAGATGCTGGAACCCGTCGATATCGGCGAGCCTCGGCAGGTTGCGCAGGGTCAGCGGCTCGTCGGTCAGCAGCGCGCAGGGAATGAGAGTGAGCGCGGCGTTCTTCGCACCCGAAATCGGGATCGTGCCCGACAGGCGATTGCCGCCCCTGATGATCAGCTTGTCCATGGCGGATCGTTTAGCCGATCACGCCTTTCGCGCAACTGACATGGTCGGGAAGCGAGGGATCGACCCGTGCCCGTTGACGTTGGTGCAACCGAAGGCCACGAACAGGCCGAGGCCACTAATCCCAGACAAGAACGAGCGAGACCCGTCCATGACCTCTTCCAAGCCGATCAAGAAAGCCGTCTTTCCCGTCGCCGGGCTCGGCACCCGTTTCCTTCCGGCGACCAAGGCGATGCCCAAGGAGATGCTGCCGATCGTCGACCGCCCGCTGATCCAGTACGCGGTGGACGAGGCGCGCGAGGCCGGGATCGAGCAGATCATCTTCGTCACGGGGCGCGGCAAGACCGCCATCGTCGAACATTTCGACGTCGCCTTCGAACTGGAAACGACCATGAAGGAGCGCGGCAAGGATCTCGGCGTGCTCGAACCCACGCGCGCGGTGCCGGGCGACATCATCACCGTGCGCCAGCAGGTCCCGATGGGGCTGGGCCACGCGATCTGGTGCGCGCGCGCGATTGTCGGCGATGAACCCTTCGCGATCTTGCTGCCCGACGAATTGATGATCGCGGCGAAGGGCGGAACCGGCTGCATGAAGCAGATGGTCGACGCCTATGAGAAGGTCGGCGGCAATCTCATCAGCGTGCTCGAAGTGCCGCATGAAACCGTGTCGAGCTACGGCGTGATCGATCCGGGCGAGACGCTGGAGGGTTTTGGCGGCGCGCTGACCGAGGTGAAGGGCCTGGTCGAGAAGCCGCCGGTCGACAAGGCGCCGTCGAACAAGATCGTCTCGGGCCGCTACATCCTCCAGCCCGAGGTGATGAGAACCCTCGAAACACAGGGAAAGGGCGCGGGCGGCGAGATTCAGCTGACCGACGCGATGGCCAAGATGATCGGGCCCCAGCCCTTCCACGCCGTCACCTTCGAGGGCAAGCGCTACGATTGCGGAAGCAAGCTCGGCTTTGTCGAGGCGACGCTCGCGCTCGCCATGGAGCGCGAGGACATGGGCGAGGATGTGCGGGCAATTGCGCGCCGACTGCTTGGCTGAGAGTGACGGGGCGGGCGCGGCGACCCGCCCCTGTCGGCCTTACTCGGCGGCCGTTTCGTCCGCCAGCGGATCGAGCGCCTTTTCCTTGTGACCGGCCTTCGCGTCGTTGTCGGCCTCGACTTTCTCGAGCGCCTCTTCGACATCCCCGCCCGCTTCCTCGGCCACGCCCTTGACCATGCTGCCCAGTGAGGAGCCGTCGAGACCGAGTTCCTTCATCAGCCCGTCGAGCACAGGCGCCTGCGCGCGGTAGGCGAGTGCGGCGGAGACCGCGTCGCTCGCTAGGTTGCCGCTCCCGCCGCCGCCAAGAGGCACGCCCACATCGTTGGCAGCGCCCGAACGGCCGCCACTGGTGAGCCCGTCGACCTGGACGATCTTGATCGAATCGATCGCCTCCATCGGCTTCGCGCTTTCGCGGATCACCTCGGGCAGGACCTTGAGCAGCGCCAGCTTGGTCTGGAGCGAGATCTGTTCCATCGACAGGATGTTCGCCGCCTCGTTGATCGCGCGCTGACCTGCGGCCTCGACCTCGAACCGGACCCGCGCGGCATCGGCGCGGAGCTTCTCGGCTTCGGACTCGCCCTGCGCCTCGAGCCGGGCGGCCTCGGCGCGGTTGGTCGCGGCGTCCTTTTCGGCCTCGGCCTCGACCTTGACCTGGATCGCCTCGCGCTCGGCCTGCTTGGCGGCCTCGATCAGCTCGATCTTCTTCTGCCTCTCGGCAATCTCGCTTTCGCGCGCGGTTGCGACCTGTTCCTCGGCCTCGACCGCCTTCGCGCGGGCCTCGTCGGCCTCGGCCCTCGCCTGGCTTTCCTCGCGGCTCTTGTTCTGGACGGCGATCTGCTGTTCCTGACGCGCGATCTCGAGCGCGCGGCCCTGGTCGATGCGCGCTTCCTCGACCAGCCGGTCGGCCTCGATCTGCTGGGCATCGACCTGCTTCTTGGCCTCGATCTTCGCGGCATCGGCCTCGCGCTGGCGCTCGGCCTGTTCGCGTGCGATTTCGGCCGATTGTGCGGCGCGCCGGACCTCGACTTCACGTTCCTGTTCGAGCCGGGCGTATTCCTTGTCGCGGCTGATCTGAAAGCTTTTCTGGTCCGCCTCGAGATTCTTGCTTTCGATCTGCACGCGGGTGTCCATCTCGATGTCGTTGCGCAGTTTCTTGCGCGCCTCGATCTGCTCGGTCAGCTTGGTCAGGCCTTCCGCGTCGAAGGCGTTGTTGGCGTTGAAATGCTCGATGCTCGTCTGATCGAGCCCGGTGAGCGAGACCGATTCGAGCTCGAGCCCGTTCATCGCGAGGTCGTTCGATGAGACCTGCTGAACCTTCTGCACGAAATCGGCGCGCTGTTCGTGCAGCTCGTTCATGCTCATGCCGGCAGCGACCGAACGCAGCGCGTCGACGAACTTGCCCTCGACGAGGTCCTTGAGCATATCGGGCTGCATCGTGCGCATCCCCAGCGTCTGCGCGGCCATCGCGATCGCCTGCGCATCGGGACGGACACGAACGTAGAATTCCGCCTTCACGTCGATCCGCAGGCGATCGAGCGTGATCAGCGCCTCGGCATCCTTGCGGACGACCGACAGGACCAGCGTGTTCATGTTGACCGGCATGGTCTCGTGGAACACCGGCAGGACCAGCGCGCCGCCGTTCATGACGACCTTTTCCCCGCCGACCCCGGTCCGCACGAAGGCGGTTTCCTTCGACGCGCGGCGGTAAAGCGTCGTCAGGAAGATGAAGAGCATCAGCAGGATGCCGACGGCACTCCCGACGATGATGGCAAGCGTAATCAGATCCATGTCGCGTCCCTCACATGCATTTCATTCCGGCCCGAGCAGCGGGCTTTCCAATCGCATGCCGTAAAAGACATGCCCTTCGCGGCGCACGAGGAGAACGGTGTCGCCCTCCCTGAGCGCGTCGCTTTCGTCATGGGGTTCGACCATGACGAAATGAGGTTGGCCATGGCGGTCGATCACCTTTGCGCGCGCGGGCGATCCGGCCTTCGCCGTGCCGATCTGGATCGTGGCATCGCGCCGCACGAGGCTGTCGAGGCCCACGGCGCTCGTCTCGTCCTGCGGGACGAGCGCGCCCAATGGGCGGACAAGCAGGCCGTTGAGGGGAAACGCGGCAATGGCCGCGGCGAGCGCGGCGAGGCTGGCTGGAAGCGGACTTCCGGCAAGGCTTGCGGCTATCGACTGGCCGATGACCCCAAGGGTGGAAAACACGAAGAAGAGGCAGGCGAGCCAGATCAGCAGCGGGACCCGTCCCAGGCCCAGCAGGGTGGCAAGCGCCTCGCCCATCCCGCTCGCGGCAAGCCCGTCCGATCCGTCAAGGTCGGCCTCGATGGTCAGATCGGTATCGCCGCCGATGATGTCGCCCAACCCGGCGAGCTGGCTTCCGATCAGGAGCGCGAGCAGGCAGAAACCGATCAGGAACGGCAGATTGTGCGGCTCGAGCAGGGTCATGCGCCCCGCTCCGCCACCAATCCCCCTACCATTGCCAACAAAGGACTGATGCACCCCACGATCCCCATGCGGGTGAGATTAGACCAAGCCACCGCAAAGGAACAGGAAAATCGGATGCGATCAGGGCGGATTCAGACCGGCGTGATGCGCACCGGCAGNGTCTTCAGCCCGCCGACGAACGTGCTGTTCGCGCGCTTTGCCTCGCCCGCCGGCGCCACGCTCGCCACCTTGTCCAGCAGCGCCTCGAACAGCAGCCGCATCTCCAGCCGGGCAAGGTGCAGGCCAAGGCACTGATGCGCCCCGGCTCCGAAGGCGAGGTGGCGGTTGGGCGAGCGGGCGGCGTCGAACTTGCGCGGGTTGTCGAACTGCGCGGGATCGTGATTGGCGGCGACGTAATTGATCATCAGCCAGTCGCCCTTCCTCACCTGCTGGCCGCCGACCTCGCAATCCTCCGAAGCGGTCCGCATGAAATGCTGCACCGGGGTCGTCCAGCGAATCGCCTCCTCGACGATACCGGGGAGCAGCGAGCGATCGGCCTTCACCCGCTCCCATTGCTCGCGATCGTTCGCCAGCGCCTGCATCGCGCCCGCGGTCGAGGCGCTGGTCGTGTCGTGACCGGCGGTCGCGACGATGATGTAATACCCCGCCATGTCACGTGGCGGCAGCGGCTCACCATCCACGGTGGCATTGGCGATGACGCTGGCGACATCCTCGGTCGGGTTGGCGCGGCGATCCTCGGCGAGGGCGGCGAAGTAATCCTCGAAGCTCGTGACCGCCCCGGCCACCAGCTGCACCACCTGTTCGGGCGTCATGTTCTCCATGCCCGTTCCCGAAAGGTCGGCGTCCTGCCCGCCGAACAGCTGCTGGGTAAGCATCTGCATGCGCGGTTCGTCCTCTTCCGGCACGCCGAGGATCTGCATGACGACGCGCAGGGGATAGGGGCCGGACACCTCTTTCACGAAATCCACTGTCCCGTCGTTCCCGGGACCGGCCGCCTTCTCGATCATCGCATCGACCGTGCGATGGGCGAGCGCGCGGATCTCCTCCTCGAGCCTGCCGAGATTGCGCGGCATGAACCAGTCCTGCGTCAGGCGGCGATATTTCGGGTGGACCGGCGCATCGAACACGACCAGCGAATCGACCAGCATGTCCGAACCGGTCGCCGCGCGGCTGAATTCGATCGCCTGGTTGAAGCTGAACACCACGGGCCGCGGATTGTTGAGAAAGGTCTTGTTGTCCTTCGAGATCCGCATGACCTCGTCATAGCTCGTTACCAGCCAGAACGGTTCGAACAGCCCCTCGGTCTCGGGCGTTACCTTCGCGACCGGCGTTTCGGCGCGCAGGGCATCGAAGGTGTCGAGCAGGCCGTCCCATTCGGCATAGGCCTTGGGGTCGATCACCTCGCGCGCGGTCTCGGGCGGTAGGATGGCGGGGCCTTTCGTGTCGCTTGCGCTCGCCATCACGCATTCACCCCTTCGTTTTCGCGGGCCTTCGCGGCGTATTCGTCGCGCAGTTCGCGCTTGTAGAGCTTGCCGTTCTGCTCGCGGGGCAGATCGGGGCGGAAATCGAACAGCCTGGGCATCTTGATCCGGGCAAGCTGGGGCGCAAGGAAGTCGCGCAGTTCCTGCTCCAGACCCTCTCCTGCCTCGGCCATGTCGATCGGCTGCACCACGGCGACGACCTTCTCGCCGAGATCGGTATCAGGCGCGCCGATGACCGCTGCGTCCATCACCTTGTCATGGGTCACCAGCAGGTTCTCGATCTCCTGCGGATAGATGTTGACCCCGCCGGAGATGATCATGTGGCTCTTGCGATCGGTGAGGTAGAGAAAGCCGTCCTCGTCGACATGGCCGATATCGCCCAGCGTCATCCAGCCTTTCGGATGCATCGCCTCTGCCGTCTTGGCGGGATCGTTGTGATAGGTCGGCAGGAGGTCGTTCTCGAAATAGATCAGCCCGTCATCGCCGGCAGGCAGTTCCTCCCCGTCGGGCCCGCATATGTGCAGCGTGCCGTAAATCGCCTTGCCCACGCTGCCGGGATGGGTGAGCCATTCGGGCGAGCGCACCATGGTCATGCCGATGCTCTCACTCCCTGCGTAATATTCGTTCACGATCGGCCCCCACCATTCGATCATCTCCTGCTTGATCGGGACCGGACAGGGCGCGGCGGCGTGAAGAGCGCGCTGGTGGCTGGAGAGATCGTATTTCGTGCGCATCTCGGGATCGAGCTTCAGGAACCGCACGAAATGGGTCGGGACCCACTGGCTGTCGGTGACCTTGTATTTCTCGATCGCGGCAAGCGCGGCTTCGGGCTCGAACTTCTCCATCATCACCACGGTCCCGCCGAGCCGGTGCGCGGTCGAGCACCAGCCGATCGGCGCGGCGTGATAGAGCGGGGCGGGCGAGAGATAGACCATCGAACCATCCGTCGGCATGCCCGCTCCCATCACTGCCAGCCCCATCAGCGGGACGGCGGCCTGCGGGTCGGGATCGGCGGGCGGGGCGGGACGGATGCCCTTGGGCCGCCCGGTCGTGCCCGAGGAATAGAGCATGACGCTGCCGGCCGTCGGATCCTCGAGCGGCTCGGCGGGCTGACGGCCAAGCGCGGCAGCGAAGTCCTCCTCGCCACCTGCGTCCATCACGAGCACCGGCAGGTCGGGACATTCGGCGCGCACACCCTCAAGCACGTCCGCGAACGCCGTCGAAGTGATCAGCAGCTTCGCCTCGCTGTCGCGCAGGATATAGGCGATTTCGGGCGCGGTCAGGCGGGTCGAGATCGGGACCAGCATCGTGCCCGCGCGCTGCGATCCCCAGATCAGGGTAAAATATTCGATCCGGTTGTCGAGCAGTACCGCAAAGGCGTCACCGCCGCGCTCGTTCGGGCCAAGGCCGCGGGCGTGGAGCAACCGCGCGAAGCGGTTCGCCTCGTCCTCCATCTCACTGAAAGTGATCGTCTTGCCGCTGCCGGCCATGATGACGGCGGGGTGATCGGGACGGGTCGCGGCATGCGCGGTCGGATGCAGGCTCATGATGTGTCTCCCAACGGGGCGCCCTCGTTCGCGTGGGACCGGGGCGCGCTCTCTCGGAAAAGGAAACTAACCGTGCGCGCGGCGCGGGCAAGGGTAAATCGGTTGCTTGCGACAACCCGTCGCCCGGAATGAGAGTTCGGAAGATTAAAAAGCCGGCGGGAAAACCGACCGGCACATTAAAAAGGCGGCGGGAAAACCCGCCGGCACATAAAAAAGGCGGCGGGAAAACCCGCCGCCTATGTCCGGACACCCTCTCCAATGTCCGGCCCGCTTTTCGCGGGCAAACTGTAGCGGGGGCTATTCGCCTCCCTGGCCGGTCAGCTCGGGCCTTTCCGCCGCGGCGACCTGCGTTGCGGTTTCCACCATATAGGGAATCGGATT
>JGI12109J20283_10130371_pt1 | contig 12175 bp, 11 predicted proteins | sample ElkSlonscriptome_12_FD_20283 | JGI IMG/M metagenome (IMG submission 20283) | reverse complement strand
CGTAAACGCCGGTCACCGGCCCTCCGACCGGCCAGAGAAAGCCTTCCGCGAAGTCGATTCGGTCGTCGCGCCGCGTACGGGCCTCCCGGACCATCGCCGCCTCGGCGCGGATTCGCTCGAGTGAGGCCGGGTCCGGCGTGACCTTGCTGGGAGGCAGGCCGTCGATTCTCTGGATATCGAATTCCCGGATCCGCGGCTCGAGCATGCGCTCCACCGTGCGTCCGTCGCTCAGTTCCACGCTCAAACGCCGCGCCTCGGTCCGGTCGCGATCGAAACCGACCAGGAAGGTCCCGTCGGACGCCTGGGGTACCGCTTCGCCGTCGACGATGACGCGGACAGCAGACGGCGCCTTGCCGATCAACAGCCCGCCCTGCACCGGGTCTCCGCTCAGCATCAGCCCAGGCTCGGGATCAACCGGGTTCGCCGCCTGCACTTGAGCGACCAGCAACCACATCACCGCGGCGCCGATCCATCCGATTCGCGTCATACCCAGTCTTGCGAACAATATTTTCTCATGCATCTTCACCCCTCCGAATCACGAGCTCCTGGCCGGGCTGCAGCACCGCATCGGCATCCAGACCGTTCCATCGCATCAACTCGTTGAGGCCGACCCGCTGACGGCGCGAAATCAGCCAGAGCGAATCACCCTGGCGCACCACGTAGCGATTGGTCGCCGAGACCGCCGTTGGCGGACTGACCGCCCGGTCGGTCTCGATGACCAGGCGCTGACCCGGACGGATCAGCGTGCGCGGCCCCAGTCCGTTCATCTGCTGGATATCCCGGACGCTGACGCCGTAGCGACGTGAAATGACCCAGAGGCTCTCACCGGAACGGACGCGGTGGATGAACCGGTCGGTGGGCAACAGCTGCTGCTGCAGCGAGGCGAGCTCGCGATAGACCGAAGCGTATTGATCATCCGCCGACGGTGCGACGGTCGAAAGCTGTCCCGGAAGCAACAGCATCTGGCCGGCGATCAGTCGGTCGGACCGAAGATCGTTGGCGCGCTTGAGCTCATCGACGCTGGTCTGGTGTCGAACGGCCAGCCCGGACAAAGTGTCGCCGCTCCGCACGCGAACCCGTTTGGCCGCCAGCGGCGGCGTCGGCGGCAGGTCGTCGACCACCGACGCGACTCGATCAACGGCATCGATCGGAACGACGATGTATCCGGGCGCGTCGGCCGGCGTCAGGTGTCGATTGAGCCCGGCATTCAGCGTGACCAGCTCGGTCAGATCCAGCTCGGCGCGCAGCGCCAGCTGCACGATATCGAGCGGTTGCTCGATCGCGACCGCTGCCACCACCGGTCGATCCTCGAGCGCGGGCAGCAGGAACGCATAGCTCGCCGGGTCGCGGAAAAGGCAGCCCAGGCCTTTCAGCTTGGGAACATAGGCCAGTGTTTCGCGAGGCAGCGGCAGCTCGTGCCATTCAGTCCCGAGACCGCGGGACTGGTTGCGGCGAATGGCGCGTCCCACGCGGCCCTGGCCGGCGTTGTAGGCCGCCAGCGCCAGCGCCCAGTCACCGTCGAATCGTCCGTTGAGGTAATCGAGGTAGGACAATGCCGCCGCGGTCGCGGCAACAAAATCGCGCCGACCGTCGTACCAGTCGTTGATGACGATGTCGAAATCTCGCGCCGTTGCGCTCAGGAATTGCCACGGACCGGCAGCACGGCCGTGCGAATAGGCAAACGGGTCGAAAGCACTTTCAACGATCGGAAGCAGCGCCAGTTCGCCCGGCAGATCGCGGTCCTCGATCTCGTTGACGATGTAATGCATCCACGGCTGCGCACGGTTGAGCACGCGCCGCATATAGTCGTCGTTTTCGGCGTACCAATCGGCCCAGCGCGCCGCCGTGCTGCCCTCGGGACAGCTTGCAATACCGAAGCGGTCGACCAGCCGCGGCCAGATCAAATTGGAATCCGCGGCCGGGTTCTCGACCGGCTCCGGCAGGGCCATGCGCTCGAACGCCTCATCGATCGCGGCGAAAGGGTCCGAAGGAGACGGTTCCACGACCGACGGCGTCGACGGCACGCGCTCGACGGGCTCGACGTTCTGCGTCTGCACGGCACAGCCGGCGCCGAACAACAGCGCGCCGGATAGGGCCAGTGCAGCGAAGCGACTAGCGGAAGACATCGAGTTCGAACCTCCAAAAGGGTTTCGGTTCTGGACTATCGAAGCCGGAAAAGATTGCCTATCCATTGCTCCGACCTATACAGCATCGACGTGATCCAGGCAGGAACGATCCGGGCTTCAGCGCCGGCGCGAAGGCGCCGACAGCGGCGGAGCGTACAATAGCACGTGTTTTTCAAAGGCATATCCCGTTATCTTGAAACTTGACATCGACACCCTGCTCAAGCGGCTGAAGGACGCAGGCCGACCGATCACACGCCGCGAGCTCTCCGACGACTTCGGTCTGGACCACGCCAGCTCGGATCGCTATCTCAAACCGCTTCTGCTGGAGCTCATTCGCCAGGGCAAGGTCGTGCGCAACCGGCGAGCGGCATACGGCCTCACCGAAAGCATGGACCTGGTCCGCGGCCGCGTCAGCGCTCACGCCGACGGCTTCGGCTTCGTGGTGCCGGACGAGGACGGCGACGACCTGTTCCTTCCGCCGCACCAGATGCAGCAGGTGTTCGACGGCGACCGGGTGCTCGCATCGGTGGTCAACGTCGACCATCGCGGCCGCAAGGAGGGCCAGATCGTCGAGGTGCTGGAGCGTGCGCGCGCTCAGATCGTGGGCCGCTACGTGATCGAAAGCGGCGTAGCGATGGTGGTCCCGGACGACCCGAAGCTCACTCACGAAGTGCTGATTCCCAACGCCGACGGCGCGAAGCTGTCGCCCGGCAAGATCGTCGTGGCCCGCATCACCCGCCCCCCCAGCTTCAAGCGCAGCCCGGTCGGCGAAATCGTCAGCGTGCTCGGCGAACACGACGAACCGGGAATGGCCACGCAGATCGCAATCTTCAATCACCAGCTTCCAGCCGAGTTCCCCGATGAGGTCGTACGCGAGGCCAAGGCGTTCGGCGAGACCATCGATTCGAAACGCACCGAGGGTCGTCTGGACCTGCGCGACCTGCCGCTGGTCACCATCGACGGCGCCGACGCGCGGGACTTCGACGATGCCGTGTACGCGGCCCCGAAAGGCGACGGCTGGCGCCTGATCGTCGCCATCGCCGACGTGGCCGAGTACGTCACCCCCGGCTCTGCGCTGGACGATGAAGCCCAGAGACGCGGTACGTCGACGTACTTCCCCGACCGCGTGGTGCCGATGCTGCCCGAGGCACTGTCGAACGGGCTTTGCTCGCTCAATCCGGACGTGGATCGCCTGGTCCTGGTTTGCGACATGACGCTGGACGCGAAAGGCAAGGTCACCAAGAGTCGCTTCGCGGAGGGCGTGATGTGCTCGCAGGCGCGCCTGACCTACGACCAGGTTCGACAGATGGTGGAACACGGCGACCCGCAGCTCAACGAGCGCTTCGCGGCGGTCCGGCCCCACCTCGACGACCTCTACCAGGTCTATCGGCTGCTGGCAAGGAAGCGCGATCGCCGCGGCGCAATCGATTTCGATTCCAGCGAAGTCAACTTCGTGTTCGATTCGTCGGGCCGCGTGGAGCAGCTGCGCCGGCGCACCAGGCATGACGCGCACAAGCTGATCGAGGAATGCATGATCACGGCGAACGTCCAGGCCGCCAAGACCGCCGAGACGATCGAGCGGCCGGTCCTGTACCGCGTCCACGACGTGCCGCCGCCGGACAAGCTGGCCGAACTGGAGAGCTTCCTTTCGGCCCACGGCCTGGGCGTGAACTGGAAGGAGGAGCCGACACCCGCCGACCTGACCCGGATCCAGAAGAAGGCGCGCGAAACGCCGATCGCGCCGCTGGTTGACGCGGTCCTGCTGCGCAGCCTCGCTCTGGCCGTCTACCAGCCCGAAAACAAGGGCCATTTCGGCCTCGCGCTGGAAGCGTACTCGCATTTCACCTCGCCGATCCGGCGCTATCCCGACCTGCTGCTTCACCGTGCGCTGAAGGCCTGGCTGCGCCGGGAGTCCAAGAAGAACTATCCGTATTCGAAGAAACGCATGGCCGAACTCGGCCGCGAGTGCTCCTACCTGGAGCGCCGAGCCGAGGAGGCAAGCCGCGAGGTGGATGAGCGGCTGAAATGCCAGTTCATGCAGCGCCACGTCGGCGACGAGTTCGACGGCGTGATCACCGGCGTGACCGGTTTCGGCTGCTTCGTCGAACTCCCGGAAATGGGCGTCAGCGGGCTGGTCCACATCACCTCGCTCCCGAACGACTATTACCACTTCGATCCGCCCGGCCGGGTGCTGACCGGCGAACGCCGCGGTCTGCGCTTTCGTCTCGCCGACCCGGTCCGTATCGAGGTGCTCTCGGTCAGCGTCGACGAACGCAAGATCGACTTCCGGATCGCCGGCGACGAGAACGCCGATGACCCGGAGCGTCGCGCCGCCGGCCGTAAATCGTCCAAGGGCAAGGCCGGCAGGGGCGGCGCGGGTGGCCGCAAGGCATCGGGCAAACGCCGCCGCAAAAGCGGCAAGAAAAGCGGTGGTGGCCGATGAAGCGCGAGCACACCGGCGGCATCAACACCGTCGAAGCGCTGATCACACGAAGCCCGGAGCGCGTTGTACAGCTCTGGGCGGCGGGCGGCAATCCGCGCGTCGACAAGCTCGTCGAGCGCGCGAGATCGGCCGGGATTGCGGTCCAGTCGGCCAAGACCCGTGCGCTGGACAAGCTGTCCGGTGGCCAGACCCACCAGGGCGTCGTCGCGGAGTTTCAATCTGCGGAACCGATGAGCGAGGCCGAACTCGATGCGCTGATCGATGCACGTGGACCGGACCTGCTGCTGCTGGCGCTCGACCAGGTACAGGATCCGCACAACCTTGGCGCCTGCCTGCGCTCGGCCGCAGCAGCGGGCGTCGACGCGGTGCTGGTGCCGCGCGATCACAGCGCGCCGCTGAGCCCGGCCGCGCGTCGCGCGGCGGCCGGCGCCGCCGAAGTCGTTCCCGTGGTCGAAGTCGCCAACCTGGCCCGCGCGCTGGAGCGCATCAAGCAGGCCGGCGTCTGGACGGTGGGATTGGCGGGCGAGGCCGACTCGGTGATCCACTGCGTTGACCTCAACGGACCGCGCGCGATCGTGATGGGCAGCGAGGAGCGCGGCCTGCGGCGGCTGACCGCCGAGCGCTGCGACGAGATCGCCCGGATTCCGATGCCGGGGAGCATGGAAAGCCTGAACGTATCGGTTGCAACCGGCATCGCGCTGTTCGAAGCGGTTCGTCAGAGGAGCTCGGCATGACCCAGCCGACCGGAATTGCCATCGCCCTCCCCGACTGGTTCGCCGGCTGGCTGGACGTCCAGCCCGATCGCTATCCGGAACCCGAGGACCGGATGCGGGCGGCGATCGAACTGGCGCGCCGCAACGTCGAACGCGGCACCGGCGGGCCTTTCGGCGCCCTGGTCACCGACGACGAAGGATGTCTGATCGCCGCCGGGGTCAATCGCGTAGAGCCCGACACCTGCAGCAGCGCGCACGGCGAGATTGTCGCGCTCAGCCTGGCCCAGGCACGGCTGAAGACCTGGAACCTGGCCGAACACGGCGCGCTGGAGCTGGCCACCTCTTGCGAACCTTGCGCAATGTGCCTCGGCGCGATCCCCTGGTCCGGCGTCAAGCGCGTGCTGTGCGGCGCAACCAAGACCGACGCCGAAGTGACCGGTTTCGACGAGGGCGAGCGCATCGACGACTGGATCGGCATGCTGAACCGGCGCGGCATCGAGGTGGTCACCGAGGTCCTGCAGCCCGAAGGCGCCGCCGTGCTCCACGACTATGCCAGGCGCGGCAGCCGTATCTACAACCCGGGATGATCCCGCGCCGATTCCTCCACCCGGACTTGCGCAATCTCCGCGCTGGCCACGTTCGATCCGGCAGATGAAGATTACGCGTTGGCTTCCACGAGGGGAGCGTCTGGCGGTTCTCGTGCTGACGATGGCTGGACTGGCCTTTCCGAAGGCCGAAGGGGCCGAGATCGAGATTCGGCAGGGCGGCACACAGCTCGGCATCGAGCTGGGGCCCGGACTCGGGCGCGACGTCGATGGCGATCCGTGGCGCGACTGGATGCGAACGGCGCTTCGAGCAGCCGCCACCGCCACAGGACGCGTCCCGCGCCGACGCATTGTGGTCGATCTGCGCGCGGCCCCGAGTTCTCATCGAACCATTGCCTTCGGCCAGGTCCGCCGCGAACGCCCGCCGCGGATCATTTTGTGGGTTGATCCCGAAGCCGATCTGGAAGCGCTGAAAAGCGACTGGCGCGGCTATCACGAACTCGCGCATTTGCTGATTCCGTTTCCCGGCAATCGCGACATCTGGTTTACCGAGGGCTTCGCCTCTTACTACCAGTACCTGTTGCAGTCGCGCGCTGGGCTGATCAGCGAACCCGAAGCCTGGACGCGGCTGCTGGCCGGGTTCCGGCGCGGCATTCAAGACCCGTCCGGCCGAGGCCGCACCTTGCGTAACCTCAGCCCGGACATGTGGCGGGACGATGCATTCCGCCGCGTGTACTGGACCGGTGCGGCGTTCTTTCTGCGCGTCGACGTGCGGCTGCGCGTGGAAAGCGATGGCGAACACTCGCTCGATCGAGCGCTGGCGCGATTTCATGAGTGCTGCCTGGATACCGATCGACGCTGGCGCGCGGCAGAGCTCGTCGAACGACTTGGGATGCTCAGTATCGCCTCGATCTGGCGCGAGGAATACCGGCGAACGATCGATCAACCCGCCGAGCCCGAAATCGAACCGGCACTGGCGCGGCTCGGCATTGTCAGCGACCGAACATCAACGATCTTCAGCGAGTTCCCGGAAGCCAGGCAGCTCAGGCAAGCGATCGCCGGGCGGCGCACCGAACGGCCGGATCAGGAATCCGGTGGCTTGCCGTAGTCGATTGCCACGATCTGAAGCGCCCGAGTACCGGCCGGAGTATCGACATCCACGCAATCGCCCAGCGCCTTGCCCAGCAGCGCACGCGCCAGCGGCGAATCGACCGAAATCCATTGCCGCCCGGGATCGATCTCGTCGGCTCCGACAATCCGGTAACGTTGCTCTTTCCCGCCGTCCTCGCCGACGGTGACGCGCGCACCGAAAAACACTTTTTCGGTCTGCGCCGGGATCGATGCGACCGGCTGGACCTCGTCGATCCGCCGACTCAGGTAGCGAATCCGCCGATCCATCTCGCGCAACTGCTTTTTCCGGTAGATGTATTCGGCATTCTCCGAGCGATCGCCTTCAGCCGCCGCTGCGGTGATCGCGGCCACGACCTCGCGACGATCGATCCACAGCTGCTTGAGCTCCTCCTTGAGCTGCCGATGTCCGGCAGCCGTGATGTACGGACTCGACTTCGGAGATGGCGGTTTCCAGCGTCCCATACCGGCATTATGAGCGCCTACCGCCGCCCGAACACGAGATCCAGATCGGAAATCCGCTGCGACCTTTTCTTCGTTTCGCGCGTCTTAGCATCGACATGGACTTTTCCTCGCCACTCGACGAAGTCACGCTCGCCGCGCTGAAGCGCGACTGCCGAGCGACCCAGGAACGCGTCTATCGCGCCTACGCCCGCGCCGCGTGGACGCTGGCGATGAGAATCAGCGGTTGCGAGGCAACGGCCTGGGACGCGATTCAGAACGGATTCGTCAAGGCTTTTGCCAAGGTCGCACAGCTAAAACGCGCCGACCGGTTCGGACCGTGGCTTCGCCGAATCGTCGTGAACCAGGTCATGGACGCCATGCGTCGTCGCATGGACAGCCTCCCAGACGATCTCGAGCAGGAGCAGCAAGCGCCCGAGCGCGAGGAGGCGATCGATCTGGTCCGGGCCCTGAGCAAGCTCGATCGTCTCGATCGCGCGGTGCTGTGGCTGCACGACGTCGAGGGCCTGACCCACGCAGAAGTCGCCGAAACACTCGAACAGAGCGTGCCGTGGTCGAAGACCCGACTCAGTCGCGCGCGCGCTCGTGCCCGGAACCTGCTTCAAGTGCCAATCGAACCGATAGAGAGGGTCATACAACATGGCCGATGAACCGATGAACAACGACCCNTTGAACCTCAAAGACCTGCCGGAACTCGATCCCCCCGGCGAACTTTGGCAATCGATTTCCCAGGCCATGGATGAGCAACGATTCGACCAGCCTTCGAGACGCAGATGGCTGCCGGTTGCTGCCGTGGCCGCCACGGCAGGGATCGCCCTGTGCCTGGGCGTGTTGATGCAAGGCGACGGCCTTCCGGACCGCGCGTCGAGCCAACAGACCACGCTGGCCCAGCTGCAGGCCGTTTCGGCATCACTGGAGCGCGAGCTCAGCCGCTACCGCGACGGCGTGATCAGCGCGGCATCTGCAGACTCGATCGCGCGCATCGAGCAGGAGCTCGGCTGGCTCGACACACAGATCAACCAGACGCCGGAAGACCCCGCGCTTTGGATCGACCGAATCGCTTTGCTAGATGAAATGAACCAACGCTATTCGCAAGCCGACTGGCGAAACCAGCTGATGCTGGCCAGCTATTGAACCGAACCAACCCGAACTGCTCTCGGCACAGACCGAAACGGAGAAACAAGATGAAAGACATCAAGCACATCCTGGGATCACTCGCCCTGTCCGGCGCGTTGTTCGTCGCCCCAATGGCTCAGGCTCAGGACGATGAGGTCAGCCGCGAAGCGATGCGAGCCGAACTCGACCTCCTTCGTGCCGAGCTGGCTGAAACGGCAGGCAAGATGGCGCGCCTGCAGCGACAGCTGGTCGAAGAGGACACGCGACTGCGCCGCTGGGAAATGGAAGTCGAAGACGGCGCTGAGCAGGTCGAAATCGTCATCGACAATGCGATGGATTTCGAATTCGGCGACTCCCGACCCAAGCTCGGCATCCTGATGACGCCGGGCAACGGCAAACTCGAAGTGCTCGGCGTAACCCCGGGCGGCGGCGCCGAAGCGGCCGGCCTGCAGCGCGGCGACCGCGTGATTTCGGTCAACGACGTGGATGTGTCCACAGGAAGCACCATCGCCGAGGCCCTTGAAGGCGTCGAACCGGGTGACGTCGTATCGGTCAATATCGATCGCGAGGGCGAAACGCTGACCCTTGACGTGGAAACCTCGGCGCCCGATCGCAACATCCGCGCAATCGTGCATCGCATTACCTCCGATGAGGAGGGGCTGCGCCACCTTGGAGCACTCGGTGAGGAAATTGCGCTCAAGGCCAACAAGATCGTACTGCGAGGCGGCGATCCCGGAGCCGCCGCGGCGTCCTTCGCGCCGCGCCTTCCGGGCCTGTTCGTGCTCGGGAGCGATTCTCACCTGGTCGGAAATCATGACGGTCTGGCGCCGTACTTCGGCACCGGCGAAGGGGTGGTGGTCCTCCAGATCGACGAAGACAACACGCTCGAGCTCCGCGACGGCGACGTTATCCTGTCGATCGACGGCGAACCGCTGCAGCGTCCGGTCGACCTCGGACGGGCGATGCTGGAGCGTGATCCGGGTCAGTCGGTCATCCTCGACGTGATGCGGGGCGGCACGCTGCAGCAGATCGAAGGCGAGGTTCCGCAGTCCCGCTTCCCACGTCTGGACGGCGGTCGCGGCCTGGGGCTGATGCGGCCGAGCGCCCGACCGGCTCTGCCGACCTTCCCGGCAGGCATCGCGCCACCGGCGAAAGTTCATTGATGTAACGGTTTCTCAAAGCAGAACGCCTCGACGCGCCGGCTTCCGCCCGGCGCGTTCTTCATTTGGGCTCAACCTCATGTGCGGCTACACTGACCGCATGCGCGTTGTAGCACACACCTGCTCGAACACCGAAATCGTCTGTGCGCTCGGGTGTTCGGGCTGGCTGGTCGGGGTCGACGATCACTCCGATCACCCGCACGAGGTCGTATCGAGGCTGGCGCGCATCGGTCCGGACCTGGATATCGACGTCGAACGCGTGGCTGCACTGAAGCCCGACCTGGTGATCACCTCCTTGACGGTGCCCGGCCACGAGCGCTGCCTCGAGAGGCTGCAGGCAGCCAATCTTCCCTGTCTGGTAACCCGCCCGCATAGCCTCGCCGACGTCGCCGAAGACATTCGCCGAATCGGCGCTGCGCTGGACGCCGACGGGGCGGCACGGAAAATCATCGAGCGCTTCGAGTCCGTGATCGCAGAGCCGGTCTCCGAGGACCCGGTGCCGATCCTGATCGAGTGGTGGCCCAAGCCGGTGATCGTGCCGGGAGGGAAAAGCTGGGTCAACGAAATGCTGCGCCTGGCCGGAGCGTTCAATCCGTTCGCCGAAGCCGACGCAGAAAGTCTGGAAATCTCGCCGCAACAAGCCGCCGCGGCTCGACCCGAAGCGGTGGTCATGAGCTGGTGCGGCGTGGAAGAAGCCAAGTACCGGCCGCATATCGTGGCGCGACGGGAGGGCTGGCAGGAGATTCCCGCGATTCGGAACCGGCGCATCGTTCCGATCAGCGAGGCGTGGCTGGGACGACCGGGACCCCGACTGCTGGACGGGATCGACCGCCTGCGAGAAGTCGCTGACGGCTGTCGGAACAGCGGCTGATCGTCACGCGCGCAGCAGCACGGCGCCACGTAGAATATGCGGTCATGAGCGCATCCGAATCCAATCGATCACCTGCGGTCGGTCTGGTTAGCCTGGGCTGTCCGAAAGCGCTGGTGGACTCCGAGCAGATCGTCACCGGTCTTCGGCAGCAGGGCTATCGGCTGGTCAACGAACACGCCGATGCCGACCTGGTCATCGTCAATACCTGCGGGTTCATCGACGACGCCAAGGCCGAGTCGCTGGAGGCGATCGGCGAGGCGCTGAACACCAACGGCCGGGTGCTGGTGACCGGATGCATGGGCGCAAAGCCCGAAGACATCACCTCGATCCATCCCAAGGTCCTCGACGTCTCCGGCCCCCACCAGGCCGAGGCCGTGCTCGGCGCCGTCAACCGAAGCCTGCCGCGTCCGCACGATCCGTTCGTCGACCTGGTGCCGGCCGGGGGACTGAAGCTCACGCCCGGCCATTACGCCTACCTGAAGATCTCCGAGGGCTGCAACCACCGTTGTCGTTTCTGCATCATTCCGGCGATGCGCGGCGACCTGGTCAGCCGCCCGATCGGCATGGTGCTTAAGGAGGCCGAAGCGCTGGTCGAGCGCGGCGTTCGCGAACTGCTGGTCATCAGCCAGGACACCAGCGCTTACGGCGTCGACGTGCGGTACCGGAAGGATTACTGGCAGGACCGCGAGATCGAGACGCGCATGTTCGATCTGGCCCGCGAGCTCGGCGAACTCGAAGCCTGGGTGCGGCTGCACTACGTCTACCCCTATCCCCACGTCGACAAAGTCATTCCGCTGATGGCCGCGGGCGGCATCCTGCCCTACCTTGACATTCCGTTCCAGCATGCCTCGACCAGGATATTGAAGGCAATGCGCCGCCCGGCAGCCGCCGAAAACACGCTGAAGAGAATTGCTGGCTGGCGGGAAACCTGTCCGCAGCTGGTCATCCGCTCGACCTTCATCGTCGGTTTCCCGGGCGAAACGGAAGAAGACTTCCAGCAGCTGCTCGACTGGCTCGAAGAGGCACAGCTGGAACGCGTGGGCTGCTTCAAGTACTCCCCGGTCGCGGGAGCGGCCGCCAATCGGCTGCCCGACCCGGTGCCGGAAGAAATCAAGGAAGAGCGCTGGCACCGCTTCATGCAGCACCAGCAGGCGATCAGCGAGAGCCGACTCGCGCGGCGAGTCGGCCAGCTTGAACCGGTGATCGTCGATTCGATCGAGGGCGATGCCGCCATCGCGCGCAGCTACGGAGACGCGCCCGAGATCGACGGCAACGTGCTGGTACAGCGGGGAGGATCACTGCAGCCCGGCGACTTCGTCGACGTTCGAATCACCGGACACGACAGCTACGATCTGTTCGCCGAGCCGGCCGAGGACACGATCGACGATTCACTGCCCGCCTAGCGATCGCGTCCGCATCGAGCTTCGAATCGGAGCGAAGAACGTCGTACGCATCCGCGATCGGATCCAGCAATCGCGGCCGGCGATCGTCTCCGTGCACCGAACTGGACGTCGCCCGCAGGCCGTTTTCTCGATCATCCAGCGCGTGGGCGCGAGGTGGACCGGCATGCCATCAAGCGCCGTTCGCCAGCCCCGCGACCCAGCTCAGCAC
>JGI12109J20283_10028549_pt1 | contig 12178 bp, 23 predicted proteins | sample ElkSlonscriptome_12_FD_20283 | JGI IMG/M metagenome (IMG submission 20283) | reverse complement strand
CGGTGCGGTCGAGCGGATCGAATACGACCCGAATCGCAGCGCGCACATCGCGTTGATCAAATATACGGACGGTGAGAGGCGCTATATCATTGCGCCGCGCAACCTGCGCGAGGGCGACGAGGTGCTGAGCGGGTCGGAAGCTCCGATCAAGCCGGGCAACGCGATGAAGCTGCGTTCGGTTCCGGTGGGTACGACGCTGCACAACGTCGAGATGAAGCCTGGCAAGGGCGGGCAGCTTGCACGATCGGCCGGCGCCTCGGTCCAGCTCGTGGCGCGCGAGGGCCGCTATGCCACGCTGCTTCTTCGGTCCGGTGAGATGCGGAAGATCGACACCCAGTGCCGGGCAACGATCGGCCAGGTGTCGAACAGCGAACACAGCCTGGAAAAGCTCGGCAAGGCCGGAGCTTCTCGCTGGCGCGGCGAACGCCCGACGGTACGCGGCGTCGTCATGAACCCGGTCGACCATCCGCACGGTGGTGGTGAAGGCCGAACCTCGGGTGGGCGCCATCCGGTGACGCCGTGGGGCGTTCAGACCAAGGGTAAGCGCACCAGAACCAACAAGCGCACGGACAAGTTCGTTGTTCGCCGGCGCAAACGCAAGTAACAGGAAGAATCAATGCCACGTTCACTGAAGAAGGGCCCGTTCATCGACCATCACCTGCATGCCAAGGTGCAGACGGCGCTCGAATCGAACAGCAAGAAGCCGATCAAGACCTGGTCGCGCCGGTCCATGATTCTGCCGGACATGGTCGGCCTGACAATTGCCGTGCACAACGGCCGTCAGCACGTGCCGATCCTGATCAACGAAAACATGGTCGGGCACAAGCTCGGCGAATTCGCGCCGACCCGGACGTTCAAGGGTCACGCAGACCGCCGGACCAAGTAGCCGAAGGAAGCACTCGAAATGGAAGCGACAGCAAAATTGAAAACGGCGAGGATTTCGGCGCAGAAAGCGCGCCTGCTGGCCGATCAGATCCGCGGGCTGCCCGTGGAGCGGGCCGATGAGCTGCTGAATTTCAGCACCAAGAAGGCTGCTCACATCGTGCGCAAGGTGCTGTTGAGCGCGGTCGCCAACGCCGAGCACAACAACGGTGCGGACATCGACGAACTCAAGGTCGCTCGGATCATGGTCGACGAGGGTCCGACATTCAAGCGCGGTCGTGCACGTGCGAAGGGCCGGTATACCCGGATTCTCAAGCGCACCAGCCACATCACGATCACCGTGGCGGAGCAATAAGGAAAAGTTATGGGTCAGAAGGTACATCCAACCGGGATTCGGCTCGGCATCTCCAAGGACTGGGGTGCACGCTGGTACGCTGAACGCAAAGATTTTGCCGACAACCTCAACAGCGACCTGGCGGCACGCCAGTACATCGCCAAGAAGTTGTCGCAGGCCGCCGTGAGCCGCGTTCATATCGAGCGCCCGGCAAAGCAGGCGCAGATCACGATCCACACGGCACGGCCGGGCATCGTGATCGGCAAGAAGGGCGAGGACATCGAACGTCTGCGGCGCAAGCTGACGGATCTGCTCGGTGTTCCGACCTCGGTTAGCGTCAGCGAGATTCGCAAGCCCGAACTCGACGCCAAGCTGGTCGCCGACAGCATTGCCCAGCAGCTTGAGCGCCGGATCATGTTCCGCCGCGCGATGAAGCGAGCCGTCGGTAACGCCATACGTCTCGGCGCCCAGGGAATCAAGGTCCAGGTCGGTGGGCGTTTGAACGGCGCCGACATCGCTCGATCCGAGTGGTATCGCGAAGGCCGCGTACCCCTGCACACACTGCGCGCCGGCGTCGATTACGGGCATTCGACCGCCGAGACGACTTACGGTCAGATCGGCATCAAGGTATGGGTCTATACCGGCGATGTCTTCGATCTGCATGCCGAGAAGCGCGAAGAACAGAAGTCCCCCAGGAAGGGCGGTCGGGAGAACTGAAATGCTGCAGCCGAAACGCACAAAATTCAGAAAGCAGCAAAAGGGCCGTAACCGCGGTATGGCGCAGGTCGCCAATCGCGTCAGTTTCGGTGAATATGCGCTGCAGGCCACGACACGCGGTTTCATCACCGCGCGTCAGATCGAGGCGGCACGTCGAGCGATCACCCGTCACGTGAAACGCGGCGGAAAGCTCTGGATTCGCGTCTTTCCCGACAAGCCGATCACCAAGAAGCCGGTTGAAGTCCGGATGGGTAAGGGCAAGGGGAACGTCGAATACTGGGTGGCTCCGATTCAACCGGGTCGCGTGATTTACGAAATTCAGGGCGTGAGCGAAGAAGTGGCGCGTGAGGCGTTCCGCCGAGCCGCAGCCAAGCTCAGCGTCAAGACCACGATGGTTGCGAGGTCGCTGTGATGAAAGCTGGCGAGATCAGGCAAAAGTCGATGCAGGAACTCAGCGATCTGCTGGTGGAACTGCGTAAGGAACAATTCGAGTTGCGCATGCAACTCGGGACCGGGCAACTTGCGGAGCCGCACAAGCTCCGCCAGGTGCGTCGCGACATCGCTCGTGTGAAGACGGTCCTGAACGGTTCACGGGGTAGCCAGGCATGAGTACGGAAACAAAGGAACGAATTGAGCATACCGCGACGGGAAAGGTCGTCAGCAACAAGATGGACAAGACCGTCACGGTACGTCTGGAGCGCTACCTGAAGCATCCGCTGTACGGAAAGTACATCCGTCGCTCGGGCAAGGTGCACGCTCATGACGAGTCCAATGAATGCAACGAAGGCGACACGGTGCGAATCGTGCCCGATCGGCCGCTGTCCAAGACAAAGAGCTGGAAAGTGGTCGAGATCGTCGAGCGCGCACAATAATCACAGGCGGGACTGAACATGATTCAGATGCAGAGCAAATTGACTGTGGCCGATAACAGCGGCGCGCGTGAGCTGATGTGCATCAAAGTGCTCGGCGGTTCGAAGCGGCGTTACGCCAACATCGGCGATGTCATCAAGGTGACGGTCAAAGACGCGATTCCTCGCGGCAAGGTCAAGAAGGGCGAGGTCTACAACGCCGTTGTGGTTCGCACACGCAAGGGCGTGCGTCGTCGCGACGGTTCGCTGATCCGTTTTGACGGAAATGCCGCCGTGATCCTGAACAACAAGCTAGAGCCGATCGGGACGCGAATTTTCGGCCCGGTGACGCGCGAGCTGCGAAGCGAACGATTCATGAAGATCATTTCGCTCGCGCCCGAAGTGCTGTAAGGAGTCGATTGATGCAACGGATTCGAAAAGGCGACGAAGTCATCGTGACCGCCGGACGTAGCAAGGGCCAGCGAGGCCACGTGCTGAAGGTGCTGGGTGACGAACGACTTCTGGTCGAGAACGTCAATATGGTCAAGCGCCACACCAAGCCCGACCCGCAGCGGCAGCAGCCGGGCGGAATCGTCGAGCGCGAAGCGCCGATCCATCGGTCCAACGTGATGCTGTACAACCCGGCCACGGACCAGGGTGATCGCGTCGGTTTCAAGGTGCTCGAGGACGGCCGGAAAGTGCGGATCTTCCGTTCGACCGGCGAAGTAGTGGATATTTGAGGCTGAATGTCATGAGCAGGTTGCAGGTTTACTACCGTGAAACCGTCACCGGTGAGCTGATCGAGAAGTTCGGCTTCGCCAACGTGATGCAGGTCCCGCGGATCCAGAAGATCACGATCAACATGGGTCTGGGCGAAGCGGTTGCGGACAAGAAGGTTCTGGAAAAGGCAGTTGGCGATCTCGGCCAGATCAGCGGTCAAAAGCCGATTGTCACCAAGGCCAGAAAGTCGGTCGCGAGCTTCAAGATTCGCGATGGCTATCCGATCGGAGCCAAGGTGACGTTGCGCCGCGAACGCATGTACGAGTTCCTGGATCGCCTCGTAAACGTCGCGCTGCCGCGCGTACGTGACTTCCGCGGAATCAGCCCCAAGGGCTTCGATGGGCGCGGCAATTTCAATCTGGGAGTTCGTGAGCAGATCATCTTCCCGGAAATCGACTACGACAAGGTCGACGCCATACGCGGCATGGATGTCGCGATCACGACGTCGGCCAAGAACGACGAAGAAGGCCGTGCCCTGCTGGACGCGTTCGGTTTTCCTTTTCGGGCGAAGTGAGGAGTTAAGGCATGGCAAAGAAATCAATGGTGGCACGGGACGTAAAGCGCGCGAAGCTCGCGGGCAAGTTCACTGCCAAGCGCGCCGAACTGAAGCGGATCATCGGCGATCCGGACGTGGATTTCGAGGAGAAGCAGGCGGCGATCTTTGCGCTGTCGAAGCTGCCGCGCGATTCCAGCCCGGCACGCGGTCGCAATCGATGTCGTCAAACCGGGCGGCCTCGCGGCTTTTACCGTAAGTTCGGGCTCGCGCGCAACAAGCTGCGCGAAGCGGCAATGAATGGTGATATCCCCGGCCTGCGCAAGGCCAGTTGGTAAACGTAAGGTGGAATTCTGATGAGCATGAACGACCCCATTGCGGATATGCTGACGCGGATTCGGAACGCCCAGGGCGTCCGAATGAAAACCGTTGTCATGCCCGCTTCAAGCATCAAGCTGGCGATCGCAGGTGTGCTGAAGGACGAGGGCTACATCATCGACTTCGGCGAGGTCGGTGAAGCGCCGAAGCAGTCGTTGGAGATCGAGTTGAAGTATCTCGACGGCCGGGGCGTCATCGATCATCTGCGTCGCTACAGCAAGCCTGGTCGTCGAGTGTATTTCGGCGCCTCCGATCTGCCGCGCGTGCAGGACGGCCTGGGGATCGCGATCATCAGCACCTCGAAGGGTGTGATGAGCGACTCCCGGGCACGACGCGAGGGGTTCGGCGGTGAAGTGCTTTGCACTGTGGCCTGACGGAGCAGCCTGAAATGTCAAGAATTGCCAGTTATCCAATCGAGCTTCCCAAGGGCGTCGAGTACACCCATCAGGGCGAGACCGTTCGCGTCAAGGGTCCGAAAGGTGAGCTCTCGATGAATCCGCACCCGAGCGTCGAAATCAGCAACGAAGATGGCGTGCTGAGCTTTCAGCCCGGGGCTGACGGGACGAGCGCCATGGCCGGAACGATGCGCGCGCTGATCAACAACATGGTCGTGGGCGTCACCGACGGGTTCGAGAAGAAGCTGAACCTGGTCGGCGTGGGCTACCGGGCGCAGATGCAGGGCAAAAGCCTGAATCTTCAGCTCGGATTCAGTCATCCGGTCGAGTTCGCCATTCCCGAGGGTGTGACGATCGAGACCCCGAGCCAGACCGAAATCGTGATTCGCGGTGCCGATAAGCAGAAGGTCGGCCAGGTAGCAGCGGAAATCCGCAGCGTGCGACCGCCGGAACCCTACAAGGGCAAGGGCGTTCGCTACCACGACGAGCGCGTTGTGATGAAGGAAGCCAAAAAGGCTTGATGAGCGCTTTCGAGAGGAAAGAGTAATGAGTCAGAAGAATTTGAGCAGACTGAGGCGAGCGCGCAAGGCGCGTTCACGCATCGCCAGGGGCAGCAAGCCTCGTCTTTCGGTGTTTCGCTCCAGTCGGCATATTTATGCACAGGTGATGACGCCTGCCGGAGATCGCACGCTGGTTACCGCATCGACCGTCGAATCGACCGTTCGCGGTGGCGTCGAGTCCACCGGCGGTCGTGCTGCGGCAGAAATCGTCGGCAAGTCGATCGCCGAAAAGGCACTGGCCGAGGGCATCAACGAAGTGGCGTTCGATCGCTCCGGGTTCAAATACCACGGGCGCGTCAAGTCGCTGGCTGATGCGGCTCGTGAAGCAGGATTGAAGTTTTAGTCGAAGTCACTGGCGGACGGGTAATCCGGACGTTTTAACCGAAAGTTTTCTGGACCAATACGATGGCGAGAGACAACGAAAGAACCGACGACTACATTGAGAAGCTGGTCGCTGTAAACCGCGTGGCCAAGGTGGTCAAGGGCGGCAGGCAGTTCGGCTTCACGGCGCTGGCGGTAGTCGGCGACGGAGACGGCAAGGTCGGGCTTGGCTATGGCAAGGCGCGCGAAGTGCCCCTCGCCATCCAGAAGGCCATGGAAAAAGCGCGCCGCGAGATGAAGAACATCTCGTTGAACGAAGGCACGCTTTGGCATCCGGTCAAGTCGCGCCACAGCGGTTCGCGCATTTACATGCAGCCCGCCTCAGAGGGTACCGGCGTGATCGCCGGCGGCCCGATGCGCGCAGTATTCGAGGCCGTGGGCGTGCAGAACGTGCTGGCCAAGAGCGTCGGGTCGAACAACCCCATCAACCTCGTTCGCGCCACGATCAAGGGCCTGGAACATATGGCTTCGCCGGAATCCGTGGCGATCAAGCGCGGAAAGAGCGTAGAGGAGATCCTGGAAAATCATGGCTAAGAAAGGCGATTCCAAGATTCGGGTCACGCTGGTCCGCAGCCCGAGCGGCAAGATCAGATCGCATCGCGAGACGGTGCGCGGTCTGGGCCTCAGGCGTATGAACCACAGCGTGGAACTTCAGAACAGCCCGGAAATCCGGGGAATGATCAACAAGGTCAATTACCTGGTCAAGGTAGAGGAAGTCTGACTGCGGCGTAACGCGCAGCAATCAACTCAAACGGATTGAACGATATGAAGCTCAACACCATCAAGCCGGCAAAAGGCTCCACAACAGCGCGTCGCCGCGTCGGCCGAGGGATCGGTTCCGGCCTGGGTAAGACCGCCGGTCGTGGGCACAAGGGACAGAAGTCCCGCTCGGGCGGCTTTCACAAGAGTGGCTTCGAAGGGGGCCAGATGCCCTTGCAGCGTCGTCTGCCGAAAGTCGGGTTCCACTCCAAGGTCAATCGCGATACCCGCGAGCTGCGTCTCTACCAGCTGCAGGCCGCAGGTCTTGACGTGGTCGACCTGGTCAGCCTGAAGACGGCCGGTATCGTCCCCGAGACGACTCGTCAGGTGAAAATCATCAACACCGGCGCGCTGGAGCGAGCAATCACGGTTCGCGGGCTCAAGGTCAGCGCGGGTGCAGTCAAGGCCATCGAGGCAGCCGGAGGAAAGGTCGAGTAATGGCTTCCGGGCCCTCACAAGTCGCCGGGATGCTGGGCAGCATGGGCCGGCTCACCGAGCTGCGCAATCGCTTGCTGGTGGTGCTGATCGCCCTCGCGGTATTCCGTTTTGGCACCTTCATTCCGGTGCCCGGTATCAACCCCGAGGCGCTGCTTCAGCTGATGGATCAGCAGCGCGGCACGATCGTCGACATGTTCAACATGTTCTCCGGTGGCGCTCTGGGTCGATTCTCGATCTTCGCGCTCGGGATCATGCCGTACATTTCCGCGGCGATCATCATGCAGTTGATGAGTCACGCGGTTCCCCAGCTCCAGCAGCTCCGTAAGGAAGGTGAGGCGGGTCGCCGAAAGATCACGCAGTACACACGCTATTTCACGGTGGTTCTGGCGCTGTTCCAGTCGTTCGGCGTGGCCGCTGCGCTGCAGAGCCAGAGTGCCGGCGCCGGGTTGCCGGTCGTGATTCTGGCCGGACCTGCGTTCCTGTTCAGCGCCGTCGTTACGCTGACGGCGGGCACCGTCTTCTTGATGTGGCTCGGCGAGCAGGTAACCGAGCGAGGGATCGGCAACGGCATCTCGATCATCATTTTCGCCGGAATCGTCGCCGGTCTTCCGGCCGCCATCGGGTCGACGCTGGAGCTGGCTCGAACCGGTGAGCTCAGTGAAATTGCGGTCCTGTTCCTGTTGGTCCTGGCGATTGCGGTAACGGCATTCGTGGTGTTCGTCGAGCGCGGTCAACGGCGGATCACGGTCAACTACGCGCAGCGACAGGGTCGGCGTGCGTATCAGAATCAGTCGACCCACCTGCCGCTGAAGGTGAACATGTCGGGGGTCATCCCGGCCATCTTCGCCTCGTCGCTGGTGCTTTTCCCGGCAACCATTTCAACCTGGTTCGGCCAGGCAGGACAGTCGGGCTGGCTGCAGGAAATCTCGCAGCAGCTGACGCCGGGCTCGCCCGTGTATCTGCTCCTGTTCGGTGGCCTGATCATCTTCTTCTGCTTCTTCTACACCGCGATCGTGTTCAACTCGCGAGAGACCGCGGACAATCTGAAGAAGTCGGGCGCCTTCATCCCGGGTATTCGTCCGGGGCGTCAGACGTCGGAATATATCGACTACGTGCTCACGCGGCTGACAGCCGTAGGCGCGGCCTATCTGACCGCAGTCTGCCTGTTCCCCGAGTTTTTGCGCATGCGGTGGAATGTGCCGTTCTACCTCGGTGGAACCTCGCTGCTGATCATCGTGGTCGTGACAATGGATTTCATGGCGCAGATGCAGGCGCACCTGATGTCTCATCAATACGACAGCCTGCTCAAGAAGGCAAATCTCAAAGGCTACGGCCGCTCCGGCGTCGTGAGGAGATAGCAAGCCCACGCTGGCGGTTCGTCAGGGCGTTCATTTCGAGGATGGAAAGATGAAAGTACAGGCATCGGTCAAGAAAATTTGTCGCAACTGCAAGATCGTGCGCCGGCGAGGCGTCGTGTTTGTGATCTGTACGGATCCCAAGCACAAGCAGCGCCAGGGTTGATCGTGGTTCGGGGTTGGAAAGCGGCAGTGGAACTGCTACAATTGCCGGTTTGCGTCGGCGCGCCTGTCATGGGCGGCTCAATGGATACGGAGAACTGAAATGGCTCGAATCGCAGGCGTCAATCTGCAGCCCAACAAGCATATCTGGGTCGCCCTGACGCAGATCTATGGAATCGGCCGGACCCGGTCGCTTGAAATCTGCGAGCGGTGTTCCGTGGCGCCGGAGACGAAGGTCCGCGAGTTGACCGAGTCGGAAGAGGAAAAGCTGAGAAACTTCGTGTCCGACATGACCGTCGAGGGCGACCTCCGGCGGGAAGTGGGTATGAATATCAAGCGTTTGATGGACCTCGGGTGTTACCGCGGTCTGCGTCACCGCAGAGGTCTGCCGGTTCGCGGCCAGCGGACCCGAACCAATGCACGGACCCGGAAGGGCCCGCGTCGACCGATTCGCTGAGGAATCCAGGTAAATCATGGCCAAGCAAACCGCCAAGGGCAAGAAGAAGGTCCGAAAGACCATTTCGGACGGCATCGCGCACGTGCATGCCTCGTTCAACAACACGATCATCACGATCACGGATCGCCAGGGCAATTCGTTGTCCTGGGCAACGGCCGGTGGATCGGGTTTTCGCGGCTCGCGCAAGTCGACCCCGTTCGCGGCCCAGGTTGCGGCGGAAAATGCCGGGCGCGCAGCGCAGGACTACGGACTCAAGAATCTGGAAGTCCGGGTGAACGGTCCAGGACCTGGCCGCGAGTCGTCGGTCCGGTCGCTGAATGCGCTCGGCTACAAGATCATCAACATCATCGACGTCACGCCGATTCCGCACAACGGCTGTCGGCCTCCCAAGAAGCGTCGCGTTTAGCGTCAGACGAGAATACGGAATTCAAGATGGCAAGATACATCGGTCCAACCTGCAAACTGGCCAGGCGAGAAGGCGTCGACCTCGGCCTGAAGAGCCCGGCTCGGAGCCTCGACTCGAAGTGCAAGCTCGAGCAGCCGCCCGGCCAGCACGGCGCTTCGCGGCGCCAGCGGCTGTCGGATTACGCGCTCCAGTTGCGTGAAAAGCAGAAGGTACGTCGTATGTACGGCATCCTCGAGCGCCAGTTCCGCAACTATTACAAGAAGGCGGCACAGCGAAAAGGCGCGACCGGCGAGAACCTGCTGCTGTTGCTGGAAGGGCGCCTGGACAACATCGTTCATCGAATGGGTTTTGCGATCACTCGGGCGCAGGCGCGCCAGATGGTCAGCCACCGCCTGATCGAGGTAAACGGCAGCGTCGTCAACATCCCTTCGTGCCAGATCAAGGCCGGCGACGTTGTTTCGGTCAGAGAAAAGGCCCGAAACCACCTGCGCATCAAGGAAGCGGTGGAAGTTTCGCGCGACCTGGACCTGGTCGCCCCGTGGCTGGAGGTCGATGGCGACAAGCTGCAGGGCACAGTAAAAAGCCTTCCCGAGCGTGACGACCTGCCGCCGGATATCAACGAAAACCTGATTGTGGAGCTGTACTCGAAGTAACGCCGCCGAAGCGCGGCGGCAATCGGGTCTTTTCGCAAGTCGAAACGAGAGAGGCATGCATGTCGAGTGCAAGTTCTTTGATTGAAAACATGCTCAAGCCGCAGGGCTTGATCGTAGAGGAGTTGTCCGACCGGCGGGCTAAAGTCACGCTGGAACCGCTGGAGCGAGGCTTCGGGCATACGCTGGGTAACGCACTGCGGCGGGTTTTGTTGTCTTCCATACCCGGTGCTGCGATCACCGAAGCCGAGATCGACGGCGTTCTGCACGAATACACGTCGGTTGAAGGATTGCAGGAAGACATCGTCGAGGTGCTGCTGAACCTGAAGCAGGTCGCACTGCGCATGCACAGCCGGGAAGAAGCGACGCTGACCCTGAGTGCTGACAAGGCGGGTCCCGTTACGGCGGGAGACATCCAGCTTGATCACGATGTCGAAATCGTCAACCCGGATCACGTTATCTGCAACCTGACCAAGAGCCAGAAGCTGAGGATGCAGTTGAAGGTCACGCGCGGTGTCGGCTATCAGCCGGCGGCGACGCTGAAGTTCAACGAAGAAGAATCGCGCACGATCGGACGCCTTCGGCTGGATGCGTCGTATTGCCCGGTTCATCGCGTCGCCTACAGCGTTGAAAGCGCGCGTGTCGCGCAGCGTACCGACCTCGACAAGCTGGTGCTGGATATCGAAACCAACGGCACGCTCTCCTGCGAGGACGCGGTGAAGCTGGCTGCCGGTATCCTTGTCGACCAGATGTCGGTGTTCGTCGACTTCGTCGCGCGAGACAAGGACGAAGAGCGCAGTGAGGAGCATGCATTCGATCCCGTTCTGCTGCGTCCGATCGACGATCTGGAGCTTACCGTTCGGTCGGCAAACTGCCTCAAGGCGGAGCACATCCAGTATGTCGGCGACCTGGTTCAGCGTAGCGAGACGGAGCTGCTCAAGACGCCGAACCTCGGCAAGAAATCGCTGACCGAAATCAAGACGGTGCTCGCAGCGCATGACCTGTCGCTGGGCACCCGGCTCGAGAATTGGCCGCCGTCGAATCTGGCGCGCGAAACCGTTTAAGGAGATTCACGATGCGTCACCGCAAATCGGGCCGCAAGCTCAATCGGAATTCGTCTCACCGCAAGGCGATGTTCCGCAACATGGCCTCCAGCCTGTTCAAGCAGGAGCTGATCCGCACCACGCTGCCGAAAGCGAAGGAACTTCGCCGCGTCGTCGAGCCGCTGATCACCATGGCCGGTGATGACACCGTGGCCAAGCGTCGTCTGGCGTTCGCGCGACTGCGCGACAAAGACGCCGTCGGCAAGTTGTTTGGCGATCTCGGCCCCCGATACCGGGACCGTCCAGGGGGCTATATCCGAATCCTCAAGTGTGGATTTCGTGCGGGCGACAGCGCGCCGATGGCCTACGTCGAGCTGGTCGATCGGCCAGACGCGCCGGGCCCCGAGGTGGCCGAATAGATTTTCCGGTATTACACCGGAGGTTCAGGAAGGACCCGGCCACTGCGCCGGGTCTTTTTTTGATTTTAGGAATCGGCTTTTCGAGGGCGGAGTCGCTTTTTGCGGCCGGGGCATTGCTGAGCTCGTCGCCGACATTTCTGGAAGCCAGTTTCGCGAATTGGGCGAGGCGCTATGTTCAAAGAAAACAACTTCAATAGCTGTTTCGCCACGCGGACTTCGTCCGCTTACTGGCGAGGTGCTTCTGACAGTTGCCTCATAAGTGCCCAAAAGCGCTCTTTCAAGCAGGCGGCACGTTCTGGCGTCAACCGGTCGGGGTCTAGGCGCCGGAATGGCACTCTGCCGCGGATTAAGGACTGCGGCTGCCAGCCGAATGCGATGGCATCAGAACGAGAGGCCGTGCCAGGGCACTTCGTCGACAACCACCATCGCGCGACCGATTCTCCTCAATCTACGCCACATCGGTCCGGCCCCGGCTTCACCAGGCGTTCCAGGAACCGCTGCTCCCGGCAGCCCGGCCACGGCCCAAGTACCGAATGCTGGCCACGCCGGCCAGAAGCGGAACCATCGACCGCTGTCTGTCCAGCGCTTTTGCTCCTTTTGGCGTGCTGCGAAAAGGAGCTCGCCAGAAAGCGTAGCGCGTGGCGAAATCGCTTTTGAAGCTGATTTTTTCAACGCCGAGTGCGGACTTCCGGAATCGCGAAGCAGGACTCGAGCGCTGCCG
>JGI12109J20283_10017161_pt1 | contig 12186 bp, 9 predicted proteins | sample ElkSlonscriptome_12_FD_20283 | JGI IMG/M metagenome (IMG submission 20283) | reverse complement strand
TTCCCAGCAGGGGTCTCGGCACCGCCACGAAGGGTATCAGCAGTGCCGCCACCAGGCTAAAACGCAGTCCGATCAGAAAAATCGGCGGCAACTCCTGGATGCCCAGTTTGGCGATCACGAAGTTCAGTCCCCAGATCAGCACCACCAGCAGGCATAATCCATAATCCACTGGTTTCATGGTGATAGACGGGTGTCCCGGTCCGGCAGTACCATGAAAGTCATCGTATTCATCCCTCATAATGTTCAAAAAGCGTGGCTGGCCACTGGGAGCTTCCGAACATGAACAACCGAAACACCCCTCGTACCCAATTACTGGAATATCTGGATGTGCTCGATCGCGATAGTGGCGAACATATCGGCTATCTGGGCGATATTTCCACCAGTGGATTGATGTTCCTCAGCCGCCAGCAATGGACGGTGGGAGACCGCCTCCGGACACGCATCACCCTGGAGGACGAGCAGGCGGCTTTGCTCCACAAGGCGGGGGCCGTGTCGCGCTTCTCCGGGCAACTGATCGATTGCGAGGTGGAGGTGCGCTGGATGAAACCCAACATCAACGCGCACTTTCAGTGCATCGGTTGCGTGTTCATCCAGGTGGACCCGGCACAGTTGCCGCTGATCGAGGAGGTGGGCCGGCATCTGGGGGTGGATGAGCGGGTCACCCTGAGCCGGGTGCGGTGATAGCAGGGCGGATCCGGGGTACACCCGATCCACTCGCTGGAGTCAGCTCTCGATGGCCAGTTCGTGGCCGTAGAACCAGCGCTGGGGATGCATGGTGTAGTTCTTCACCTTATTGTTCATGCCGGTGACGATGGAACGCCACACCGGCTGGGTGATGGGGCCGTCCTCCTGCATGATCTTCTCCACCTTGGCCATGATGGCCTTGCGGGCCTCGATGTCCAGGGTGCCCTCGGCCTCGGTGAGTAGCCGGTCGAACTCGGGATTGGCGTACTCCGGGGCATTCCACGGCACCCCGGTACGAAAGCCGAGCGATAGTACCATGAAGCCCAGTGGGCGATGGGCCCATTCCACGAAACCCAGATCCACTTTGTCCCAGACGTCCCAGAACTGTGCCGAGGGCAGCACGTTGATGCTGGCGCGGATATTGGCCGCCTTCCACTGTTCCACCATGGCCTGCACCGCCTGGATCTCCCAGTTGGGATCTTTCTTGGCGGAGATCTCGATGTCGATGCCGTCCGGATAGCCGGCCTCGGCCAGCAACGCCTTGGCCTTTTCCGGGTCGTAGCCCATCTCGGGCAGGGGCGCGTAGTCCGGATGTACCGGGCAGACGAAGTGGTGTTCCCCGGGCAGGCCCATATCGCGGTGGGCGATCTCCAGGGTGCGCTTGGAGTCGGTGGCGTAGCGTAGCGCCGTGCGCACCCGGGGGTCGTCGTAGGGCTTGCGGTTGACCTTCATCTGCACCACCGAGGTGTTGGCGGTCTTGGCCTCGTGGATGGTGATCCCCGGGATCGCCTGGAGCGCCTCCATCTGGAAGATATCCAGCTCGTAGAGCCCGTGTACTTGTCCCGAGGCCAGGCCCGCCAGGTTGGCGTTGGGGTCGTCGCCCAGGTCGATGAACTCCAGGGTATCCAGATAGGGGCCACCCAGGAAAAACGGTTCGTCCTTGCGGGCCTTGAGCGTCGCCCGCTCGCCCACCGCGTGGTCCACCAGTTCGAAGGCCATCAGGCCGTTGGAGCCGACGCCGAATTTGCCGTCTTCCTCGGGGTCGACGATGGCGTTGGTGTAGTGGTCCAGATGCTCGGGGACCGCCACCTGGGGTTCCTTGAGGTTGAAGCGCACGGTGTGGTCGTCCACCTTTTCGATGGCGTTGGCGTCCCACAGCACGGTCTTGCCGTCCACCTCTTCCATCAGATAACCCTTCATCAGACCCACCGAGGAGGAACCCGTGGCCGGATCCAGGATATGGTGGAGGTTCCACACCACGTCGTCGGCGGTGAAGGGGCGACCGTTGTGCCAGTTGATCTTGCGTAGCTTGAAGGTCCAGGTCTTGAGATCGTCGCTGGCCTCCCAGGACTCGGCCAGCACCGGACGGGAAACGCCATCCTGGTAGGTCACCGCCAGTCGGCCCAGCACATTACAGGCGATGATGCCCGGAAACAGCCAGTTATAGGCGTGGGGGTTTTCCAGTTCCTGGACGCGCATACCGATGCGCAGGGTACCGCCCTGGGGAAGATCCTCCTGGGCCCGGGCCGCGGGCAGCAAGCCGCTACCGAGTTTACCGGCCAGCCCGTACGCTGCGGTGGCCGACATGCCGAGCAGGGTGGCATAGCGCAGGAACTGGCGGCGGTCGATTTTTCGATCCTTGAGATCTTCCACCAGGCGCGGCATGGCAGGGTGATGCTCGCGTCGTTGCGTCATCGATATTTCTCCTCGGGTTGCGACGGGGCTTTATAACCTTTAGCCGAGCCGGGGGAAAAAGCAATATCGGTCACGGAATCGGGCCGACCTCGCGAGATTCGCGAATCGCGGGGGTGACAGGATAGCGAGACTTGGCCATGCTTATTTCCATCGTCTGGAATGGCGAGCACAACCCCGGGTTTGCAAAAAACTGTCAAATTGGGGAATAATGAGAGTTTGTTGTCTGCTAGAGGAACATACACAATGAAAACAGATCAAGCGTCAGAGGCCCAGTGCCTCTCCCCGTGGTCTGCTACAGAGTACCCTTGCCTGTCCCGTCGTGGTTTTCTCAAGGCCGCTTCCCTGGTGGCGGCAGGCGCCATGTTCGGTCCGTCCCTGGCGAAAGCTGCCATGACCCAGGAGCGGATCTTCGCCGCTTACAGTCCCAACACCGGTGAGTTGATCCGCACGGTCTACTGGGTACCCGACGAGGGTTATATTCAGGATTCCATCGCCCAGATCAGTCACTTCATGCGCGACCATCACAACAACCTGATCAAGCCCATCGATCCCAAGTTGGTGGATCAACTCTACGCCATGCAGATGAAGCTCGATCCCAACGAGCCCATGCATCTGCTCTGTGGTTATCGCTCCCCAAGCACCAACGCTAGACTACGCCGGCGTAGCCGCGGCGTGGCCAAGAACAGTTACCATATCCGGGGCCGTGCAGCGGATATTCGCTTTCCCGGCCAGAGTACCCGTGATCTATACCGGGCAGCCCTGGATATGAAGGCGGGCGGCCTGGGCTACTACCCACGCTCCCGTTTCATTCACATGGATACCGGCCCGGTGCGCACCTGGAGCTGACGGTCCGAGAGTTGCCCGGATTATCGAAAAACCGGACCCTGTAGGGTCCGGTTTTTTTATGCCCTCAACTACTGCTGGCCAGCGGTGTCCGGGAGGCGAGGCTGCGCTGTAACAAAAACAGCATCACGCCGATGCCGACGCCCAGCACATCCGTCACCCAGCCGCCCTTGATCATCATCAAGGCTCCCACCAGCAGGATGATCCGGAAAAATCCGTTCATCCGGCCGAAGAACCATCCCTGCACCGCCGCCGCGAGGAGATAGATGCCCACCGAGGCGGTGATAAATACATGGATGATCCTGGGCCAGGAGCCCTCCATCAGCATCGCCGGGCTGTAGAAGAAAATAAACGGTACGATAAACGCAGCGAGGCCGATCTTGAAGGACTCCGCCGAGGTGGCCATGGGATTGGAGCCCGATATGGCCGCCCCGGCATAGGCGGCCAGGGCCACCGGGGGCGTGATGGCCGATACCACCGCGAAGTAGAACACGAAGAAATGCGCCACCAGCGGCTCGATGCCCAGTTGCACCAGTCCCGGCGCCACCACCGCCGCCGCCACCGCGTAGGCCGCGGTGGTGGGCATGCCCATGCCGAGGATTATGGCGATGCACATGGCGAAGAACATGGCCAGCAACATGCCCAGATCCGGCGGCAACAGCCCGCTCCCGGCCACCCCGAGCAGAAGCGCCGAGAAGCGTGCTCCCACCCCGGTGAGGGAGATCACCCCGACGATGATCCCGGCGCAGGCGCACACGGCGATGATCTGGATGGACATGCGGGCGGCCAGTTCCAGAGCGATGATGATCGACTTCGGCCCCATCTTGTGGGGCGATAGCCAGCTCACCACCACCGCGGCGACGGTGGAGAGGGTGCCTGCACGGATCACCGAGTAGCCCAGGAACAACGCACCGATGAGAATCACGATGGGGATGAACAGATACACCCGTTTCACCAGGTCGCGGAACACCGGCAACTCGTCGGCGCGCATCCCCCGCATCCCCATCTTGGTGGCCTCCAGATCCACCATGAAATAGATCGAGGCGAAATACAGCACCGCCGGGATCAGCGCCGAGATCACCAGTTCGGTGTAGGGAATGCCGGTGATCTCGGCCATGATAAAAGCCCCGGCGCCCATGATCGGCGGCATGATCTGGCCGCCGGTGGAGGCCGCCGCCTCGATGGCCGCGGCGCTCTTGGCCCGGTAGCCGACCTTTTTCATCAAGGGGATGGTGAGGCTGCCGGTGGCCACCACATTGCCCGCCGAGGTGCCGTTGATCATCCCCATCAGCCCCGAGGCGAACACCGCCACCTTGGCCGGGCCGCCCCGTGCGCGCCCGGCGGCGGCGAAAGCAAAGCTCACGAAGTATTCTCCCACCCGGGAAGCCTGGAGAAAGGCCGCGAAAGTGATAAACAAAATAATGTAGGTGCTGGAGACCGCCGTGGTGGGACCGAGAATGCCGTTATCGGTATACAAATAGGTGAAAAACCGCGGCGCCGGATAGCCCGTATGGGTGAGAAAGCCCGGTAGGAAAGGACCCAGGAATGAATAGGCCACGAACACCAGGGCGATGATCACCAGCGCCAGCCCCGCCACCCGGCGGGTGAGTTCCAGAATCAGCACCGCCCCCACCAGCGCCGCCCAGAAATTCTGGATATCGGCGAAGGGCGTACCGGCGCGCATCCTGAGGGCCAGGTTATCCAGGCTGAAGACGATGAAGCCTGCCACCGTGATGGATGACAGTAACAGGACCCAGTCGCTCCAGCTCACCCGCTGGGTACCGCCCCGGAATAGGTATCCCCCCAGCAGACCGATGGCCGTACCCAGCGCCAGCGGCCAGCCGAAGTGGGCGAACAGCCAGTCCGGCGGTTTGGTCTGGCCAGTGAAATACCACATGGCGAAGGCGTAGGCCACACAGAACAGTGGCCACCCCACCGCCAGCCCCGCCACCACCGCCATGGCCCGGGCCAGCGGCGACAGCTCGGGTTCGGTGGTTTCCCGGAAAGTAAACGGTGCCATCAACCCGAAGCCCAGCACCAGCGCCCCGCCGATATGCAGGATGCGGTATGCCCAGGTCTCCAGGGGATAGACGTTGAGGCTCAGCAGATGCAGGGTGGTGAAAGCCACCCCCAGCAGGAAGAAAAGATGAGCTTGCCAGCCCACGAACTGGCGCTGGTTACCCGCGATCGGTTCCTCGTCGATACCTTCGAGGTTAAGGCGGGCGGTTTCGGTGGAGTCGGACATGACTGCGATCCCCGGCATAAAGACAAGGAACTCCCCGACCCCGGCGGGGACGGGGAGCGATTACGGGCGGCTCAGCCTTCGAGGTCGTCCGGAATCTCGTAGCCGTTTTCCTCGAACCAGCGCACCGCGCCCTCGTGGAAGGGCAGGAAAGTGTTCTTGTCGAAGTGCTCCGGCAGGGTCTCCTTGGCGGCCTGGTGGATCTCCAGCATCCGGTCGTTGTTCTCCATGACGGTCTTGACGACCTCGTAGACGAGGCTCTCGGGCATGGCGGCGTTAGTCACCGCGAAGTTCCACATGGACACCGTGGTGATGGGTTCTTCCACGCTGGTGTAGGTCCCGGCGGGGATGGTGAATACCGACACCGGAAAATCCGCCGCGAGCTTCTCGGCTTCTTCCTGGGTGAAGCCGAAGATGTTCACGTCGGTCTGGGCCTCCAGTTGGCTGAAGGCCGGGAACGGTAGGCCGGCGGCAAACGCGAAGGCGTCGATCAGGCCGTCTTGCAGTTGCCCGGCCAGGTCGGCGGCGCCGCCGTTACGCGCCGTGACCTCGATGCCCAGGTTCTCGAAAAACCGCGGAAAATACGTGCCGGGAGTGCCACCCGCCGGACCCACGCCCACGGTCTTGCCCGCCAGGTCGGATACCGAATTGATACCCGAGCCTTCCAGGGCGATGAAAGAGAAGGCAGTCTGGTACATGGGGAACATGGCGCGCAGGTCGGTGTGCTCCAGGCCCGGGGCCAGCTCGCTCTGGCCGGTCCAGGCGTCGTAAGCCGGTCCCATGGTGACCATGCCGAATTCCAGGTCACCGGTTTGCACCAGCGCGGCGTTTTGCACCGGGCCACCGGTGACCTCGCCGCCGCCGCTCAGGCCCAGTGCCTCGGCCACCAGATTGGCCCAGCCGGAGCCGTAAACAAAATAGGTGCCGCCCTGACTGGCGGTGCCCACCGTGAAGCTCTCCGGCCAGCCCTCCCGGTCCTGGGCGTTGGCGGTGGACAGCAACAGGGGCAGACAGAAGGCGCTCACGGAGAGCAGACTGCGATGGAGTCTAGACATGCTTACCTCACTTCGGGGTTGGCGGATACGTTGACGATTATGGTTGCCGCTTCCGCTACGGCGACCACGCAACGCTAAGTGTAGACCCCGTTAGCCGATGTGCCAGATGAGTCTAAACCTCGCCTTATTCAAAAACCGGTGTTTCTTTGTAGGGTGGGTGCAGGCCCCCGAGGGCCAAAACCCACCATCCAGGCATCGGCCACCGTTGGTGGCATGAGCGCTGATGGTGGGTTTCGTCGCCCTGGGGGGCTCCTCACCCATCCTACGGGCGCTGCGCTTCGAACAAAACGCCATATCGAATGAAATGTGGTTTAACTGGTGGCAGCCTGACCAGTATTGCGAGACGCTTGCAGCACCGCCAATGCCGCCTGGAAGCGCGCCTCCAGTTGCTGGCACTCGCTGAGCGGCAACAGGCCCATGAGACACCACTGTTCCTGGATGGCCTCGATTTCTTCCTCGGGGGATTGCCGGGCCGCCTCGCCACCGCCCAGGGAGGCCGACAGCCGTTGCACCTGATAGGCCATCCGCGCCTGGGCGAAGGCCGGCGGGGTCTCGGCCCCGGCGAGGATCTCCATACGCAGGCAGAGCGTTTGTTTCTCCTCCAGATTGCCCTGGAGTTCCTGGATCAGGGTTTGCTGTTCGGATGCGCCTTCCGTGAGGGTCTGGCAAAGCCGCTGAAAACGCCGCCGGATCGCCTCGCCCAGGTCGGGTTTGACCCGCGGCAGGGTGCCCCATTCCTGACGAGCGTTGGCCACCTCGGTCTCGACCTGCGTGTCCGCTTGCTCCAGCAGCGCCTCCAGCGCGGTACACAGCCGATGCCGTCGCCGGAGACTTTGCAGTGCCTCGTGTTGCCGTGCCCGGCGCTCTTCGTGCTGGCGTCTGTCGAAATTCTCCACGGCCCGTTGCAGGCGTCGATCGATGGCCGGGTAGGCGCTGGAGGGCACCGGGCCGATCTTGTCCCACTGGGTCCGGATTTCCTGTAGTCGACCCCGGGAGCGGGGCAGATCCTCGGTCTCGACGCCGAGGGCCTCCACCTCGGCGACCAGGGCTTCCTTGGCGGCGAGATTGGCCTGGCGTTCCTGGTCCTGGGCCTGCTGCTCGGCCTGGCGGCGGGCGAAGATCGCGTCGCAGGCGCCGCGAAAGGCTTTCCACAGGCCCTGTTCCTCGCGTCGTGAGGCGAGGATCAGCGGGCTCCACTCGGCCTGGGCCTGCTTGGCCTGCTCGATGGCCTCGCGCAGATCCGGGTGTTCCACCAGGTCTTCCACCCGCTGGATCAGGCCCCGGCGGCGCGCCAGGTCGTGCTGGCGCTGGCGTTCCAGGATCGGGTCCAGTTGCTTGCGGATGGCGTTGAAGCGTTTATCGATGCCCTTGCGGGCGGCGCGGTCCACCGGGCCGAGTTGGCGCCAGCGCTGGTAGCGCTCGTGGATAAAGCGATCCACCCCACGCCAGTCCTGTACCGCGTCCCAGTCGGTCTCGGCATGGAAGGCTTCCAGCTCGGCACAGAGGGTCTCGCGTTTCTGTAGATTGCCGCTGCGTTCCCGGGCCTGGCCCTCGAAGTACTCGATACAGGGCTGGTAGGCCCGTTCGCAGGCGGCGTTGAAGCGCTCCCAGGCGGCCTTGGAGGCGGCGCCCTCGTTACGGTCCAGGCGCTGCCAGTTGGCCCGTAGGGCCTGTACCCGGCGGGCCAGTTCCGGGGCCTCCAGGGTTTCCTCGGCGGCCAGCGCCTCGGCGGCCTCGCAGAGATGATCCCGGGCCTGGTGGGTACCCCAGCGGCGCCAGTCGCGCAGTTCCCCCAGGGTCTGGTTGAGGGCCTGCACGCGGCTTTCGAGTTTGCGCCGACCCTGGGGCGGAAGTTGATCCTCGCGAAACAGCGCCTTTAAGCGTTCCTGGTGTTCGCTGGCCTGTTTGACCTCGCCCTCGGCCACCTCCCGCTCCAGGGTATCCACCAGTTGCTGGAGTTCTTCCAGATTACGTTCCCGTTGGTCGGCCTGGTCCTGGAGCCGCTGATGCCAGCGCCTGGCAAAATCCGCCCATTGCTGTTGCAGGGTGGCGGCGAGTTCGGCCGATTCCGGTTGTTCCTGGGCGCTCCAACGGCGCTGGAATTTGTCCAGACCGGCTTCCTGGATGCTGCGCTTGCCACGCAGTTGGCGCTCGCCCTCGGCCAGGAGTTTTTGCAGNCGCTGGACCCGCTCCTGGTTACGGCGCAGCAGCCGTTCGCGTTCCTCCAGGCGCTGGCGCAGGTGTTCTCGTTGCTGGCGCTCGGCGGGTGGTTCTTGGGGGGGCGGGTCCTCGGCAAGGCGTGTGTGGACCCCGGCGAGCAGGGTCTCGGCCTCCTCGTCCAGGCCGGGTTTATGGTGCAGCCGATCCAGGGCCTGGGTGAGAAAATCCAGCAATTGCTGGCGTTCGGCCTGTTCGGCGCTCACTGCCCGATGCCGGGCCAGCACTCGCTCCTGGGCGTGCGCCACCCGTGTTTGCAGGGCCGGCTCCGGATCGTCCAGGGCCTGCCACTGGCGTAGCAGGGTCTGGTAACGGGTATCCCGGGGGCTGGCCTCGGGGTCGGTGGCGAAAACTTCCAGGGCCTCGCACAGGGCGGTGGCCTCGGCAAGCCGTTGCGCCGCCTGGCGGTGGCTGTCCAGACGTTCCTGGGCCTGGCGGTAGATGCGCTTGCTGCGGTTGCGGCTGAGGTTGGCCACGGCCTCCAGGTGTTCGGGGTCGTGGAGGCGCGCCAGGGCCGCGTTCTGGACCTCGAAGGCGGGGTCGCCGGCGGCCAGTTCCACCAGTACCGCCGGGTCTTGCAGACGCCCGAGCAGGCGCAGGCGTAGGGCCGTTTCCCGGGCGTGGCGTAGCAGAAACAGGAGATCCTCCGGTGGCACCTCGCCTTCCAGCCGGGTCAGACGCACTTCCAGCGGGGGCGCCCCGTCCGCCTCGCCGGCCAGCAACGCCCGGTAACGGGTACGGGCACATTCGCGGGTCTCGGGATCGGCTTCGCCGCGAATCCGCTCGGCCAGCAGATCCAGATCGTCGAGGCGTTGCAGGGCTGCCCGGCGCACCTCGGGATCGTGGTCCCCGCGGGCCAACTGGGCCAGGGCCGGATCGTGGCGGTCCAGGGTGTGGACCGCCCGTTGTCGGGCCTCGGGATCGGTATGTTGCCACTTGGGCTTGAAAAATCGGCTGAGGATCATGGTAGGCTGCTCGGTGTGCTGGATGGGCAACTAAAGCTGGACAACCGGGTGGGACGGGGGCGGGAACCCCGGATCCATCGACCCAACAGGATGGCATAGACCTGGAACGAGGGCTAGGCCCCGAGGCGGGCCAGGGCCTGCTGGTGCAGCGCCGGGGTGGCGGCGGCCACCACCCGCCCGTCGGAGTCCAGCGACAGGGGACGGCCTCGCCAGTCGCTGATACAGCCCCCGGCGTTTTCCACCACCGGCACCAGCGCCAGATAATCGTAGGGTGCCAGATCGGCCTCCACCACCAGGTCCACGTGGCCGCTGGCCAGCAGGCCGTAGCTGTAGCAATCGCCACCGAAACGGCGTAGCGCCACCGTCGCGGCGAGGGCCTGGTAGCGTGCCAGGTCGTCGCCGTGGAACATATCCGGGGAGGTGCTGTAGAGGATGGCCTGCTCCAGGTGCTGGCAGCGGCTGACCTGGCAGGGGCGCCCGTTGAGAGAACTACCGTGCTCCCTGGCACCTATCCAGCGCTCGCCGAGGGCCGGCATTTCCAGCACGCCGAGCAGCGGTCGCCCCTGTTCCAGCAGGCCGATGAGGGTGCCGAACAGGGGAAATCCGCTGATAAAGGCGCGGGTGCCGTCGATGGGATCGATGACCCAGGTGTAGGGGCCTTCGGGATTCACGCTGCCATGCTCCTCGCCGTAAATACCATGCCCGGGAAAGTGCTGGGCTATCATAGCCCGGAGCGCCGCCTCGGTTTCCCGGTCGGCCACCGTCACCGGCGAGTCGTCGGCCTTGTGCTCCACCGGCAGGGGTTTGCGAAAATAGCTCAGGGTGATGGGCCTGGCGGTATCGGCCAGGCGGTGGGCGAACCGTAACAGGCTGGGTAGATCCGGGTTCATGCAATCTCCGGGGGGCGGCGGCAACGGACCGGGTAAGGCCATCGGGCAATACGGGGTAGCGATGGCGGGACGAATCTTAACAGGAGAGCGGCACGGCATGTTAGACGATTACAAAGCAGTCCTGACATTCTGGTTCGGCCCCGAGGCCGAGCCCTACTGGTTCCGGCGCAACCCCGGCTTCGATGACGCCATCCGCGAGGGTTTTCTGGGCACTTACCGGGCGGCGCGGGATGGGCAACTGCTCACCTGGGAGGCGCTGCCCCGGGGTGCGCTGGCGCTGGTGATCGTGCTGGATCAGTTTCCCCGGAACCTGTTCCGGGGCACCCCGGAGGCCTTCGCCACCGATGCCATGGCCCTGAGAATCGCCGGTGATGCGGTGGATCGGGGTTTCGATGCCGCACTCGAACCCCGCGAGCAGGGGTTTCTGTACATGCCCTTCATGCACAGCGAGAACCTGGCCGAGCAGCGCCGGGCGGTGGCCCTGTTCCAGGCGGCGGGCCTGACGGAGAACCTGCCCCACGCCGANCAGCACCGCGAGATCATCGAGCGCTTCGGGCGCTTTCCCCACCGCAACGCGGTCCTCGGGCGCGACACCACGGCCGAGGAGCAGCGCTATCTGGACAGCCCCGGGGCGTTTCGTGGCTGAGCCCGGGGTTTACGGAATTGTTATAAAATAACAGGCGCAGCATTTATGATATTCCCTTCCAGCCGATAACGGAGAAATAACCATGTTCCACCTCGGTAGATGGCTGTCGATGGCAATGTTGCCGATCCTGGTGGGCGGGTGCGCCACCACCGGGACGGAAACCACGGGGGTTGCGGCGAGCAACCCGGATCGCGGGTCGTATATTTTATTGCTGTCCAGCTCCCGCAGTCCCACCATGGAAAGCCGCTTCGCCGCCCTTGCCGAGATCCTGAACGAGCGGGCGACCCTGGAGCCCACCCTGGAGCCCTATTTCGCGGTACGCCAGCCCACCACCGTGAGCGGGGTGCAACTGGTGTACGGGCTGATGGACGGCGAGTTCGGGGTGCGCGAGGACCCGGCGGTGGCATCGCTGCTGCGGCGCGAGTATCCGGATCTGCGCTGGGTGGAACTGGGGTCGTAGCGGGCGGTAGCGGCAGGACATCCGCCATGGGGCACGGCTGGAAAAACGCGCTGTTGCTCTGCGCAAGTCTCGCTCTTGCTCTGCTGCTCGGCGAGTTAGTGCTCCGGGTGGCGGGCATCGGCTACCCGGCCTTTTATATCGCCGATCGCCACCGCGGCATCGCCCACCGCCCCCACGCCGAGGGCTGGTATCGCCGCGAGGGCAGGGCCTATATCCGCATCAACAGCGATGGCCTGCGGGATCGGGAACACACCAGGGCGCGGGCGCCCGGTACCCTGCGTATCGCGGTGCTGGGCGACTCCTACGCCGAGGCCCTGCAACTGCCCATGGAGCAGGCTTTCTGGGCGATCCTGGAGGCGCGACTGGGCGAGTGCCAGGCCCGGGCGGTGGAGGTGATCAACTTCGGCGTCTCCGGCTATGGCACCGCCCAGCAACTCCAGACCCTGCGTTACCAGGTCCGGGATTATGCTCCGGATCTGGTACTCCTGG
>JGI12109J20283_10634869_pt1 | contig 12187 bp, 10 predicted proteins | sample ElkSlonscriptome_12_FD_20283 | JGI IMG/M metagenome (IMG submission 20283) | reverse complement strand
AATTATACGAGCTCTAATATTAAATCAATGTTAGAAGTATGCTAAATTGAATCAAAGAAGTACCTTTACCACGAACAGCAAAGGTATCTTCTAATATCTGATAAGCGGGTCAATTTAGTAGGCTTTGGCAAAGAGTGCCACACGGGTCGCTGATTGGCCGGTATAAAAGCAGGTACCGCTCTCCGCCTCTGGTTGGTCTAATGGAAAACAACGGATCGTGGCCCCGGTTTCCTCTTTGACGGCGCGTTCGTCATCATCAGAGCCAGCCCACCATACCCGTGCCCACCCCCCACGGCCAATCACACCACGGAAGGCATTGTAATCATCCACATCATGGATGTTCTCATCACGGAATTCTGTCGCTTGTTTGAGTAGATTGGCCTGCACATCATCTAGCAAATCCAGCACGGTTTGCACGATGCCTTCCTGAGAAACGAACTGCTTACCATCGCGGCCAGGCACGTCACGCCGGGCAAGCACAGCATTACCCTTATCGACATCTTTCGGCCCAATTTCTAAGCGCACCGGTACACCGCGCATCTCCCAATCGTTAAACTTGAAGCCGGGGCTTTCATCGCGGGTATCCACATGCACACGAATATCAGCCGCACGCAGTTCAGCCACAATTTTATCCATCACGGGCATAACCGCATCACGCTCTTCATCTTTGCGGAAAATCGGCACGGCGACCACTTGAATCGGTGCTAGGCGAGGCGGCAAGCGCAAGCCTTTATCATCGCCATGTGCCATCACCACTGCACCAACCATGCGCGTGCTCATGCCCCATGAGGTGGTCCAGCAGTATTCTTCCACATTTTCTGTACTTAAATACTTGATGTCAAAGGCTTTGGCGAAGTTCTGCCCCAGGTTATGGCTGGTGCCAGATTGCAGCGCACGTTTATCACGCATCATCGCCTCAATCGTATACGTGCGATCTGCCCCGGCAAAACGTTCGATATGGCTTTTAATCCCTTTTATGACAGGGATCGCTGCTTCATTGATGGCGAAATCCGCATAAATATCCAGCATTTGCAAGGTTTCCTCCTGGGCTTCTTCCTCAGTTGCATGGGCTGTATGCCCTTCCTGCCATAGGAACTCTGTCGTGCGTAGAAACGGACGTGTCCGCAATTCCCAGCGCACGACATTAGCCCACTGATTAATCAGCAACGGGAGATCCCGGTAGGATTGGATCCACTGGCTGAAAGACTCGCCAATGATTGTCTCCGACGTAGGCCGAACCACGTAAGGTTCTTCCAGTTCTTTACCGCCAGCAACAGTGACCACAGCCAATTCCGGGCTGAAACCTTCTACATGTTCGGCCTCACGTTTGAGATAGCTTTCCGGGATAAACAACGGGAAGTAGGCATTCTGATGGCCGGTTGCTTTAAAGCGTTTATCCAGGCCATTGCGTATCCCTTCCCAAATTTCATAACCATAGGGTTTGATAATCACACAACCCCGTACAGCGGATTGCGCAGCAAGATCTGCTTTGTAGACAATATCGTTATACCAACGAGAAAAATCTTCACTCTGTGGGGTGACACCCTGTGCAGACATATTATTTTCCTTTTGCGAAAGTCCAGTATGATTGCCGCGTATTATAACGGAGTTTATACTTTATACGGAACCTCAACGACAGTTTCCGCAATAGCCGTGTGCAATTGAGCGCGTTCCGTATGCATACGCTCAACCACCTCGTCTACTGTGATGATTTCACGATCATCAACCGCCCGCCGTTTGAACTCTAAACCGCCACTACTCAATGAGCGTTTGCTAACGGTCAACCGTAGCGGAATGCCTATCAAATCCGCATCATTGAACTTCACCCCGGCGCGTTCATCGCGGTCATCAAACAATACATCAATTCCAGCAGATGATAACTGCTGATAGACTTGTTCAGCGATGGCATCAGTCTCATCACCGGGCAACAGCACCAGATGCACCTCATAGGGCGCAACCGTAATCGGCCAGATTAAGCCGTTATCGTCACGGTGCTCTTCCGCAATGCAAGCCAGCACACGCCCCACGCCAATCCCATACGACCCCATAATAATCGGTTGAGCTTTGCCGTTTTGATCTAAGAAAGTCGCACCCATCGCTGTGGTGTAGCGTGTGCCCAGTTTAAAAATATTGCCGACTTCTACACCACGGACTTCTCGCAGCGTGCCAACACCGTCCGGGGTTTGAGCACCATCATAGGCAGCAGCAATATCAGCGACCACATCAGCTTTGTAATCACGGTCAATATTTACATTCAGGTAGTGATAGCCAATTTCATTAGCACCAGCCACCAAATTCGGTGACCTTGGAATAGCATCATCCACGACAATATGACAACCCTTCACACCGATTGGGGAACCATACCCAGGCTCAGCCCCTATCGCACGGATTTCATCCTCAGTCGCTGGGCGCAACACCTTCGCTTTGACGACATTAGCCAGCTTGGTCTCGTTGAGATCCATATCTCCACGGACAACAGCGAAGATAAACGTTTCGACCTCAGCATCACCCTCTACAACCGTTGCAATCATAAACACAGCCTTGGCCGTTTGTGATTTGGCAATATCCAGAAATGCCGCTAAGTCTTCAATGGTTGATGTATCCGGTGTAGCGACTTTCTCTAAGGGCAGCGGATCAGCAGCATCAGCCGAGGGTTTTAGAAATGCGGCCACCTCACGATTAGCGGCATAACCTGTCTCCTCATCAACGAACAGTGTATCCTCACCAATCGGGGCTAAATACATAAACTCATGGGCCAATTTACCACCCATCATCCCGGTATCGGAGGCGACTGTAATCACAGGTAAACCACAGCGATGATAGATGTTGAAATACGCCTGATAGTGGGCACGATATTGGGCATCCAGGCCAGCTTCATCGGCGTCGAGGCTGTAACTATCCTTCATGATGAACTCACGGGTGCGGATTAACCCGGCACGCGGACGCGGTTCATCACGCCACTTTGTTTGGATCTGGTAAACGAGTGAGGGCAATTGACGGTACGAGTTAATTTCCCGGCGGATTAAATCGGCGACGACCTCTTCATGTGTCATCGCCAGCACCATATCGCGCTCACCCCGGTCAGTGAAACGAGTCATCGTCTCATCAATCTCATACCAGCGATGGGTCTCTTTCCAAATATCGGCAGGGTGGACCACCGGCATGGAAAGCTCTTGCCCACCAATCGCATTAATTTCCTCACGAATAATCGCTTCGATCTTATTAATTACACGCTGGGCTAGCGGCATATACGTAAAAATACCGGCTGCCAACTGACGGATATACCCCCCGCGCAGCAACAATTTATACCCTTCGGTATCGGCTTCGGCAGGGGCATTGCGCAATGTTTGGCTAAACAGACGGCTCATTCGCATAATATAATCTCCTTTTGAGTTGGCAATTACTTCGATTCATCCCAACTGCGTTTATAGTTCACCGCTAGTTTATCAAGCACAGCCTGGCCTAAGTCAATCTGGGTGATACTAGCAAGTTGCAGCAGATACAGCATAACATCGGCTAACTCACCCGCCAGTTCTTCACGGTCTGTTACATCCTCACCCCACTGAAAATGTTCCAGCACTTCCGATGCTTCCAAAACCAATGACACAGCCAGGTTTTTTGGTGTTTGCGGCTTTGGGGAGTCAGGATCATACCAGCCTTTGCTGCGCACAAAGTCATGCATCGCGGTTTCAAGTTCTTTGATGTCCATAATATGTATGCTCCACTCCACTAATGACAAAGACACGGCATTACCGTGTCTTATGGTTGTCAACGCATCCGTAACAATAACAAGAGCTAATAGGCATTTTTGTTCTTGCGCACGATGACCATCCATACAGTACGCAGGATAATTTTGATGTCTAGCCAGAGCGACCAGTTTTCCACGTACCACAGATCATAGCTGGTGCGCTCGGCAATAGATGTATCACCCCGTAGGCCGTTGACCTGTGCCCAACCGGTCATACCCGCCTTTTCGCGGTGACGCTCCATATAACGTGGGATCTGTTCACGGAATTGCTGCACATAAACTGGGCGTTCCGGGCGAGGACCAACGAGGCTCATCTGACCGAGTAGCACGTTAATCAACTGCGGTAACTCGTCCAATTCAGTACTCCGTAGGAACCGCCCCATACGAGTTACACGCGGGTCATCTTTGACCGTCCACCCTGGCCCGCTGGATTCAGCATCTATCCGCATTGAACGAAACTTGATCACCGGGAACGGGCGACCATCCAACCCCATGCGGACCTGCGTATAGAAGACCGACCCTTTAGACTCCAGACGAATCAACAAGGCAATCAGCAGCATAAATGGGGAGAGGAAAATCAAGCCGAACAACGCACCAATGAAATCCAGGCCACGCTTAAGACTGAGCTTCCAACCACGTAATGCAATATCGCGGACCGTCAGTAGGGGTGTCCCACCCAGGTCATCTACGTTAAGGTCACCGGCCATATACGCAAAAATATCCGGGTAGACTTTAATATCAACCCGCCCACGCTGGCACAGTGTGACCAACTCTACCAATTCAGAGCGGCGTGCATCCGGCAATGCGATGATGACCTGCTCTACCGCATAATCATCAATGATCCTCGGCAAATCATCATATAAGCCGATAATCGGCACACCAACCATATGCCCCTTGGGTTTGACCTTACCCGTGGCAATACCCACCACGTTGTAGCCCAGGTCAGGGTTATCTTTAATGCGCTTGGTGATGTCACGAGCGATACGTCCAGACCCGACGATCAGCAAGTTATCTCGCGCAACCCCGCGACGGCGAGCACTCGCCTGTAAAATACGATGCGCTTCGCGCCCGGCGACAACGGCAACAACACCAAAAAGCCAGGAATAAACGAACATAGGCCGGGGATAATCGACCTCAAGCGGGGTATTCTTAAATAGAAAGTCCTGCAAGCCATAGGTGACGACAATGCCAATCGTTACCGCACCCAGGATGCTACGGCCATAATCAAACCGGCTGACTACCCGCCGCTGATGATACAATCGCGAGAAATAAAACACCGTCAGCACCAGCATGATCTGTAAGATCATGGTCGGCACATAATCCCCAAAGGCAGGTGGATTAATCGGCAATGAAAAGACCGGCAATGTGAGCCACGCCGCATAACTGACAATAAACGCCGCAATGAGCATTAGAATATCTAATGCGACGAGTAATACATCTAACAAAGACCGGGTACGATTTGCGCGATTATTGGCCGATTTCTGCCTTAGACGGTCGTAGGCTTCATCGGGGATTGGTGCAATTCTTTCCACAGGCCGCGTCCGCCTTTTACCATCAACCCCATTAGGATGAGTAGGTGCATCCATAGAGGAGTCGTCGCCCGGTAATGCTTGCGGTAGAAGATCAGCATCGCCCTCGTAAACTCGAACTGGGCTTTCTTGCTCTTCCGGCTCGCGGCTCTCTTGATGTGCCATACAGTAACCTCAGGGTAGTATACAACGTTCCAACCGGCGGCTTTAGCACGGTAGGACCAGTCAATATCCTCACCATACATAAAAAAGTCTTCATCGAGCAAGCCAACAGCGTTGATCACATCACGCCGAACCTGCATATACGCGCCAACGACTGTATCCACTTCCGTCTGCTCGTCAATATCCTTAAATGTCATATTATACCGTGCAAAACGTGAGCTGTTTGGGAATGCCTTCGCCAAGCCGGAAAAATGATAGAATGCCACAGCGGGCGTCGGGAAGCTGCGACGGCATGCTTTATCCAGCGTACCATCTTCTAGCAGCAATTTCGGCCCTGCAATACCGACATCCGGGTTTGCATCCATAAATTGAAGCATCTTAAACAGGGATTCGGGTGGCACTTCGGTATCCGGGTTCAATAATAACGCATAACGCGGGGCATCCGCGCTGACATCACCAGGACCATTGAACCCCAGCGCACGCAAACCGATATTATTACCGTAGGAAAACCCACCGTTGACCTCACTAGCGATAAGATGCACATCCGGGAAGACCTCGCGCACCATCGCCGCGCTGCCATCCGTAGAAGCATTATCAACCACCACGACCTTGAATGCAAAACCGCCCTCACTCGCCATGACGGTTTGCAGGCATTTGTGCAACAATGCTTTTGTATTCCAGTTTACAATGACAATACCGAGATCAAGCATCTGCTTTACCACCTGAATTAAGCGAACAGAATTCTACCACAGAAGTGACACACACCGCATGCCCATCACACACTGGCTGTAGGTAGGGTGCGCAGGGGCGCACCACGCAACGCCGCCCGCATCGCATCACGATCATCCCAGGGATGTTCAACCGTGCCAAAACACATACTTTGCTCATGGCCTTTGCCACAACTTATCACGATGTCACCGGTTTGAGCCATCTGGCATGCCTGATAAATCGCCTCACCACGGTCCGGCACACGGATAAATGTTTCGCCTTCTACCCCACCCTGCGAACGACAGCCCTCTGCCATCATTTCTAGAATATCCTCAAGGGACTCTGTACGGGGATCTTCAGCGGTGAGGACCGTCATATCAGCCAATTGTGCGGATGTCTCCGCCATGAGACGCCGCTTTTCGACATCACGCAGCCCTGCACTACCAAATACCGCGATTAACCGTCCACCGCCATCTAACATGTGGCGTGCCGTCTGCAACACCTTCTCCAGTGCATCTGGCGTGTGGGCAAAATCAACAATGGCTGTAAATGTCTGCCCTTCATCAATGCGTTCCATACGCCCTGGCACGCCTTTGACTGCTGCAATTCCCTCACGCAGATGTGAGATCGAAATTTCACCGATGGACGACGCCGCACAGATCGCCGCTAAGCAATTCTGCACGTTAAAATCACCGACGAGAGCTGTATCATAAGCTGCCACTACTTTATCAGACAACGCAAACTCAAAATGCGTTCCATCTGGCAGATGTTGAATATTCTGCGCCCGGTAAAATGCCCCATTACTTAACCCATATAACATGGTTTGATCTGCTGGGATTGCCGTAAAGTGATCGGCATTGGGGTCATCGGTATTGATGATGCTGATCTTGGGTTGCGTCCTCTTACGATAGGATGTGCCGAGCATCTCAAACATGCGGGCTTTTGCCGCCCGGTAGTTCGCAAATGACCCATGATAATCCAGATGTTCGTGGGTGAGGTTGGTTAAAACGGCGACATCAATATCAATACCATTGAGCCGTCCCTGTGCTAAACCGTGGCTGGTCATCTCAATGATACAGCCCCGCAGCCCATTTTCGACCATCCGCGCCAGATATGCTTGAATCTGCGGGGCAGATGGGGTCGTCACATGTAAGCCGGTGTCGGTTGTCGCATCGCCCAGATCAGCGGCTAGCGTGCTAATATACCCAAACGCGGGTCTTAGAATACTGTGGATAAGCGTGCTGGTTGTCGTCTTGCCGTTGGTACCCGTCACACCGATTACAGTCAGTTTACGCGAGGGAAAATCATAATAGGCCGCAGCCAACCACCCCAGGATAGCCTCTGAATTTTGCACCTGCGCATAAGGAATAGGCAAATCCGTGAGGGCTTTTTCCCCGACGATAGCAGCAGCACCGTTAGCCATTGCCTGTTCGATAAAATCATGCCCGTCAACACGCAACCCAGGCCGAGCGACAAACACACCGCCGGGTTCAACGGTCTGCGCGGACTCAGAGACAGGTGCTGTAATCTCTATATCACCACCTAATTGTTTGATCACATGATCTGCGGGTAGGCTGGCTAGCAACTCAGAAAATAACTTACCCATCGCACATCCTAATTTCAACTTATACGCTTTAGCATATGCCATTATAGCAGAATCAAAAACGTGCTAGTTAGACCAGCACGTTTTAGTTGTTACGGGTCAGTCGCGTTTACTGCAAACGCTCAGACATGTTATTCAGGCCACGGCGGACGCTACCGTCCACCACACGATCACCAGAACGGATGACCAGACCACCGAGAATGCTCGGATCAACAGTGAACTCGATGTTATTCGCACCGACTTCCTTCTGAATCTTGGTCTTTTCGGCATCTTCCAGCGGCATCGCGCTGACCACTTCGACATCACCAGAGAGGGACGCAGCCCCTTCCGGCACTTTGGCAAAGAAGTCATCAATCAAGGCCTTCTGACGTTTCTCGTCCAGGCTCTCGCCGATCAAACGCTCGGCCACAGCCACAGAAATGGATGCAACTTGCCCCCGCAGCCCGGCTAATTGCGCGTTGCGCTCGGCCTGGGCAGCAGTACGGGCCTCTTCACGGATCTTCTCGGCCTCTTTACGGGCCTCACCTTCCACACCCTTGGCGACATCGTCACCACGGCTGCGGCCTTCTTCTACGATCTGGGTGGCTTCGGAACGCGCCTGCGCCAGGATTTTCTCGGCTTCAGCTTCGGCATTCTTACGGGCACTGGCTGCGGCTGCCGCATCTTCCAGGCCTTTCTGGATCTTCGCAGAGCGTGCATCCAGCATGTTGGTCATCGGCTTCCACAGGAAGTAGGTTAATGCGCCGAAGATCAAACCGAAGTTAATGAGCTGAGCAATCAGGAAGCCCAGGTTGATACCGAGCTTATCCAGCGGGCTGCCACCCTCTTCCACTGCCAGTGCCGGTGATGCCATAAATAGCATCATCATGACTGTCAGTACGACGATGGTTCTTCTGTGCACTCGCATAGGTCTTTTTTCTCCTTAGTAGACTTCTGCGATTACGCTAGCACGAAGACGATCAGCAGGGAGACCACCAGCGCGTAAATCGCGATAGCTTCAGTAAACACGATCGCAAGAATCATGTTAGCCTGGATCGTACCGGCTGCATCGGGGTTACGGCCAATCGCCTGCATTGCGCCCTGCGCCAGCAGACCAATACCGATACCCGGGCCGAGGGCACCGACCATCGCCAGCCCAGCACCAATCGCTTTCAAGCCAACTTCAATTGATCCATCAATCATTTCTCAGTTTCTCCTTCAGTGTTTTCGCAATTCAAGTCAGTTACAAATTAGTGATGTTCTGCTTCATGTTCGTGGTCATCACCATGATGTTCCATAGCTTGAACAGCGAACACAAGCGTTAAGACTGCAAACACGAGTGCCTGCACCGCACCGATGATGATTTCCAGGCCGTAGATAATGCCAGGAATAATCAACGCGACCAGGAATGTCACCGCCATCAGCGCGACACCACCCGCGAACAAGTTACCAAAGAGACGGAACGCCAGACTGATGACTTTACCGATCTCAGAGATAATCTCCAGAAGACCAACGATAAAATCAACGGCACCCAGCGGTTTCTTTGCCAGGTTACCCAGGGCCGGGATGTTGACGAACTTGTCAAAGTAAGCCGGGCCGAGGGCCATCACACCATAGACCTGTACCAGTATCATTGAAACGATAGCCAGTGCAAAGGTCAAGCTGAGGTCTGTAGCAGCACCACGTACAAACGGCGTGATATGGAAGATATATGGGATTACCCCATTGTCAATCTGCTCTTCGGTGAGCGGCAATGTAGCACCCGGATACAGGACCTGAGCACGCGCCAAACCAACTGCCTCTTCAAGTGTTTCGAGTTCGGCGTTTAGTTCTTCACGCACGGCATCTGTATCAACTTCAGCTTCAGCAACGGCGACCACTTCAGATTCGCCTTCACCTTCAGCGGCCTCTTCCGAAGCCTCATCACCATGATCATCACCCAGTGCTTCAAGCTCAGCTTCGATTTCAGCGATACGTGCAGTATTCGCATCGAAGGCAGCTACACTGGCAAGCCGTGTCTCTGAGAATTCAACGTAGGACGAAGCCTTGCTATAGTCAGTATCTTCGACCAAGCCGACAAATTCTGCATTGTCGCCATCAGCAATGAAGGCGTCAAGCGCAGCGTCGTAAGCCTCAGAACGAGCGTCTTTATCGTCAGCGTCAAGGCCTTCAGGCATTTCCGCTAGCACGAGTGAGAACGCAGCAGCATGTTCTTCGATTTCAGTGGGGGTTTCAAAGTCAAACGCCTTGAAAGCCTTATCAGTGAAATAGGCATTACAGGCGTCTTCACCGGCTGCATCCTGGGGGAAGCCCGCGTTCAGCGGCTCATCCACCCACAGGCGATATGAGTTACCAGTCCACCCATCAATCATGTAGTAGCCGTTTGTACCATCATAGGCACAGTGCATCTTACCAACGGTTTCTACACCAGGGAACAGCTTCAAGAAGTTAGCTGTAATCAGGAAGATAAAGATGGTGGCAACCAGCGGCCAGAGCATGGGGGTACTGCGCAGACGATCACCAGCGAGACCATAGAAGAAGTTATATAGGCTTTCGCCGATAACTTCCATAATGCCTTGCAGGCGACCAGGAATTTCCGTCGTCCAGCCTTTTGTGGCACGCCACAATAGGAAAATCGCCAGGGCGAGGATCAAATCTGCGACGACCGTTCCGACGATAGTGTTCGTGAGGTTTACACCGAGGAAGAAGTCTTCAATGATGACCTCACCCGGCACCTCAATCACCGGCAGGGCAACGGCAAAACCCGACCCTGGCATAGCTACGAACGGAATCAATCCGCAGAAGACAATCGCCACAAAGAGAATTCCACCGAACACGATTAAACCACGTGTTCTAGCAGTCATTGCGGTGTCTCCTTTCTTAGTTGCAAGCAATAAACGTTTTGTATCAAGGGCTAAACCTCCTTTGAGCCAGAAGATCCGGTATTGTGTTCTTCACTACTATCTGTATTTTCAGGGAGTTGAATTTTGCTAATGGCACTTAACGCTAAGCGCAACATTGCGTATAAGCTGATAGGTATACTGAGGACGAGCGTACCAAAAACACATGGTCCACGTTGTCCCAGTTGGCTATCCAGCCATAACCCTCCCAAAAGTGCGCTAAAAACAATAATGAGGGTGAGGCATCCAGCTTGCCCAGCAATTGCGGCATAGGTTAGGTTCATTGCCCGTCTTTTAAAGGGCGGTTTTGGACCTGCCATCAGACCCCTGTTTCGCGTTGCGCATTCTATCACAATTAGAGTGCGATTACCACAATGCAACTGTTAGTTAATTGAATCATGATAATCGCACATCAAATTCTAAGTTTTAGATAAACAGCGACATCGCGCCGTCTGTCGCCCAATCGTACACCGCTTGTGGGATAACCCCTAAAATCAACACAGCAATAGAGGTAATACCCAGCACCCAGGCCGCCGTCGTTGTCAGCGGGATAGGCTGATCATCGTCCTCGCTACGGTCCACATAAATGATCTTGATGACCACAAGATAGTAGTACAGGGCAATAATCGCGTTAATCACGCCGATAATCGCCAGCCATTCCAGGTTTGCATCAACCGCCGCGTTGAACAGGAAGAACTTACCAAAGAACCCGGCAGCCGGTGGAATACCTGCTAGCGAAAGCAAGCCAATGGTCATTGCCAGGGCCATCCACGGGTTACGACGGCTAAGGCCAGCCAGGTCTGCAATGGTTTCGCTACCTGTTGCTTCAGCGAAGATCACAATCACAGCAAAGGCCAACAGATTGGTGAACGTATACATGAACATATAGAAGGCAACAGCCGCTACACCCAACTCCGGTTGATTGGAGGATTGAATAGCCGCCACACCGATCAAGGTATAACCTGCCTGCGCCACGGAAGAATACGCCAGTAGTCGCTTGATGCTGGTCTGTGATAGCGCGAGGATATTACCCAGGGACATGCTGACAATCGCCGCGACGATAACCAGATTGACCCAGAATTCTTGAATAATCTGCCCCTCGACCACCAGATCACTGGGGAAAACAGCAATCAGGAAGCGTACCAGCACGGCAAAGCTAGCGGCTTTACTCGCCACACTAACGTAAGCGGTAACGGGTGTCGGCGCACCTTCGTAAACATCCGGCGTCCAAAAGTGGAACGGCACCGCACTGATCTTGAAGGCAAAGCCGACAAACACAAATACCAGCGCGATCAGCAATGGCACGGCGTTATCACCGAACTCACCACTACGCAGGAATTCTGCAATTTCATAGAGGTTGGTCTGCCCGGTGAAGCCATAAATAAGGCTAAAGCCATACAGCATAATCGCCGAAGCAAACGAGCCGAACAGAAAGTATTTCATACTACTTTCTGAGGATTTTTCATCGTTTTTGCGGAAACCAGCCAGGATATACAGCGGGATAGATACGGTTTCCAATGCGACGAAGATCATAATCAGATCTGACGAAGCACTGAGC
>JGI12109J20283_10016786_pt1 | contig 12193 bp, 11 predicted proteins | sample ElkSlonscriptome_12_FD_20283 | JGI IMG/M metagenome (IMG submission 20283) | reverse complement strand
TATCTGGCCGGATTGGACATCCAGTTATTCATCACCGCCATCGAGGCGGGGCTGCTGTCCCTGGCGGATTGGCCCACCGCCCGACGGTTTCGACTCGGCGCCGGGACCGCGGAAGTGATATAATGTGTTTTTGCTATTTCTGGCCGGTGGATTCATGACCACAATTCCTACCTATACCTCTTCCAACATCAAGATTCTGGAAGGCCTGGAGGCCGTTCGTAAGCGTCCCGGAATGTATATCGGCGACACCGACGACGGCACCGGCCTGCACCACATGGTGTTCGAGGTGGTGGACAACGCCATCGACGAGGCACTGGCGGGTTATTGCAGCGAGGTCAGCGTGGTGATCCATGCCGATCAGTCCATCACCGTCACCGACGACGGCCGTGGTATCCCGGTGGATATGCACTCCAACGGCCGTTCCGCCGCCGAGGTGATCATGACCGTGCTGCACGCTGGCGGCAAATTCGACAACGATTCCTACAAGGTCTCCGGCGGCCTGCACGGGGTGGGCGTGTCGGTGGTGAATGCGCTGTCCGAAACGCTTCGCCTGACCATCCGCCGCGACGGCAAGCTGCACCAGCAGGAATACCACATGGGCGTGCCGATGACGCCCCTGAAGATCATCGGCGACGTCAGTACCTCCGGCACCGAGGTGCATTTCAAGCCGAGCCCCGAGACCTTCACCAACATCGACTTCCACTACGATGTGCTGGCCAAGCGGTTGCGCGAGCTGTCCTTCCTGAACTCCGGCGTCCGCATCCGGCTTGGCGACGAGCGTTCCGGCAAGAGCGATGTGTTCGAGTACAAGGGTGGCATCAGCGCTTTCGTGGAGCACCTGAATCGCAACAAGACGCCCCTCCACGAGATTCTCCACTTCGGCGCCGAGAAGGAGCGCATGCAGGTGGAGGTGGCCTTGCAGTGGAACGACTCCTACCAGGAAAACGTGTTCTGCTTCACCAACAACGTGCCCCAGCGCGACGGCGGCACCCATCTGGTGGGCTTTCGCGCCGCCCTGACCCGTACCCTCAACCAGTACATGGAACACGAGGGTATCCTCAAGAAAGCCAAGGTCGCCATCTCCGGCGACGATGCCCGCGAGGGGCTCACGGCAGTGTTGTCGGTGAAGGTGCCCGATCCCAAGTTCTCCTCCCAGACCAAGGATAAACTCGTCTCCTCCGAGGTGCGCCCGGTGGTGGAGTCGGTGATGGGCGAGAAACTCCTGGAGTTCCTGCTGGAGAACCCCGCCGCCGGCAAGGCCATCACCGGCAAGATCGTCGACGCCGCCCGCGCCCGCGAGGCCGCCCGCCGGGCCCGGGAGATGACCCGCCGCAAGGGGGCGCTGGACGTGGCCGGCCTGCCCGGTAAGCTGGCCGACTGCCAGGAGAAGGATCCCTCCCAGTCCGAGCTGTTTCTGGTGGAGGGCGACTCCGCCGGTGGTTCCGCCAAGCAGGGCCGGGACCGGCGCTTCCAGGCGGTGTTGCCGCTGAAGGGCAAGATCCTCAACGTGGAGAAGGCGCGCTTCGACCGAATGCTGTCCTCGGTGGAGGTGGGCACCCTGATCACCGCGCTGGGCTGTGGCATCGGTCGCGAGGAGTTCGACCCGGACAAGCTCCGCTACCACCGCATCATCATCATGACCGACGCCGACGTGGACGGCTCCCATATCCGCACCCTGCTGCTGACCTTCTTCTACCGGCAGATGATGGAGCTGATCGCCCGCGGCCATATCTACATCGGCCAACCGCCCCTCTACAAGGTCAAGCGCGGCAAGCAGGAGCGCTACGTCAAGGACGATCTGGAACTGGTGAGCTACCTCCTGCAATCGGCCCTGGACAACGCCGAGTTGCGGGTGGCCGACGATCAGGTACTCCAGGGCGAGGCGCTGAGTGCGCTGGCCCGGGAGCAGATGGCGGTGAACACCATCATCCAGCGCCTGTCCCAGCGCATCGACCGGGATCTGCTGGAACAACTGGTGTTCATGCCCACCATCAGCCGGGAAAATTTCCTCAACCGGGAATTGCTGGAGGATTGGTGCCAGGAACTGGTGGAGCGGTTGAACGCCCGGGAGGGCGAGAAATCCATCTACAGCGTATCCACGGTTTCCCGGGAGGGCGCCGAGGATACCGCGCTGGTGGTCGGTAAGCGGCTGCACGGCGTGGAGCGGGATATCCGCCTCACCGCAGAGTTCTTCGACTCCCCGGAATACCAGACTATCACCCGGCTGGGCGACAAGACCCGCGAACTGTTCGCCGACGGCGCCGAGGTGCGCCGGGGCGAGCGCTCCCGCCCGGTCGCCAGCCTCCAGCAGGCGGTGAGCTGGCTGATGGACGAGGCCCGCCGGGGTCAACACATCCAGCGCTACAAGGGTCTCGGCGAGATGAACCCGGATCAGCTCTGGGATACCACCATGAACCCGGAGAGCCGGCGCCTGTTGCAAGTGCGTATCGAGGACGCCATCGCCGCCGACGAGATCTTCACCACCCTGATGGGCGATCAGGTGGAGCCCCGGCGGGAGTTCATCGAACACAACGCGCTGGCGGCGTCGAACCTGGATATCTGACGAGCGGGCAAAAAAACAGGCCGGTCACGGCCGGTCCAACAACCACCAAAGGAGGCGTTGTCGCGGATCAAAGAGGAGAAAATCCGCGACTGGACTCAATTCTAGGAACCCGCTTTAGAGCAAACACACTAATAACGGTTCTCCATTTCCGTTTCCAGGCTTTCCGAGATGCGTTATCCCGACGAATTTGACGTGATCGTGGTGGGAGGCGGCCACGCCGGCACCGAGGCGGCGCTGGCGGCGGCGCGTTTGGGCGTGCGCACCCTGTTGCTCACCCACAATATCGAGACCATCGGCCAGATGTCCTGCAATCCCGCCATTGGCGGCATTGGCAAGGGTCATCTGGTGAAGGAGATCGACGCCCTCGGCGGCGCCATGGGCCGGGCCGCCGATCGGGGCGGGATCCAGTTCCGGATCCTCAACAGCCGCAAGGGACCGGCGGTGCGTGCCACCCGCGCCCAGGCCGATCGGGTGCGCTACAAGGCCGCCATCCGGTCGCTGGTGGAGAACCAGCCCAACCTGCACCTGTTCCAGCAGGCGGTCACCGACCTCTGTGTCGAGGGCGAGCGGGTGGTGGGGGTGCAGACCCAGGCCGGCATCGAGTTCCGGGGACGCGCCGTGGTGATGACCACCGGCACTTTCCTGGGTGGGGTGATCCATCTGGGCCTCAGCAACTACCAGGGTGGTCGCGCCGGCGATCCCCCCGCCAATGCGCTGGCCAGGCGTCTACGGGAACTGCCGTTCCGGGTGGAGCGTCTGAAAACCGGCACGCCGCCCCGGCTGGACGCCAAAAGTCTGGATTATTCCCGCTTCAGCGAGCAGCCGGGCGATACGCCCGTGCCGGTGTTCTCCTTCCTCGGCCACGCCGACGAGCACCCGCCCCAGGTGTCCTGCTGGATCACTCACACCAACGAGCACACCCACGAGATCATCCGCGGCGGACTCGACCGCTCGCCCATGTACAGCGGGGTGATCGAGGGGGTGGGGCCGCGCTACTGCCCGTCGGTGGAGGACAAGGTGATGCGGTTTGCCGACAAGTCCTCCCACCAGATCTTCATCGAACCCGAGGGGCTGGATACCCACGAGGTCTACCCCAACGGCATCTCCACCAGCTTGCCGTTTGACGTGCAACTGGCGTTGGTGCGCTCGGTGAGCGGTATGGAGAACGCCCACATCACCCGGCCGGGCTATGCCATCGAGTACGATTTCTTCGATCCCCGAGAGCTGCACTACACCCTGGAGACCCGCCACCTGCAAGACCTCTACTTCGCCGGCCAGATCAACGGCACCACCGGCTACGAGGAGGCCGCCGCCCAGGGCCTGCTGGCGGGGCTGAACGCGGCGCTGCGGGTGCTGGAGCGCGAGCCCTGGTGGCCGCGCCGGGACGAGGCTTACCTGGGCGTGCTCGTCGACGACCTCATCACCCAGGGCACCACCGAGCCCTACCGGATGTTCACCAGCCGCGCCGAGCACCGGTTGCTGCTGCGGGAAGACAACGCCGATCTGCGTCTGACCCCCATCGGCCGTGAACTGGGGCTGGTGGATGAGGCCCGCTGGGCGGCGTTCTCCCGTAAGCGCGAGGCCGTGGAGGCCGAGACCGCGCGGCTGGAGAAGCTCCTGGTGCGTCCCCAGGATCTGGATACGGCCGACAGCCAGCGGGTGTTGGGCGGGCCGCTCGGCCGCGAGTACCGGGCCATGGAACTGCTGCGTCGCCCCGAGGTGGACTATGCTGCCCTGATGAGCCTGCCGGGATTGGGACCGGCGGTGATGGAGCCGGCGGTGGCCGAGCAGGTGAGCATCCAGTGCAAGTATGCCGGCTATATCGAGCGCCAGCGCCAGGAGATCCACCGCCAGCGCCGCCACGAGGACCAGAGCCTGCCCGAGAATCTGGACTATGCCCGGGTGACTGGGCTGTCCGCCGAGGTGCGCGAGAAACTCACCCGTCAGCGGCCCCTGACTTTGGGTCAGGCGAGCCGCATTCCCGGGGTGACGCCGGCGGCCATCTCGCTGCTCATGGTGCATCTGAAGCGCCGCCAGTACCGCCAGAGTGCCTGAGATGACAGCGCTGGCGGATCATTTTTTTCCACACGGTCAGGAGAGGCCATGAAAATCACCATCGACGTCGAGGCCACGCCCCAGGAGATGCGGGAGTTTTTTGGCTTGCCCAATCTCCAGCCCCTGCAGGACGAGATCGTCAACGTCATCCGCGACAACATGAAGCAGGGTGTCACCGGTTTCGATCCCATGACCCTGATGAAGCCCCTGTTCCCGGCACAGATGCAGTCCATGGAGATGCTCCAGAAAACCTTCTGGGACGCCTTCACCAAGGCCTCCCAGACGCCCGGGCAGCGGGAAGAAACCGCCACCGACAATGCCGACAAGAAAAAATAACCGGAGACACGCTCCAACATGGCGCAGCGGATACTGGTGGTGGACGATGAACCACATCTGGTTCTGTCTCTTGAACTACTCCTCATCCAGGCCGGCTTCCAGGTGAGCACCGTCAACGACGGCGAGGCGGCGCTTGCGGCTTTGCGGCAGGAACCGGTGGATCTGGTGTTGCTGGATGTGATGCTGCCGGGCCAGGATGGCTTTTCCATCTGTCAACGGATGCGCTCCCATGGTGAATGGCGCCGGATGAAGATCGTCATGATCACCGCCCGCGGTCGGGAGGTGGAGCGGGAGAAGGCGCTGGCGCTGGGCGCCGACGCCTTCATTGTCAAGCCCTTCGCCATTCAGGAGATAATAGAGACCATCCACCGGTTGTTACCCGCCACGGTCTGAGGTTCGCGCGAATTTACTATGCGCGGCGGTAGCTCATGGGTAGGCGTTGCTGGCCGCTCATGGTCTCGACGACCCCGTCCACCACTGTGACGATGGGTTCGAACTGGGTGAATCCGAGTGGCTCACCATCCCGATAGACCGTGCTGTGGATATATACCGCGGCGCCCACCTGTAGTCCCTGCGTCATCGACGCATCGGTGGTGACGACCCGCAGCGCCTCGCCCCCGGCATCGCAATGTACGGCATTCTGCGGACCGTGCTCCACCGGGATCCCGCTCACCAGGGTGATCCAGCCGTCGGGTTCCGACTCGCCCCGCAGGATATCGAAGGCCACCTGCGCCACCAGTTCGGCCAGTATCGGATACGGTGTGATGGCGTTGTGCAGCACTGCCACGGCAATATTGCGATCGGGATCCCGATGTTCGGCGCCGCCCAGATCCGGACGTCGTTTCACCCGATCGGCGTTGCGGGCATAAACATTCCCACGGCGATCCACGGCGATGAAACCCACATCCGCCTCCGGATGGGCGGTCAATATCGTATCCACCGCCGTGCGGCTATCCTTCCCGGCCCGTAGCCGCTCCAGCACCGCGAGGTTCAATGGCCGACCATCGGGGCCGGGCCGGTTGGGTAGTCGGTGGCCGGTGACCAGACCCGCTGCCGGGTCGGCAGTCAGGAACTGACTCAACGGCTCCGGACGTTCCGGCCCCGAGGAGATCACCGCCGCCATGGTGGCCGTGGCCACCGCCATGGGAGGTTCCACCCCGGTGCTCTCGCCGCTGATGAACAGGGTGGTGGTGCCGCCCCGCTGGGTCTGCTGGCGGTACAACTTACCGGCACTGGTGATGGCGGCAAAACAGGCGAAACCGCCGATGGCGCCCCTGCCCACCGCCTCGGCGGCTTGCAGGGCGCGAAACACCGCGAGTCCGGCGTTGGGTCCATGGGTCGCGATGCCTATCGTCATGATGGGGCCGTCAGTTGCCGAAGAAACCGAGCCGGCTGGAGAGCTGGGTACCGGCCTGCTTGATCACCTCCACCCATTCCAGTTTTCGCCGTTCGAAGGGCGCGGAGACCGATATCCCGGCGATCATCCCGCCGGTGGAGTCATGGACCGGCACGCCGATGCATCCCACCCCCAGTTCCGCCTCCTGATCGTCCAGCGCGTAACCGAGCTTCAAAGCGTTCTTGACGTTCCACCAGAGCTTGGTGGGATCGGTGATGGAGTAGGGGGTGCAGGCCCGCAGTCCGGTGCGTTGGGCATAATCCAGACAGGCCTCGGCGCCGCCAGCGGCGAGGAACAGCTTACCCACCGCGGTGACGTGCAAGGGCGCGTGGCCGCCGATCATCTGTTCCACCCGCATCATCCGGTTGGGGGCGGCCCGCTCCACGTAAATCACCTGATCGCCCTCGCGCATGATCAGGTTCACGGTCTCACCGATCTGATCCCGTAGCCACTCCATGATGGGGTGGGCCTCGCGGCGTAGATCCAGTCGTCCCTGCACCCGGCTACCCAGTTGCAACAGCTTGATGCCGAGCCGGTAGTGGCCGCTGCCGGTGCGCTCCACCAGACCGTGTCCTGCCAGCGAGGCAAGGATCCGGAAGGCGGTGGAAGGGTGTAGACCGGTTTCGCCGGCCAGTATCTTGAGGCTCGCCGGGCTGTCGTGCTCGGCGATGGCGTCCAGAAGCTGGGCGACCCGGTCTATCACCTGGATGGAGGAAACCGTTTTGGTGGCCATGACGTTTGGTGACATGAGTTTCTGGCCCATATATTGAAACACGATTTTACATCGTGCAATAAGATTTGCCCGGAAAACCGGGAAGAAACCATGTTTGCCGGCTCACCGGAAGCTCAGGTTCCCTATTTTACATGGATTTGGGTGAAAACGCTTTTTAGCATTCGCAACGGATGACTATTCCGCTGGCGGTTCGGCCCCGGTGCGGCTGGTGATCAGCCCGTAGTGCTCGGGGCGACGATGCACCGCGAAGTTGAACACGGTCCGCTTGTAACCCGCCCCCGCATCCAGATCCGCCCGCACGGTGATGAGCTCATCGCCCAGGGTATGGCATAGGGCCGCCACCTCGCCGGAGGGGGCGATGATGGCGCTCTGGCCCAGCAGATCACAGCCCTCCTCGCAACCGGCCTTGGCCACCCCCACCACCCAGGCACCGTTCTGGTAGGCGCCAGCCTGCATGCTGAGCAGGTTGTGGAAGCCCTGGAGATGGTTCACCTCCGGCATATCCGCCTGATAGATGGGGGTGTTGTAGCCCAGCAGCACCATCTCCACCCCTTGCAGCCCCATCACCCGGTAGGTCTCCGGCCAGCGCCGGTCGTTGCAGATGCACATGCCGAACAGTCCGTTGAAAGCCCGGTATACGGGAAAGCCCAGGTTGCCCACCTCGAAGTAGCGCTTCTCCAGGTGCTGGAAGGGCCGCCAGGGCTGATGGTCGGCATGGCCCGGCAGATGCACCTTGCGGTACTTACCGACGATCCTGCCGCTTTTATCCACCAGGATGCAGGTGTTGAAGCGACGGCTGGCGCCATCCTCCACCGCCAGTTCGGCATAGCCCAGGTAGAACCCCAACTCCAACCGGGCCGCCTCATCGAACAGGGATTGGGTTTCGGGACCGGGCATCTCGGCCTCGAAGAATGCGTCGATTTCCCGCTGGTCCTCCAGGTACCAGCGGGGAAAGAAAGTGGTCAGGGCCAGTTCCGGGAACACCACCAGTTCGCAGCCCCGCCCCTTGGCCTCGCGCATGAGTTCGATCATCCGTCGCACCACGCTGGCCTGGGAATCGGCGCGCTGGATGGGACCGAGTTGCGCGGCCCCCACGTTGAGAAATCTGGCCATGGTCGGAAACTCCTGGGTTGAAGTCGCTACAGGTAGTGGGGCGAAGTATCGCGGGCTTGTGGATAACGCTGTGGATAAGCTTAACCACGCGAGCCGGATCACATAGTGTCGGCAAAACGCTGGTCGATGTCTAAACCTGGCTCACCAGCCGTTGATCCGATCCCAGTGCGCCAGCACCGTGCCGTACTTCAGCGCTCGATAACCATCATGGGCGGCGGCGGTGATGCTGGTTGACGGTATCGAAAGTTACCCCGGAGGATTGCTCTTGCGTGCTGGAATGCTGGAATTCACCACATCTGAAGGTCTAGCCATGGGCTGGCCCGTCCGGTAGCCAGACGTTTGTAAAAGCCGCTGTAAGTTATCGGCGGTCTTGAAATCCTGACAAGCGATTTGTCCATGCCCGGGGTTTTAGTGATTCCAATAAACAACTCGAATGTTTTGATTTTATTGATCTAATTTTTTAGAAGCGAGCTCGCTTCGATATTGGCACAGTTCATTCATTCAGGTATGGCAGCGACAGTTAACGCATGGGGTGAATGTCGAGGCGGAACATCGACAGGGTGTACACCACCAGCGCCGAAATCGCCATTCGCCATTGCACAAATTTACAGGAGTCATGTTATGCCTGAATACAATCCTCCCAATCCGCCACGTCCGGAGAGCACCTCAAGTAATCCTCCTGCCGGGGAAGAACTCCGCGACCGCGTGCAGCATCGGGCCGAACAGGCACGCGAGCAGGCCAAAGGTACTGCGGACTGGGCGAAACAAAAAGGTTCCGAATCCGTCGAGGCCGGTAAACAGGACGCCGCTTCGCGGGTGGATAATCTCGGTGACACCCTGCATCGCACGGCCGAGGATCTGCAAAACCAGAATCTGGGTTTCGTGGCCAATTACCTGGATGAGGCGGCCCGGGGACTGGATGAGTTCGCCGGCAATATCGCCGACCAGGATTTGGGACAACTGATGCATCGGGTGGAGAATTTCGCCCGACGTCAACCCGGTCTGTTTCTCGGTGGCGCCGTTACCGCCGGCTTTCTAATGGCCCGGTTCCTGAACAGCTCGGGTGGACATCGGCCTTATGAACCCGATCCCCGTCGGAGCTCCCGTTATCCGGCTCCCACGTCCCCGGAAACCACTTCTCTCACCGAGACCGGCACCACGCCGCGAGGTTACTGAGCCATGCCTACCGATCAATCGCATCTTCACGAAAAGACGTTGCACGAGCAACGTGCGCCTGAAAACTCCGCGTCCGTGACCCATCTGATTGGCGACTTTGCCAGGGAAGTGACCACGCTGGTGCAGAAAGAGGCTGAACTGGCCAAAGCCGAGATCTCCTCGAAAATGAACCAGGCGAGTAATGGCGCCATTTCTCTGTTGATGGGTGCGCTGGTGTTATTCGCGGGCTTACTGGTATTGCTGGATGCCGCGGTGCTGGCGCTGGCGGAGGCGGCAAATTTCAATCAGGTATGGTTTTCTCCTCTGATTATCGGCGCTATCGTCGGCGTGATCGGCCTGATCATGTTGATGAAGGGCCGCAGTAACCTGCGCAGCCGCAATCTCGCACCCCGTGAGACCACCAAATCGCTACGGGAAGACAAAGAATTCGCCAAGGGGCAAATGCAATGAGTGTGACCGAACGCAAACCTGAAGAGATCAATGCCGAGATCCGGGAAACCCGGGATCGGATGGATGAAACCTTGAATGCCTTGCAGGATCGTTTTTCGCCTGCGGACGTGCTGGATCGCGGCCTCGGCTATCTGAAGAACAGTTCCAATGGTGGTATGGGTTACATGAACAATCTGGGTCGGGCGGTGCAACAAAACCCGCTGCCGGTGACGGTGATCGGTGTTGGCCTGTTGTGGCTGATGGCGAGCAATCGTTCGGGTGGTCATGAGCATCATCGGTACCGTTATCCCGAGGACTATGATGCCTACGATCCCATGGCCGATGATCCGCTGTACTACGGACAACCGTACGATCCGGATCCGGAGCTGTATTACGGCGCCGACTACGATCCCGATCTGGAGGTATATCACAACCGTGATACCGGGGTGATCGGTGGCGATGGCAAAAGTGCCACCGATCGGTTGAAGGAAGGCGCCCAGCATACGGGTGAATCCATCGCCGGTGCGGCCTCCCAGGCCAAGCATTCCACCGCCAGTGGTACTTCCCAGGCCAAGCACTCCGCCTCCAACACCGCCGCCCACGCCAAGCACTCCGCCTCCAGCAGCGCCGCTCAGGCCAAAGGTTATGCGGCCAGTGCCGGCGAGCGCACCCGCGCCGGTGCCGAGGGCATGCGCCATCGTATGGCCGGCATGGCCGGCAGTGGCCGGGCGCGCATGGACGAGGCCCGTTACCGGGCCGATCTGATGCGCCACCGGGCCGGCAGCAAGGCGCGCTTGCAGGCCATGAAGATGCGCCACACCAGTGAGTACTACGGTCAGCGGGCGCGGGAAGGCTTCGGCTACGTGCTGGAAGAGCAACCGCTGGTGCTCGGCGCGGTGGGTATGGCACTGGGTGCCCTGCTGGGCTCGCTGCTGCCCTCCACTCGTCAGGAAGACGAGTACTTCGGGCCGACCCGCGACGAGATGCTGGAAGCTGCCCGCGAGGAAGGCCAGCGTATGGCCCGACGCGCCGAGGATGTGGCAGCCAGCGCCGCCAGCGCCGCCGATGCCGAGGCCCGCAAGCAGAACCTGACTGGCCAGGGTGCTGCCTCCGAGACGCTGAAGGCCGAGGAAAAAGTCGAGAACGTCGCCAAGGCCGCCAAGGATGCCGCCAAGGACGAGACCGCCAAGAAGCAGGAAGAGGCCAAGCGGGACGATTTCAAAGGTAGCTAAAAGCTATGCCTTTACTCTAGCAGGGGCCTTATCGTGCTGATATGGCCGAGACGTTTAGGGCGGTGCTTCACCGCCCTCTTTTTTTGTCCGGTGAATTCATCCAGCGCCGCTGAGAAATAACAGCAAGAACTTGCGGATGCTACGGAAATCTCCTAAAAATGGAAATCATGCAAGATTAAACCTGTAAATGCAGCTATCCATTGGCATCACCAGAGGAGATTCCCATGCATCGACGCCACTTCTGCGCGTTGCTGTTGAGCGTCCCGCTACTGCTGAGCGCCGCCATCGCGCCGGCCCAGGACGAGCGTTTCATCATCGTCCAGTCCACCACTTCCACCCAGAACTCCGGCCTGCTGGACGCCATCCTGCCGCAGTTTACCGAGCAGACCGGCATCCAGGTGCGGGTAGTGGCGGTGGGCACCGGGCAGGCCCTGAAAAACGCCGCCAACGGTGACGGCGACGTGCTGCTGGTCCACGCCAGACCGTCGGAGGAGCAGTTCGTGGCCGAGGGTCACGGGGTGGAGCGCTTCGACGTGATGTACAACGATTTCGTCATCGTCGGTCCCGCCGACGATCCGGCCGGCATCAGGGGCACGGCCGATGCACCGGCGGCGCTCACCGATATCGCCGGGGCCGGGGCCACTTTTGCCTCCCGGGGTGACGACAGCGGTACCCACAAGAAGGAACTGAGCCTCTGGGAGCAGGCCGGGGTGGACGTGAGTGCCGCCAGCGGCGCCTGGTACCGGGAGACCGGCTCCGGCATGGGCGCTACCCTGAACGCCGCCGTGGGCATGGACGCCTACACCCTCACCGACCGGGCCACCTGGATCGCCTTCGAGAACAGGGCCGATCACGAGATCCTGGTGGAGGGCGATCGGCAGTTGTTCAATCAGTACGGGGTGATCCTGGTAAATCCGGAAAAACATCCCAGCGTCAAGGCGCAGATGGGGCAGGCTTTTATCGACTGGCTCACCGGTCCCGAGGGACAGGCCGCCATCGCCGATTTCCAGGTGAACGGCCAGCAGTTGTTCTTCCCCAATGCCGACCGTGGTTGAGTCAAGGCGGTGAATCGGCCATCAAACCGAATCGTGGCCCGCTTTATCCAGTTCAGCGACAGTCTTCAGGGCCCCCCTGCCATGGAACTCTTCCCGGATCGGCTT